>Ga0316613_10000045_pt1 | contig 178856 bp, 162 predicted proteins | sample OWC_soil_day10_C_2_FD_207647 | JGI IMG/M metagenome (GOLD analysis project Ga0316613, IMG submission 207647) | Wetland soil microbial communities from Old Woman Creek delta, Ohio, United States - OWC_soil_day10_CT_b | ecosystem: Environmental > Terrestrial > Soil > Wetlands | place: USA: Ohio... | reverse complement strand
AAAAAGAAAGGTCGCAGGATGGGATCATCATTTTTTATTGGAATTACTCATGCAAGATTTATAATGCGTTTTCCCTGTTACCGGATTTACACTTGAAAGAGCGTATATATAAGGATACTACTCCCAAACAAGCGGGAAGTGGCGATGGGGTTAAGCTACTCTTCGTTGTGAACAAGTGGTGCTTTATATCATCTATATATATATAAGGTGGTGACAAGCAGAAAAGGGGTAATCAAGCAAGATAGAGCCAAAAGTGTGAGAGTAAACACACTAAAGTGAGGGTAAAACACCCCAAAACGTGGTAGACATATTTTACTATCACACGCTGTATCAGCTTATAGCAGGCAGTTTCAGCGATTTGTGTGAGAGATGTGAGAGTAAAATACGGTTTTGCATGGGAGGAGAATTTAATCTGTTACCAACCAGTATCACTCCATCCACCATCTGTATACCATTCATAAGTGTGATAGAATGTATTCAAAGTAGAGGTAGAAGTACCACGAGGAATATAAATAGAAAGCCCTGAAAAACCCGTCATAGAAGTCATGTATCCATTACCATAAATATCTGTGCAATAGTTTTCAGCAGTCGTCTCAGCCCAGATAACCGAAGCATCAAAAGCTGATTTCCAATTGCTATATATCGTAGATTCAAGAGATAAAGATTTCATCAAGCCATCCATATCATAGTAATAGCTATTACGATGTTGATCATAGCACAAGATATCTGAAGTAGTAATAGTAGCACCTCCTGATATATATTGAGGCAAGATATTCTTTGTAACAGCAGCTAAAGCCTCTAACTTATCGCTTTCTATAACAGAGACAGAAACACCCATTGTCCAATTATCATCGGAACCAACATTCCCTGTATACAAATTATCATAATAGTCAAAATACCCGGCAGCAACCGCTTTTGCTAAATCTGCTGTAGTAGCAGCCTCTTTAAACATAGCAGGAACTACATCTACATAATATGCACCTGGACCAGGTATCTCAGTAGGTGAACTAATAAAATAATCAGCGCAAGTGCGCAGTTCATAAGCTACTTCTACTGACTGCATAAAACAAGCATCAGATAGAATGAAATCAAAATGAGGAGCCGAATCTAAAGCCTCCTCCAATGCTGAGATATCCATATAGGAAGCACTACTGAGGTCTTGTCCAAACCAGCGAGTACTAGTACTAGGTGATTGTATCCATCCTTCTGCATGCGACCACAATACAAGACCATAACTATCAGCAGGAAAATTATTAAAAGTCCGAGAAAAAACTTCAGACATTACAGAAACATCCAAAGAATTTTGTTCTTCATATTCATGAATTGTCTTTTCTACGACAGCTCCACTCGCATCTTTTGTGATCTGAATTAAGCGCGGAGTGCTAAGATCATCTACATACACCAAAAGATTACTACTATCAGCCTCAACCGTAGCATAACCCTCAACCATTTCAGCAATATCAGATGTTGCAAAACTACTAAGGCTATTATCGGCAACAACATACACTAACACTGTGCGCGATGCTTTCTCTACAGGATCCGGATCATCATGACAAGCTGTAAGTAAGAACAACGAAACACAACAAAGAATATAAGTAAGTTTTAGACTCTTCTTCATAGAGGATCACATTAAAGTTATTCGTGAGGCTTCTTAAAACGAAATTCAGAAGTTTCTATTTTTTGTAAAGTAATTGATTTGTTTTTTTTGTATTTGCCAATAACTTTCAAAACTTCTTTATCCAATTTCTTCTTATTCTGAGAAAAGTAAATCATACAAGTTCTATTTGGCAACCCCTTATCTACTTCCAAATAATTTTTCAACTGATAGCTATAAAGATCCCGCTGAGGAAGAAAACCATTTTTCAATTGCACACTGTCCAACACTTGGATATCAGTATAAAAAAAAGTGGTATCGGTAAATGAAGTCGACACACCAAAAGCATAAACAACTTTGGCTTCTTTCTTAAACGAGAAAGCCGAGCAAATGACAAAAGCCAGTAAAAGCGAAAACGCTATTTTTGCAAATTTCATACTATTTTCTTTTTAAAAGTCCGTGACAAAGATAATCATTAACAGCATAAGAGAAAGCAAATGCACCCAGAATTAACTAGAATAACAAAAAAAAGACCGACCCACCCTTTACGGATGAATCGGTTTTTACTGTTTTTTAATCTGTCGGAAACTGATATTCTTATTTATCCTAAATAAGATTTGAGCAATGTACTACGATTACCTTGTCTTAATCTTCTGATTGCTTTTTCTTTAATCTGACGAACACGTTCACGGGTAAGCCCGAATTTATCGCCGATTTCTTCAAGTGTCATTTCTTGTTGTCCGATACCGAAAAACATCTGTATGATGTCCTTTTCCCTATCGGTTAACGTAGAAAGAGCTCTATCAATTTCCCTAGCAAGAGACTCGTTAACCAGAGCGCGATCTGCCATAGGCGAATCGTCATTGACCAACACATCCAGCAAACTGTTGTCTTCTCCCTCTACAAATGGAGCATCTACCGATATATGTCGGCCGGATACTTTTAATGTATCAGAGATCTTATCAACAGGGATATCAAGCTCGTCTGCCAATTCTTCAGGTGAAGGTTTACGTTCATTCTCCTGTTCGAACTTAGAGAAAGCTTTGCTGATTTTATTCAGCGAGCCTACTTGGTTCAACGGAAGACGAACAATACGCGATTGCTCGGCCAAAGCCTGAAGAATTGATTGGCGAATCCACCACACAGCATAACTGATAAACTTAAAACCACGTGTTTCGTCAAACTTCTCGGCTGCTTTAATCAGTCCTAAATTACCCTCATTAATTAAGTCGGGTAAACTCAAACCTTGGTTTTGGTACTGTTTAGCCACCGAAACTACGAAACGAAGATTGGCACGTGTAAGTTTCTCCAATGCCACGCGATCACCTTTGCGAATGCGTTGAGCGAGTTCTACCTCTTCTTCCACAGTAATTAAGTCTTCACGACCGATTTCCTGCAGATACTTGTCAAGAGAAGCACTCTCTCTGTTAGTGATACTTTTTGTAATCTTTAGTTGTCTCATTCTTCTAAAAACGAATTTTTGGTGTGCAAAGTTACGACAAATTATTCGTTTAGGAACTAATTAATCCTAACTTTTTCTTGATTCTTAATCATCTTAAGAACAAAAAGAACGCCGACATGTTGTCTGCCGACGTACTTTTTTCATTATTGTTAGCTAATATTCTATCTTCTTACCATAAAGCCGCTATTATTCCTGACTTAAATCGACAGCATAATTAGCACGTTTACCCGAAGGGAACATTCCGGTAAGGAACAACACTTGCTCCGGAGATTTTGAAGCAGCCTTAAATGCCTCTTCAAGATCACTCAACGTATTCATCGTTTGTCCATTCGCTTTGAGAATTATAAACCCTTTACGAATACCGGCATCAGACATTTTTCCGGATGAGACACCGGTAACCTCAAGTCCATAGCCTAAATTCAATTGCTTCTTCAGATCAGTTGAAACTTCCTTAAAAGCAGCTCCAAGAATATCCATACCGGCAGTCTTAACAACTTTCGTTGTGCCTTGCTCATTCTTCAAAGTAACTTCTATAGACTTCTCTTTTTTCTCACGAATTAACTTAACGCTTACTTTATCGCCCGGACGATGTTTCGCCAATTCTCCTTGCAAATCGGCCATATTTTTGACTTTCCGACCATCTATACCGACAATTACGTCATCAACTTTAATACCTGCTCCGGCAGCAGAACCTCCTTCTATTACTTCAGCTACCAACACACCATCAACTACTCCAAGCTCTTCAGCCTTCTTCGTTGCTTTGGCACTCAACTGATCATCGCTGATAGGGCCGCCTTTTATGCCCAACAAGGCTCGTTGCACAGTTCCATACTGTTTCAAATCGGCTACTACTTTGGTCATGATGCTGCTTGGTATCGCAAATCCATATCCGGCATAAGCTCCCGTAGGAGAAGATAATACAGCATTGATACCCACTAACTCGCCTTTCGTGTTAACCAATGCCCCACCACTATTACCTTGATTGATAGCGGCATCCGTCTGTATAAAAGATTCTACACCCTGACTATAAACGCCAAGTGAACGGGCTTTTGCACTCACAATACCTGCTGTTACAGTAGATGTCAAATTGAACGGATTACCTACAGCAAGCACCCACTCTCCCACCTTCAAAGCATCTGAATTACCTACCGGCATAGTTGGGAAGTCATCACCTTCTATTTTAATTAACGCCAAATCACTAGCAGCATCTGCACCAATGATACGTCCCTTGAATTCACGATTATCATTCAGTTTCACACTAATTTCATCAGCTCCGTCTATCACATGATTATTGGTCACAATATAGCCATCTTTAGAGATAATAACACCCGATCCATACCCTACTCTGGGTTGTGTTTGCATTTGGCGTTGCTGCCCTCCGGATCCATCACCAAAGAAAAAATCGAAGAAATCAGGCGCTTGTTGCACGTTAGCAGTCTTAGAGAGCTGTGTTGACTTAATATGCACTACCGCATGAATAGAGTTTTCTGCCGCAACAGTCAGGTCTACCGGTTGTGCACTAATCGCATCATAAGCAGCCATGCGTGTATTAGGATTCTGTTCAAACATCTCATTATAAGATAATGCCTTATTCTTGGGCTTCAGCATTGTATAAGAAGTAAATCCCGCAACCCCTGAACTAAGAAGCACAATGGCACCTGCTCCTAGAATGATTTTAGTTGTCTGTTTCATATTATTCGCTATTTTAATTTGTTAATATTGAATTATCATTTAACATTACTGACGTTAAAATAACGACAAAAATCATTCTGTTATTCTACTTGTCACCATTTTTTGTTCTCTTTTAACAGTGGATATCAACGGCTTAACAGCGATTAACGACAACAACTGACAAATTTACATTCATTGAGACATAAGTATGTAATTTGCTCGCGGAAAAAAGGTAAGAGTTCGTTATTTCGAGGATCTTACATCTCTTTTAGCAAGAGTAAAAACAGGTAAAAACAGGAATACACCCACCACAGACATTGCCAATCCTCCAATTGTGCCTGCAGCAAGAGGAAACCAAAAAGCTTCTTTTTCTGTACCAACCATAAACGGTACAAAACCAAGTATAGTAGAGAGAATTGTGAGAAAAATTGGAGTAGCTTTAGCATTCCATGCTTTAGTATATGCATGCAAAACCTTCATAGACGGATGCTGCCGACGAATACCATTGTATTCATTGAGCACATAAATACTGGCATTTACCGTAATGCCACACAGAAGGATAAATGAAGCAAAACCTCCCTGATCAAAATTTAATTTAAACCAATAGAAGGTGAGAAATACTCCTATATAAGAAATGGGTATAGTAAATAGAACAATCAAAGGTTGCCTCAAAGAGTTAAACAAGATACTGGTTATGAAAAAAATAATGGTTATAACAACCAATAACAAAAAATACTGTTTATTTTCCTTCTTGCCCCATGACCAGTCATTACTATCCGACTCAGCACTGTATCCCATCGGAAGTTCTTTATTAAATTCTTCCAAATCTTTCTTCAAAATCTTATTCCCTTGTTCGGATGAACCAATATATTCATATTGAAGGCATAATCTATATTGTTGATTTTCTTTGGCTATTTCCTGAGGCATCTGTCCCTTACCAATATCGGCCAGTTCCGAGAGCTTATACCGCTGAGTATCGTCTCCGTAAGGATAATTCTGCATAGCCCAAATATCATATTCACCAGACTGACGAGAAGATAGCTTTATTTGTTCCACTCCATTATCTGTTACCACAGAACCACACTCTATGTTTTTGCCAAATATAGGATTGATAGCATCAAACAATGTACTGGCTTGAACATCTTGTTGCGCCATTTTCGCTTTGTCCAAATCAAAAAAGAATTCCTGATAATCATCTTTCCACCAAGAGAATTCCGAATTAATGAGCACCTCCTTTATTCTTCGATGCTCCAAGAGTCTTTCTTTCAAGTTTTCTGCCCAATGATATAATTCATCATAATTATAGCCATACATCTTTATTCTAAAAGAACCGGCCCCTTCACGCACATCATTGCTAAATCCCTGATCTTGCAGTCCATATACTCCCCAACTTCCACCACCCAATTCGAGAGCCTTGCTGACAATATTTGATTTCAGCGTATACGGGAAACCACTATTTTGATGCTCCTTGCCAAAGTAAATGCTAATGGTAGCTCGTTGCGCGCTGTATATAGATGTCTGAAACTGCTTAATCTCTTTAAACTCGCTCAGATAAGTTTCCATTCTTTTCATCAGCGCATTCATTTGCTCGAGCGTGCTGCCATTTGGCAAGTTCGCATTGGCATACAACACAACTTCTTCGTTCCGGGTAAAGTAACTACCTTCGTATACTTTTTGAGCAAACAATCTTAAACTACCTCCCAAGTATTTATCGGTAATAGGTTTCACTGTCTCCTTATAAAAGATGCTCCCAATCGTCTTGTTGTACACTTTCGTCACCTTCCCCGCTCCTTCTATTTTTTCGGGAAGTAAGAATAGCGGCAATCCGAAAAGCAGAATAAGAATTAAGCAAACAGTCACCTTCCAGCGACATAAAAATCGTATCAGTACACTATAGATCCGAGTGAAATGCACAGTAATCCGTTTCACAAATAAAGAATTGCGTCGAAAAAAAGGAAGGCGTCGAGCCAAGAAGGCGCCAGAATGGTTTTTCTTAAGATGAATCTTATCGATCATAGCCGGAACAAAGAACAGTGCGACAAAAAGTGAGACTGCCAGATTGACGATCACAACCGCTGCAAAATCCTGAAGATTCAGCCGTATTTTTTCATCTAAAAAGAAGATAATAACCAAAGCTCCCATGGTAGTAAGTGTGGCCGCTAATACAGAGATAAAAGCTTTCAGATTACGACGATGTAAAATGTGATCAGCCATCACTATTGTGTTATCTATCACCAAATTGAGTGAAACGGTGATACCAGCCAGCGAATAGAGTTGCATCTCTAGCCCAAAGAGGTAATAGAAAATAATAGCGATAGCAATGTTTACGCTTAAACTGGTGATAATAAGAAACAGATAGCGCAGATTCAAAGTAATCATTAGAACGAACGCCAATAAAATTAAAACTGTAAGTCCCGTACGAAAATAAATCTTATCCAGCTCTGCACGAATAAATTCGGTAGCATCGTAACTTGTATGAATCTCATATCCTGCAGGCAAAGCACGCTCTATCTCGTGCATCTTCTGCATAATTAAGCCACTTAATTGCAATTGATTAGCTGTTTCTTCTGCTGTAATAGACAGATAAATAGAATTTAATCCGTTGATGCGAAAATAACTTTGTGGAACCTCCTCTACTCGCTCTACCGTTACCAATTCATCAAGTCGTATCAGCTTACCCTCTGAATAAGAAACCTGAATTTGAGACGCATCAAAGGATGATCCATCATGTTCAGGCACTAAAGCCAATCGTATCCATTGCTTATTGCCCGAAGCCGTTTCAGCGTCATACGTTCCTAAAAAGGATTTTTGATAATAATAAGAAATCGCTTTTTGAATATCCGTTAGTGCTATCCCCAAACGAGAAAGTTGATCACTATTATACTCCAGCCTCCACTCCATAGGAGTAGCTCCATTCAATTCAATCTGATAAACACCCGGTATCTGTGCCAAGCGCGTTTTTATGTGGTTTTCCGCATATTGCTGAATCAATATCGGAGTAGACGGAGCATTTAGAGTAAACGACATAAATGGGCGCGAAGCATCTTCATCAGGTTGCTTCATTCGAATATACGGATAACTAACTCCTTGAGGCAATTGCGCCCATGTTTGCCTGACAATAGTGGAGGCTTCAAAGCGCGCCGCATTTACATCAACATGTTTATCCAGTTCAACCGTAATCCGTCCCCATCCATTCCCCGAAGTTGAGTTGATATTTTTGATGCCCTTAATACGAGACAGCATCGCTTCGAGTTTAGCTGTAGCCTCCATCTCTACGACACGAGAAGATGTACCCGCCATGCCGAATTGTACCGTGAAACCCGGTAATGTTCGTGAAGGATTCAACTTAACAGGCAGCAGAGGTATCAGTGCCAACCCCAACAGTGCAACACAGATAAATGTTACAATTAGAGTAAAAGACGAAACAGTTCTTTTATTATTAATCATCAATACTTCCTTAATAAAACATGAATATCACTCTTCGAGTGCCAAGACTCAATCCAAACACCAAAATAGAAAGATCACCAACGAGAGTTTAAATTATAATCAAACTTTTCAGAGAGAGAAAAACCAGAGGCAAAGTCATGCAACGTTAACTTCCTTATCTTATAATAGTTCAACCAATAGTTTTGCAAAGCTGATATATAATTTTGCTGAGCTTCCTGCTGCCTATTCAGTGATAGCGTAAGGCTATTGATATCCGTTTTTCCAATTACAAAGCGTTGACGAGTTTCATTATAAGCTAGAATAGACAAATCAAGAGCTTCTTCAGCACTTGCTATGAGATTTTGCTGAATATTAAAGTCATTGACCGTCATAATCACCTCCTCTTCAAGAGTTACCTCACTCTGACGTGAAGACGTTTTCACCACCTCCAAGTTGTTCTGTGCCATATTACGCTTGCCTTTACTCACCCCCCAGTCCAATAATGGGACACTGAAACTAACCGATACCAGTTCTTGTTGCATAGGCCTATGATATGCATCACTAAAATTATTCGCTACCTGATTATAACCGATGCTAGCATCAAGACTGGCGTTAAAGCCAGATTCTTTCTTTGCTTTATCCAAAGCCTGTTGTGCTTCCAAGACATTCTGCTTCCAGTCCAAAAAATCAGGATTGTTCTCTTTAGCCAAATTAAGCGCCTTGTCTACAATTATAAGAATCTCCCGCGGATGTCCTGGAAGATCTAATTGGATCTCCGTATTTTTATCCATATCCAAAAACGAAGCCAACGCAAACATAGCCCGTTTACGAGAGATGATTGTATTCTGCAAAGTATTACGTGCATTCACCAAATCAAGTTTCAAAGTTAACAGATCCGCTTGGGAGATAGCTGCGATCTTATGGCGTTGCACACCCATCCGATAAAGAGTATCACTAGAGACAACATTATCCTGAGCTAATTTATATTTGGCATCCGCCATAGCTAAAGCAAAGAAATAAGTAGTAGCTTGCTCGGAGACGGCTTCCATATTATAAATAAGTTGTTTCTTCACTTTCTCATATTTCAAAGGTTCTATGCGTTTATCCCACTTAAAGGCATTATAACCCAACAAACTCTGCGAGTAGCCTATTCTTAAAGGCACACTGGTAAATTGCGTAGCATCAGTGGCTCCAAAGCTGCGAATATAACTAAGATTGGAATTCAAATAGAAAGTACCTCCCGTCCAATCAAGATTCTGCTTAACAGATAAATTACCATACGCATAATATGATTGTTGGCTACGGTACACATCCACATCATTTTCCGAGTCATATCGCTGCGTAATATCCTTATTATATTCAGCAGGAGTAGCATTCAAAGTCAAACTAGGAAGACGGTTTGCCTTATAAGTGCGATATTCCCAATAGCCTGACAGATAAAGATTCTTGATGCGAAAAGCTTCCAGTGAACTATCATTTGCCAATTCAATCGTTCGTTGCAAGTCTAAAACTATTTTCGTCTGAGCAAAAAGAGAAGGCACAGCTGCACATCCAAAGTTCAAGCAAATAGCGATACGTAAAAAATTCCTCCTCATCATAATATGAAAATTCATTATAGTTTATTTTTTGATTCTTAATATGGCACTTCTATCTCTGTAAATGAACCAATAGACCAGCGGAATGACAAACAAGCTCACCAATGTACCAATCACCATTGCTCCTATCATAGCTATAGATAGAGGTTTTTGCAATTCCGACCCCATATCATAAGAAAAGAGCAGTGGCACCATGGCAAAAATGGTGGTCAATGAAGTCATGATGATAGGGCGCAATCTACGTCTCCCTGCTTCGTGAATTGCCTCAAGTAAAGGAGTACCCGCTTTCCGTAATTCATTAATCGCATCCAATTTCAGAATAGAGTCATTAATAATAATACCGCAAGTCACGATCAGACCAATGGCTGACATTAAATTTAACGTATGCCCACATACCCAAAGCAGCAACAACGCAAAGGCTACATCAATGGGAATTTCAAGCAACACGATCAACGGTTGCACGAAACTTTCGAACTGAGCAGCCAGAATGAAATACATCAGTAGAATGGATACAAACAGAATGACCACCAATTCATCCAACATTTTTTTATTCGAGAAAAAGCTACCCGAGAAAGTCATGTCCCAATCATCCGATTCTCCTACCACTTGCTTTGCTTTCGCCATTAAATTTTCGGGAGCCTTTACATCATAGAACCGAAAAGGAATGTACTCTCCGTTTTTACCTGCTGTAATACTTTTGACGTCTTCAGCCGGAGTAACCGTTATCAGTTCTCTGAGCGGGATATAATTCATAGCTCCATCCTTATCAGGAATCGTGCGTATAAGTGTTTCTTGCAGCACCCTATTTACAGTTTTTTCATTTCCTGCAATATTAATAGGTAGATACTGCTGATAAGAATGCAGCATAGCAGCGCTGTTTTCTTTAAAGATAGTCTTCAAGTCTCGATAGAGTTCATCATTAGATACTCCATACAAAAGCAACTTCTCCTGACTGATACGAATATTCAACTGATTTTCAAAAGCAATGCCTGTGGGAGCCACACCGGTTTTATCGGCAAAACGTTGTTCCAATTTGCGCAATTCGCCGGCAACCGGAGCCTTCTCTTTATTCCGAGTATAGAGTTCGGCCACAACATCCGCCTCATTCGTTGTAAAAAGCTTCTCAAACACCGTTTTAGGTGGTGAAAAAGAGATCACCGCTAACGGGTATTGCTGCTTTAATACCTTATATACTTCTTTCTGTAAAGGCTCAATCTCTTTTGGTTCAGCCGTTTTAAAGTATAATTCAGCCTCAGATGCGGATAACTCTTGCTCTCTGTTGAGAATAAAATCTTGTTGCCCAATGGATGCCGTTTGCTCCACCGTCTTATTTTTCATTTCACGAAACAGCCCATCTACCCTCTTTCTGTTTTCATCAATATGAATATTTTCGTTCCACTCCACACGCACCAGCAATTCGTTCTCATCTATTTTAGGCATTCTCTCCTTATCTATAAAGAAAAACAAAACGACACAAAGAGGTATAGAGACGATGCAAAACACTGTCGTGAGAGTTTTATGCGCAAAAATCCAATCGACTCCCCGATCGTAAAACGTATCAAGAGTATGCTCCTTCAATGGATTGTTTATCTTCCAATTAAACCTTCGTATCCCCATACCATACACCAACATATACAGCACCGGCAACAACATTATTCCTGTAAAATAAGAAACCATCAACCCTACAGTAACCGAAAATGCCTGATCAAAAAAGATCGCCCCTGCAATGCCACTCATAAAAATCAACGGTACAAATACTGCAATAGTGGTTAACGAGGAACTCAACATAGGTGTAACAACTTCAGAAGTTCCGGCTATGCAAGCCCTTCTCAACGAATAACCCCGCTCACGATATTGCGAAATATTCTCCGTCACAATAATAGAACTGTCTATCATCATACCCAGTGCCAGTATCAAGCCGGACAAAGAGATAATATTCAAAGACATATTGCACAGATAGAATAACAAAAAGCTGATTACGATGGACACCACCATACTCAATCCAATAATAAAAGGAGATTTCACATCGCCTAGAAACAATACAGCCACAATGCAGATAAACAGAAACCCAAGAGATAGGTTTTGTTGCAAGTTAGAGATTGTATAATCTAGCAATTCCGTCTGGTTCCTGCTTACGCTAAATTCAATATCCGGGTAGATGTGTGCAAAATAATCCGTAGTCTTTATCAACGAAGCTTTCATCTTATCCATGTTTTCATCTGCCTGCTTGATGATGGCCAGTGTCACAGCCCGCTTCCCATTGGAAACAGATATCCCTTTCTCTTTTTCCGGGACAATGTTTACACTACAGAACTCTTTAAGCTGAATAATGCGGCCTTCTTTTCGGATATAGATATTCTCTACATCCTGCGCTGTGCGGAGAAGAGTGGAAAACTTAATGTTATACTCATAATAACCATCACGCACCGTCATGCTTCCCGGTTCAATATTATTCTGCGTCAGTGCCGCTTCAATATTCTCAATAGACAATCCAAGTATTGCCATTTTGCTCATATCCGGCACTATCTGTAATTGCCTTTGCAGCAACCCACTAACATCCACCATCGATACTTCCGGTAACTGTTCTATCCGGCGTTTGATTACCGATTCAGCGAATTCACACAGATTGAGAAATGCCTTTTCATCCGTCTTGGCATAAATACTGTCACTCTTCAAGGTTAAGTTGAGATACAACACCGGTATATCCGTAGCACTAGCCTTTACTACTTTCGGACGATCCGTATCTTTCGGAAGATAGTTCATTGCCGCATCAATTTTCTCATTCACCTCAATAAAAGCTAAATCAGTATTTGTACCATGCTCAAAACTAAGTCTGATAATTCCTGCACCATCTCGTGTTTCACTAGTCATATCTTTCAGTTGCGCTATTTGAATCAACTGTTGACGAATAGGCTTCACTACAGTATTCTCCAATTCACGGGCAGATGTATTGGGAACTGCCACCTGCACTGTAATTTCGGGTATAGATATGTCGGGCAACAAAGAGACCGGCAAGGTGAAGTATGTTACCAAACCAAGTATAAAGCAGGCTGTAAATGCCATCAATACCGCAATGGGACGTTGTATTAAGAATTTTATCATTTGCTTCCGGTCTGTAGGTTTTTAACAACAGAAACAGGTGCTTCGTGTGCCAGATTTATGTTTCCGGTTACGATCACCGTATCTCCCTCCTTCAATCCGTCTGCAATGCTATAACTGTCAGCATTCTCCAAGGCCGTATGTATATAATTCCACATAGCTTTGCCTTCTTTTAGTGTAAATACGACCTGTTTGCCCGAACGAAGCACAACAGCGCTCTTCGGAATAATCAGTTGTTCACCAAGTGAACGGTGTACACTCACCCTCACATTCATTCCGTTGAAAAGTTTGGCATTTCCATCTACTCTTGCCCTAACCTTTACCATTCCTTTGTCATCCACCAATGGATTAATCTCCGCAATGCTTCCTTCATGCACGGCAGATACATCTGCAAAAGGAGTTATTAGCACTTTATCCCCTTTCTTCAGCAACGGCAGCTCACTTTCCAGTACGGAGAAGTCCACCTCCATACTCCGGGTATCCATCAGTGTACAAAACACATTGACAGTACTTGCTGCATTCATTGGTTTAGAAAAAAGATTAGCCACTGTTCCATCAAAAGGAGCAGTTAACGTAGCATGTTGTTCTTCGTACAATGCCAAATCATAATCAGCCTTGCTCTGATCATATCCACTCTTTACCTTTGCCAACTTCATGGTTGCCTCAGGTACCTTCTCAAAATCCTTCGCTGCATAACCCTGTCCAATGAGTACATCTTGCAATTCCAAGCGTGCTTTTTCGAGTGCATTCTTTGCCTGTAACAGTTTATTGCCCAATCTAAATTTATCCAGTTCCGCCAGCTTCTGTCCTTTGCGCACTTTATCGCCATTCTTCACCCAGATATGTACAATCACTTCAGCCGTCTGGAAGCGAAGATCGGCAAACCCCAGAGCAGCCACCTTCCCATTACTTACTAACTCGTGATTAAAAGCCTGCTTGCGCAATGGGATTACGGTAACTTCGTTTTTTATATCAGGTAACACTGTTTCCACTCCTTTTTCAGAATCTTCTTTTTTCTTTTCACCGGAGCAAGCAATGAATAAAATCATTAGTAAACAAAAACACAAACAAGTATCTTTCCGTCTCATATCAGTAGTTTTTCATTTTCGTATTTTTCATTAAAAAAGATATCAAAACATTTTAATCATTCAAACATAGTTATTTAACCTAAAGAGAGCAAAAAATCATCGTCACATTTACGTCACATTTGAAAAATTGTGCAAAAATCAGATATAATGCACAACATACAAGGAAGTTCACCCTTGCAATTAGCGATTGCATATACAAATTTGTCATCTTCACTCATTGCAATTCTTCTTAAGTCCATGTCCGGCTAAAGTTAGCTGTTCCTGTCCGCTGCCTTTACCCACATTGCTAGAGGAACATGAAAAAAAGTGAATAGTTAATAAAATTATGCCAAATATTTATTTAACCACCCTACCCTTTATTAATAAATGAATTGGGTTTTTATAGTCTTTAAAATATGTGAATATATTCTCTTCTACATACCCAACTTTGTAAGGTCTATAAATAAATGATATTGAATCGGTATGCCCCGGTTTCATTTCAATAAAATCATAGTGATAATCAGCAAGACAGCCGCAGGGTATATTAATATAGTCTATCGCTAAAGTTTTCTTTCCTGTATTAGTTATTAATACACTAAATTTAATAGTATCAGCTATGGAAATAGCTCCAAATGAAAATGGAGAACTAATTGATACTGATGGTAAGCTATTCGTCTCTTTATTAGCGCAACCAATGGTAAATAAAATCAAACAAAATGACATAACAATATTTCTCATAAATATAATTTTAGCTAGTTATTCCAATCGCAATTTTGCGAGTAAATTCTCTAAATAATTTTATTAATTAATTTCAAAATGCCTAAAATACATCACAAATTATTTATCAGTTACGTATCCACTTGAGAAAAATGCTAATACTGGATTGTCGTCTTCTTGAACATTTCCAATTGAATACAATATTTTTTTGTCCGCAAATAACTTCGGATTTTTCCGTATTTCAAGTATTCTATCTGCTTGTAGAGCATATACTATTTCCTTATTAGTAGTTGTTAATGCAGGCCCCCAACCTTGACCAAAGAAGTCACTTCTATCCGTAATACTTTTGTATGATTTTCCAGATTCTACACAGTAGAATATATTGCAAGATTGATAATTTGGCATTGGATAATTGATATTAAGAAAATCATCGGTTGCATAAATATTGCTTATTCCTACTGAAAATCCTTTCTTGCGTAAACTTGAACCCGCATCAGAAGCAGCCTCAAGTTCCATGCCATTCAAATTAGATAAGGTTTTTGCATCGGCAATTTTTTGTTCTGACTTAACTAACAAGATCGGATTTAGAATATTTTGTTGGGTAAATTTAAAAATTGAATCAGAGAAATAAGTCGTTGCGTAAAACCCTTTTTTCGAGTAAGTAGCTATACTTCTCATAGGGGTGCATGAAATATTACCTATAATACTAAACGGTAAATATTCTTTCTCAAAAGAGTAATCATTTTCATCAACAGTTATATATGCGTATTTGCTCTCCTTATTGTTACGCATGCCAATCAATAAATTACGCCCTGATTGAGCAACAATATTATAGCTATTTTCCATTTTTTTTGTACAACTATGACTACTAATAAATTTCCCATCAAATGTAAATCGCAAAATTTTAGACTTCAAAACATCAAAAACGCCAACATACTTCTTGTTCTTGTTTATATAAAAGTCAACAAAAGAGAGTAATTCTTCACCACCTTGTCCTATGCTTCCTACTTTATTAACAAACTTTCCAGACATCGTAAAGACAAATAAATTACTATTATTATCTTTTACAAATATTAAATTATTTTCAATACAAACCTTATCTATTTCGCCAATTAAACATTCATTAGTTGTTTCCAATGCCACGAAGCGGCAATTGTCGATAGGTCGCTTATACGAAAACAAATTCTTCACTTCCAACTGGTCTACATCTATTGTAGCAGCAAAATTTGGCGCCTCTTTTTTGCACGATAGAACGATAAATGAAATACTCACCAAAATTAAAAATCGCAAAATAATTAATCGTCTCATCTTTTTATTTATTTAATGAGATACTATTGCCCCTATACAAAGGTGCAATAGCATCCATTTTATTTGTTAAAGTAAGCTAACCTTCCCTACGTGTGATTTTAAACAACAATTCCCATTGGAGGATGGACAATAGCCTGATTTATAAGTGAAACTGACTTCCGCTCCAGCTCCAAATGGACCAAATTTGCGACCAGCAAATACAACATAACCATCAGCACCTGCTTTTCCAGTAAACTTAGAATCTTTATAATCTTCTTTTGCATTTCGATTATATATAAAAATATCACAATCAGAAACACCTTCATCCTGTTCGGGATCTGCTAATGCTTCTACATTAGCCATTACAAGGTCCTTCATATTACTCGTTTTATTAAAATTCACATTGATCATTGTACCTACAGCAATAGCTACTACTACCACGGTACCAAAAAAAATCTTTTTCATAAATTTCGTATCAATTTTATACTACTAACTTTTTGTTTTTTGACTGTATGTATCATTTCAACAGTCCGAAGTTATATGCTTCATGGTAATTCATATTTTTCTTGTACCTTTGTCCTCCTTTCCTTTGTTAGGTGGGAATTGGGGCGAAGGTTGTTATTCAGGCTATTGCGAGTATGAACAATTATTCGCCCCATTTTCCCTATTATTTATAAAATCGTCCCATATTGTTAAAAATGCACATGTTCATTATAAGAATATACATATTGCAAATATGGTCATTTTTACCACCACACCTGTTTTCCTTTCTCATAGGTAAAAATGCGTTCATCAGCTCCCTTTGTTCTGTTATGCAAAAGATACAAAGCATTACTTGGGACATTGTTATATACTAAAGAGTCGGCTGATGCTCTTTGCTCTCCAAGTGATTTCCAACCATTATTCCAATATACTAATTCATAACTATCGCCCTGCTCTATAATATTACCATCGGTGCGTGGCATAAAACGAATTCGGCTTACTCTTACAGCTTTCTGTGACTTCAATCCAACCCATCCACCATTAGGCATAGGAGCTTCAAATCCAGTCAATATATTTTTATCAAATACTTTTTCTTTTGTCGATCCATTATCATTGCAACTCCCTTCTGTACCGATTATACTTCCAGTTATCTCTTTCCCATTTTCATCATAAAACATTAGCTCATTAATATTACAGTTTTTACCATCAGCTCCTATATACCTTAGATATTTGAACCTTCTATTGTTTTCAATTTCCAGATCACAGAAACTAGCATTGGTCATACTATTAAACGTGTACAAATCTACTGCATTCACAAAGTCAGGATTGTTTGCTCCCTGAAACCGACCACCTATCATTTTATCGTTGGGACTACCATAAAATAAATATGGATATTTACGATACAAAACCACTTGCTGTAACTTCTTAGCATTCGGCTTTAGTATCTTTATTTCCCCTGACGCACTAAGTAAGAAAGGATTCCCTGCAGGTATGTTGCCCGTACTGTTGTAATAAATGGGTAAATAGGCTACTTCTCTCCCCATTTTATTAAAGATTACGCTGTTTGAGTGTATCTCACCCCAAAAAATCGGGACCCACTTTTTATTATCAAATACAGACAAATAGGCAAAATGCCGCTTTTCAGCCTTTTTAGGGTCAAGAATAACTTTAATATTTGATGTTTTCGAATATTCTTCTGTTACATCTATAAAATGCATGTTCTCAAACAGCTTCGGAATGTCTTCTCTATTGTCATTTATAATAGCTAAACTCTGATGATTAATAGAATAGGTACTTCTAAATACTTTTTCTTTAATAAAACCATCAAATATGGTGAACGCACCGGGCTTATTTCTAAAATAATACCTGATAGCCTTACCATTCTCATCAATTAATACATTCCAAAAGTGAGATAAGGATTTATTAGGCCATTGTGGAACAAAATCATACGCCATAGGCATGCCCAAGCCACGTGAGATATAGGTCAGATACTGTGCTTCTTCATGGCAACTTCCTATTTTTGCATGAATTAAATCTATGGCATTGATTGCCGGCATAGCCCCACCAAACTGGTACATCTGAAAATCAAGTGTCTCGTGATAAATTCGAAAGGATGCTTCTGTCGTTGTTCCCATTTGCAGTTCTGTCAAGCTATCCCTTTTTGGGGCTTCTTCAAGCATTTCAAATTTCCACAATTGATTATCAGTACCATTATTCTCGTTTTGAACCACTTGATTCTTATTTTTTGCAAACTTCGAATTTATCTCCAAACATTTTTCACTTTTGCGACTGACTATTCTAAAATACCCCTTTTCTTTATCAGGAACTAGTGTCCATGATTGATTCGGAAAATTATAATCAGAAAAGATAGTCAATTCTGTCCCATTGTCTATTAATCCGTTAGCTACATCTAGCACAACTTTATGTTTATCATGTGTTATAATTTTAAAGAATCCATAATCGGTATAAGACAGAATAAACTTCTGAGTATTCCTATTCTTAAATTCAGAAGTAATAATTTTAGAGCCTAATTCAGTAGAATCATCATCAATAGTTAAGCTCGCAGCACTTTGTTTATTTGTAATTTTATAGGTAGCACCTGATGTAATACCTGACTGTCTGAATGATTGGAAATCTAAAATTGGTACTATCTTAATGTAATCGATAGAAATCTTTTCGGCTTTGCTTTCCAAACAAATTTTGTTGATAGATTTATTGATTTTAATGGGTACTTTCACTACATTAACTGTTGGTTTAAACCACCCACCCGTGCTTTTTAAAACAATGGGAATCGTATCAATATCATTAATAACTACATTAACTTTAGCATCTTTTCCCCCATTATAATGCTGTATCAACAATACCTTTTCACCGGGTTCGGTACAAACATTCTCAAAAACTAACTTATCTTTTGCAGTAATACTTACCGCTTTAAAATTGGACGCAGAATACTTTTCTTCTACCGTTGCTGCTTTTCCATATCCAGCATTTTCTGCTTCATACAAAACACCAACCTCAAAGTATGTTTTATTCAATTGATGTTTAAATTGCTTTTCAATAAGCGGCCTCCATAGAGATAATTTCTCCTCATATACCCTATATGGTAACACATACTCACAAAATGCATCAAAAGAATAATTACTATGCCAGGGAGTATCCTCCCAAGAATTAAACGCCTGATCGATATGCTGAATAAGAAAATTTGCACGTATATATTGCAGATCAGGTTGCTTGTAAAAATTAAATTTTATTTTTAGGGAATCAATGCCCCGATTGTATATTGTACTCCTTTCATCAGGCAACGCCCTTCCCATGATTCTATACAGTTCTTCCAGTTTATTTGCGTCTTCTCCAGTTATACTATAATAACCCTTCATGTTTTGTATCAAAAAACAGGCTGCCTTAAACTTTAAAGAGTCTTGTGGATTTTCAGCATAGTGAAGTAATACTTTTTCAAGTTCTTGTCGATTACTTCCAGCTTCATCGAGTGCTTCCTGCACTTCCTCTGAAACCTTATTTCTCAATTCACTTGGCAATTTATCGCACGATAAAAGGCTGAATAAAACACACACAAATAGAATATTATTTTTCATAAATTATTTTAATTATATGAACTAGCCAAACAATGCATATAGCTGAGTTGTTGTGACTTGAACAGTACTTCCTGTAGTTGCGCCACCTGCAACACCTACTGGAGTTCCATTCACAGGAACTGTAACATTGACATTTATAGATGCTCTAGGACTTGTTGTAGTTGTAGCAATTGAATAAGGGGTTACAACCGTTCTCTCATCTTTTGTTAATCCTTGAGTAGGCCACAAATACCATGGGCTAGTTTCTTGTGCCAACGCTTCAACATTAGCCAATATCAAGTCACTGCCATTATTTTTAAATTTACTCAAATTGATATTTAGTACAGCCACAACAAAAAAGATTAATCCAAAAAATTTCTTTTTCATATTATTTAATTTTTATAAGTATGTATCTTTTACGCCGCATATATCCTTTCAGCGACCACAATCCAATAGATTGTACCAATAAAATGTGCTAGACTACGTGTTACCGCCTCTCTTCATTTATATTATAATTCATTAGTATCCACTAAAAAGCCGCAATAGTTCTTTAAAATGATTGAATACTAGATGTTTGCTGAATAAAATCTAGTCAACGGACTTGAACTTATATCGTTGCCTCCTATTAATTATCTAACAACTTCCGCGCTTCTTCTCTCATCTGTTTCACCGCAGTAGATTGTACTTTAGGCTCCTTCGTAAGTACTATCTCAATCGACTGTCGCAACTTACCCGAATGATAAAATCTTGGTTCAGCATATAACTTGGCCAATAGATAATAAGGATAAATTCTTCCTGGCAATAAATGAGTAGAGCGAATTAGGAATTTCTCAGCTTCGACATACTCTCCCATTTGCTGGTAGTTTTTCCCGATAATATTAAATATCATTGGATCACAACTGCGGATAGCAGCTTCCTTTAGTACTACATTCGAAGCTTGATATTTTTTTTGTTTATGTAAACAATGCCCATACTCAAATAAGAAGGTAGTTCTATTTCGTAGCAGAAGATGTAATCTTTCGTAATCCTTTTCCGCCTCTTTTTGATTTCCAGACAAATAGAATATCCGAGCATTTGCCCACTCCCGACATGCTTCTGATTTATCATTGCACCACAAACTCGAGCCTATTCCCCCCATAACAATAGCAAATCCAAACAAAAGCCATTTCCTTTTATCAGCAATTAGGCAAGCCATAAGCAGAAAAAGCAAAGAGATGATGAAAGCAGGATATTGCAACGGATACGATGAAAAAGAAAATACCATAAAAGAAATGACACCCTCACAAGCACTTAGTTGTCCATTCTTCACTCCAAACCAAAGGCAAAAAGCCAAGGCAAGTAATATGCATAGTAGCATAGGAATCCCCCATTCTACAGCTATTTGCAAATATTCATTAAATGCATATTCAGGGCTTCCCGCAACCAATTCTTCTTGCGGAGAAAAATTACCTCCTGAAAAATAAGCTTCCTGAAAAGATCCATACGTTGCGGGAAAGCTCCCTTTTCCATAACCTAATAGAGGCTTATCTGCAACAGCCGAAAGACTTATTTTCCACATAAATAGCCTTCCGTTGGCAGAATCTTTCTTTAGATAAAATGCAGCGCTAAGAAACAGGAACAGAGCCACAAAGCTAATAGATGCAATCAGCAGAACTCTTCTTTTATCCTTTATCCAAAAGTTATTCAACATCCCTCTCCAGTTCCGATGCATGCCATAAACCCATAAACCGGATATAGCAGCAGCAAGCCATGCCGAACGGCTCATTCCTGACGGAAGCACACAAATAATAAGAAGCATGGCAGCTAAAGCAATATAGCATCCTGCTTCTTCCAGCCATGTCTTATTCTTTTTAGCTTTCAAAGCCAGCCATTCATTCAAACAGATAGGAAAGACCATAGCCAGATATCCGGAGTACGGTCCGGGATTAAAAAAAGAACCGGTCACAGCAAACAACGAATGATTGGAATAGGACAGCCCATATATCTGTCGCAAGCCCCAAACAGCCTGCATTCCTCCCAACATAATAAGTACCCACACCACTATGCGACTAAACGGCAACAACTTTTGGGTTGATTCTTTAGGGCGAATAGCAAAAGCAAACAGCACACACACCGCAAAGAATACACATGCTTTGCCTAGCCACCCCCATTGACCCGCAAATTCCCCGACAGGAAGCTCCGGAGTAGATAAGCAAACCACTCCAAGCACCGGAACTATTCCTAGCAGTACAAAAATTTGAGAGAGAGATTTTTTTAATTGCTGCATTGATCTTTTCTATTTCAAATTAAAAGAAATAAACTTTTTGAGGATACTTCAGAGCATTGCTATTCATTCCTCTTAAGTTCAAACCGTTGAAAGCAAAGCACATCTTCACTGTAGTTCGGATTCTTAATATGATTTGTACTGATATACAAGCCATCCTTTAACACAAGAAAAAGATTAGGATTATAAGTATATTCAGGAAAAAGAGTCTCCCCGATAACCTGCAAATTCTCATCTAAAATCATTATAGAAAAGACCTTTCTACCAGAATGTAAAATCTCCATGTAATTTTCATTCGCCTCGAGTTCTGTTTCCGGGTAAGCAAAGCGATAATAGACCTTTCGATATTTATCATACACCAGATTTCCATAAGAGGCTTGTTCGCATGTTCTTTTCAAGACATCATTAAGGTTATCTGATTTAACCTGTATTGTTGAAACCTTATCAATATACTTACTTTTAGATTCAACCTCTTCTATTTCTTCATGACTAATATTCGCTTTGTATAATTTATCACTACTCTGAAATGCATAAATAAAATGCTTTCCATCGAAACACCTACTATAATTTAATCCTGAAGCAGCAGGTGTCCCAAAGTCTTTAAATGATATCAGTGAAGGAAATTTCATAGGTAAAGCTTTTATTGATTTATTTATTGTATCAATTGAAACGCCTACGGGACTATCCTCCATCATTCTATCTTTTAACATTGGATTTATAGTTTGAGGAACATATAGATTACTGCCAGCAAAAACGATTTGTACGCCTGCTGTTTGTAAGAAGGGAATTAATCTTTGCCCTTTATCCGTTTTTTCAAAACTAATTATTTGTTTAATTCTCTTGGTAGTATCTGTTGAATATGCAGTATTTGTATAGAGGCTTTGTATATATATAGTATTGAAATCTTTAATATAATACCCCCAAAAGCCTCCAATAATAGCATTAGGACCTTCTGTCATAAAAGATATTTTCGTCACAAAGCGTTCTGCCCTAATATCATAGAACAAAATCTCAGGTTTACTATCATTTTGAAAACTTATATATTCTATTCCATCTTTGCTTTCAAATGGAAATATAGATATCCTAGGCATTTTCGTTTCTTCATCTATTGAAAAACGAAAATACTGTTCAGTAGATTTTAAGCTATAAGCATCTTCTGTTTTTTTACAAGAAATCAAAAGACAGAAAGTAATAATAAATAGTGCAATCTTATACATATTTAAAAATCGTTTTTTTCATTTCTAATTAAATTTCAATTAATAATAGAGTTAACACCTCGTATTATATCCTTTCAACGAGAGAGGCTAAATTTGCCTTATTCAATTCTTATTCCTATTTTTGCCAAGTGCTTCCTTTCTTTCAGGTGGTTGGGGTGAATGTGAACACATCTTTCAGAGAACGATCGTCATTCACTCCTTTTCATTCTTTAATTAATTCTTAATTTTTCTTTCAAACATAAGATTAAAAGATCCTACAGACGAATATCTATCGTCACATTTGCGTCACATTTTAAAGATTCAAAGTACCATCTCAACCGATTAGTGGCAGCCACAAACGAATAAAGAGAGTTTTTTTGCTGCATTGATCTTTCTATTTCAAATCACCACCAAACTTGCTTTCCATTCTCATAAGTAAAAATACGTTCTTCTTTTCCATGCGAATAATTATGTAATATATATATTGTTCCAGAAGGGACATTATTATAAATCAAAAAATTATATTTGGAAGCAACTTTTGTTCCCATGCTATTCCATCTGTTTTGACTCCAATACATTAGCTCATACGTATCTCCTTTAATAATAAAATTAGTATCACTTCTAGGACAGAACCTAACACGTGTTATTATATGCTCATTCCCTTTTCCGAGATCTAAACCAACCCATCCTATTTCTTCTTTCGCTTTTTGAAACCATGTTTCTAAATTTCCATCCAAGGCATGGGTATAAGGATGTTCGTCCTCTTTAGTGATAGATGGATATCCTATTATCTTTCCACTCAATTTCTTTTCACTTGATTCAAGTGTCTTCTTCCCATAAAACTCTACTTCTGCATAATTCGCCAATCGATACGTTGATGCATTAAATCTGACATAACGAAACTTCTTTCGATTATTAATTAAGGAATCCGTAATTTGATATGGGATATCATAAATAGAAAAAAACAGAGTCGAATCCTTAAACGAAAGATTATTTGCACCTTCAGCATTTGTTCTTCGCAATCCCAATGCATGCTCCTCGATCCTCTTAAAACGAGGAAATTTTCGTTCGAGACGTAATGACATTTTTTTATCTGTAGTGGTTTTACAGAATTGTATTTGCCCATTAGAGCGAAGTAAAAAAGGTTCTGTAGCAGGAACAATCTTTCCTTTATCATAGTATGCAGCAATATAAGCCACATTTGCTGCCATATTCTTAAAGCACATATTCTTCGAGACTATATCACCCCAATATACAATACGCCATTTTTCATTATCAAAGACACATATTATTGCATTTTTTTTATTCTTGTATTCTGAAGAAGAAAATTGTATAGGTATAATGATATCATAAGCATCTACATACTCATGAGTGACATCTTTTTCATCAAAAACAAAAAAGGATGATGGAACATCGTTCTTATTTATTTGATTAAGCAGATCCAGATTATAACTGTATGTTTTTCTAAATATTTTAGCCGGTTTATAAGCTAATTCTATCCGTCCTCTCCCTAATGCGTCAAAAGGGAATATCTTACCGCTATCAAGCATTAAGACATTCCACAGATGACCTTGACTACGATTCGCCCAGACAGCTCGATCAATGGCAACCGGAAGTCCACACGCCCTCATTGCCAATCCTCCAAAAGTTGCCATATGTCGACAAGATCCACGGCGCCCAAGTTCCATTTTACTAATCGGAAAATCCACTGGATAACTCCAGAGCTTCTGACTAGGCTTGTAATATCTGTTCCAGTACAATTCTAAATGAAATCCAAAGACAATGCCGCCTACTGTAGTAGTAGTATCCACAATATGTATCAAATCACTATAATAACGTTCTTTATATTCTTCTACGGGTTCTTCTCCTATTCTATAGGGTAAGATATATTCGCAAAATAAATCAAAATTAGAGGGATTATATAATGGTGATTTTTCCCAAGCAAAAAAAGCCTGATCAATGTTCCTTATTAGAAAATCGGATTTAAGGTGCTGACAATCATACACCTTTTGTAATTTCGAAACATCAATATTCCCATGTTTTTTTACGATAGAATCCCATGCTTGAAGTATTATAGGAGGGTCGCCAATATATACACTATCTCTCCTCAAAGAATCATATAAATAAAGTATTTTATCATAATAAGTCAATATATTACCTTGATAGCTAAATTTATTACTCATGTTAGAGATAAGAAATTCAGCAGCACGTAACTTTCGTTTATCACCCCGCTGTTTATAATAGTCTAGAACCTTCTCTAGTTCACGACGATTCTCTCCTGCAAATTCCAAGCTTTTATCTAATTTAGATTTGGAACAAGCAAAAAATAAAGAAACTATCAAAATAAATACAACACTCATTTTCATAGCATTATAAAAAATATATCATTCATAAATATAGACATATATACTGATTATTATCCTCATATACAAAACCAATCACTTCAATTGATACATGACTAAAACAGGATTAGAGTTCTCATCACTCTTTTCTATTATAGAGTTCAATAGATTATTTTTTATTACACAATAATTATTATCCTTAGCCAATAATTCTTTTAGGCGAAAGGCATCAAAAGAAGCAACAAAAGTCTCTTTATCTAAAGCTATCAAATTCGGTGGTACTATTTCCTTGAATATTTTCATATTCGTTTCTTCCAATTCATATACTTGCAGTTTTTTCTTATCGAATAGGAAATACTTCTCAATTACAAAATTGTGCAATCCTCGCTTTATGGAAAAATATATATATCTTTGAGTTTCATAAAACATACCAAGAGCTGTATAGCCATTGTTTTTAATTAAATCACCAACTTCCTTATAAGAAAATTCTTCTTCCTGTTTATCCCAGATACTATGTCTATGTTTTACCACATACCGAACACTATATTTTTCAAATGATTCTATTTGATACACCGTATCTGATAAAACCGGAATAAATAAAAGATCACCCATAGAATTAAATGTGGCATCACTAGATACTATATAATTTTTTTGTATCGGTACATAAGGAAAGCCCTTGCTATAAATAGAATCTTTTATTGTACAAACAAGGTGATAATTCATCTCTTTACTAAAACTTTGATTTACTGCGAGCTGATTAATGACATAATGATTAAACACATTTATATAAAAGGAAGGGATACTCTTCTCTTTTCGAAGGAAGTTCCCATCTAGATTATAATAAAGTTTACTTATTGACATCCGATCATTTATGCAAATTTCTTTTCTATCTGGATCAATGCACATTCCGGATAAACCTGCATATTCATTTGGTCCCTCCCCTTTGTTATCAATCATTTTCAACAGATTACCTTGTTTGTCAAATATAAATAATCGTTCAGTAATATAAGCATCCAAGATATATATTTTTTCATCATATATAATTGCTTTGTTTATTGCTCCAATCAATTCAGTTGATTTTAAAGGTATATACAAAATAGAAGTAAGTTTTGATATGATAAAATTCATATCTACTTTTATAGCACAATCCACATCAATAACCTGAAAATCAGAATTTACCTTAGTCATCAAAGGAGAATCTTTTATTTGCTTAGTTAAATGTGGAGTACTATTGTTTTTAGTACAAGAAAAAAGAACTAAACAAAACACAATTAATATTATTCTCATATTTAAAACTATTTTAATTATAATATTTAATAGAATTTGGCACGCAACTTATTGGCACGTGCCAAATTTATCATCTATCCAGCAGTGCAACCTGATCCATTCCTACAATTTCCAGATCCAGCACTACAAACGACCATTTTGCCATTAATAGTAATAAGAGCTACTATCCCATAATCAAATCCATATGTTTCAGTACATGCAACCAATGTTGGTGTCCAATGACTTCCAATGGAATTATACCACTGGCTATCTGTAGTCCAGTCTGTTCCATCCCATTCAAAGTCTTTAGCCAATGCTTCTACATTAGCTAATGCTAAATCTGACAACATTGTAGAGTGATTCGATATGTAAACATTATAACTTGCAAATACAGCAATCGCAACAACAACCATAGATAGTAAAATTTTCTTTTTCATATCATGCATTTTTATATTATTAATAAATAATCTAATATTCCGTATTATATCCTTTCAACGGAGAAAGCAATATTTGCCTTATTCGATTCTTATTCCTATTTTTGCCAAATGCCTCCTTTCTTTTTGGGTGGTTGGAGTGAATGTGAACATGTCTTTCAGAAAGCGATCATTATTCACTCCTTTCATCATAATCAATTATTACTTAACTCTTCATTTTTCCTCTCAAACATAAGATTTAAAGATTCCACCGACAAATTTCTATCGTCACATCTGCGTCACATTTCCCAAACAAGGATTATTATCTAACTAATAGTGCTCATAGCTCCAATAATTTTAGAGTTTCAGTTATCGAGCATTCCCTTTTATTCTAAGTTTTATCGGTGAAGATGGCAGATTACAATAAACTGTGACAGTTTTATCAAAATGCTCAGCATAATCGGCTTTATAAAATACCTGAAACTTTAAGCTCTTCCCAGGTTGGATCGGTTCATGATTGTACTCTGTCGAAACACAACCACAAGAAGTTGTCACCCCATTTATAACCAACAGTTGATTACCTTCATTGTGCAAAGTGAAAGTTGCCTGTTGTTTCTTTTGCCAATCAAAGATTCCCAAATCAATCATCTCTTTATCTATTAATATCTTAGTTTGAGAAAGAATAGCTTTATCAGTATATGCCTTACCCAAAATCAATTTCAGGTATAATTCTTTAACCTTAGGGTTGTGGACAGGATTTCCAATAGCAATGACTTTATTTTCTTTATTCAAAAGAAAAGTTTGGAACATAATTTCATCCGGAAATTGATTCAATTTATTGATGCTATCTGCATCATCTATGCATACCGGATATTCAAACTTATCACGTTTCAAGATATAAGCAATGTCTTTTTTGCTTTTAGGATGGAAATAGAATAAGAAAGCGGTATTATTATGAGTTAAAGAATCAAACTCAGTCATCAATTCTTTCCATTTAAGTAGTTGCAACTTGCAGCTGGTGCACCCGGTAGAATCAATGTAAGTAAAGATTTTATAGTCACAACCATCTGTATCAAATGGAATCGTATCCCTACCCAATATTGTAAAGATTGAAGTTTCTGGGATAATAAGTTCTCTATTCTCCCACTCATTCACCAAGCGGGCTATTTTCTCTTTCTCGGTCTCTTTGCAAGCACAAAGTAGAAAAATAAGTAATGAATAATAAAAGGTTTTCATAGTGACTAATTTTATTTATGTCCTATTCAATTGATTTAAGCAATCTTTCCCATTCCCATTTGCTTGTTCCCGGCTTTACAGATTTCCAAATGAAAGTGGCCTTTCCTACAATGAATTCTTCGGGTAACAGTCCCCAATAACGGGAATCTTGCGAGTCACGGGTTTTGTCACCAGCCATGAAATAATAGTTCTTACGAAATCGATACCATTTAAGCGGATGATTATTTAGAAAAACAGTATCTCCGGAAATAGTCATTTTCATATTCTGTTCATATTCGATTAGCTGTTTATAGAGGATAGCATTAATCTGATTCATAATTACAATACTACCTTTAGCCGGAACATAAAGTGGACCAAATTTCTTTATATTCCAATCTAGCAGCGAATCATGAGGATATCCCTTTAGGTAAATCTCCTTATGTGTACCCTCTTTCAACAGAACCAATAACTCCTTCTGAGACTCCACATTACCCAAATCATCCGAGCATCCTTTTACATAATAGCGCGCATTCACTATCGAAAAAGTATCTCCGGGCAGAGCCACACAACGCTTTACGTAATATTTCATCACATCGAATGCAATGCTATCCCATCTACCAGGGTAAGGAAAATTAAAAACCAATACATCATTACGCTTAATCTTCTCAAAGCCAGGCATTCTGTGGATATGAACGGACTTATTTTCTGCAGCAGCAGCCAGATTAAACAATCGGCCTCCAAAAGCCAATTTATTGACTATTATATTGTCCCCCGGTAATAAAGCAGGTTGCATTGAATCTGTTGGAATTTTAAAAGATGTGAAGCAAAAAACTTGAAGCACAATCCACAGAGTAGCTGCCATGCACATCCAAAATAAAATAGTGAGTATTTTATTACTGGCTTTACAAATGTGGTTTCCAAGTTTTCCTAACATATTCAACTCTTTATCAAGCCAAACCGAAACTCAACTATCGGTTGATCACTATTTACATCCGTTGCAGTAATAATTCCCTGCGATTCATCAACGTAAATACCATAGATATAACGATCTAATATATATTTACACACGGGTTCACCTTGCAAACTAAAAACATAGATATATTGACCACCATCTATGATTCGACCCTTTTGCTGTGACAATTCTTTAAACGTTCGTCCGTGAAACACGGCATAAATATAATGATCGGTAACCTGCACATCACTAAACCCCATGATACCTGTAGGGATAGCATATCCCTCTGATTGACTAAATTCCGGTTCGCCATGCGGCCCCTTACAAACAACGTGTGTACTATCTTTCAAGTTGTAGACCTCCAGTACCTCACCTAACTGAGTAACTGCAGCCAACACTCCATTATGAGGATTATAATCGATAAAACTGCGCCATGCTTGCGCCAATGCCGGCCCGGCATGCTGCAAGGCTTCCTTATCAGTAGTAGGAATAGTGCCCCCTTTGCGAATCAAATGGCCTTTACGATTAACCCAACAGAAACGATGAGCACCCGAATAATCGGGAATGATAAACGTTGAATCATTATATAAGGAGAAATCGAGTGCACGAAGAATGCCATTGTCCAGCGACACCACCTCACGAAAGAGAAGTGAGTCGCCGGACCCTGACAAAGGGAAACCTAACCTAATTAATTTACTCTTATTGGCATCGAGTGCCCAAACTTCATCTTGTCCGAAAAAGCGTATATTGTCCGCAGAAAGCATTTCCAAAGGTGCATCTCCCTTCTTACCGAATGAACTAAGATAAGTAAACTCGGGGTAAGTAAACAGATGATAATAATAATCAGCATTATGCAAGTCTAAAATCACAGCTTTATCTCCATGAATGCGAACACGAAAAGGATATCTGAAAACCGCAGTATCTAACTCAATAATAGTCGATTTAAGGTGTTTTTCTTGAGGAAAATCCTCATAAACAACCTTTTTCCATTCACTTAAGTGAGAGGAACAAGCACCGAAAAACAGAAGAGTTAATAAAATCATTTTCATAGCTACCAAATTCGATAAACTTTGCTATGAACTTGAGGACAATCTAAGGAACCTATTCCGTTACATCTAATAACATCCCCACTTTCACCACTCGCTAACGCTTCAACATTAGACATAAACAATTCACTCTCAACAGATTTGCTTTTCTTGCACATATATGTAACTGTACATACAACAAAAAACAAGCAAAATAATTTCAATTTAGCATTCATTGTGTTTTAGTTTTTTATAACTTTGCAAACATAGAATTTAAGATGATTAATAACAAAAAATCATCGTCACATTTGCGTCACATTTTACAAACACCCGATTATAGGCCCATTATGAAATACAAAAAACACATAACGAAAACATTGACAGGATTATTTGCATCTATTACAATCGCTGAATTGATTATATTTTTGATTCATTATGGAGATGTAAAATCGTACATACACCATGAAATTCGTCCACTCCTTGAAGAAGCAATGAGGAAAGACATAAGTAAAAAGATGGAAAAAGAATATTTCTATTTTTCTGAGCACGAAAACGATCCAAGAAAGCAGAAGATGAGCAAGTACGAAGAAAAGACGTATAGAAGCCAAGATACCACTTTTACCTATCAATCAAAAATCGTAGATTGGGAAACAGATCTATTTAGAGGAAATCAATGCTATTTACAGGTAACAAATAGATTACATCCTCAAGAAGTGAAGGTAATATTCGACAGCTTAGCAGCAGAAAAAAACATAATAGCGATGAAAACGGCAATCGGTATTATATCGACATTTTATAAAGAGCAAAACGAATGGGCGGGTGACACAACGAGCATGTCCGTTGATTATCGTACATCCATTGATAAGTTAGGTGATTTTGAAAATATAAGTTACCGAGTCTACTTTGATTATTCATTCAGCACTATCTGGAAATTGATGCCGAAAATGGCATTGTATATTCTCTTACTTCTGCAAGTGCTTTGCGGCATAACTCTGGTTGGTTGGTTAATGAAAAGAGCGAAAGAACAACGCAAAGAAATTATCAAATTAAAAAATGGCAATTACAAGATGGATCATATCATCATGAATCCCAATACGATGAGACTTAAAAATGAAGAGAAAGAACTACTACTTCCCCCTCAACAAAACCAATTGCTATTACTATTTCTGCAAAGTGAAGACCATAAAGTGAGCAAAAAGATGATAATGGATACATTTTGGGCAAAGAACTACTCTGATTCGAGAAGCAAAATGACTACCGCAATAGACCGGTTAAGAACCAGCCTGACAGACATAGGATCACAGAGAATTATTTATACCGAAAAGAGCAGTGATTATTATGAATTAGTTTAAATACTCAATATCCATATCATAACTCCACTTATTGAAATAGAGATTGCCTCCCTCCCATTCTACTTCGCCACGCTGAAAATCAACGGTTTCGCTACGAGGAAATTTCTTTTCGGGCACCAAAGGCACGGAATAATCGCTATTCACAATCATTCGCCAGGAATCGATGCCTCCGAGAAAAAAGAAACGTTCATCAGCATCCTGAGCAAAAGTGGGAATCCCAAATGATTGATCGACAGGAACCCAACCGATACCTTGAAAGTAGATCTCAGCCCAATCGTGCAGGTTCCATTCACCCGGATGCATCATGAATCCGCTCTGAAAGTGAGCGGGAATGCCACTACAACGGCAAAGGGTGATAAAGAGGAGGCTCACCTGACCACAGTCACCATGACGATTGTCGAGCACATACTCGGGAATGTTCTCGATGGTAGAGTATTCACGGGCAGAAGCCCACGGAAAATATTGATTAATCCACGTAAAGATACGACGCGCTTTCAGCAAGGGATTGTTTTCTCCTTTGGTAAGCTTAGCTGCCAACTCTTTGATACGGGGAGAAAAACGAATGTGAGTCTCCCGCTCAGCTGTATACTTCTTGTATAAAGCAGTTGTAGTATCATAAGGTAAAATATCTTCGGGCTTCAGGTTATGCCACTCGGCATAAGAAGTATATTCAAATGATTCGGAAAACACGGTAGGTTCATTTCGCACTGCTTCCTTCTCCATATAAAGGGTGCTATGCTCACACGACGTGGGCGATAGCGTATAGTTAGCTTCACTGGCACGAAGGAGCTTAACCTGTTGTTGCCTGCGTTGGTCGATACGTGGATAAGGCAACCAACAACGAACGATTTTACCGTCGGGCACTGCGTTAGGCTCTACCTTAAGCGTATAGGTAATCCGCATACGCTTAGGCATTACGGTATCATTGCCCGACTGCTTCACTGCATCTATCACTTGAGGAAGATGATCTTTATTCACCTTCTCACTGCCACTAAGTACAACTCCCTCTTTAGCCACTTTTACGCAATAAGCGGCGGAATCAATGCGAAACAGGTTAGGGCCTGCATTCCGAAAATAACGCTTCTCGCCATCTATCTCCATACACTCCAGCGCATTGCTCTCCTCCCACTGGCGCATCTGTTCATCAGTTACGTCGGGAATGTATTTGCGAATGTAGTCCTTCACCTGCGATTCGGACATGCAAAAGTCTTGCTTGATGCGATTCATACGCTCCTGTTCCCAGCTATCGGCAACAGGAACAGGTTTAGGTGCACAGCCGATAAAAAAGAGTAAACCGGCAAGATAGACGAGTTGTTTCATGGCTTTGTGCGTTTACTTTTACAGTTTGGTTATACCGATTCCGGGAAGATCGTTAAGCATAATCTTGCCTTTCACTACTTCCATTCCTTTGAAACGATCATTTGCAATAAGCAAGTTACCATCCAAGTCGGCAAAATCGACAGCCGGAGAGAATTGTGCAGCAGCAGAGACGGCACATGATGTTTCGGTCATACAACCCACCATCACTTTCATGCCCAATGCGCGACCTAGTGTCACCATCTTCCACGCCTCACGCATACCGGTACACTTCATCAACTTGATGTTGATGCCGGTAAAAGCATCCTTCAACTTTGCCACATCGCTAAGACGTTGCAAAGACTCATCAGCAAAGATAGGCAGCGGACTTTGTTGAGTGACCCATGCGATGTCATCAAGTTGAGTTTTCGGCATCGGCTGTTCTACCATTACAATGCCTTGTTCTTTCAACCAATGGATCATGTCGAGCGCATAATGCTTATCTTTCCATCCCTGATTGGCATCTACCGCTATAGGAAGCTTACACACCGAACGAATGGTTTCTATCATCTCTTTATCATTATCACGTCCCAACTTCACCTTCAAAATATTGAATTGCCCGGCAACTTCTAGTGTTTTTTCACGTACTACATCCGGTGTATCAATGCCAATAGTAAAGGTTGTAGAGGGTGCTTTCGCTTTGTCCAATCCCCAAATCTTATACCATGGAGCACCCAATAATTTACCCACTAAATCGTGAAGTGCTATATCTACAGATGCTTTGGCGGCTGTGTTTCCAGGCATAATGCCATCCACATAAGCCAGAATATCTTCTAGCTGAAAAGGATCATTAAACTGTTCCAAATTCACCTTTTTCAAGAAATTCATCACAGATTCCACCGATTCTCCCAGATAGGGTGGCATAGAAGCTTCACCATAGCCAATGATGCCCTCATACTCTATTTCTACCTGAACATCGGGCGTTGTAGTACGGGAAAAAGAGGCCACGGTAAACACGTGTTTCAACTTTAAATCATAAGGTTGAAAGGTCAACTTCAATTTCCCTCCTTTTCCTCGTTTATTGATAGAAAACAGGGATGGTACGCTATTGCCAAATACATCGTTAGCAACCAGTCCCGAACCGATAGCCGCAAAAGCAGCCGTTTTGAGAAAATCTCTTCTATTTTGAGCCATGAGCTTTGTATGTTAATGGAGTTAATTATAATAAGGGTTTGTGTCAGTCGTATTAATTCCCGGAGTGCCGATACCATTGAGTATACGAACACCAAAAAGCATACGACCCAGATTATATTCATCGTATTCGCTATCAGCCGGATCAAAACTGCTGACGTGCACATTTCCTTGCGAATGAATAAACTTCTTATTACCGATATAGATACCAACATGCACCACCCGTTCTTTCTTTTCGGCAGTGGCTTTACGCCCAAAGAAAATGAGGTCTCCCGGTTGCATATTGCTAAAGTCGGGTGCAATGTCGATGTGTTGCCCCACATACGCTTGCTGAGAAGCATCACGAGGGATAATTATATTGTGCATAAACAGAACTGTACGAACAAAACCGCTGCAATCAATTCCTTTTGAAGATGTACCGGCCCACAGGTAAGGCACTCCCATCAAGGTATAAGCTGTGCGAATAATGCTTTCGGCATCTTGCCCTACAGAAGCTTTCCATTCCTTCTCTGGCATAGAGATAGACTTGGCAATGTATGCCTGACGACCATCGGGATAAGCCACTTTATAATAATCACCTTCGGTACCTTCCCACTTCAAACGGTTGCCGGCTACTACATCCGATACAGATTGAGAAGTGGCATCCGGCTTTTGATAAGTAAAACCGTAATGCGAAGTAACGACTATTTTATCGGCGCGATTCCAAGCATCATATTCCACTTTCGTTACGGGATAAATGCCTACACGATTCACCCAGGCAATGTAATCGTCGGGCGTTTGAATGCGATACCAGCCATCACGTTGCAACACTTTCACCGGCATACCCAGCAATGCCTGAGTCATCATCTCAGCCGAAAAATCTGGTTCCGCACGAAGATTACTTACCGACAAGTTAACGATACCAAACACTTTTCCAGCAAGAGACACGCTATCGGGCAGCAACAACAAACTGTCGGTTATCTGATATCTAGCCTTCTTCAATCCCGAAAATAAAGCTGATTTGGCTTCGAGAGAGGTTGTTACACCTTTCACTATAAGGTGTTTTCCGGATACGGTATAGTCAACATCGAACACCGCAACCCGTTTATCCGGAATAAACTGTCGGCGTACACTATCTGAGACTTCTTTTACTTCCTTAGGAAGCTTTTTTTCATTTTTATCTGCGGCACTTACACAAGCAGGCACTGCAACGAGCAGTAATAAGAGAGGGATATACTTCTTCATTAAAAAAATATTTGGGGGTTATGTTTAAGCAAAGATAGGGAATTATTCAATTTGCGATACATTATTTCAGATAAATTAGCTAATTAGTAGCAAAAAGATTTCATTCAGCCATTCCTCCTAGTGCTTTCTAAAATAAAATCAGAGGAACAATCTGTCGCTATGTCCGAAATTTTGTTTACTTTTGCAGCATAAAGCAGTTGGCCGGTTTGTCGCTTGCGTTCCGCAGGAGGAAAGTCCGGGCAACACAGAGCATCCTACTTCCTAACAGAAAGCTGTCCGCGAGGGTAGAGTAATGCAGAAGAAAATAACCGCCACTTCCGACGGGAAGTGGTAAGGGTGAGAAGGTGGAGTAAAAGCCCACCAGCCGCGTGGTGACACGACGGGCTGTGCATCTTAGGAGTTGTAAGGTCATGTATACCGACGTTATGAGAGTTGCTCGCTCCATGTTGGAGGGTAGACCGCTAAAGTGGTGTGGTGACGCATCATTCAGATAAATGACAAACACCCTATTCATTAGGGTACAGAACCCGGCTTATAGGCTGACTGCTTTTTTATACATATAACGAACGGTTATTCATGAATGAAAAGATAAAATTTTTATGGAAATTCCTGACATACGACATTTGGCGTATAACGGAAAGTGAAGTAACAAGAACCAAGTTCTCGCTCTACAACATCATCAAAACCCTTTATGTGTGTGTTAATCAATTCGGCAAAGATCGGGTTGCAAATAAAGCATCTGCATTAACATACAGTACGTTACTCGCCATTGTCCCCATTCTCGCAATTCTATTTGCTATCGCTCGGGGGTTTGGCTTTGCCAACCTCATGGAGAGTCAGGTGCGTCATGGCTTTGGAGGAGTCAGCAACACAACAGAAGTTCTCCTTCAATTTGTAGATTCTTATCTGTCGCAAACCAAAAGCGGAGTCTTCATCGGAGTGGGTTTGGTTTTGTTGTTGTGGACGGTGGTTAATCTAACTAGTAATATCGAGCGTACTTTCAACCTCATCTGGCAGGTGAAGAAACCCCGAAGCATGTATCGAAAAATCACCGATTATTTCTCTATGTTTCTATTGCTTCCGATCCTGATTGTTATCTCCGGGGGATTAACCATCTTCATGAGTACAGCTCTCAAAGAAATGGATAACTTTGTGGTATTAGCTCCTATTCTAAAGTTTCTGGTACGGCTTATTCCCTTTGTCCTAACTTGGTTTATGTTTACCGGTCTCTATATTTTCATGCCAAATACAAAGGTGAAATTCAGGCATGCACTCATTGCAGGTATTCTTGCGGGAACAGCTCATCAAGCCTTTCAGTTCCTCTATATTGGCAGTCAGTTATGGGTATCAAGATACAATACCATCTATGGAAGTTTTGCGGCCATACCAATGTTTTTGCTGTGGTTACAAATCTCGTGGACCATTTGTCTTTTTGGTGCCGAACTAACTTACGCGGGACAAAATGTGCAAAACTTCAGTTTTGATAAAGACACTCGCAACATTAGCCGTCGGTATGGTGATTTCATTTCCATTCTTATCATGTCGCTCATAGCCAAACGCTTTGTCAGTCATAAGAAGCCCTATACTGCAGAGGAAATATCAGAAGAAAGCCACATTCCTATCCGCCTAACCAACCAAACGTTGTATCAATTACAGGAGATTAATATGATTCACGAAGTAGTCACTGATAATAAGAGTGAAGACATTACCTATCAACCCTCCATCGATGTCAACCAACTGAGTGTAGCCCTATTGCTCGACAAGATTGATACGTATGGTTCGGAAGATTTCAAAGTAGACAAAGAAGAAGCATTCTTGAACCAATGGGGAACGCTTCTTGACTCCAGAGAACAGTATTATAAAGATGCCGGACAAAAATTACTGAAAGATTTGTAATCGATAAGCATTCTAAGAAACAAAGAATCCCTGATTATACTTTCGATCTGACAAAAGCAGTTCGTCCGTATAATCAGGGATTCTCTTTAAAAATTCTTTTATAGCGCTATCATGCGGCTAATGTATTTGCCGATGATATCAAATTCTAAATTAACCACACTGCCCAGTCCAAACGTATGGAAATTAGTATGTTCGTACGTATAAGGAATGATAGCCACCTGGAAGGTGTCATCCGTAGGATTGCACACCGTGAGACTCACCCCATTCACTGTAACCGAACCCTTATCAACAGCCATATAGCCACGTTTGGCCATCTCTCTGTCAAAAGTATATTTAAATGTGAAGTACCAACTTCCATCTGCGTCGGCTATGTCAATGCAAGTAGCTGTTTGGTCTACATGTCCCTGAACGATATGTCCGTCCAATCGACCGTTCATCATCATACTTCTCTCCACGTTCACCTTGTCGCCCACCTTCAGTAATCCGATATTCGAGCATTCAATGGTTTCCTTCATGGCAGTTGTCGTGTAAGTATCTGCCGTCATGCTCACTACTGTGAGGCAAACACCATTGTGAGATATACTTTGATCTATTTTTAATTCACTAACGAACGAACACTTCATGGTGAGGTGTAGGTTTTCCCGGTCTTTAACTAGCGATACGACTTCTGCGTATTCTTCTACTATTCCTGAAAACATAATTCTACCTATTTTCTTTTACAGGTTAATAATACAAATTACCTTTATCGAAATGACGCGTCAAAGATACAAAGAAGATATCAAGAAACCCTATATTAGCGAGAAAAACAAATAAGCACATTTATTAAAATTAATAAACTAGAGACTTAAATCCAGAGCTATTTGTAACCCATTTTCATAATCATTCAGCCCGCCCTACAAGCCTTGTGAAGGGGGTCTGTTGAACGTAGGAGATCAGCGTGTTGAATGTACGTTTTCAACACGCTGATCTCCTACGTTCAACACGCTGAAGTTATAATTTCTATTTTCTAAATTCTATTTGTCAACTAATCGCACTTTGATTATTAGGAGTTCTTATAAAATATCCAAGCTTCTTGAGATACTAGATGAAGTGAGTACCATAAAAAAATCGGGGCTTTTCACAAAGCCCCGATTTTCAGTTTTCAATAGGTATTAGTTTTTCTTTAAGGTAAAAAGATTGTTTTCAGGATAACGCGACAAATATAGCGCCTTTTTAAGCTACTTACCAAATAATAAAACATGTCTTATAACATATTTTTGAGATTTCTTTGCCTTTATTATCATTTAAGCGGTGAAAGACCCTAAAATTAGTGCCCATTAAAAGGAAAAATAGAATTTTTCTCTTAATGAGCACTAATTAAATAAAAGACGGAGTTGCCTACTTCTGGGGGTAATGTTCATCAATCTTCCCGCTATGTTTGAGTACTTTGGCATCAATATAGAACACAATTTCTTCTGCAATATTAGTAATATGATCTCCCGAACGCTCCAATTTACGGAATACACTAACCAAATTGAGATATGGCAATAGGTTATCAGCATGATCTTTTAAATAATCAGCCAACACAGCAGACACACTTCCATTGATGTCATCCAGCAAATTATCTTTTGCAAAAACAGATGTGGCAAGCTCAAGGCTTTCTTCATCCAATGCACGCTTAGTAATTTCTAGCATCGAGAGCACTTCCGCCTGCATCTCTTCCAATCGCAAACGTTTTAAAAGTTCACTATCAAGAGCCGGTTCGTCACAGTTAATAACAAAACGGGCAATGCTTTCCGCAAAATCACCCAAACGCTCAAGATTTGTATTGATTTTCAGCATAGCAAGAACAAAACGAAGATCTATTGCTACAGGGTTGTAAAGAGCAATCACATCTTCCACATCACTATCTATCTTGAGTTCGAAGGCATTCACTCGCTTCTCACGCACAACAACCTGTCGGGCCAGTTCCTTGTCAAGGGTCAACACAGCCTCACCCGCTCTATCAAGCTGGCTATAAACAAGCGTCCACATTTCATCTATCTCTTTCTTCAGCAAAAGAAGTTCTGATTCTATAAACTTTACCATCTTTATTCTAATATTTATGAATTATCTATGTTCTATGTAGCGTGGGTACAAATATACCAATTTATCCGAATCTTCCGGTAATATAATTCTGAGTTTGTTCTTTTAATGGATTTGTGAAAATTTTCTTTGTCTCTCCAAACTCGACCATTTCTCCCAGATAAAAGAAAGCCGTTTTATCGCTAACACGTGCTGCTTGTTGCATGTTGTGCGTCACAATAACAATGGTGTATTCTTTCTTAAGCTCATGAATCAACTCTTCGACCTTTGCTGTAGAGATGGGGTCGAGTGCTGATGCAGGTTCGTCCATAAGCAATACCGAAGGCGATACAGCCATAGCACGGGCAATGCAAAGGCGTTGTTGCTGACCTCCGGAGAGAGCGTAAGCTGATTCCTTCAATTTATCTTTTACCTCATTCCACAAAGCAGCTCCTTTCAAGGTCTCTTCCACACGCTGACGAATTAACGTTTCATCTTTCACGCCATTCACCCGAAGTCCGTATGCCACATTCTCAAAAATGCTTTTCGGAAAAGGGTTGGGGCGCTGAAAGACCATTCCTACATTCTTTCTCAGCTCATCTACCTCCACTCCTTTCTCATAGATATTGAGATTATCTATCAGAATTTCTCCGGACATGCGTGTACCGGGTATCAAATCATTCATTCGGTTAAAGAGTCTCAGGAAAGTGGATTTTCCACAACCTGACGGTCCAATGAATGCAACCACCGATTTCTCTTCTATGAGCATGCTAATGTTCTTTAGTGCATGAAAATCACCATACCAGAAGTTAACATCACGAGTAGTAATTTTGTTATTTACCATTATTTTTCTCTATTGAATTTACAAGATCAAAAAAAACTTCACGAATGATTAATTCGTCTTTACTTTCTTTTCGAAATACTTTCGCAAAGCATTGGCCAGCAGATTGACGGCCAGAATGATTACGATTAAAACCAAAGCTGTACCATAGGCCAAAGGTAACTGCGCTTCCATATCCGTTCCGCTAGTGGCGATAACATATAAATGATAAGGCAGTGCCATGCACTGATCGAACATGCTGTGAGGCAGTTGTGGCAAAAAGTATGCGGCACAGGTAAAGAGGATCGGAGCCGTTTCTCCGGAAACGCGACCCAGAGCAAGAATAAGACCTGTAATGATGTTGGGCATACCCATAGGCAAAACAACATGCCAGATCGTTTGCAATTTTGTGGCACCCAATGCTCGACTTCCCTCACGCAAACCATCCGGAATAGCTTTCAAAGCTTCTTCCGTGGTACGTATCACCAGAGGCAGGCATAGTAAACCTAACGTAAGAGATCCTGCAAGTATACTGTCACCAAAGCCCAGATAGTTGACAAAGAGTGCCATGCCAAAGAGCCCAAATACAATGGAAGGGATTCCACTCAGGTTATTGGTCATCACCCTGATAAATCGCACAAGCTTACCTTTAGGTGCATATTCATTCATATAAATACCACTCATTATACCTATTGGAAAAGCGAAAAGCGCGCTACCAATCATCAAATAGAAAGTACCCACAATAGCCGGCCAAATGCCCCCGCCAGTCATTCCATCTTCAGGAGCGGTAGTGATGAAGTCCCAACTGATAACACCTATACCTTTATATATAATAAAGCCTAAGATGGCAAATAAGATAAGCACCACACACAAACTTAATAAGCGGAACAGGCCAAATGCTATCAATTGAGACCTGCGTTTAGCTTTCGATCCGGAAATACTATTCTTTATAACTAAATTGTCCATCGTTTTTTTATTTTCTTTTTGAAGAAATGGCTTCAACGCTAAAGTTTATAATCAAAGTAATGAAAAACAGTACCACACCCAGCAAAAACAAAGCCTGATAGTGTGCCCCTCCGGCAGGAGCTTCACCCAATTCCGCCGCAATCGTGGCGGGAATGGTTCGCAAAGGTTCGAGAATAGTAGTAGGAATCACAGCAGCATTACCCGTTACCATCAGCACCGCCATTGTTTCCCCAATGGCTCGACCGATGCCCAACACCACTCCTGACGTAATGCCTGAAATAGAATAAGGGATGACTACTTTATAAATCGTCTGCCACTGAGAAGCACCAAGAGCCAAACTAGCTTCGCGCATAGCCCGAGGACAATTACGCATGGCGTCTTCAGTGACCGTAATAATGGTAGGTAAAGCCATGATAGCAAGTACCACACTACCAGCTAATCCGGTTTCACCCACAGGCAAATCGAAAAGTTTCTGTATGAACGGCACAATGACAATGAGTCCAAAGAAGCCATAGACAACAGAAGGAATACCACTAAGCAATTCAATGATAGGTTTGAGAATATTGCGTGTACGAGGTGCAGCAACTTCAGACATATAGATTGATACGGACAAACCGAATGGCAACGCAATCAATATGGCAAACAAACTGACCCATAAAGTACCTGTTATCAGTGGTAAAAAGCCAAATTGTGGAGCCGGTGTAGCCGTAGGAAACCATTCTGCTCCTGCTAGTACATCTGTAAGAGATATGGTATTATCCTTAATTAAATGTATATTGCTGCCTTCAACAATAAATTGAGCCGGGACAAAGGCGATGATTCCGGGCGTTTTTTCAACTAACTCGCAAATTTTAGCCCCTGCGTGTTCATAAGCATCACCCAGCTCTGCTTCTGTATAATATCGGGTAATGTCTTCCAACCTGAAAACTTTAATAGGCAGGTCTTTCCCACCTAACTGCTTCCAATTGGTGATTTCTTCATCGAAAACCCCTTTTATTTGAGCAGAATTCAACTTACTTACAGCAGTGCCTTTGTTTAAGGCCAGCACATAGCCATCTTCAATCACCTTGCTTCTAAACAAACCGAAAGCCTCAGTAAACAGGAACAAGACAATCAATACGATGGTAATACTTGTTACGAATCCGCTACAAGTAAGTATACCAGCGACTATTTTCTCAAAATACTTCTTCATACCTTATAATTTGATGCTGCAAAGAAACTCAGTTATCATTAAGATGATGTGTCTTTGACTTGAAGGAATTGTTTCAAAAGTATTACGTTTTGATTACGAACACCTTCTGATCGGTTTTTGTAACCTAAATGAAATATTAGTTTCCGAGATTTGCAAAGAACAATTTCGCCCGATTATTTAATGATAATAATAAATAAACCTCTTTTATTTAATTGTATGAAAGCTAAAAACCTATTCGTATTTGTATTTGCTATTTATGCTATTGCAGCTCAGGCACAACGCATAAAAGGTAGTGACACTGTGCTACCGGTCTCTCAGCAAACAGCCGAACGCTACATGAAACTTCATCCCGAAGCCAGAGTAACTGTTACCGGAGGAGGTAGTGGTGTAGGAATATCGGCCTTGTTAGATAACACAACGGATATAGCGATGGCTTCCCGAGGAATAAAGTTTAGCGAAAAGATGAAACTTAAAAAAGCTCAGCAGAATGCCACAGAGGTGATTATTGCGTATGATGCCTTGGCAGTGGTTGTGCATCCGTCGAACCCGGTAAGACGACTTACACGGGCCCAACTGGAAGCCATCTTTAGAGGTAAAATAACCAATTGGATGCAAGTGGGAGGTGATGATCGTAAGATCGTGGTCTATTCACGCGAAACTTCTTCGGGTACTTACGAGTTCTTCAAAGAAAACGTGCTTAAAAACAAAAACTATATGAGCAGTAGTCTTTCTATGCCTGCTACAGGAGCTATTATTCAATCGGTAAGCCAAACAAAAGGTGCAATCGGTTACGTGGGATTGGCTTATCTTTCACCAAGAGTGAAAGCCATACAAGTTTCTTACGATGGTAAGAATTTTGTAGCACCTTCCGTAGAAAACGCAACGAAAAAACTGTACCCTATTGTACGACCACTTTTTTTCTACTACAACAGCCACAACAAACAGCTGGTAGATCCTTTTATACACTTTGTTCTTTCGCCCGAGGGACAGGAGATTATAAAAAAGAGCGGATATATTCCGGTGCACTAGGTTATCATAAAAAAATATCATATTTTTGTGGCCTCAAATTAAGTAAACACGTGCTATCATGACGGATATTAAAGAAGAATCGGGCGAAAAGAAAAGCCTTAATTTTATCGAGCAGGCCATAGAGAGTGATCTAAAAGAGGGAAAAAATGCGGGAAAGATACAGACCCGATTCCCACCTGAGCCCAACGGGTATCTCCATATCGGTCATGCCAAAGCTATTTGCATGGATTTCGGCGTGGCAAAAAAATATGGAGGAATATGCAATCTACGCTTCGATGACACTAATCCGGTAAAAGAAGATACCGAATATGTAGACTCTATCATGGAAGATATTCAATGGATGGGCTTCCAATGGGAAAACATCTATTATGCTTCCGACTACTTTCAACAACTGTGGGACTTTGCCGTAGAACTTATAAAGCAAGGCAAGGCGTATATAGATGAACAAACTGCTGAAGAGATAGCCAAACAAAAAGGTACTCCTACGCAAGCAGGTACCGAAAGCCCCTACCGTAACCGCCCAGTGGAGGAGAACTTAACTCTTTTCAATAAGATGAATACGGGAGAAATAGAAGAAGGAGCCATGGTGCTACGTGCCAAAATAGATATGGCCAACCCTAACATGCACTTCCGTGACCCTATCATCTATCGGGTGATCAAGCATCCTCACCATCGCACCGGTGATGCATGGAAAGCCTATCCGATGTACGACTTCGCTCATGGACAAAGTGATTATTTCGAAGGTGTCACCCACTCCATCTGCACGCTGGAATTTGAAGTTCACCGTCCCCTGTACGATTACTTTGTAAATGAATTGAAAGAGACTCCTTTGGCCGGAGAAGCCGGATATCGTCCTCGACAAATGGAATTCAACCGATTAAACCTGACATATACAGTAATGAGTAAACGCAAATTACTTACACTGGTTAAAGAAGGATTAGTGAGCGGATGGGATGATCCCCGTATGCCGACTATTTGCGGATACCGCCGACGAGGTTATTCTCCCGAATCTATCCGGAAGTTTATTGATATGATAGGTTATACGAAATATGAAGCGTTGAATGATGTTTCATTACTTGAAGCGGCACTGCGTGAAGACCTAAACACACGTGCAACCCGTGTTTCTGCCGTACTGAACCCGGTTAAGCTTGTCATCACCAATTACCCCGAAGGGCAAGTGGAAGAGATGGAAGCGATCAACAACCCCGAAAATCCGGAATCAGGCATGCACCACATCCAATTTAGTCGCGAGCTTTGGATGGAACGCGAAGACTTCATGGAAGATGCTCCAAAGAAATTCTTTAGAATGACTCCCGGACAGGAAGTACGTTTAAAAAACGCTTATATTGTGAAATGTACAGGATGCAAGAAAGACGAAAATGGCGAAATAACGGAAATTTACTGCGAATACGATCCTCATACCCGCAGTGGTATGCCCGAGAGTAATCGTAAAGTGAAAGGCACTCTTCATTGGGTAAGTTGCACGCATTGTCTACCTGCAGAAGTTCGGTTGTACGACCGCCTGTTCAAAATAGAGAACCCGGGTGCTGAAGTTGATTCCGACTTCCGCGAACTTTTAAATTCCGAATCGCTTACAGTATTGACAAATTGCTACGTAGAGAAGTATTTGAGCGAGCTAAAGCCTTACTCTTATCTTCAATTCCAACGCATCGGCTATTTCAATATAGACAAAGAATCAACACCCGAAAAACTCATATTCAACCGCACAGTCGGTTTAAAAGATACTTGGGGAAAAATAAATAAACAATAACCCGCAAAAATAATTGCGGAAAATAGAGAATAAATATATATTTCAATGAACGATAAGCAAGTTCAAGAATTGGTCCTTCAATACGAGAAAATGAAGGGGGAAAACAAAAGTGTCTACTTTGAAACAGAACAAATAATTGAGATAGCAAACGTATATAGTGATGAAAAAGAAGACGGAAAAGCTCTATCTGTTATAGACTATGGCTTAACTTTTCATCCGAATAATACGGAACTCTTGATCGAAAAAGCCTATATTTATATAGATAAAGATCAAATGGAACAAGCAGAGGTAATACTAAACAGTATTACTGAGACCTACTCCAGAGAGTTTAAAATGCTGAAAGCTGAGCTATTGCTCAAAACGAATAGATTAAATGAAGCCAACGAGATATTCAACAATCTGGAAGACCGAGAAGAGATAGAAACTGTTCTTGAGATATCTGATTTGTATATTGAGAAGGATTATATAAAAGAAGCCCTTTCCTTGCTAGAGCCAATGATTGAAAAGATTCAACCTGAAACAAATCAGAAAGACTATGACGATTTCGCAAGCTCACTACTCAACTGTTATGTCTCCAACGGTCAATATGATTTGGCCGCCAAATGGTGCAACAAATTATTAGATGCACATCCATACCAAATTGAATGCTGGCTGACTCTTTCGACCATCTATACGAATATGAAAGAATACAGCAAAGCGTTAGAAGCTGCTGATTTCGCTTTAGCTATTGAACCGGATAACCAGGACGCAAAAATAAGAAGAAGCATTTGCTTAAAACTCATGGGAGAACTAGAGGAATCGAGTAGTTTATTTAATGAGGTATTAAACGAATTACCACTACCTAAAGAATATACATACTCCTTAGCCGGAACAATGTTTCTGGAGACGGGCCAATGGAAAGAAGCTTATAATGAGTATAGCAAAGCATTGGAGATTAGCGTTATTGAAGATATTTTTTTGCTCTGCGAATTATATAAAAACACAGTGTATTGCCTCACAAAAATGGAATCTTATGACGAGGCCTACGAACTAGCCCAAAAAGGAAAACAAATATTCCCTGACGAAATTGATCTTGATGTCAGCCTTGGAATAATATACCTTCAAAGAGGAGAAGAAGAGAAAGCATGGAAGCAATGGAACTTTAATCCGACAAAAAAACCTGAATTAAAAGCCATTGTCGATGCAAAGTTCGAGATTGGATTGCATTGTTTCAAAGCCGGAAAATATGAGTGGGCAAAAATACTGTTTACAGAAATAAAAGAATTAGATCCTCAGTTTGAAGATATTGAGCAATATCTGGCATGTGCTTATTTAATGTTGAAAGATGCAGTGAATTTCAATAAACATAACAACTTAGCAGATGAACCGCTCAAAATAGCAGATATATATAGTATACTCGGCTATGAAGAAGAGGATGACAAATCAGAAATCGCTTCTTCGATCAATTCGATTTTGGATGATTTAAATAGAAAAATACAATAAAGTATCAATTAACATTTGAGTTGAATTATGGAATCAGTTACTTTTATACAATGGTGTCTTGATCATTTGAATTACTGGACCATCACATTGTTGATGGCTATAGAAAGTTCTTTCATTCCATTTCCTTCGGAAGTTGTAGTTCCTCCAGCCGCCTACAAAGCAGCAATAGGAAAAGAACTGAATATTTATCTGGTTATTCTGTTTGCTACCATCGGGGCCAATATCGGAGCCATCATAAACTACTATCTGGCCAGATGGTTGGGACGCCCCATCATTTATAAATTTGCCAACAGCCGTTTTGGACACATGTGTCTTATTGACCAGACTAAAATAGAACATGCTGAGATTTATTTCGATAAGCACGGCGCACTGTCTACTTTCATTGGAAGATTGATTCCGGCTGTCCGTCAGCTCATTTCAATTCCTGCGGGATTAGCACGTATGAAACTGAGTACTTTTCTTATTTATACTACACTGGGAGCCGCCATCTGGAACAGTATTTTAGGAGCTATTGGCTACTACCTTGCCAGTGTTCCAGGTATCAAAACAGAACAAGAATTATTGGAGAAAGTTACGGAATACAGCCATGAACTAGGTTATATTTTTATTGGTATTGGCCTCTTTATTGTCATCTTTTTGATCTATAAAGGTATGAAGAAAAAGTAGCAACATGCTGCCCGATACATTAAAAAAAGAAACGATTAGCAAAGCCTGTTTTTGCTAACCGTTTGTTTTGAGAATCTACAATTATTAATCACTTACTTACCAAGTACCGCAGATAACGCTTTTTCATAATCAGGCTCTTGAGTAATCTCCGGTACAAGTTCTGTATACACCACTTTGCCGTCTTTATCTAGCACAACAACTGCGCGTGCCAATAGTCCATGAAGAGGTCCATCAGACATTAGCAATCCATAATTATCAGCAAAGGTGGATGGACGAAAGTCTGATAATGCAATCACATTCGTTATTCCCTCTGTGCTACAAAAACGTCCGTGAGCAAAAGGCAAATCTTTAGAAATTGCCAACACTACAGTCTCCGGAAGAGAAGAAGCCAATTTATTAAACTGACGTACTGATGTAGCACAAACGCTCGTATCCAAACTTGGGAAAATATTCAATATCACATTTTTACCTTTCAATTCGCTTAAAGACAAATCAGATAAATCTGTTTTAGTTAATGCAAAATCGGGAGCCAACGCTCCTACTTTAATAAATTCGCCACTAATCTTTACCGGTTGTCCTTTAAAATTTGTTGTTGCCATAATTCAATCTATAATTTATACTTTAAAAATTTATTCGATTTATAAAAGAAACAAACTCACTTCAAATAAGTTCAAAAGGAATAGCTACAAAAAAACTCTCCCTCCGACCTGAAAGGCTGAAGGGAGAGTATTAGCATAAATATCTTATTTATTGCAACGTAAATTCTAGCGTAGAACGGATATCAGTAGATGAAGCACCTATATATATCTTGAATTTGCCGGCCTCAGCTGTCCATTTGCTCTCTTTATCATTATAAAACTTCAGATCATCAGCCGTTATGGTAAAAGTCACCGCTGTCTCTTCACCGGGTGCTAAAGCGATCTTTTTGAATCCCTTAAGTTCTTTCAAAGGGCGAGCAAAGGTGCACTTCTCGTCTCCAATATAAAGCTGAACAACTTCTTTACCCGCTACTTTTCCTATATTCTTCACCGGAATAGTCACTACAAGCGTACCATCTTCAGGCATCGTTTTATCAGAGATAGCTGCTTTACCGTAGCTAAAGCTCGTATAACCCAATCCATGTCCGAAAGAGAACAAAGCAGGAATCTTTTTGGTATCGTGCCAACGATAACCTACTAGAATATCTTCCTTATATTCCTGATTAATACTATCACCGGGGTAACTTATTTGTCCGAATGAGTGTGCAGCATTATCTCCTAATTTCACAGGAAAAGAAAAAGGCAATTTACCGCTAGGGTTAACCTCTCCACTCAAGACATTGGCAATAGCATTACCCGATTCAGACCCTAGATACCAAGCTTGTAAGATAGAAGGAACCTCTTTCACCCAGGGCATCTCTACAGCATTACCACTAATGAGAACCATCACCATCTTCTTATTTACTTTCAACAGACCGCTAATTAATTCATTCTGTCCGAAAGGAAGTGCATAACTTTCACGGTCTCCCGCTTCACAATCTTGCAGATGATTTTTATTCAGTCCACCAATAAAGATCACAACATCAGCATCTGTTGCCTGCTTAATAGCCTCTGCACGAAGGGAGTCAAGCACTGAAGTAGGAATTTTGTTTATCTTCTCATACATCACACGACCAGAATCATATCCTTTAGCGTAAACGACTTTATCGCCATACTTAGCCAGTAAACCTGCTAATGGAGAAACTTCATTCTTAACTTTTAAGGCAGAAGAGCCTCCACCTTCAGTCAACCGACGGGTTGCATTTTCTCCCACCACTAAAATTTTATTATATTTTGCTCCATCCAAAGGAAGCAGTGCCGGTATTTTTTTAGAAAGCGAAGTATTCTTCAATAACACGATACCCTCTTCGGCTACTGTACGAGAAACCTTGTTATGCTCTTCAGAAGTGAATGAACCCCACGGCTTCTTGCTATCCATTGCTGTACGGAAGATTAATCGCAAAACACGACTTGCCTTGTCGTCAATGGTAGACATAGGCACTTTACCCTCTTTAAGCATCTGCAAATAAGGCCTTGCCAAGTAATAATCATCATAAGTAAATGCCGATTCGGAGATTAAACCATCGGTATAAGAGCCCATCTCAATGTCAAGACCATTGAGTGCCGCCTCACGAGTATCGTGTGCCCCACCCCAATCGGTGATTACAGCTCCATCAAATTTCCATTCTCCTTTTAAGATCTTCTGCAATAACAAATCACTGTGACAAGCATGCTGCCCACGCACCTTGTTATATGAACCCATAATACTCCAAACGCCTCCTTTTTGGACAGCCGCTTTAAAAGCCGGTAAGTAAATTTCGTACAACGCCCGATCACTCAGCTCCACATTAATATGCCCACGCCATGTTTCCTGATTATTAAGTGCATAATGCTTCACACAAGCCGCTACACCGTTCTTCTGAACCTCTTGTATATAAGGAACTACCATCGTCGATGCAAGGAAAGGATCCTCACCTAGGAACTCAAAGTTGCGTCCATTAAGCGGTGTACGATAAATATTCACCCCAGGACCAAGTAATACATCTTTTCTCCGATAGCGAGCTTCTTCACCGATAGCCTTTCCATAGATAGCAGACATCTCCGGATTCCATGTGGCTGCCAGGCAAGTCAATGCAGGGAACGCCGTACACGAATCATTCGTCCATCCGGCCGCTCCCCAAGAATTCCACAAGATTTCTTCACGTACCCCATGTGGACCATCACTCATCCATAGTTCGGGTATTCCCAAACGAGGAACTCCCGAACTACTAAATTTACTTTGCGCATGGCAAAGTTTTACTTTTTCTTCCAGAGTCATCCGACTAAGCGCATCTTTTACTCTATCTTCTATTGATTTCGTATCATCCAGATACACCGGCTTTTGTGCTTTACCCGGCAAAGCAAATAAAATTGCCATAACAAACACTGTAATTAGTTGTTTTTTCATGTCACTTAGTATTATAATTATGTTAATTTATAGCTATAATTTATTGGCGTTGAGTGTTATTGTCGATTCCGGCAAACCTTCTGAAGCAGCTTTTAGTTCAATTCGATCTTTTGTTCCATTATTTTGCACCACCACCAAACATTTACCATAAAAGGCTTTTCGCTGTGGTGCTTTGAAACTCTCCAAAGAAGTAGGACTGCCATTGTCCACCCCGGCTATAAGAGCAGCACCACTTATGGTAAAGCAAACTAAATTATCTGCATTCGGACAAAGATTGCCCTCCTTATCCAGCACTTCCACTGTCACAAAACTAAGATCCTTGCCATCAGCAGTAATCGTTTTACGATCAGCTGTCAGTCGTAATTGTGCAGGAGCACCAGCCGTATGAATCTCGCGAGTTAGCACCTCTTTTCCGGCTTTGCGAGAGACAACTTTCACCGTTCCAGGTTCATAATCAACTCTCCAACTCACATGATAAACATCTTTTGCCTTTTTCTTTATTCCCTGAGATTTACCATTCACAAACAATTCCACCTCATCCGCATTGTTATAATAGGCCCAAAGATCGACCTTCTGTCCCTTTTTCCAATTCCAATGCGGAAAAAGATGCAGTACTTCTTTATCTGTCCACTCGCTCTGATACATATAATAGATATCTTTGGGGAAACCGGCTAAATCTATTATTCCAAAATAAGAACTATGAGCCGGCCACCCAAAAGGAGTAGGCTCACCAATATAATCAAAACCTGTCCAAACATACAATCCACTGATAAAATCATTATTCTTCACCATACGCCAAGTGTCTTCGTGGGTAGTACCCCACGGCACATGACAATTGTCGTAAGATGAACAAGAAAAACTATCGTCATGAAACGGCACATCCCAGCGGGTAGGCCATACATACATCGAATCACTTGGCATACGATAATATCCACGTGTCATCAATGCCGAGGTTGCTTCCGTTACGATAAAAGGTTTATTGGGAAAATTCTTAGGGACATCTTTAAAATAAGTTTCATGATAATTGAATCCAATAATATCCAATGCGCCTGAACGGAACAAGTGGTTATTAGGATCCGGCTCATTATTGCCGGCAGTTACCGGTCGCGTTGGATCGAGTTGTTTAATCATATCCACCAGTTTCTTAGTCAGCAACGAGTTTACACTCATCTGTTTTCCATCCATAGCCAAAGTCTTAGGATCGCGTTTCATGTTCAATAAAAGGTTTGCTGCCTTAATATCAAGTGTATCCGCATCAGCGTGTGTCCACTGTTCCAACACTTCGTTGCCAATGCTCCACATAAAGATGGATGGGTGATTACGATCTCTGGTAATGTGATCTGTCAGATCACGTTCGTGCCATTCATTAAAGTATCGAGAATAATCGTATGTCGTCTTTCTCTTTCTCCACATATCAAAAGTCTCATCCATCACGATGAATCCCATACGATCACAAAGATCAAGCAGCTCAGGTGCAGGCGGGTTATGACTACAACGGATAGCATTACAACCCATTTCACGTAGAATCTCCAATTGACGCTCTATCGCACGTACATTCACTGCTGCCCCTAAGCAGCCCATATCATGATGTTGGCAAACTCCTTTAATTTTAAGCTGCTTCCCATTTAATATAAAACCTTTCTGCGCATCAAAAGAAAAATTGCGAATACCTATCGGAGTTTCATAATTGTCAAGAATCTTCCCATCGACCTCTATCTCAGTTCGCAACATATACATATATGGGTTATCCAAACTCCAAAGAACAGGTCTCCTTATCACAAATTCTTGTTTTATCTCTGCAACAGATTGCTTAGTAATTGCTGTAGAAGGAGACACGGTACGTGTTACCTCTCCTCCATTAGCATCGTAAAGTATAGACACAACTTCCGCATGAACAACTGCGTTTGAATCGTTCCGTACTTTCGTAGCAATAGCCACCGTAGCAGTCTCCATACTTACAGCAGGCGTAGTCACATACGTACCCCAAAGATCAACATGCACAGCATTGGTCATCGTGAGCCATACGTTGCGATAGATGCCCGATCCACTGTACCAACGTGAATTAGGCTGTTCACTATTGTCCACCCGTACAGCCAATACATTCTTCTCTCCTTGTTTTATGTACGGAGTAAGGTCGTGACGAAAAGATATATACCCATAAGGACGAGTGCCCAATGAGATACCATTGATAAATACCTCAGCATTCATATATACTCCATCAAAGTCAATAAAGACTTTTTTACTAGCCATAGCAGCATCGGGCACAAATGATTTGCGATACCAGCCTATGCCTCCCGGCAAAGCACCACCACCACATCCAGCAGGGTTTATTTCATCAAAAGAGCCTTCTATTGACCAGTCGTGAGGAAGAGTCAACTTTCTCCACTGCGAATCATCAAACATCGGATTAGAAGCTTCCGGAGTATCGCCCAGATGAAATGTCCATTCGTTATTGAAACTCACCCGCTCGCGAACCACCTTAGGAGCACTACAAGCTGTAAACAGAATTGCAAGTGAGAAGGTCGAACCAAGAATAAATAAAAGAGTTATCATAGCTGTCGACTTTGGATTCTCTGAGAAACGGATGATTCTCTGCGTAGAAAGACTTTCATTTGAAGCATTCTGTATACTCATCGTTCATTTTTTAAAGTTTCACACTCGTTTTTGTACCGTTGTACTTCACTAGTTGACCTTTAGCACTCAGATTGAAAGCTTGTGCTTTCGTTTCACTGACTAGTACCACGTTAAATGACCGTTCTTTAAGCATTCCCGCAAATTCACCCTGACGTTGTCCAATAGTCAACGAGTGCGTAGCCTCATCATAAGTAAAGGGAATAGTAGCATACTTACCCTTTTCATAGTTATAATTTACACCTTCATCTTCATACAAAGTAAACGAACCATTTTGTCCGGCATACACATACAACGTTATCTTATCTGCCGGTTTCTCATCACTATATTGCATATCCGGTCCATATGGAATAATCGCTCCTTCGCGTATATAAAGCGGAATACGTTCATAAGCTGCCTGCACCTTTAATTGCTGGCCACCAGAGATATGTTTCCCTGTATAGAAGTCATACCAACCTGAAGTTTTAGGAAAATAAACCTCTCTTTCACGCACACCATAAGTATATACAGGGCATACCATCAATGCGGGGCCAAACATATATTGATCACCAATATTATTCACTTTCGCATCTTTGGAAAAATCCATCACAAGTGCCCTCATAATGGTATAGTCATTAAAGTACGTCATCCCCGCCATTGAATAGATATAAGGCATCAGGTTATAGCGAAGTTTTGTATAATACAGTATTGATTTATAAGCAGGATGATTCTCCGGAGCAATGTTCCATATCTCGCGAAAAGGGAATTGTCCGTGTGCACGAAAGAGAGGTGCAAAAGCACCAAACTGGTACCAACGAGTATTCAACTCTCTCCATTCCTTATAATCTGCATTTTCCTGACCCGTTTTATTAAATTCGTACTGCCCTTGTTCGTATCGTTTTTCCACACAGAACCCCCCAATATCCATTGTCCAATAAGGGATACCACTCATTGAAAAATTTAGTCCAGCAGAAATTTGTGCTTTCATATCTTCCCAACGAGTAGCAATGTCACCACTCCAAGTAGCGGTAGAATAACGTTGCAGTCCGGCAAATCCGGAACGGGTAAGTAAAAATACGCGCTTGTCCGGGTCTGCTCCGCGCTGTCCGTCGTAGATAGCTTCTGCGTTCATCAACGCATACGCATTGAAATACTTAGTGGAAGGTCCTAATGCGGTAGGACCACAAAGTTTTTTACGATACTCCATGTCTGTACAATCGCGCACATTGGGCTCGCTGGCATCCATCCACCATGAGTCAATACCCAACGAATAAAGATGATCTTCCATCTGCTTCCAGAACAATTTACGGGCATCCGCACTATATGCATCATAGAAAGAGCCAACATATCCCGGACCTACCCAGTCGCGTATACTATCTTTCACGGCTTGCTGATACATCCATCCTTTGTCATTGAACTCTTTATAATGTTCAGTCGTGATATAAAACTTAGGCCATACAGAAATCATCATCTTAGCGTGCATAGCATGAATAGAGTCGACCATTCCCTTTGGATCAGGAAAGCGGGTCTTATCAAATTCATGACTACCCCATGCATTCTCAGGCCAGTAACTCCAATCGAGTATAATATTGTCAATAGGAATCTGTCGACGGCGAAATTCTTTTAACGTTCCCAGAATCTCTTCTTGAGTTTTATAACGTTCACGACTTTGCCAGTATCCCATCGCCCATTTGGGCATTATTTGCGACTTTCCGGTAAGCGTACGATATCCGGCAATCACCTCATCCATTGATTTTCCATAAACAAAATAATAATCGATTTCATCTCCCATCTCGCTAAAAAGGGCCAATTCATTTTGTTTCTTTTCAGACACAGGAGAAAGCACCCTCAGTCCACAATATGACACAACTCCATCCGGTTTCCATTCAATTCGTAAAGGAACACGTTTGCCCGCTTCCATCTTCAAAGTGAACTTATAACTATTTGGATTCCAAGCCGTACGCCAGCGTTCAGGTACTATCACTTGATTATTGACATAAACCGTTACATAACCCGCATAATAAAGTTGAAAATGAAAATCACCATTTTCTTTTGCCTCTATCTCACCTTGATAAGTCACATGTGCCCCATCAAGCGGAAAACCTTGTGGCAGATTCTTGATTGATTGAATATCCTCATAACAAATCGCTTCTTCCAAACGAGTAAGCGTTTGCATCTTTCGCCGGGGTGCAGGTACATAGGTGGCCGTAAGTCCACCTTTTACTCCTTTATTATCATAGAGAGTAAGTGCATTATTCAGTTGTGCGTAATCACGTTCATCGCCAAAACGACTGAGTGAATAATTATCCCATAAGATACCATAATTTTTATTGGATAAAACAAAAGGTACAGTTACCTTCGTGTTATATTGAAACAGCGATTCGTTTCTTCCTTTGTAGTTAAACTCATCTGATTGGTGTTGTCCCAAACCGTAAAAGGCCTCATCGTTAGTAGATTCAAAGACCTGTCTCATCGTGTACCCCTTGGTGTTCTCCACTTCAATAGGAGTAAAACTCTTACCACCACCTTTGCGCTCACTCAAGATGGGCTTCCCTGCCAAATCAGTAAATGTGACTTCTCCCGTTTCCATGCAAACAACAGCATGTAGTGCAGCCGTAGAAACCACTACTGCCCCTTTCTTTTCCTCTACAGAAAATTTTCCTGAAGATTGCCAAGGTACGATGATTAAGCTCTTTGTTGTAGAAAACGCATTGTCAGGAGTTGCCGAAACATGGATTACTTTATCGTTAACCACTTCCAACCTCACTAATCTTACATCCGTTGATTGTTTTTGGTTTAGCATCACAATGACTCCATCCGGAGTCTTCTCATACTGTGCTTGGGCACACGAAGCAAATAATAGTCCCGCCAAGAAACAGAGATGTGTGTTTTTCATCTTACTCTATATATTTAATTGATAAAATTCTATATCGTAAAAATACAACTTTAACGCAACTCCAACACAATTCTTTGTGTTCTATTCAGGGCTCATTTGTTTAGTATAGGGTTATTGTATGTTTCCTCATAGGGTGCTTTTTGTTAAATATCAGATTTTCGTTTTTGTCTCAGGTTCTTTTTTCATATTCGCTTGATACATAGAAGGTAGCATTCCAAATTCATCTCTGAAGTATTTACTGAAGTATTTCGGATTATTAAAGCCTACTTCATAAGCGATCTCAGAAACATTCTGTTGACTCTCTCGAAGTAATTGGGCAGCGCGTTTCAATCGCAGAGTTCGTATAAATTCTACCGGCGATTTACCGGTAATATGCATCAACTTCTTGTACAAATGTACCCTACTCATTCCTAGTTCTCTGCTCAATTCTTCCACAGAGAGTTCACTCCTTGAGATGTTATCTTCCACATACTGAATTGCTTTTCTTATCAACTTTTCGTCGAGTGGAGTAATCGTTATCTCGCTTGGCTCAGGATCTATCTGCTTGCTGAATTTATCTCTTCTGATTTCTCTCTTTTCGAGCAACTTCTTTATGCGAAGAGACAGAATCTCAAAATTAAATGGTTTGGTGATGTAATCATCCGCACCTGTCTCCAATCCTTCCAATTTATGTTCTTCCGCCGTACGTGCCGTGAGCAAAAGTAATGGTATATGAGATGTGCGTACATCATTCTTTACCAATCGACATAATTCGCACCCATCCATCTCCGGCATCATCACATCACTGATGATTAAATCAGGCTGAAGTTCGGGTATAACCACCCATGCTTCACGACCATTTCCTGCCTCACGGATACGATAGTGCACTCTTAGACTCTCTTTCATAAAAGAACGAAAATCATCATTATCGTCCACCAGCAAGATCAACGGGATTTCTGTTTGTTTTTTAGTAAGAGCCTCCTCTTCGACAGAAGAAACAGGTTCTTCCTCTCCATTCAAGATAACCTCTTCAATTAGAACTGAATTTATTAAGCTTTTTATTTCTTCTATAGGATGAGCAATAGTCAATGGGATAGTAACGACAAAAACACTTCCGCCGCCTTCATTATCACAGATAGATATGTCACCATGATGAAGCTGTACAAATTCCTTCACCATGTGTAGCCCAATACCACTACCGCCAAAATCGTGCGCATCACCACGTTGAACCTGATAAAATCGCTCAAAAACCCGTTCTTTATCTTCGTCTTTAATCCCAAGGCCCGTATCCTTTACTTTCAGTTCCAGTTTAGTGGATTTTCTTCCCTCTTCCGTTAACAATCCCACAGTAACAATCACCTGTCCTCCTACATCGGTAAACTTAAATGCATTTGAGAGTAAGTTCATCATAACTTTATTCATTTTATCCTCATCAAAGTCCATTACCAACTTTTCTACGGAAGTAATAAAATTAAGTCGAATATTTTTTTTACTCGATAATTCAGCAAACGACTGGCACGTTGTACGAAGACACGACACAATTTCTCCTCTCCCCAAATTCAGTCTATTTCCTTGTACGTCACTTTTTCGAAAATCGAGTAACTCATTCACCAAGTTCAACAGACGCATGGCATTCCTTTTCATCAACACCAATTTCTGTCGATGTTCTTCATTATCGATATTTCTAATTAAACGATCCATCGGAGCTATTATCAACGTAAGCGGGGTGCGAAACTCGTGACTGATATTAGTAAAAAAACGCAATTTCATGTCATCTAATTCGTGCTTGCGTTCAGCTTCTAACTCTACTTGTCGCATTTTAAATCTGTTACGCTCACCACGCAATATCATCGATCGAGCAAGAATCAGCGCTCCCAGTAACAATATTGCATATATAACATACGCCCACATTGAGAGCCAAAAAGGAGGCCTGATTACAATGGTAAGCATACCTGCTTCTTCATTCCAATAACCATCACTATTGGCCGCTTTCACCTTAAACGTATAAGTGCCAGGTGCCAGATTGGTGTAGGTAACTTTATGCGCACTACCGTCTACCACCAGCCAATCTGAATTAAATCCTTCTAGCTTATAAGCATATTTGGCTTTCTCAGGCAAGATATAATTCATCCCCGAAAAAGAGATAGAAAATACATTCTGCCGATAATCCAACTTTATTTCTTTTGTCTGATTCAATGCTTGTGTCAATATTCGGTTTCCACTATACACAGAGTCTATCTTCACTTCCTCATTAAACAGCGTCAATCCCGTAAACATGACTCTAGGCAATATCTTATTGTATTTTATCGCATCCGGATAGAAGTAGTTAAGCCCGTTAACACCTCCCATAATAATTTCTCCCCGAAAGGTCTTAATCATGGAGCGTATATTGAACTCTCTACTTTGTAAGCCATCGATCTCATCATAATTATTATATGAAAAACTATAATAACCCGTCTTCGGATCTGTATTTACAACAACATTAGAGACTCCATTGGCTGTAGTCACCCACATGTTCTTATTGTTATCCTCAATCACAGAAGAGATCATATCATCAGCCAGCCCATTGGCCTTATGTATGACCGATATTCGATCATTTCTCTGATCATATATATTTAACCCATCACGCGTAGCTATCCAAAGAAGGCCACGACTATCTTCATATACCTGATTTACATTGAGGCTTGAAAAGTGTTGGTTACCCGCCCTATTACCTATCAACGGTTCGAATCGTTCCGTATCTTTATGGTAAATAGTGATTCCTATAGCCGTACCGATATAAAGAGATCCATTTTTCCCTAAATACAAAGAACAGACATAATCCGAAGTAAGATACTTCCTTGTATTATAAGTCAGAAACTTCTTGGTAATCGGATTGAAACATTGCAAACCACCCCCCAGCGTTCCAATCCAAATAAGCCCTTTTTCGTCTTCGATAATAGACCATACATTGTTATTAGACAATGAGTTCGGATCATTCGAATTATGTTGATAATGAGTGAATGTTCTGCCATCAAAACAATCCATGCCTCCCAGATACGTTCCTATCCATAACTTTCCATCCCTAGCCATGCAAAGGCTAACTATTATATCACTCGACAACGAAGAAGCTATACCTTGTTTATGTTCATACAAAACGTTCTTCCCCGTATTCCGATTCAGACAAATCAGCCCGCTGCCATTTGTACCAATCCACAAATCTTCATGAGCACCCTCCTCCAGAAAAGTAATGTCGCTATCAAAATTGCTCACCTGTTTGAAGTAAGGCAAATGTTCCACTCCGAATTTAAAGATAGTCTCACTATAATATGAAATTCCCCTTTTATAAGTTCCCACCCAAATAATATTCATGTCATCGCAATAAATACAGTTAATGCTGTTGTGCGAAAGGGTACGTTCATCGGAAATATCATTCTGTAAATTGATCTGCGTGCCTGTTTTCTTATCTATAATATCAATTCCACCATGATCTGTAGCTAACCAGAGCTTTCCATGAGCATCTTCAACAATATCCTGAACTACATTACTAGACAAACGATAAGGCTTACTTTTCTCACTGTTATTCAACCATTCCCAACGTTTTTGCACTGAGTGATATATCCATAATCCAGACGCTCCTTTGGAATACACCCAAAGATCCTCATCAGAGTCAACAAACAAGGAATATTTATTGGATCTAAAACCTGCTGAATGAAGCGGTATATGATTATATCGTTTTATCACACGCCCTACATTCTTGTCCACACATTCTATCAATCCATTATTAAAAAGAAACAGCCCTCCAGCCTTAGATTCAGAAATATCCGTTACCAGTGCTGAGTTTAATCCGTCTTTCCCTCCTCGAGGATAAGTCAGAAGCCGACCATCTCCCACTTTGTATTGAAATCCTCCCGTTCCGGCAACGTAAAACCAAAGATTCTTAAGTTTATCAATGCGCACTAATGTGGGTATGTGATTAATTCCATATTTTCTCATAACCGGAAGCATATCACTCACAAAAATCTCTTTACGCACATCATATAGTACATATCCTGTTGCAGTGTGAATCCATAAGTTTCCTTCAAGATCTTCCTGAATATGATCGACATAATTATCCTGCAAAGACCACACATCATGCTCGTTATGACGATAGACTTTATAATTATATCCGTCAAAACAATTTAGCCCTCCCGCTGTAGCAAACCACATAAAGCCCCTACTATCTCTAAAAATATAGTTTACCTGATTATGAGACAATCCATTTTTAGTCTCCAGATGTTTGAACATGTAGTTTTCTTGAGCATTGGCAAAACGGGTACACACCAATATAAAGATGATGAGAGCATAAAAAAGAGGTGTTTTCATAATCCGGCATTTATTTGCTTAGTGCAAACATCGTGAAAAATCCTCACTTTTCAAACAAAAGTGATTAATACTTTCTTATTAATTTATAGTACTTTACCAATAGTTCTTGCTTTAATCCATTTATTCTCATTATATTCGTAAACAATTATCAACCATTTGTTATTTCTAATTCAATATCGTATGAAAAAGAGAGTTATTTATTCTTTATTATTTACCCTTCTCACTTCGGCTTTATACGCCAAAGTACAGTTACCGGATATCCTGAGCAACAACATGGTTTTGCAACAAAACACGCAAGTAAAACTTTGGGGGAAAGCCAAAGCCAGTGCTCCTATTACTATTAAAGTATCATGGAAACAACAAGCATATACCACCCGCAGCAATGCCGACGGTCGTTGGTTGCTGTCGGTGCCCACTCCCAAAGCCGGTTATACGCCACAAAGCATCAAAATTAGCGATGGAGAGACAATCGAATTAAAAAACATACTCATTGGAGAAGTATGGTTTTGTTCCGGACAATCGAACATGGAGATGCCGCTCAATGGTTTCCGTAATTGTCCCATTCTGGGTGCCAATGAATCCATCGCCAACGCTTCGGAATATCGCACCGGCATTCGCTTTGCCACCGTGCCCAAAACAGCGGCTCTTACTCCACAAGAAACTTGTACCGGAAAATGGCAAGAATGCAATCCTGAAAATGCACAATGGTTCAGCGCCACTGCTTATCACTTTGCTACTGCCCTGCACACGGCACTCAATGTTCCCGTAGGTATCATCAATTGCAGTTGGGGTGGATCGACAGTAGAAGGTTGGTTGCCCGAATATATTCTGAAAAACTATCCTGACATTGATCTAAAGAAAGCCGGAAGCAAAGAGGAAGTTGAGTACATGCAGCCGATGATCATGTATAACGGCATGCTCAAACCGCTTCAAAACTATACCATCAAAGGATTTCTTTGGTATCAGGGAGAGTCGAATATAGGTAAACAAGCCACCTATGCCGAGCGTCTGGCTACAATGGTTAACCTTTGGCGTAAAGAGTGGGCACTAGGCGAACTACCCTTCTATTTTGTAGAAATCGCCCCTTACCAATATGGTGAAGGAGATATGGGTGCTTATCTGCGCGAAGCTCAATTCAAAGCACAAGCGCTCATCCCGTCAAGCGGCATGATTTCTACCAATGATTTGGTAGAACCTTACGAAGCAGCCAACATACATCCGCGCAATAAAACATTGGTAGGTCAACGCCTTTGCTACATGGCACTGAACCGTACTTATGGTATAAAGGGAATATCTGACCATGGTCCGGCATACAAATCAATGGAAGTCAAAGAAAACAAAGTGGTGCTAAGCTTTGACAATGCTATTGATGGATTCAGCCGGATGCAAGACATTGTGGGATTTGAGATTGCCGGAGCTGATAAGGTGTTCTATCCCGCTACCGCTGTAGCCGATTGGAATCAACACATCATTGTCAGCAGCGATAAAGTAACCAACCCGGTGGCGGTGCGCTATGGCTTTCGCAACTTTTTGCCGGGTAATCTCTACAATCATCGTGAACAACCACTCTATCCTTTCCGAACGGATAATTGGTAACAAAACATTTGTACAACGATAGATGTATGATTAACCAACTAGAAACTCATTCGAATGAAAAAACAGAAAAGGAGTCTCCTTATCTTATGTAGTTTGCTTTCTTGTGCAACTTTCGCACAGAAACAATATATGCTCAGCTCACCGGACGGACGAATAAAAACGACGATAGAAGCTGGCAGCAAACTTACTTACTCCATTGAACACGATGGACAGATTCTTTTAGAATCTTCACCACTTTCTTTGATGCTAAGCACCGGCGAAGTATGGGGCGAAGATGTAGGTGTAGCAAAAAGTAAAACCAAGCAGGTGAAGCAAATCATCGCTTCTCCGTTTTATAAAAGAAGTCAGATTGAAGACGAATACAATGAGCTGGTACTTACCTTCAAAAAGAAATGGAGCGTAGAGTTTCGCGCCTACAATGATGGAGTGGCTTATCGATTCGTCAATAGTCGCAAACAACCTTTCACCATTAAAAGTGAAATAGTGGCTTATTGCTTTGGAAAAGACCTTAAAGCTACCGTACCTTATGTAGCCCGGGGAAATGATGGAGACTATGAGTCGCAGTTTGCCAATTCCTTTGAGAATACTTATATTACTAATCAACTCTCTGCACTCAACAAAGAGAGATTGATGTTTCTCCCCTTAGTGATAGAGGCTGATGGAGGAAAGAAGATCTGTATCACGGAATCCGATCTGGAAAACTATCCGGGTCTCTACCTCACCAATGCTTCAGGAACTAACACGCTTACGGGTGTTCAACCACAATATCCTAAAAAGACAGCACAAGGTGGGCACAACATGCTCCAGTTCATCGTTCAACAACGTGAACATTATATCGCGAAAGTAGACGGACCACGCAGTTTCCCTTGGCGTATGGCTATTATTGCTGCAACCGATGAAGAATTGGCCAATAGTGATATGACTTACAAACTAGCTTCCTCGTCACGAGTGAGCGATACGTCATGGATTAAGCCCGGCAAAGTTGCATGGGATTGGTGGAATGACTGGAACATTGATGGAGTAGATTTTGCATCGGGTGTCAACAACGAAACTTACAAATATTATATTGATTTTGCCGCTACTCATGGCATCGAGTATGTTATTCTAGATGAAGGTTGGGCAGCCAATCTCAAGTGCGATCTTACTCAGGTAGTGAAGGAGATCGACATCAAAGAACTTGTTGATTATGCCACTGCTAAGAAAGTAGGCATCATCCTTTGGGCAGGTTACCATGCTTTCAATCGTGATATGGAAAACATCTGCCGTCTCTATTCCGAGATGGGAATAAAAGGATTCAAGGTTGACTTCATGGATAGGGATGACCAGGAGATGGTAGCCTTTAACCAACGTGCTGCAGAAACTTGCGCCAAATACCACCTCATTCTCGACCTTCATGGCATGTATAAACCTGCCGGAATGAACCGCACTTACCCCAACGTACTCAACTTTGAAGGAGTACACGGACTGGAACAAATGAAATGGAGTCCTGCTACCGTAGATCAGGTGAAGTACGACGTAACCCTCCCTTATATCCGTCAGGTAGCCGGACCAATGGACTACACGCAAGGTGCAATGCGCAATGCCGCCAAAGGAAATTACTTCCCCAGTAACTCAGAACCGATGAGCCAGGGTACTCGTTGCCACCAATTAGGTATGTATATTGTGTTTGAATCGCCCTTCAATATGCTGTGCGATGCCCCATCCAATTACATGCGGGAGCCTGAATCACTAGCCTTCATTGCCAGTGTGCCAACTGTATGGGACGAAAGCAAAGTCCTTTCCGGAGAGATGGGTAAATACATTGTCACAGCCCGTCGCAAAGGCAATAACTGGTACATTGGCGGTCTGAACGATTGGAATCAACGAGACATCACGCTCGATCTTAGTTTTCTGACGAACAAAAGCTATACTGCCACTTTGTTCAAAGACGGAGTAAATGCCCATCGCATCGGACGTGATTACAAAAAAGAGAGCTTCACCATCACTCCTGATAAAAAACTGGAAGTCCATCTTGCGCCCGGTGGTGGATTTGCATTGCAATTACAAGAGAAATAAGTTTAAATAAATCTGCTGATATTGTTTTCTTTTTGTCTGTATCATAAATTATATAGATGAGATATGTGTGACTAACAATGGTGACAGCTCTTGAAAAGCTTCGCGACAGCTCCAACTTTTCGATTAATTTACAGCTGGAAGAAGACATTACTTCAGCGTGTTGAATGTCCGATATCAGCGTGTTGAAATCGGACATTCAACACGCTGATATCGGACATTCAACAAACCCCTCTCAGAAAGCCTGTAGAGGTGGTTATTAATATCAACAAAACTAGAGAAATATTGAAAAAATAAGGGAGATGAATATCACTAAAGTATCTTTATAAAACTACTGAAGACTGCTAAATCACCAAAAACACCAACGTTTTTTGCGAGTCAGTGGTTGCTCCGGCATATCGCTATACACTTCTTCAAAGCCAACCTTCTCCTTTATCATCCGGTAAATCACTCCCCAATCAGGCAATCCACCCAAGTTGCGGTCATCAATAAATAAATCCACTTTTAGCTTTCTCGAAAAGCCTTTATCCTCGAAGCTCTCCTCCGGATAATCCTTGTTCACTGCATAAAACTCAATTCCTCTTTCCCTGCACCATTCCACCGCTTCGTCAAGCAATAGACCTTCACGTACCGTCCACATAATCAGCTTATGCCTATCTCTTTGAAGCATTTTCAGCGTATCGATGGCAAATGGAATTTCCTTTCCTATCTCCGGGTAACGGTGTTCGACGATTGTTCCGTCAAAATCTACAGCAATTGTCATTGTCTTAAACCTTATTCTTTAAAATTTGAACTTTTGGCAAAATTACACAAAAAATCTATGAATACTGTTATCTTTGTACTTTCTTACGTATAAATAGAATGAAAGAGAGAGAGAAAATTTTAATTCGTGCTTCGTGGGTTAGTATCATAGGTAATGCTATTTTATCTATTCTGAAGATGGGTATTGGTTTGTATGCAGGAAGCTTAGCCGTATTAGGAGATGGCATTGATTCTGCTACAGATGTTGTTATTTCTTTCGTTACCTTATTCACCGCACGCATTGTGAGTCGTCCTCCTAATTCCAATTACGCTTATGGCTACGAGAAGGCTGACAGTGTGGCGACTAAAGTGCTATCCTTTGTTATTTTCTTTGCAGGCATCCAGATGCTTATATCTACCGCTAAAACTATTATTTTAGCTGAACCTCGAGAATTACCATCCGTCATAGCTATATATGTTACTGTGATATCCATGGCAGGAAAACTAGTATTAGCCTACTATCAGTTTCGCCAAGGCAAACGAGCCGAAAGTTCCATGCTCATAGCTAATGCAAAAAACATGAGCAATGATGTAATCATTTCTAGTGGCGTTTTACTTGGCTTGATATTCACTTTCGTACTTGAGATGCCTATCCTAGACTCTATCACCGGACTACTTATCAGTTTGTACATTATCAAATCATCTGTCGACATTTTCTGGGAAAGTAACGTCACCTTAATGGATGGAGTAAAAGACACTTCTATCTACAAAAAGATATTCGAGGCTGTAGAACAGGTTTCCGGAGCAAGCAATCCTCATCGGGTCCGTTCACGTCAGATTGGAAACATGTATATGATTGTACTCGATATTGAAACCGATGGTAACCTCACACTAAATGAAGCACACGACATAGCCAATGAAGTGGAACATAGTATTAAACGCTCCATAGAGAATGTATATGACATTGTGGTACATGTAGAACCTAAGGGTAAACACCATCAGGAAGAAAAATTCGGTTTGAACAAAGATATATTATAAAAAGACTAGTTTTCATAACGATCAAAAAAGTAAGATATGGAAATGATGAAGGAAACAGTAGATGCTGTAGTCAACTCCAGATATCCAGAGATGAGTTCAGAAGGACGAAAAATAGTGGAAAGTGTACTGGTACGCCGTGATTTGAACAGAGGCGAAATGCTAATTCATGAGAAACAAATAAGTAGACACATGGTCTTTGTTGCCAAAGGAATGCTTCGCCAATATTATTTTAAAAACGGAAAAGAGGTTACTGAACACTTTTCCTATGAAGGATGTATCTTAATGTGCATAGAAAGCTTACTCAAACAAGAACCAACCAAACTAGTAGCTGAAGCATTGGAACAATCCACTGTATATCTCCTACCCTACGACACATTGCTCAAACTGACCGAAAGTGTAAAAGAGATTAATATTTTCTATCGAAAAGTGCTGGAGTACTCACTCATCACATCGCAGATAAAAGCAGATTCATGGCGTTTTGAAACAGCAAGCGAACGCTATAACTTACTAATGAAAACCCATCCGGAAGTTATAAAGCGAGCTCCACTATCATACATAGCTTCTTATCTCTTGATGACTCCGGAAACACTCAGCCGGGTTAGAGCAGGGAGTTTATAAAAAAAACAGCAGTTAATACATTATTTGATTTATGTCAAATGCTATCTAAAACAAACCTCCTATCTTTGTGCACACAAAAGGTAGTTTAAAATAAGGATAAAGATTCGTTTTTAGGTAACAATTACAAAAAAAGGCAATATTGCTATGAGGGCATATTGCCTTTTTTTTATTATTTTCTTCGATATTCTTTAGGAGACATGCCCGTATAATGTTTAAAGTATTTGCCAAAAAAAGACTGGTTCGAAAAATGAAGATCTTCAGCTATTTGCTGAATATTCATATCAGATGATTTCAACAATGCTTTTGCTTCAAGGATCACAAAATCATCAATCCACTCTCCTGCAGTTTTACCACTGGCTTCTTTTACCACCCAAGAAAGATGCTTGGGGGTGAGAAACATTTTTTTCGCATAATACGTTACACTTCTTTCTATCTTATATGATAATGCTACTTCATTAAAAAATTGTTCAAAAATCTCTTGTTGACGAGTTCGCGGATTACCGGCCAAGTCTATATTTGTTGCGCAAATGTTATATAGATCATAAAAAAGAGACATCAACAACCCTTGAGCTACTTCTTTACGGAATATATTGTCAGTCATCTTCACCTTTTTCCATAAGAATGCATGACACTCAAGCATATTATCGAGTTCTTCCTTAGTAAGATCAATACATGGATGCTCCTTTAGATAGAGGAATAGAGGAAGAATAGCTTTAAGGCGAGGTAAAATACCATCTAGGAAAGGCTGAGAAACAACAATAAAGACTCCTGAGAAATCAGATGATATGCTCAAGCATTGCACTATCTGATCGGGTAAGATTATGAGCATTTGCCGCATAGAAAGCGTGTAATCTTCTAAATTGATTCCGACTCGACAATTGCCACTCAGGCAAACAGCAAGAACAACCACATCTACTCGAGTAGGATAATCCACCAAAGGAATATCAGTAATGTCATTGAAAATCGCAAAATCATTATCTATAGAACCTATATTCCGACAAGCATGAGTCGCTGAGATATCTATCGTCGGTATCGTAGTTATGTCCATTTTCATTCTTTTTAATGCAAACATATATAATCTTTCCGAAGCTGCCAAATATCAACGCCCTTAAAACAGACAAAAAGAACAATTATAATGGAAGCAGGAACTTTTTTAAAGAAAGAAAAGCCACCATCTTTGCATTGCTTATCTTTATATAAATCACTAATAATAAATAGGTATGAGACTTTTAATTTATGCATATATTCTAGTATGCACCATTTTATTTTCAAACTGCACAGGTAAAAAAGGCGAATCTGAAGCAGATAAAGCAATCACAGTAAAGGTAGAAAGAGTAACCGCAACCGGCACACAAAATGAAAAGAATTATGTAGGAACTGTAGAGGCTGGTTCTTCATCGTCCTTAAGTTTTCAGGTAATGGGTAATGTGAGTAAAGTTTTAGTAAGCGAGGGTGAAAGAGTGAGCAAAGGAGAATTGCTCGCCACACTGGATCGGGCAACTCTACAAAATACGTATAATGCAACGTTAGCAACACTTAAACAGGCTCAGGATGCCTATGATAGAATGAAAACATTACGAGAAAGTGGTAGTCTTCCGGAAATAAAATGGGTAGAGGTGGAAAGTAAACTGCAACAAGCACAAAGTATGGAGCAAATTGCACGAAAAAACAGGAAGGATAGCGGACTATATGCACCTTTTAGCGGAGTAATAGCAAAAAAAAGTGTAGAACAGGGAATGAATGTAATGCCGGGAATGGAAGTGATGCAACTGGCCGATATCAACGATGTAAACATTAAAATAGCAGTACCCGAAAATGAAATCACAAGTATCGAAAAAAAACAAGCGGCAAGCATATCCGTAGCAGCTTTAGCGAACCAGCTTTTTGAAGGAATAGTTTCTGAAAAAGGCATTGCAGCTAACCCACTATCGCACACTTACGAAGTAAAAATTAAATTGACTAATATCCAACAAAAGCTCATGCCGGGAATGGTGTGTAGCGTCACAGTAATTGGAGCGGACAAGAAGTCGGAAATAATTATTCCGAATAGTGTCGTACAATTGAAACCAGATGGAACACGCTTTGTATGGCTAGCCAAAAATGAAAAAGCCACACTCAAAATAATACAAACCGGTGCATTTACACAAAAGGGTATCATTGTTACTGAAGGATTGAAAGAAGGAGATATGCTTATCACGGAAGGAAATCAAAAAGTAAGTGAAGGAACTAAGATTGTAGTAAGATGAAAAAGAAAGCGGGATTTATAGAATTAGCTATGAGATACAGACAAATCGTCATTCTCATCACTTCCTTATTGGCGCTTTTCGGCATATATGGACTATATATGATGCCTAAACAGGAATTTCCTACATTTACTATACGACAAGGATTGGTTATAGGTGTCTATCCGGGGGCTACATCAGATGAGGTGGAAGAACAATTAGCCAAGCCATTGGAAAACTTTATTTTTAGCTACAAAGAGGTTAAGAAGAAAAAAACTTACTCACAGAGTCGGGACGGGATAGTCTTTATTAATGTAGAGTTGAATGACAATGTGAAAAACAAGGATGAGTTTTGGTCTAAATTCAAACATGGGCTGACTCTGTTCAAAGCGCAGCTACCTTCAGGAGTAGTGGCTTTGCAAGCCAATGATGACTTTGGCGACACATCAGCTATGTTGATCACATTGGAGTCGGAAGATAAAACTTACAGAGAATTAGAAAAATATCTGGAAGGCTTAGAGAGTAGACTAAGAAGAATAGATGCAGTGTCAAACCTACGCCGCTACGGTTTACAAAAAGAACAGATAAGCATCTATGTGGATCAAAAGAAACTGGCTGCTTACGGTATAGGAAGCACTACCCTCAGTCTGAATTTGTTTTCACAGGGATTTATCACGATGAGTGGAGCGATAGACAATTCGAAGTTTGTAGCACCTATTCATATTGCAAAATCATATAATAGCGAACGAGATATTGCCGAACAGATCGTTTATTCAGACCTGCAAGGAAATATCATCCGCCTAAAGGACATTGCCCGTATTGTAAAAGAATATCCGGACCCCGATTCTTACATCAAAAGCAATGGGAAAAAGTGCATCTTACTATCCATGGAAATGCGTGAAGGAAACAACATCGTAAAGATGGGCAAGGACGTAAACCAAGTATTGGATGAATATAAAAAGGAGTTGCCGAATGATGTAAAAATATATAAGATTACTGATCAATCTCAAGTAGTGGGTGACTCTGTAAGCACCTTTTTAGAAGAACTTTTCATCGCCATAATCGCCGTAATTCTGGTTGTAATGGCTTTAATGCCATTCAGGGTAGCTACTGTAGCTGCCTCAACCATACCTATTTCTATTTTTATTTCACTAGGATTATTCTATGCGTTCGGCATCGAACTCAATACGGTCACATTGGCTGCGCTAATCGTAACGCTGGGTATGATTGTGGACAATTCCATTGTTATCATCGATTCATATTTGGAGAAAATTGGTGAAGGAGTCTCTCGCTGGCATGCAGCCATAGCAAGTGCCAGAGAATTTCTCAAGCCTATCTTTTCGGCTACTCTAGCCATCAGTATTACGTTCTTTCCATTTTTATTTACCACAACAGGCATGTACAATGACTTCTTGAAGTCATTTCCATGGGCCATCAGTATTATTTTGGCCGTATCTCTACTAGTAGCAATATTAGTAGTACCGTTTATACAATATTTCTTCATCCGAAAAGGCCTTAAAAATAAGGGAGAAAAGAATAAAAAGACTTTTCTCGACTTAATGCAAAACGAATATGAAAAATTGCTTGACCTCTGCTTCATATGGCCTAAAACAACATTGGCTGTTGGAGTGGGAACCATAATAACGGGAGTCGTATTGTTTGCCAATCTGCCTCAACGCCTTATGCCTATTGCAGAGCGTAATCAATTTGCCATAGAGTTTTATCTACCTAAAGGAGTAGCTATCGAACAAACAGCTGCTGTGGCAGACAGCATGGAACATATCTTGAAACAAGACAAACGAGTGGTTTCCATAACTTCTTTCATCGGAACTAGTTCACCAAGGTTTCACACCGCTTATGCTCCTCAACTACCTGGAAGTAACTATGCTCAATTTATAGTGAATACGCTGAATAACAAAACTACAGCAAAACTCTTAGATGAATATAGCGAAAAATATTCAAACTATTTTCCTAATGCACGGCTACGATTTAAGCAGATGGAATACTCTGATGCTACCTACCCCATCGAAATCCGTGTCAGTGGAGATAGTATAAAAGATTTGAAACAAGCCGCAGATTCATTGCTAAAACGCCTTCGGAGAGTAGATGAACTAACACTGGTACGCACCAACTATGATGAACAACTTCCAGGGGTAAGCATTAAGCTGAAGGACGACGAAGCAACTCGATTGGGAATAAGCAGAACTGCCGTCTCCATGAATATGGCAATGCGTTTTGGTAATGGAATTCCACTAACAACGGTATGGGAAAAAGATTATCCCATGAGTGTAGTTCTCAAGTCGGACAGAGGAGGCAAAGAAGCAGACTTTGAAGATATACCAAATGAATACCTGCCGGCGTGGGGAGGCGGAGTTTCAGTCCCATTAAGACAAGTCGCCACTACAGAAGGCGATTGGAAAGAAGGACAGATTGTAAGGCGTAATGGAATACGCACCATTTCTGTGATCGCTGACGTAAAACGAAATGTAAATGTGACTGCTACCACTGCAAAGCTAAAAGCAATTACAAGTAAAGTCACTCTGCCCCAAGGAACTACTTTATCTTACGGAGGAGCTGAAGAATCAGACAATGAAACTTTACCTCAGATCATTGCAGCTTTGTTCGTTGCAATTATCATCATATTCTTCATTTTACTATTTCATTTTCGAAAGATAAACATGGCATTACTTATTTTGGGGTCAACCACGTTGAGTTTGCTTGGTGCGGCCCTAGGCATTTGGGTATTGGGATTGGAAGTAAGCATGACTGCCATCTTAGGTATTGTAAGTTTGATGGGTATCCTTGTGCGAAATGGCATTATCATGCTGGATTATGCAGAAGAACTACGCAGAGAACAAAATCTTAGTATCCGCGAAGCTGCTTTACACTCGGGCAAAAGAAGAATGCGCCCTATCTTCCTCACCTCTGCTGCTGCATCAATGGGGGTCATTCCTATGATTTTAGGCAAAAATGCTTTGTGGGCACCTATGGGAACTGTCATATTCTTCGGCACCCTAATGTCAATGGTACTAGTGGTTACGGTACTACCAGTAGCCTATTGGGTAATCTTTCGGAACAGTGATCGAAAGAAGTTTAAAACATCTATGCAATAATTATTCATAAACAGATAGATAGAAATGAAAAAGAAAATCATCCTGGTTATACTCATGGGAATATATAGTTTTATGTTAGCCGCTCAACAGCAATACACGTTGGAGCAGTGTCGCAAGCTAGCCATGGAAAACAATATAAGAATAAAAAATGCACGCTTGGAAATAAAAAGCGCACGCCAAACACAGAAGGAAGCATTAACGAGTTTCTTTCCTAAAGTAAGTGCGTCGGGAAACTGGTTTAATGCCAATAAGGGCTTATTGGATATGCAGTTGGCTGGAATGGAAATATCAATGATAAAGAACGGCGTCTTGGGTGGTGTTACCGCCACCCAGCCGATTTTTGCCGGTGGACAAATTGTGAATAGCAACAAATTGGCTAAATTAGGTGTAGAAGTAAGTGGTTATCAAATGGAACAATCTGAAAAGGAAGTGCTACTCACGACAGAACAGTACTATTGTCAGATAATCTCTTTGCAAGAAAAGCTGAAAACAATTGAAATAGTAGAGCAGTTAGTTAACAATCTATATAAGGATGTAGAGACAGCCGTAAAGGCAGGAGTAAGCAATAGAAACGACTTACTACAAGTGCAACTAAAAAAAAACAGTGTAGCTAGTAATCGGTTGCAAGTAGAAAACGGACTTAGCGTCAGTAAAATGCTGTTAAGTCAATACATTGGTTTGGAACAAGATAGTTTCAGTATCGAAACAACTTCTTTTGATGAGTTGTCTTCGCCTGAGAGATACAAAACCGACCATCATTCGGCTTTGCTAAAAACACCCGAATATCAACTGCTGAATAAAAATGTAGAAGCTAATCATTTACAAAAGAAAATAACCGCAGGGAAATATATGCCTACCGTAGGCATAGGAGCCGGCTATATGTATGACAATCTAATGGATAAAGATCATCCATTTGGAATTATTTTCACCAGCGTTTCCATTCCTATATCTGATTGGTGGGGTGGTTCTCATGCCATTAAAAAACAGAATCTACAGACCATGATTGCCGAAAATAATCGAAAAGATTCATCCGATCTACTGATTATTCAGATGCAGAAATTATGGAATGATCTGAACGAATCATACAAACAAGTCAAATTAGCGGAAGAGTCTGTTACAACAGCTACTGAAAACGTTCGACTAAATACTGATTATTACAAAGCCGGCACAGTAACTTTAAGTGATTTATTGGATTCCCAAATGCTACTACAACAAAGTAGAGATCAATATACGGATGCTTATATGCAACATCTAGTAAGGCAAACACAATACCTGCAAGCAACCGGGCGCTGAAAGAATAAAAACATCACAAGAGTGACAGATATACTATTTAATACATCCGTCACTCTTACGATATTCCTTGGGAGACAACTCTGTATGATGTTTAAAGTATTTGCCAAAAAATGATTGATTAGCAAAATGAAGCTCTTCAGCTATTTCTTGGATACTCTTTCCCGTAGATTTGAGTAAAGCTTTTGCTTCTAGAATAACAAAGTCATCAATCCACTCGCCGGCAGTTTTACCACTCACCTCTTTCACCACCCTTGAAAGATATTTAGGAGTAAGAAACAACTTATTAGCATAATAGATCACATTTCTCTCTTTACGAAATGTAGTATTTAATAAATGGATAAATTGCTCAAAAAGTTCTTCTTTACGGCTTTCATGAGCCACAGTTTGAGGCATTTGTTTTCTATAAATATTATACACATCATAAAACAAAGCTAGAACCAATCCATGAGCTATTTCTTTCCGGCAATGGTTGTCATTTTGCATTGCTTTTTTGAGTAAAAAAGTATAATAATCCATAATACATTTCTGATCTTCTTCATCAATACTGATGCAGGGGCGATCTTTTAAATAAAAAATAAATGGCAACAAACCTTTTAATTTTGGAAAGATATTATCTATAAAATTTTTAGACATCAAAATAAAAATACCAGAGAAATCGGAACTAATCTCGATACTCTGCAGAATCTGTTCGGGCATAATAAGCATCAGAGAAGCAGAAGAGAGTTGTTGCTTTTTCAAATTTATCTCCAATTGCCACTCACCTCGTAAGCAGAGCACCATTACGGCAGCCTCCAACCTCTCAGGATAACTATACAATGGAAAATCTTTCACATCATCGAAGAGTGCAAAGTCATCATCCATAGAATGATTATTTTGAAAAGCTGCTACCGTTAAAAAATTTAAATGCGTTATCTTGGGCATAATTTAAAAAGTATATCATTACACAATTTCTCAAGGAAATATTGATCCGTTTCATCAAAGAAACGAAGCCTGTCACTATCGATATCAAGCACTCCCCATATTTCACCATCTTTCAATAGGGGAATAACAATTTCAGAACGAGAAATCGAACTACAAGCAATATGTCCGGGAAAAGCATCAACATCAGGTACCAGTTGAGTCATTTTCTGTAGCCAGGCAGTGCCGCACACTCCTCTGCCCTGCCTGATGCGAGTACAAGCTACCGGCCCTTGAAACGGGCCAAGAACCAATTCTTCAGATTTTACCAGATAAAAGCCCACCCAAAAGAAATCGAATGAGTCTTTTAAAGCAGCACACACATTTGCCAGATTGGCCACGAGATCATTCTCTCCTTCGATTAGAGATTGCACTTGAGGCAACAACGAATTATATTTTTCTTCTTTACTACCCGAAATAACGATTAATTCTTCAGCCATTTTACATTTTTCAAATAAATACTACATCAAAAAAAACTCGAAACAAAACAAGAAACATCAATGACTGAACAGTAGACGGGCATCTCTCTTTGCAGCCGGTACAGTCCACTCCTCTGGAATAAACTTCCAATCTCCTAAGGATCGCGGGCATAGCGTATCATTCTTTTCTATATACTTCATCATATAGAATCGGAGGTCTTTATCGGTAGAACTAATAATTCTTTTTTTAAGTTCATTCTGAGGGATACCAGCACCTTTCGTTAACAGTTCTCCTCCTCCATTACCACGATAAGAATTTAATGCCACTTTGTAGATATGATCCATCCGAAAAGGAGCTCCATTCGCCATACTGACTATGGTTATTTTCCGCCCTTTAGGTTGAGTTACATCTACGGTATAAATAATTCCAGCTGCAGAATCAAAATTGAAACTGAAGTTTTTAAAAGTAGTGCGTTCTTCATTGACACAAAAATTATCATTCAACCAGACTAAATGATCCCAAGGCGATTTCATCTGATTCGTCCACCAATAATAAGATTCCTCCAAATAATCCTTAATTTCCTTACCTGAAAGTTGCATAGTATAGAGCATATTCTCGTATTTATAAAGGTTAAACATATCGCTCACATAAACATCTCCCTTCTTTATCTCAGCATCAAAAGAAAGCGGAGCAGTAAAAGAAACATCAGCACCCGAAATAGCCAACTGCAACTGATGGATTAAATCGACAAATGGAGATGGTCCTACATAGGCAGGCCAAGACGTAACTGTTTCGGAAAAGTATCCCAATCGTTTAGAAACAAATTTTCCCACAGCATCATATTGAGAAGCAAATCTGCTCATAAATTCTTCACTCACCCCATATTTAGCAACTTTCGTAAGAAATCCGCTAACACACTTACTCTGCACCTTTCCATTCTTCAACTTCAAGATCACATCTACATCAGCAACCACAACTCCGTTATTAGCCGGATCGATAATCAAGACAGAGTCTCCTGCCACATTCACCACCTTTTTGCAATCGGCAATATGATCATGACCAATCATCACAATATCAAAGCCGGGAACGTTACAAGCCACACTCATAGAAGCATTTTCTTTGTATTTATCACCAAGTACCATGCCCTCTTGTCCGGAATGAAAAAGTCCGATCATAACATCTGGTTTCTCTTTCTCACGGATAATCTTCATCCATTTGCGTGCTGTCTCTTCCATATCATCAAAACGCATTCCCGACCAAAGATTTTCTGAAAGCCAAACCGGAATAGCCGGAGTAATCATCCCTAAGACTACTATTTTAACTCCGTCTCTTCTAAAGACAACATAAGGCTTCAAATAAGTATTATTATCTGATGTACGTATAATATTAGCACCCAAAATAGGAAAGTGACATTGATCGACCCAGCGATCAAAGACCTTATGCCCCGTTTCAACATCATGATTACCCATATTGCCGGCATTATAGCCCATAAAGTTCATCATTTCGCTGCAAACATGAGGAGAAACGGTATCAATAAAATTATAATAATAGGACGAAGGTTGCCCCTGAAGTATATCCCCATTATCAAGCAAAATCAAATTATCTTTATACACTTTTCGTTCACTTTGAATCATTGCGTGAACGCGAGACAAACTACCGACCCACTCCTTTTGCTGAATAAAACTATAAGGGAAATAGTTACCGTGAATATCACTTGTTTCCACGAATTTTAGTTTTACTTCTTTCTCTTGAGCATTTAGAAAAAAAGAGAAAAAGAAAAGAGGGGAAAAAAAGAAAAAGAATTTCAAATTCATACTTTATTAATCTTTAATAGGATGTGTGAATACAATGCGAGCTCCGTCGTGATAGTTTGTATCTACCCAAATATCTCCTCCCCATTTAGCAACAATGAGCTGGCATATAGAGAGTCCTAAGCCGGCTCCTTGAGAATATTCGTTCAACTTCGTAAATCGCTCAAATACCTGTTGATGTTTCTCTTGAGGAATTCCACATCCAGAGTCAGTGACTGAAAATTCCACAAAGCTATCATAAACGATAAGCTCTAATCTTATCACGCCAGAATCTGTATACTTATTGGCATTAAAAAGTAAATTGAAAATAATTTGCTGCAAGCGGTTTACGTCTGTTTTCAATTCAAAGGTTTCATAAGAAGAAGAAAAAAAGAATTTATTATCAGATTTCTTAATAAAGTCGAGAGAAGCTAAAATCTGGCGACAAAGCAAAATGACATCACTCTTTTCATATTCAAACTTCACTCTATCGCTTTCGAGTTTTGACACATCAAGGATATCATTTATCAGCCTCAAAAGCATATCAGAATTAGTTTTAACAATATCAATATAACTACGCTGCTCTTCTTCTGTATTCCCACCCGAAACTAAAACTTCTGAGAAACCAACTATAGCATTCAGAGGTGTCCTTATCTCATGACTCATATTAGCTAAAAAAGCGGTTTTCAATCTATTTGATTCTTCAGCTTTATCCTTTGCTATGCGAAGTTCTCTTTCAGATAGTTCAAGATTATCTTTCAACCTCTTTGTTCTAAAGTAAAAGAACAAAGAAATACATAAAGCCAAAATCAGAAATATAAGAAAAGCCAAAATTCCCAATAAAAAATACTTATACTCTTCATAAAAGGGAGTAGGTTTATTGACAAACTCATAGCTTTTTTCTCCTAAAACAGACAAATTGATACCTTTTTTTTGGACAACCTCATAATCAAGCAGAAGCTTGTTCTTCACAATTTCGACATGCAGCGTTTTCGATTGAGGATTCTTTTGAATCTTAATTATCTGTCGAGCCAAATCCCTACCAAAAATATGATAGTTTGGCATGATGCCACCTATAGCCCAATAACCGAATCCAGTAACAGTCAAAGAAAAAGCCGGAGTTTGGGGACTCGCATCCATCATAACATATGCAGCATTATGCACAAAATAGCCATCATTCATATCGACCTTCCAGGTTCCTAAAAGAATTGCTGTATTTGGAGGCAGTTTACGCAATTCTTCTACAATAGTATAAATGGTATGCGAGCGGCCATCGAGAAGAATAAGCCTCAAATCGGGAAATTTCTTCATTTCCTTTCTTACATGAGCTTGTAAAGATACCCCTCCATAACTATTATCCGAAATGAAAGCTATAGTATGCGTCTTTGGATAAAGTTTTTTTATTAAATGAATATTTCCGACTACATCATATTCATACATAAATCCAGATTTAACCTGATGTTTCAGCGAATCAGTAAAAAAATCGACAGATTCCGGCAACCATTTTTGTAAAGGGACAGGCTTATCCGGCAGTAAAATGGCATTTTTACTAACCATGCAACAGACAACTGGTACATCATTCATTAAAGAATCTTTTTGGGACAAGTAGGATGCCCACGCCTCCTGTCCCAGCAAAACCATAGCCTCCGGTTTCATTCTACCTGTATATTTTTGAAGAAGATCTTTCATCTTCACTTTCCAAGAGGGAAATTCCGAAAAACTCTTGCAATTCAGGTTTTCAATAATCACATTTCGAGTTCCACCAAGTTTATGATACTCGTCCATAAATTCAGCAATATTAGCCGAAGTAGGATGGGCATCGGGATTATATGAACTGATAATCAGAATAGAATGACTTTTGTCCGCAGCAAGGACGCTTGTCGGAGTGACAAGAAATATCATAAGAAATAGGGAGAGCAAATTAGGCCTAAAATAGTTTGACACAATCATAGGGAATCTTGAGATTTTCATTCTATCTGAGGTGCAAATATAACATAAAGTTGCAGTTTATAAAAAATTAAATGAATACATTTGCAAATTAATATCACAAAAAATTAAAAAATGGAACTATTTATCAACATGATATCTTCTACTTTGAATATATCGGAAAGACAAATTAAAAACACACTGGCTTTATTAAAAGAAGGAGCTACTATTCCGTTTATTAGCAGGTATAGAAAAGAAGCAACCGGAGGATTAGACGAAGTTCAAATAGAAAATATAAAAGAGCGATACGACAAACTCTTTGAGTTGAGCAAACGTAAAGAAACGATTATAAACACAATCTATGAGCAAGATAAATTAACCCCTGAACTACAAAAACGTATTGATGAAACATGGGATTCTATTGTGTTAGAAGATATTTATTTGCCCTACAAACCGAAAAGAAAAACCAGAGCAGAAATGGCTCGTCAAAAGGGATTGGAACCGCTAGCTATGATACTCCTGATGCAACGAGAAAATAACATAATAACTAAAGCTTCCTCTTTTGCAAAAGATGAGGTAAAGAATACAGATGAAGCCATAAAAGGAGCACAAGACATCATTGCCGAGATAGTGAATGAAGATGAACGTGCCCGCAATCAGATAAGAAATAAATTCAACCACCAGGCAATTGTTTCAGCTAAAGTAGTAAAAGGCAAAGAAGAAGAAGCAAGTAAATATCGTGATTATTTCAATTTTTCAGAGCCATTGAAACGTTGTACTTCTCACAGGTTATTGGCTATTCGTAGAGCTGAAGCAGAAGGATTACTCAAAGTATCCATCACGCCTGATGACGATGAATGTGTAGACCAATTGGAAAGACTTTTTGTGCACAGCAACAACGAATGCGGAAGATATGTTGCAGAAGCTGTTCAGGACGCTTACAAAAGATTATTAAAGCCATCTATTGAAACGGAATTTGGAGCCATAAGTAAAGAAAAAGCTGATGAAGAAGCTATACGTGTTTTTGCAGAGAATCTACGTCAACTACTTTTAGCGGCTCCTCTTGGACAAAAAAGGGTGTTAGGTATCGATCCCGGCTTTCGCACAGGATGCAAAGTGGTTTGTCTTGATGAACAAGGAAATCTTTTACATAACGAAAACATATACCCTCATCCTCCAGTAGACAAACAGGCGGAAGCAGCTTCCAAATTGAGAAAAATGATAGAAGCATACAACATAGAAGCCATAGCTATTGGAAACGGAACGGCTAGTCGGGAAACTGAATATTTTGTCACTAAGCAGCAATTTGACCGACTGGTAAAAGTGTTCGTAGTGAGCGAACAAGGAGCATCTATCTATTCGGCATCAAAAACAGCGCGCGATGAATTTCCCGATTACGATGTCACTGTGCGGGGAGCTGTATCTATCGGTCGTCGGCTGATGGATCCGTTAGCCGAGTTGGTTAAAATTGATGCTAAATCAATAGGTGTTGGTCAGTATCAACATGATGTGGATCAGGGAAAACTGAAAAAATCTCTTGATCAGACTGTAGAAAATTGCGTGAACCTTGTAGGAGTAAATCTAAATACAGCCAGCAGCCATTTACTAATGTACGTATCTGGGTTGGGACCTCAATTAGCACAGAACATAGTGAACTATCGATCAGAAAACGGAGCTTTTCGTTTACGTAAAGAATTGATGAACGTTCCACGAATGGGAGATAAGTCTTTTGAACAATGCGCCGGCTTCTTGCGTATTCCGCAGGCTGTAAATCCATTAGACAATACAGCTGTGCATCCAGAAAGCTATTGCATTGTCGAGAAAATGGCAAAAGATCTAGAGTGTACTGTATCGGAGCTGATCGCAAACAAGGAATTAAGACTACGAATTAATCTGGAACAATACATCACTTCCACTGTGGGATTACCCACATTGCATGACATTATGCAAGAACTAGACAAGCCTGGAAGAGATCCACGACAAACCATACGCGTTTTTGAGTTCGACAAGAACGTGCGTAGCATAAATGATTTGTCTGAAGGAATGGTACTTCCGGGCATCGTAGGCAACATCACCAATTTTGGTGCTTTTGTAGATATAGGAATTAAAGAAAATGGATTGGTACATCTATCTCAATTAGCCGAGAAGTATATTACAGATCCTACACAAGTAGTCTCTATCCATCAACATATAATGGTAAAAGTACTTAGTGTGGATATGGAAAGAAAGCGTATACAACTAACGATGATTGGCGTAGAACAAAATAACTAAAAGACGAAGTTTAATCCCTTCAGCAAAATTCTGCTAAGGGCTTAAACTTTGGAACTTTCTACATACTCTCTTTCTCGGATATTTCTTTTCTCAAACCAATAGATGATAGCTCCTGTAGTGATTATCAGCAATACAGTGCAGATAATGGAGCCTTCAAAACCGAAATCTCCACCATTAATAATGTTCTTCTCTGGTAAATGCAGAGTAAGTGTTGAAGGAAAAAGCTTGGCACCACTCACTTCATAACCAAGTAGCGGACCCTGCAACCAATTCCAAAAAACATGCAAGGTAATGGGAAAGCACAGATTCCGGGTATAAAGAAAAGCTGCTCCCAACATCAACCCTGCCAAAAAAATGTTGAATATTGGAAGAAAAGAAATATTGGGGTTAAATAGATGCATAAACGCGAAGATAAAAGAAGAAATGCACAAAGCCACAAACTTATTCATGCACGACATTAGGCGTGAAAGTATATAACCACGTATCATCACTTCTTCCATCAAAGCAGCCACGACAAGAACGCATAAGCTACCCAGAAGTATTTCTCCATCAAAATGGACGCTAGTAATCTCTACAGCACCCAATAGCAAAGAGGTGCCAAATCCAAGCAGATAAAGCAACAATGCTAAACTAATCCCAAATAAGAAATCACGTCCCCTGCCTCTCAGTCCAAGCCCCAAATCGGATAGTGGACGACAATCAATGTATAAAATAAACAAAACAGCCGGAACTAAGGCACCCAAGAACATCGCCAAACTTGAAAAAAATTGTTGTAACATGCCAAACTGCCCTACAGGCGTCCCAAAAGCCAAATAAACGAATACTGAAAATACGCCCATTAAAAGAACGGAAGCAAAAGTATATAATAGTATAGCAGCCCATACAGGAAATATTGGACGGACTAAAGTTTTATTTTCCACAATTTCATCATATTTGTTAATCTAGCAGCAAAAATAACTATAAAAAACAAAAAGTTCATCTCTTACTAAAGTATATCACTATATTTGTCTAAACATTCATTTTTGTACCATGAAAATAAAACATTTGTTCGCCATCATGGCCATTACTGCAAACATTGCAGGAGTTACTGCACAAGTAAATAAAACGTTCTTCGTGCCTAAACCAGGAACGATGATTTCCCTACTGACTGAAGAGGAAGCACGTAATGTAACACATCTTACCCTGACCGGAAAAATCAACGCAATAGACTTTAAACATATGCGAGATGAATTTGATCATCTTCAGGTACTCGACATTTCCAATGCCGAAATTAAGATGTATGTGGGCAAAGAAGGTACTTACTCCGACAAATTCTATGTATACCCTCCCAATTGCATCCCGGCTTATGCATTTTGTAAGCTAGAAAAAGGTGCTTATAAAGGTAAGCAAACTCTCAAAAAAGTGATACTATCAGAAAAGACACGAAACATAGAAGATGCTGCTTTCAAAGGATGTGAAAATCTAAGTATCTGCCAGATAAAAAAGAAAAAAGCGCCCAATCTTTTGCCAGAAGGTCTAGCTGACAGTATAACCGCCATATTTATTCCACTGGGCAGCAGTGATGAATATCGAATGAAAAATAGATGGGAGAAATTTGCTTTTATAGAAGGAGACCCTCTGGAAACAAGCATTCAGATTGGATTAATGGGAAGTCTGGAAAGTGAAATCATTAAAGCTGGGCTGCAACCTAAAAATATCAACTTCCTAACAGTTGAAGGAAAAATGGATAATGCTGATTTTAAACTAATATCCGACTATATGCCCAATCTGGTATCTTTAGACTTAGCAAAAACGAATGCGACGAACATTCCAGAATTTACTTTTGCGCAAAAAAAATATTTGCTCCGGATTAAATTGCCTCACGGATTAAAAATTATCGGGCAACGAGCATTTAGTAATTGCGGGCGACTCGGCGGAACTCTTGAGCTTCCCGATAGCGTCACTGCTATTGAATATGGCGCATTCATGGGATGTAGCAATCTTCGTCATGTCATGGCTACCGGCAATAAGATAACAACGCTGGGTGATAATCTCTTTGGCGATGAAAACAGTAAGCTGATTTACAAATAGAGATTCCCTCCAACGACAACATACGCTCATAAAATAATTGCCCCGTTATAAACCTTAGGCTATAACGGGGCAATTATTTTATGAATTTTTGGTGTCAATCTTCTCCGTACATTCGCTTGCGAATCTCTTTGATATGATCAGAAGTTATGTATTCATCATATTCCATGATCTTATCAATAACACCATTTGGTGTAAGTTCGATAATACGGTTTGCTACCGTCTGTATGAATTCATGGTCATGAGATGAAAATAACACGTTTCCTTTATATGATTTCAAATTGTTATTGAAAGCTTGTATCGATTCCAGATCCAAATGATTGGTAGGAGTATCGAGAATAAGACAGTTTGCGTTTTTAAGTTGCATACGAGCAATCATACAACGCATTTTTTCTCCTCCCGAAAGCACATTTACTTTCTTCAATACTTCTTCGCCCGAGAATAACATCCGTCCTAGAAAGCCCTTCATATATACCTCGTTCCCCTCGCCAAACTGACTAAGCCAATCAACCAAATTCAAATCGGAATTAAAGAAGTCAGTATTGTCAACCGGTAAATATGCTGTAGTTATCGTTACTCCCCAGTTGAAATGACCTGCATCAGCCTTTAAATTTCCATTGATAATTTCAAAGAAAGCCGTCATCGCCCTTGGATTACGCGACAGAAAGACTATTTTATCCCCCTTCTCTACATTAAAGTTGATATCATTAAACAGTAGTACTCCCTCTTCTGTCTTCTTGCTCAGACCTGCGACCTCAAGAATCTGATTACCCGGATCTCTTTCCGGAGTAAAAATAATACCCGGATACTTACGAGATGAAGGTTTAATCTCATCAACATTAAGTTTCTCAAGCATCTTCTTACGACTGGTAGTTTGCTTACTTTTAGATACATTGGCACTAAAACGGCGAATAAATTCTTCCAGTTCCTTCTTCTTTTCTTCGGCTTTAGCCTTCTGGTTTTGTTGTTGGCGCAAAGCAAGTTGACTCGATTCGTACCAAAAGCTATAGTTACCGGCAAACATGTTTATCTTACTATAATCAATATCAACCGTATGTGTACACACTGAGTCGAGGAAGTGGCGGTCATGACTAACAACCAGTACCGTATGTTCAAATCCTGCGAGATATTCTTCCAGCCATGTAACCGTTTCCATGTCCAGATCATTGGTCGGTTCATCAAGCAGTAAGTTATCAGGATTACCGTACAATGCTTGTGCAAGCATCACACGCACTTTTTCTTTACCACTAAGTTCACCCATCAGCATATAATGCCTGTCCTCCTTAACCCCTAAACCGCTAAGCAGAGATGCTGCGTCACTCTCGGCATTCCAACCATCCAGTTCAGCAAATTTTTCCTCTAATTCCGAAACTTTAAGTCCGTCTTCATCCGTAAAATCTTCTTTGGCATATAGTACTTCACGTTGTTTCATTATATCCCAAAGAATCGTGTGCCCCATCATTACAGTATCCATAACTGTATGTGAATCCCATTTAAAGTGATCCTGGCTTAGTACGGATAAGCGTTCACCGAAACCTAATGCAATCGAACCGGTAGTTGGATCCAAATCGCCATATATAGTACGCAAAAACGTTGATTTCCCTGCGCCATTGGCCCCGATAATTCCATAACAGTTACCACTAGTGAATTTCAAATTCACTTCATTAAACAATATCCTTTTCCCAAATTGTACCGAAACATTCGAAACTGTGATCATCCTATCTTCTTTGTTTTAATTTCCGGTGCAAAGGTAGGCATTTTTAATGAATAATGCGACAAACAGGATGCGTCAATCTGGCATAAATATGCTACCTTTGCCGTCCATTATGGCAAGAGATTGAAACTGGCAAAGTTTTTGCTGTAAAACTGACAGATTATAGATCGTGCATAATTTTAGAAGAAGATATTTGCATAACCAGAAAAATAATGATAAAGATATGAATCCGAACAACAAAGAAACGGTCAGAGAAGAAGAGTTAAAAGCGGAAACAAAGCAAAATTCAGTGGAAGAAGAGTTGCAAAATGCAGCAAACGAAGAGATCGCCATTGAAGAGGTTACGGAGGAAGCAGCTCCATTGTCAACGGAAGAGCAGCTAGCTAAACAACTAGAAGAAGCGCTCTCTCAAATAGAAGATCAAAAAGATAAATATCTGCGACTTTCTGCCGAATTTGATAATTACCGAAAAAGAACGATAAAAGAGAAAGCAGAGCTCATCTTGAATGGTAGCGAGAAGAGTATTAGTAGTATGCTTCCTGTTATCGACGACTTTGAGCGTGCTGTGAAAATGATGGAAACAGCGACTGATATTGAAGCAGTAAAAGAAGGGATTGCCCTTATCCATAACAAATTCATTGGCATCTTAGGACAGAGTGGAGTAAAGGTGATAGAAACAAAAGAAAAAGAACTGGATACCGATTTCCATGAAGCAATAGCTCTTATTCCGGCTCCTTCAGAAGAATTGAAAGGAAAAATACTCGACTGCGTACAAACCGGATACACACTCAACGAGAAGGTTATCCGTCATGCTAAAGTAGTTGTGGGAGAATAACAACTAAACATAAACCTAACTACTTAATCAATTAATCAACAACAAAGATTATGGCAAAAAGAGATTACTACGAAGTCCTTGAGATTAATAAAGACGCATCAGCAGACGAGATAAAAAAGGCCTATCGAAAAAAAGCGATTCAATATCACCCTGACAAAAATCCAGACGATAAGGCGGCAGAAGAAAAATTCAAAGAAGCGGCAGAGGCTTACGATGTATTGAGTAATCCGGATAAGCGTGCTCGCTATGACCAATTTGGCCATGCAGGAATGAGTGGCGCAGCAGGAAACGGCGGTCCTTATGGAGGAGGATTTGGCGAGAATATGTCAATGGATGACATCTTCTCCATGTTTGGAGACATCTTCGGGGGGCACTCTGGTGGTGGATTTGGTGGCTTCGGTGGGTTTGGCGGTGGAGGCGGCCAACAGCAAAGACGTTATCGTGGATCAGATCTCCGTGTCAAAGTGAAACTAACATTAAAAGAGATCTCTACCGGAGTGGAGAAAAAGTTCAAACTTAAAAAATATGTGCCCTGTTCTCACTGCCATGGCACAGGTGCCGAAGGGAATAGCGGATCAGAGACTTGCCCAACTTGTAAAGGTAGTGGTACTGTTATCCGCAACCAACAGACTATTTTAGGAACTATGCAAACCCGAGTTACCTGTCCTACATGTGGCGGTGAAGGGAAGATCATCAAAAATAAATGTAAACACTGCAATGGAGAAGGAATAGAGTACGGCGAAGAAGTTGTGAGCGTAAACATACCCGCAGGTGTTGCTGAAGGCATGCAATTATCAATGAGCGGGAAAGGTAATGCAGGAAAACATAACGGAGTGCCGGGAGATTTGTTGATTCTTGTAGAGGAAGAAACACATCCGGAACTTATACGCGACGAGAATGACTTAATCTACAATCTGTTATTGAGTTTTCCAACTGCAACTTTGGGAGGAGCTGTTGAAATCCCTACAATTGATAATAAAGTAAAGGTAAAAATAGATCCGGGAACCCAACCGGGAAAAGTTCTCCGCCTGCGTGGCAAAGGACTTCCAAGTGTAAACGGTTATGGAACAGGCGATTTATTGGTCAATGTGAGTGTTTACGTTCCTGAAGTTTTAAGCAAGGAAGAAAAAAGCATACTAGAGAAGCTGGAAGTATCTGATAACTTTAAGCCCAATAGTTCAGTCAAAGAAAAAATATTCAAAAAGTTCAAGAACTTATTTGATTAATCAAAAAATTGCATAAGATAAAAGAGAGGCAAATTGAGTGTTATTAAACCCTCTATTGCCTCTCTTCTTGTTTTCATTATTATTCTGCAATCAGCCGTTTTATATATGCATCGACCTACAGTGAATTGGAAAGTAAGTTACTTAGTAGCATCAGCAGGCCTCTTTCTCCGACCTTTTAATAAATCCTTTATAAACAAAATCCAACCAACACTGCCAATTCCAGCTAAGAAGACAAAGCCTATGATAATCATTATTTTGTTTGGCTTCACAGGTCTTAATGGTACAGTAGCCGGCTGTACAACCGTATAAACAGGCGTTATTTCTTGTACTTTAGCTTTAGCCATTTGCAGTTGTTGAGCAACTTGATTATATACCCCATAAGCAAGTGTCACTTCATTTTGCAAGCGCTCTTGCTCAGCACGAAAGCTCTGCATCACAACATTAAGATTACCATCAGCAGAATAAGCATATTTTTGCTGAGCGGTATAATAGTTATGTTTAGCCTCTTTATAAAGTTTCTCTGTAAAGGCTAAATCATGACGTGCTTTATTCGTTCGATATTCAGTAATATAGTTCTGTAAGCTACACATAACTGTATCAGTCAAAGCAGCCGAAATTAAAGGATCTTGCATCATCACAGTAAGAGTAGTAACGCCTGTTTTTTTATCAATAGAAACAGTAATGCGACGACTTAGCTGCTGAGCAATATTGGCTTGATCCTGTGTCAGGCTAAAAGGATTTAGCCTCGATTGCGCCTCTTGTTTAGGTTCATCTCTAAACAACGAAAGACTCCATCCCAAAGCTTTAAAAGGTGCAGAAAGAGCAGCACTCCACCAAGGTGATTTCTGATGCTTGTCCAAGTAGGTGTATAAAGTTGTTTGCAAAGCACCATCTTTAGTAGCTACCTTTACATTGAATAAATCAGTAAGGAATGGGGTAGAACTAACAATATCGGGATAAAGTTCAGGAGAAAGTGCATCTTCTCCACTAGAACTATTTAGATTAATACCAGCCATGGCAGCAAGAGCTCCCATATTTCCGCTACTTGTTTTTGAACTTGTTTCCGGTGCAAGCGTTACACTCGTTGAATATTCTTTTGGAATGCTTATCCCAACAACAATACCTATAACGGCCGCAACTCCACAAGCTTTGAAAATCAACTTACGACCAGACCAAACCTTTTGGGCCAATTCTATTAAATCAATTTCTTGTTCTTCCAGTTTCTCCGGAGATATTTCTGTTTTATTACTTTCATTCATTTCCCTTACAATGTTACTTAAACAAATTTACCAGCGTCGCAATCACAGCCGCCAATGAAGCAAAAGAAGTACCCATAGCAACAGTCTCAGCAGTAGACATTCTACGTTTCTCGTCTTTACTTGGAATAATAATTTCACAACCAGGCTCGATTGAAGAAGCTTTATTAGATTTCAGGCGAGATACAGTACCATTCATGTGTACAACGTAAGCTCTTCCTTTTTTTGATCTAGCGTCATATCCGCCTGCTTGATTTATGTAATAACTCAGCTTCTCACCTTTCTTATACAAGACTGTATTAGGATACATCACAGCACCATTGATCTTAACCGTACTTACTAACTCCGGAATAAAAAGTTGATCACCTTCACGCAATACCATATCATAATCAGAGCCCGGGTTAGCTAAAGCTTCATCAAGATTAATCCCAACTGAATAAGAATCTGAAAGGTCCAATGTTTTAATAGAGATAGAGTCTTTGCCACCTTTATCAGCCATACGAAGCGCATCTTGCTTCCGACGAATTTCTTCTTCAGTCATCTGGCGCATCAAACGTGCCCCCTTCACATAAGCATCCGGAGTTATTCCACCTGCTTTTGTAATCAAGTCAGTTAAGCGTTCATTTTTCTTAGACAAAGCATAACTACCTCCAAAGAGAATCTCACCAGAAATAACGACATTATGTTGCTTGTGATAAGCAGGACTACGGCGAACATACACTTCATCAAATGGTTCTAAATGAAATTCCGTTCCATCCTCAACTAAATAACCATCTCTAAACTCAAATGAGAATGTTTTACCTACAATATTGCTAAATTGAGTACTCTTTGGGTCTTTAAGTCGTCTGGTAATATCAATACGAGCAGTAGATGCAGCCTCCAGCAGTCCACCAGCCTGCAATACCAAATCTTCTATCGACATGTTATCGGCATAAAGATATGTACCGGGAGAAGCAATCTCGCCATGTATAGTAAGAGTTCCTTCTTCTTTTAAATCATTTATACTTGGAATATATAGCACATCATTTTTCTGTAGAGGAGTATCCGGAATAGTCCCATTAAGCAATGCTTTCAAGTCAATTGGTACAACTTCCATTGAGAGATCATCCCTTTCGCGATATATTACTGCCCGGTTAAGAAAAGCATCCCCTCTTACACCCTCCGCTTTTTTTATCAATTGCTTCACCGTATTCACATCACCATCAACTTGATAAAGTCCTGCTCTGTATACAGCACCACGAATTTCTACTCTATTTTCAAAACGATCAAGAACAGAATCGACCGTTAATTCATCACCATCTTCTATCTTAAAAACTGAATAATCCATTTCATCGACATTAAAGACCTGATGCTCGCGTACGCTTTTACGAATCAAACGAACAGTTTTTTTATAGGCGCCTCCCATAAAACCACCAGAATACTTGAGCAACGTAGCAACTGTTTCGTTCGTCTTCATTTCATAGAACATTGGTCGCTTAATTTTGCCTGTTACTTTAACCAGACAATCATAAGGATTCACGAGGATAACATCACCTTCCTGCAAACGGACATCATCTTTCATCTTTCCTTTCATGATAAAGTCGTAAACATCTAAATCGGCTATTGTCCTTCCATTACGAACAACTTTTATGCTACGCAAACTACCAATATCATTTACACCCCCCGCACGATAAAGTGCATGGAAGACAGAGGAAAAAGAAGAAAGAGTATATGTACCAGGTACCTCAACCTCTCCCATTATACTAATCTGTATAGTGCGTATTTGTCCTAAAGTAAGTTTTACCTGAGAGCTAGGAGTATTGCCGGCAATGCCTGAATAAATTTTAGCAAACTCACGCTGCAAGTAATTATTAGCTTCTTTTACAGTCATCCCGTTCAGATAAACCGGCCCTATATTAGTGACCAGAATACTTCCTTCCGGAGATATCGTTTGGCGGATAGAATTTTCTGAAACGCCCCAAACATCAATTATAACTTCATCACCAGGCCCCAAACGATAATTTACCGGAGTTGCCAAGTTCACATTCGGTTCAAATGTTAGATTATTGTTAGTGAAAAGATTATGCCCAAATATTTGCTGAGTAAGATCCTCCTTAACGGTTAATGTCTCATCATCAGAATTATCGACTGAAAATTCATCCTCATCAGTTTTGGCTTTCATTGGACCGGAAGCATCGTCTTTACGAGGATCTTTTATGAGATGAGTCTTTTCATCTTCCATTTGTTTGCGCTGACGTGATTTTGTGGCGTTTGAATTATCAGCCTTGTCGGTTGTCTGATCTCCCTGATACTGTTTCTTAATCCTTGCTACTTGAGCAGTAGTTACCCCTTTCGTTGTTAATTCAATAGTCATTTGTTGTTGCGACTTCCCTTGGGCCTGGGCCTCTTTCAGGTATTGAATGACTTGTTCATCTGACATTTGTTGAGCCATCGCCACCCCAGATAGTAGAAAGATAAAAAAGAATAGTGCGATAAATCTGTGCATAAGATATTTTGATTAATTATTAGACTCTAGTAATCTCATAGTTATATGTAATTGAGCACAAAGTTAATACATTATTTTTTTAGTATTGAATATTACGACAAAAACTGATATAAAAAAACTATAAACAAACAAGTTGAGGTTAGAAGAGCACTCAACGCTAAAAGATCAGCAATTATCTATTTAAGAAAGAAAATATAGAAATGATATAATAGAACAGCCCAGACATGCATTTGAAGACACTGTAAGAATAGTTATTAGGGCATATTAGAGATAGAATTCACAAAACAAGGATTGTTTCATAAAAGTTTGTAATGATATCAGATCACCGCCTACAAGCCTTCTGAGAGGGGTAAATAGAAGTCGGACATTCAACACGCTGATCTCGGACATTCAACACGTTGAAAGCGTACTTTCTATACGCTGAAGTCATAAGCTTTATTTAGAAAAGATCATTTGTAAGGAATGAAGAGAAATAGAACAGATAGGAAAGACTTGAGCAAATTTCTGATTGCAACTAACTTTAACGAATATGGCAGCTTTTAATTTGTTTTTTCTTCCTGAAAAACTTGACTTTGCTTGTTTCATGTAGTATCTTTGCCAGAGTTATCATAAAGTAGTTTCAAATTAAACTACGGTAAACGGGGGAAGCAACAACTTCTCCCGTTTTTTTGTATCTGAACCGTTCAGTTGACCCTTCTGAACCGTGCAGTTGGCCCAAAAGAAGGCAGAGGATGGCCAAAGAGACGGTTGCAGATTCTCCAAAAGACAGTTTCTCTTCACCAATATGCTTATTTGTTATCGGAATAACTCCTAGTGAAAACTAAATTCCCTCTATATGTTATCCCGATAACTCCTTTTTGTTTTGGAAGTGCCCCCATTCCGTTAATAATGCATAAATCGTCTCTTGACAAAAAAGAGCTCCATATCAAATGATTATCAGCTATTTAGACACGTTCTTTGTTATATACAGAGATCATCGGCTTTCATAAAAGATTAAGAAGCCTTCTAAAAAAGAAAAAGATTAGTTTCCGTTTCTCAAATAAAGTTCTAACTTTGCACCCCGATAAAGATATGCCGATATAGCTCAGTTGGTAGAGCAACGCATTCGTAACGCGTAGGTCGCCGGTTCAAGTCCGGCTACCGGCTCACTTTCCGAAAGAGCCTATTAGTGGTAAACATAGCATTTCAGGGCTTTTCACTCCTCCTTTCATTTTTTGTCGAAGATTAAAAAAAAAGGGTTTTCCGGCCATATATGGACTTATCAACGAGTCCAAAACGAATCCCAAATTAATCTTACACTCATGACAACTTTAAAATTAGCGGTCGTTCCCGCAAAAATTTCCAAAAAAGGAATTCACAAAATAAGAATAGCAATTGGCCATCGAAAAGAGACTCGTTATTTAGTAACCCGTTTTGCTCTTGAAGACATATCCCAATTTAAGGATGGTCAAGTTATAAACCGGTCCGATGCCGGAACGATAAACAAAAAACTCCGCATCCTACTCAATGATTATCAGGACAAACTAGACAAGATCGAAGCTGACAGATATACATGTGCTCAATTACGTGAATACTTATCTTCTATTATGAATATTGAAAACGATGGAGCTTTTCTACCCTACGCCAAATCTTTCATGGATGATTTGGTTGAAGATAAACGAATAGGTTATGCCGGATTTATCCAACGCTCCATCGATTTCTTTAAAGATTTCAATCACGGAGACATACTATTCAGTTCAATCACTCCCCAACTAATTAGGAATTACGAAAGACATCTAAACAACACCGGTAATCTGTCACAAACAACAGTCGGCATGATGATGGGACATCTACGCACAATTATCAACCGAGCACAAAAGGATCGAATCACCAAATACGATGTCAATCCATTTGAGTACTACGTTGCCCCGGCAAAAGTGGTTCGTGAACTAGACATTACTGTTGATGAACTGAAATTGATACGTGATGCTGAATTGAATGATAAAAGCATGCGTATAGCAAGAGATGTATTCATGCTCTCCTACTATCTCGGAGGGATTAATCTCATTGATTTGCTTGAGATAGATTTTAGAGATATGGAACAGATAAATTATATCCGGGAGAAATCCAAGAACACTAAGCGCAACGAAAGGAAGATAAGCCTCACAATTCCGGATGAAGCAAAGCCCATCATAATAAGGTATAAGAAAAAGAATGGCAAACTTGATTTCGGCTATAAGTTCAGCTATCATAACTTCTCATGCTTCATTGCCGGACGCATCAGGCGGTTGGCTGAAGAACTCGGGATAAACAAGAGGGTTGTGTACTACTCAGCCAGAAAATCCTTTGTTCAGCATGGCTTTGAGTTAGGCATCCCACTTGAAGTATTAGAGTATTGCATCGGCCAGTCAATGAAAGCAAACCGTCCCATATTCAATTACGTAAAGATTATGAAGAAGCATGCCGATGAAGCAATACGGAAGATATTGGATAGCATAAAATGAGAACAATCAAAAAAAAATCTTAGATCTCTAGCTGAAACGGTAGAGTTAACGAAACATCAAATAATTTGCAAAAAAACAGATACTAGTTTTCGTTAATTACCAAATGATACGTTATATTTGTGCATAAAAAAGTACTAATACAAAATTTATTATTATGAAAGCAGTAAACAAAGAAGTTGAGACATTCGCCCAAGACGTCATTGAAAAATTCACAAAAGAAATTACCGATCGCATTTTTCTTTATATAGAAGAAAATGAGTCGCTATTAAAAGAATATGAAGACCTTGTTTCAAAGAAAGGCTGTCATTCTGTAAATTCTCAGATAGGCCGTGTGATTAAAGTGAAATATAACGTAAACAACATAGATAAAGATGATAACATCATCGTAGAGAGCCCCAAAAGTAGCCTAATACAAACCAAATATACAGGACACACATTGAAATAAGTAGGAATTAAAGAACTATCAAAGCATCATATAAGCCCCGCATTAAGCCGTACGGGGCTTTTATTGTATCTAGAATCAAATTCAACAAACCTTATAGAATATCATAAAAACCCAATAAAATGGAAGATTTAGAACTAACACTCAAGGAACTGAAAAAGTACATCGGCCAAACAGATAATGAAAGCTGTATGAAGTTCAAAACGATCGTATCTGAACTAGAAGCAATGGAATTAGCAGAACAAGAACGTAGTATCTTGAACAAATTCATAGCACATGGATTCAGTGAGATCAAAGAAGACATGGCCAATATAGAAAAGGAGTTGGATATGCTAGAACCTTCATTATGAATTAATCCCCAGCATTCAAACGTGCCGGGGATTTTTCATGCATTCTCCGATAGCACAAATTCAATGGCCTCTCCCCTAGCCTGCTCCTGTTCTGCTTCAAGTTCAGAATCAAGTCTGGAGATAAGTTCTGTGTCACCGGTAACAGCAGACAGCACACGACCATCCTCAATAGCTACATTAAGCTTATAGTGTCCATAGCCCACAAAATCTTTAGTGAGTTGCTTCACATCTTCTTTTTTAGTTTTCCGCATGGTAAGTCATCATTAGTTGAGCGGAATAGAGAACGGTTCCGCTTTCCCGTTGCTTATCATACCTAGAAGGATACTGTGAATGCATTAACATGTCACACGGGGGTCAGAACCGTATAGTAATATAGTGAAGCCACGGACGCAATAACGCCCGTAGCAACATTTGGCGAATTCCATCACCTTCTAGTAAGATAAGCAGTGCAAATATGGGGAAATTATTTGGGATGGGCAAAATGGGTGTTGTTATTTTGATGTATTTTGAGCAAGCATATTTGTAAATGAAGAGAGTCTGATTGTTTAATTAAAAAATATTTTAGACTTTTCAGTAACTATAAATCTCTTTTTTATATATTGCGACATTATTCTGTAAATTAGGTATATTCATTAGCTTATTTCTTTAAAACAGTATTGGGAGTGATTATACAAAAGGATTTAATATAACCCATAACATAATCCAAATATAAAAGATGAATATAAATGAATTACGCCAAGCTCAAGCTGATTATTTTGTAGAAGAGACTATAGAGAGAAGAAAAGATTTACATACCATAAGGGCAAGGTTTACTAGAGATTTCTCGGTCAAACAAATTACAGAAATGTCTATTGATGATTATATAATAGGTAAAAATATTAAAACGACTTTCTGCTACAGGATTGAAAGAGAACTAGATATGCTAGGAAGAATAAAGGGTGCTACAGCATATAAGTTTGGTGTATTTTATAATAAAGGTGAAGGAATCTACAAACAGACTAAAATATGGGGCAACAACCATAAAGATGCATTTCTCAACATTCGCTCTGCTCTAATTGAATTAATTAATGCCGGAGAAAAAAAGATATTGATACCATTGTAAAAAATAAACTATCTCCAATGTTTAAAGGAAAAATACTCTCTACTTATTTTCCCGAAAACTATTTGAATATCTTTAGTAATGATGATTTAAATTATTTCCTACAATTCTATGGATTAGATAATAGAGAGAATGTCGCATCTGATCCTGTTCTTAAACGAAATATTTTAGCCTCATTTAAGAATAGGGATGCTATAATGAAAAAATGGAGTTTAGATCTCTTCGCCGATTTTTCATACCATGTTTATCCAAAGAGACCAAGAAAAGATCAAAATAGCTCTATATTATTAGATCAATATAGGTCCCCTAATTTCCCACTATCACAAACTTCCGAAGAAATAAAATTAAATATTATTCCTAGTGACGAGCAACATTGTTCTAAAAAGAGTAACAAATCATCTAAAAAACCGGATTACGAAGCAAAAAATAGAACAGCTAAGAAATTGGGTGATAGAGGAGAAGTGATCGTTTTAGACTTTGAGAAAAATAGATTGAAAAAAATCGGAATGCATAAACAAGCCAAAATGGTAGAAAGAATTTCTTTGAAGACAGACTGTTCTGGTTATGATATTCTATCATTTAACGAAGACGGGACTGAAAGATATATAGAAGTGAAAGCCACCCAAGCAAAAGTAGGGCAGGCTAATTTCTATTTAACCATCAATGAGCTAAACACAGCCAAAGAAAAACCAAATTATTATATCTACATGGTTTTTGATATTCTATCAATAAAACCTCAAATATGGATAATTGATAATCCTTTTTATCCAGAAAATCCAGACATACAAATGAAGCCTATAAATTTCAAAGTAAAAATTAATGCAAGCTAAAAAAGACCTTAGATACAAACATAACATTTTGAAATAGATAGTAAATAGAACGATGCCAACTGTTCCAAAAAAATAGTCTGTGAATAAATAAATATGAGAATAAATGACTTTTATTGTCATTTTATAAAAAACATTACTACATTTGAGCGTTTTTTGAATAACATCCACAATGAACCAACAATTGGACAACAAATGTTTATATAGACACTAACATTAAATCAAGGTTCAGCAAATAGTGTTATTCATCAATACTATATAAAACAGCGATAGTAATACAAGGTTAAACGCATTATCAATTGAGTATTTATGTGTAGTATTAGGCAACATTATAAAAGATAAAAATATGGCATTCCCAGCAAAACTAAAGCAAGAAGTCGAAGAGTATATTAACAAACATCATCCAAATCAGAAATGGTGGGAGCAATATTTTGACAATGCATTTGTAAACGACCAAGAGCTATCAACTAGATTAGTCCAAGAAATGATGTCTATTCGGACAGTATATCAACTTCTAGAAGGGTTAAGAGCTAAAGATGAGCTACTAAGAGCTCAAACGAAGATCCAGATAATTACTTATGCGTCTATTTATGAAGCAGTCTTACATCATATATTATTTAAAACAGATCTAATAAAAAACCAGGAAGTCAAAAAGTTACTTACCAAGACAAAGTATGTTAAACGTTCACTACCAGATCCATACAAAAACATTGCACATAATGGAGAGATTATATACACAATGGCTGAAGTTCCTATTACTCGAGATGAAAGGTATATAAAATTCGAAGATATATTATCTGCAGCAAAAACAATAAATCTAATAAACCCCGATTTATTTGACAGCTTGTTAGAATTGTACAATTTAAGAAATGCAATTCATTTACAAGCGGAAATAGCAAAAGGGGTTGATTATCAATTAGAAATTTCAAAAAAAGCACATGGACTATTAAAACCATTTAAGAGGCAAATAATTGACGGCCTTAAATTCCATAAAATAGTTGATAGGAAATATAATGTGAGATTTTCCAGAAAAGAATTTCTTTAAAAGCAACAAAACACAAGTGATAGAAAATTTTGTAAATAACGACTGACTGATATGTTTTTTAATAAATTTCCTTTCTACGAACAGCTAAAGTTCATAGCTTCGGACTATTAGCAGTTATATAAGAAAAAACGCATCATAATAATCAATGACACATATAATTATCACAAATATAAAAAAGACATGGATACGATCGAGCTCAGAGCAAAAAAAAGGAAAGAAGCAAGAAAACAAATTTTCGACTTTTGTTATAACGGAGATAATGTCCTCATTATTCATTATTCATGCGAAAGTTTCTATGATATACCAGACGGAAAAACCCCGCGGATTACTTCTATTGCAGTAAGATATTTAAAAACAGGACAAACAAAATCTTTTTCAATACATAAAACGGCAGAATTAGACGGATATAAATTTTCAGAGATTGAAAACAACTACAATGAGATTGAGAAGAGCATGCTAGATGATTTCTATTTATTTACAAAAGAACATAACCAATTTCACTGGATTCATTGGAACATGAGAGATATAAGTTTTGGATTTGAAGCATTAGCACACCGCTATAAAGTTTTAGGAGGTATTCCTGTAGAAATATCGGCCCATCAGAAGTTCGATTTATCAAGAGCTTTAGTCGATATTTATAGTAAAAGATATATAGAGCATCCAAGATTTGAAAAGCTTTGTGATCTAAATAAAATAACAAAAAAGGATTTTCTAGGAGGGAAAGGCGAGGCTGAAGCATTTGAAAAAAAAGAGTTTGTCAAACTTCACCAATCAACATTAAGAAAAGTAGACAATCTTGATTCAATAATGAATAGAGTTGCAGAAAATAAATTAAAAACTAATTCAAAATTAAAACATATATATGGTTTATCTCCTCAAGGAATATTTGAAATGATAAAAGAAAATTGGATCTGGGCACTTTCATTTTTTATACTGGGAGGATTGATTATGTATATATTAAATTCATGCTTAAATATGGTAAGCATTCGGTAAACCTCGTATTTATTAGGCCTAATTTTGCCATAAAAAAAGTTAGGGGGAATCTAAAAGAGTTTGGATTGATTTTTTTTTTGAAAATCACTAGACTTATTAATGATTCGGATGTTTGCTGCATGCTTGACGTACTATTTGATGTTTATAGCTTATTTATTAACGAATAACTAGAAAGGGATGAAAGATATAAATAGAATGGAAGTTTCCGAGAAACACTTTGAGCAACAAATAACAAGATTAGTGTCTATCGTTTGAATATAAATTTAGATTAACTTTTAAACTGCGCTTTACTTGTTTTCTCTATATATCATTTATGTCTAAAAAAAATCTTAAATTACCATACAGCGTCAAAAAAACTATATTTTTGACGCTGTGTATATCCGGCGCAGTTTTTAAATAAATAATTATTGCAGGCTTTAAACTGTTTTTTTTGCAATATTTTGTCAACATAAATATAGTAAATATGAAGAAAAATAATTTGAATTCAGATATTGTGTCGAAAGGAAAAGCCAAGAACGATCATCAGATAAACTATCATGTATGTTCATCTAATGCGTCTAACATTGGCAGGTGCTTGTCTAAAGATACCATGATTCTTATGGCAGACGGTTCCCTAAAAAAAATCGATTCTATACATATAGGTGATACTATATTAGGGGAAGGAGGAGATACAATGTCCGTTTCCGTTGTATGGACGGGATATGAAGATTTATTGTACAAGATACAAGTTAACAATGCCACCCTTTCCATGTCAAGAAATCATCCTATTCAGACATGTGACGGGGTTGTGCGGGCAGTTGATTTGAAAGTGGGTATGAAAGTCTGTTTAGTGAATGAAGAGACAGGAGTAATAGATGCTGTGGAAGATATTTTCTATAATGATGTAGTCTATAATTTAAGCCTAAATGGTGGATATCAATTAATTGTGGCAAACGGTTTTATAGTAGGAAGTATGGATTTGCAGAACACATTATTCTGAGCATTTCGAATATGCACGTCACTTGATTTGTAGCCCCTTAGGGGATTCGGTATTATTATATATTTTATGAGAAATCATTCTCACTCATGAAATCCTATGCTACAAAAAAAATGTATCACATGTGGCCGATAAACTATTTCCGTCATGCAAACAGAGGATGGCTACATGTGCTATAATTGTTATGCAGATACAAAGGTGCCACCACGGAAGAAAAGAGTGGTCAAACACGAAGAAGCGGATATGCAGGCTGAGTTCTTCCGACAAGTGAAGATCTTATTTCCCAAATTACCGGAAAAACTTCTCTTCGCTGTTCCCAATGGTGGCAGTCGGCATAAAATTGAAGCGGCCAATATGAAACGGCAGGGAGTTAAAGCTGGGGTGGCCGATGTTATTCTATTGGTGCCAAAGAAAGGATATGCTTCGCTTTGTCTCGAGTTCAAAACCTTTACTGGCCGACAGTCAGATGAGCAGAAAGAATTTCAACGGCAAGCAGAATTATGCCGGAGTAAGTATGTTGTTGTTAGGTCAGTTGCGCAGGCAATTGAGATGGTGAGAGAATACTTAAAATAACTATTATAGCGATTTATCTCCAGTTTACTTTCATTGTTTTTGCCATCCATGGAAATCTGATTATTCCAAAACTCCAAGGGATAGAATCTAAAAGCATATCATAAGATTTACTATATACATCAAGCATGTAACAATCCTCTTTCTCTTCCAACTTTCCCTCACGCTTTAGGAATGATTCCCTAAGCCCTTCTACAGATGTATTTCCTATTTTGCTCCAATGTTGTATTACCGAATTTAGCATAATTGTAACAGTCTCTTTTTCGTTATCAGTAATTTCAGCCACTAAAGACAGTAATGCATTTAAATCAAGGCCTACAAGAACTTTTAGTAATTTCAATTCATTATCAGGAACGTTAATTGCTCCATGGGTTGAATATAGCATTAGGTGAATTGCTTTTATTTGAGCATTATCGTCTATAAATTGTCCGTTTTCTACAAGTTTGAACATTGAGAATAACCTTGGTAGAAAAGGACTCAAAAGAACGATGCCAACATTGTGAAGTTGAAATGTTTTTGATGCTAATTCTTGTATCATATACTTAGAGATTATAATTTCTGAGGTGCATTGCAAATATGGGGAAATTTTGGGGGATGAGCAAAAGAGAGAGGGGCTATTAATCAGCGTTTAATATTAATAAATTTAAGATCATTATAATTTTTCAAATACGAAAGTCTATTACCTGTAAGAACTTTCAATTGCCATATAAGGTCGTCATATGCTTCTTCTCCATAGTGATAAAATATGAAAGATTTTTTTTTTGCATTCGGAAGTGTTTGAGCCTTGAGAAAATCATCAAAATAAGAATGATCTGTCTGCCCTAAAGAGTAGCCAAAAAATATAAAATTATCCGCACTGTTAAATATTAAGTTTACTCCTTGAATATTGCAATTTTGACTGTATGATTTATGCAAAAAGATATGATCCTTTTCTAATTTAGCGGTATCTTCTACTCCAAAAACGATCTTAGAGCTTAAAGAACCGTGAATATGATTTATCTTATATTGATATTCACGATATGATGCATCTTTTAAAATGGATTCTATTGTGTTTGTATAATTAAACGTAAGAATATATGTAGGCCATGTTTCTAAAGCATTATCCAAAGCCGTTATTGCCGTATTATTAGGATAACCAGATATGTTATTGCATTTATTCAGATACAATTTCAAAGCTGAGCACAAACTTTGGTATTCAGAACGTAAGTTTATTATTCGAAGCTTCCTTTGTTCCATCTTGTCACGAACATATTCTCTGATAAAAATAGAATGTGAATAGGCAGTCAATTCATTCTCAATATCAATCCATGAAGTACTTACTTTCTTTTTCCGTAAATGATCAACCAATGAATTATTCGACAAATCATCAAACTCCTTACTTTTCATGAAGTCATCATAAGAAGTCTTTAATCCCAAATTCAGGTCAAACCCATTCCCAACAATTAAAACTGTTTTATAATCCATAAAATACTGCCATATTGAAATTATACCAACAAAAGTAATAATTTGTTTGAATAAAAAAAACACAAGTAGTTGAATAGATTACTTTAGCTAAATATGAGGTTAAATCCAAGTTGCTGATGTTATGCTGCTTATTCATAAAAAGGGTGATATTTCGCCTTATTTGGAGTCCAAAATCTCTACTGGGTGGCAATCAGATGGGCAGAAAGAATTTCAACGGCAAGCAGAATTATGCCGGAGTAAGTATGTTGTTGTACGCAGTGTAAAAACAAGGCATAAAAGTAGCGTAAAACACATACAAAATAGTGATTCAAAAAGTAACATTACAAGTTTTCGGTATTAGTGAAAAACTTCTTCCTGTTGCTGCAATATTGATTTCTTTCCTATCTATATTCTCTGGCAACATAGAATTTAAAGTATCTTTTGTTGAAGAATCCATATTATAACCAAAATAAATTACTTTCAAAGCATCTTGTGGCCATTTTATTTTGTAGCCAGATTCACAGTTATCTAAGTTTAAACAAACGTCAGGCCTTATTAAATTATTAGCCAGATTATTCACAAAATTCTGACCAAGAATCAACCTTTTTTCATTCTCAATACCCCATGTCTCTTTCTCTTTTATCAATAAATAAAACTCAAAAATTTGATCTAAGTCTTTTGGATCCATTGGATGGCTATTTATTATACTACCTATATTTTTGTCTTCATTAAAAGTTCCTTCATTGCTAAATATCGGTATTAGAGTATCATCTAAGTTAAAATTTGGATATTCATCTTCATAACTACAATCACGATAAATAGCTCTTGCTCGGAGACTTAGCGATAGGCTATCGATAAAAGTAGTATCATCAAAACCTAGAACAAAGCCTGTATGAGAAGACGAATATAAGGCCCATAAATGTTTATTTAGAGGATCATGAGAGAAGCAACAAATTCCATATTTTTGGATCGATTGCTGATACAAAGATTGATAGTCAGGACTAGTTGACAGTAAATTTGGAAATCGTTGAAATATATCTCCTGCCATATCAAAGGGATCATTTAATGATTGATGCCTAGAAAACCAAAAATATGCATCTCTTATGCTCTCAATATTATATTGTTGTGGAGAATAATATTTGTATACCATAAATAAAATTAGTTACTGTTTTTGCAACAAAGATAAGATTAAATATCCAGCTAGAGAACTGAGCAATGAAAAAAATGCCGTAAGGTAAAGATAAGTGGCTACATCATTTGAATAGTCTCCGAATCGTCTCCGAATGTTTTAAGAGTTTTTGAAAGTGCCATTGAAATACTTGAAAGATATCTGTAGGTTTTGAGATATTTCTTGAGTTCTGAAATACACAGTTTAGCGAATGCTTACGCTACATCTAAGGGGCTTAATCATACATATTATTAATATATTCAATTTTCGCCCAAGATTCTTGCTCCCTATTTAAACGATCTTTCTCATTTTCCAAATAAGAAAGATGATCTATATAATCTACGTCCATTAAATCTTTAATCTGGATCATTAGCTCTTTAAGAAACTGCAAAGTATGATTACAGTATCCAGCTCGACTTCCAGTAAATAAATGAGATTCAATAGGTAATTCTTTAAATCTAGATATATCTTTATTCGTTTGTATAAATTTCATATAACATAATACTTTTTCTCGGCCTAGCGAAGCAATAATTATTAGAAATAGGTAATACATATATTTTATATCTGTATTATATTTATCAATCAATTCAAAAATAAAACCTCTCACTTTGTCTATATTTGTTATATTAACAAATAAGGGAGCTACTTCTTTATTAGCAAAATATTTTTCATTCTTTATAAAGTAAGTTATTGTTTCATCTAAAATAATTTTATAATTATCCAAGTCCCATATCAATTCGAGTTTTTTATCTACCCAATCTTTGCGTTCCTCGATAGAAAAATATGGAGATTCATGATATTCTATTATAAACGAAGGATATATTGACAATAATTTCAATAATAATTTATTTTCTGAATCAAAATGCATTAAAGGATTCGACTTATTTATAAAGTATAATTCTTTAATAATATTCCATTTAGATGGACATAAATCAATACATTTAAGCAAAAAATCTTCATTTAAATTACATCTATTCCCTTTCTGATATTTATCAAAAACTAAATCTAATATTTTCTCATAGTTTGCAATACAATCTCTAGACGAATATTTGTCTATAATATTTCCTAAATTATGAGGTATCCTAGCACTTTTTAAAATTGATGAAAATAGAAAAGTAATATATGTGTCTTTAGTTTTAGCAATAAGAGAATCTGGAATTGTCTCTAGAAATAACAATATCCAATCCCATTTTTTTGTATCAGGGAATGATTGCAAACAAAGGAACAAAGCATCTGCTTGTTTTACTTTCACCCAATACATTTCTAAGAGTCTATACTCAAGTAACGAGTAAGAACAATTCGAAACAATATATTGCAGTAGTTTGTAAAATAAACTATATTCATTTTTACTTATAATATTCTCCATAATACATGAAGCTTCACAAATAGTGGCCCCATTATTTCTCAATTTTTCTAGAGTATCTAAATTTTTAAATAATTCAATATAATCATTATACGCATAACCCTTGCATAAGCCTAATAGCTTTAAATGTCTTCGTTTTTCTTTTATATCAACTTTGGACTCTTTACACATATCTATTTTTTGTTCCAAAATATAATATTTATTGGTAAGATAAGCATATAAAGATGGCTCAATTTTAATTTTAAGATATTTCAATTTATCAAAATAAGAATTCAAAGACTTGCATAAATGATAATCTGCACAAAAATCCTCTTTCTCCAAAAACGAAACAATGTATTTTTTGTCATACATTGCGATTTTTCTACAAGATACTTCATCACGATAGAAATTATTATATAGAGACAAAATGATATTCTTGAATAATTCTCTATTAGATTCTAGATTGATATAATCCCAAATACATTTTCTTAATAAAAATAAATCATCACTAGGCTGTAGAGGGTAACTGTAAAAGATGAAATTTCGTTTTTTGTATTCATCTATATGAAAAAAGAATTGCATAAAATGTGGTATAATTGCATCATTTACGCCTTTGCATATTTTAGAATATTTGCTTTTTTTTATGAGGTAATCAAAGAGACACATTTGCCGTTCATAGGCGATTTCGTGATCATTCAGGTCATAGCTCCAATATTCTTTAAACATGTATATTACTTCAGTTATTAATTCAGGCTTTTTCTCTAAGTACATAAACAAGAGGTCTAAAGCATAAGTCATTTCTTCTTTCTTCTCATATCGGAAAGCATTTATCAAGCTCAATATATTATTATTCACTCTTTTATAAATAAAATCCTTATCCTTATAAGCAAAGTTATAAACTGTGCCCTCGGGTGAATCAGGTATTTTTGCTATGTGCATTTTTAAATATGCAAATGTTTCCATTCTTAGAAATGTTGAGAACATTTCAAGGTAAGTTATTTTTTCTTCATCACATTTAGTCGCAAATTTCTCTCTCCAGATCCCAACCACTATTTTTTTTATAGTTTCTTGATCTTTTTCAGCATCAAAGCAACTTAGGACAGGATTTATAGAATCAATAAGACTATTTCTATAATCAAAGAAGTTCTCTATTAGAAGCGAAAGATCTAATAGTCTCTCTTTAAAAAATACTTTATAAAATAAATACGTTGAAAATACTTGATCTGACATTTTTACTGCTTCATTTTCATACAGGTCTACAATTTCATCATTATCTAGTTTACTACAGATACTCCAAAAGATAGATTCTTCTATATTAAAGATGAATAATATTTTCGATATTATCTCAACATTATCTTTTTTGATAACTTTGAAAAAAGAAAGAATACCTAATATTTTTAATGCTTCCCTGCCTAACCCATCATTATTTAGTATATATTTATAAGGCTCATCAAAATATGCGTCATACATCTGTTCCGCATTGCTTAAGACCATTAGGTTTTTCTTCTCTAAAGCGATGCGTGCACACATAAGTGCTATTCTTATATTGCCGTTAGCTATATCTAATATTCTTTTTTTAAATCTACTATTTCTAATTTTGAAAGAATCTGATTCTAATATTTTCGTAATTTCATCATTTGATAAATTTTGTATATTTAATGACTGTACTTTTTCGTATTCTAAGGTTTGTTCTCCTATCTTAGATTTAGCATAATCACGTACGGTGGCTACGACTTTTATATTCTTACTTTTATCTCTGATTAGCGACAAAATAGATTTGAAGTGCCCTGTCCTGTTGGCATCATCTACAAATAAGATGTAGTCTCTATTAGGCACAACTTTCAGATAGAAATCATCGATAATAGATTCACCTTTATCCGTGACACACAGGAAATGAGTCTTTTTATGTGTTTGACAATATCTACGGCATAGCTCTAATGAAATCTTAGTCTTCCCAACTCCAGGGGCCCCTGTTACTACAAGAATATCATTGTTTGATAAATGAGCAAGTCCATCCTCCAGTTCTTTTTCTCTTCCCAGAAAAATATTACTAAGTGGAGTTGCTAATTTCAATGAAGGATTCTCATATTCTTCTATAAAATCAATACTTTCTTGTATTTGTCCAGTTCCTACTTTTATACCCAAATTTTTCAATAAAGCAGGATGTTTTTGCAGTTCACAAGCCAAGAAATCAACCCCCCGTGATTCTAAAAGACATTTATCATTATAGGATTTACATAAAGCGACAAGCTTCTCTTTTTCATCGCTAGCTAGCCGTTCTGTATGGCATAATATTATTTTATAGATACTTGATGGCTGAATCTTTGTCTTTCTTAAATTGAAACAAGACTTAATATCATCCTCTAATTTTCTATAGAAAGCATTGCCACTACCTCGTTCTTGAGTTGTATACTCAATAAAGATAAGACGTCCCTTAGAATCTGTTAAGATGGTATCTGGAGACCCTTTTTTAGTCTTACACTTCTTTATAACAGATCCACGAGACTCAATATCGTTAAGCCTATAAATATAATAGAACAAAAGGTCCCCTAATTCTTGAAAGGCTCCATCTCCAATACGTTTTAATGCTTGTCTTACTTCTGAAAGTTGTGGCATAATATAATGATTTATATAATACTTCTTTATTTATCGCATAAAAAGGAACTTTAGCTGGACATAAAGCATTCAGTGAATTAACCAAGCAAACCACTAACCTTTTATCTCTTTTATATATCTAGAATCTTCCCAGACTAGCTTATGTATTTTGTATAGTTTAGAAAACATGACTAGAAAGAGGGAAAATATAAAGATTATTCTATAAGTTAATGTAATATCGCTACTGTTTAAGCCAACTTTTAAACAAAATTGATTCCAAAAAAGAATGACAACGATAAATATAGGTAGAATCATATTGCGAACAAAGACAAATTGAGATTCCAATATTGGTATAGATTGGCTTATTGAGTTCAGTGCAACATAATAGTATGCTTTATAGTATTTTTGCTTAAGATTATCGCCATCATTATTTTCTCTCTCTTCGCAGCCTAAAAATCGCTTCATACTTTCATAAAAACAAATTGAAATACATTGTATTTTATCAAAATATAGAAACATTCTTATACGATAAAATATACAAGGATAATGCCCATCTGTTTCATTTGTATTATTAATACAATTATAAGCCAGACGTATTAAGCAAACATTATTCCTTAAACAAGAGAACAATTTGTCCATTAAACAATTATGAATCAACCCTATTAAATAGATTAATGCAATAATAAAAGTATAAACAAATATTTCTTCGAACTTACTATAGCTTTTAATTGTTAAATTATTTTCTGGTAATATTACAATTATAGCCATGAAAATTCCTCCTGGAATGAACATAGCTAAAATATCAAAAAGTGATAATTTCGAATAAATAGTATCTTTCATCATATATTATTAAAACGTTGTAAAGATAGAGCTAAATAATATACAATTAATGCTTAAATATAATATTATTCTAATATGTTACAAACTATTTTTCACTCGAATAAATCCCAAGTACTCAATAGTAGATCGAGGATTGAAGTTAATAACATTAACTTTATACCCTTTTGTCCCCCAGCTCCACCACAAGAATTTATGCTTTGGCACCCTACTAACAGCTATATTCAAGCTATCTCTAGTCGAATAAAAAACGGTAGAATCCTTGAAGCAGGCCGTAACAGTGGCCCACTTGTCGGAGTACTCCAAACAGTCTGGATTATTAGGTGCAGGATGCCAGGCTTCTTTAGGAATTGTATCTGCCGTTGACGTGCTTACCTTAGCAAGAGATTCAAGGTTCTTATTCTTGATTTTTAAATCACTAATCAGTTTCATTTCATTTGCCCGGTACTTCTTCATTTCGTCAATGGAATAGTTGAGCGCATCTACAGAAGCGACATTTAAACTGTCTCTTACCTTGTATCTCTTAATATCAGAGTTCAGCACCTCAACATTGCTTTGTTGCCTCTCTCGCTCTTGTTTCTCTGTGCTGTACATATTCCACAGCACAGAGATTGAAACAAGCATAACGAGAATGATTAAGCCTATTGCTATATACTTTTTCATACGATCTCAATTGAAATGTTATTATCATGCTTGAGCAGCTCGACGAGCCTTTCTTCGTAATAGGTAGAATTCAAGACCATTCCGACTTTCTTGTTTTCGCCAACAAGTATACAGCCGGCAGTGTCTTTGGCCGTGTTACCACGATGAATCAGTACACCTTCAAATCCCGGCACATTCTGTAAACGAGGCAACAACCTTTTGAATTTAGGAGACACGTTCACAATTACTTTGTATGAACCTTCAGGAATGGCTGTTTGCCCCGGTTGTTTCAGCATCTTAATTTCATCTAGGCTCATTCCTTCATCCAATCGGTCGGTATCTTCGAGCGTATCACAAAAATACTCACCATCAACAAACAACTTTCCGATAGTGTAGCCGGGCTTCCGAGCTATTCGTTTTAATAACAGCTTAATCATTTCGTTTCCTCCTTTCCTACTCCTTCTTCAATGGCATCACCGATATCTTTCCGCTTAGACTTCACCAAGGCAATGATAACTTTCCAAAGACTAAAGGAATACTTCACGCCTTTATACTCACAGATGTTTTGAAGGATGCTATCCACTTCAAACAGACAAGCAACGCCCATACAAACAGCAGCTACAAGCGTAGGGTTAATTCCCAGAGGTTCACCGATAGCTTTTCCAATCAACCCGCCTAGTACAAGGTAACAGATATAGTCGATCAGCTTGTTTGCTGTTCTCCGTCCTGCTTTACTGTTACGAATCTTTTCTCCCCTTGCTTGTGCCGCTTTTACCCCGAATCTAAAGTCTACGGCCACCAAGATAACCGCTAACATTATCATCCATCTCAAATCCCAAAACAGGCTTAACATCTCACCTCCAAAGATAACAACCGATGTGCCTTTAATTACATTACTCTCTTCCATAACTTTTTTATTTATTAGCCGGCCGCTTCTACACGGCCATTCTTATTCTTTACTATCAATCGTTAGCCCCTCTTTAATCTCTGTAAGCACAGCTTCAAACACAGTGATATGAGGTGTTATATCCGTATCTTGTGGGAAAGAAAACTGTTTGTTCCCAGATTCCTGAAACATAATCCCGGCATACTCTTCTTTCTCCACTGTCTGCGTTCCCGTAGAGGTCGTTACTTCTTCACTTGTCTTCTTGTACACATTGCAATGCAGACTAGTGAGACTATTCCCTGAAAGGTTATAATTAACCTTGTACTTGTACTCTCCACTTTCGGCTGAACCCGCTACTGCGGTACTTCTTGATTCTTCTGCAAACATGATCTTTATTTTTTAGGATTAATAATCCAATCTAATATCGGGCATACTGCCTCTTGTACGAAAGCAAGAAAGCTCTCACAGATGTATCTGTTAAGGATAGCCGCCTGCCCTGCGGTGATTTCTACCTCACCATCTTTATAGATACTGCGGGCCAGTTCCAACTCGCCCAGATCGGCAGTCTTTTGATAGATCGCATTGCCTAGTTCTTTACTCAAATCAAGGGTACTCTTCTTTCCCTCAATATTCTTTACTTCAATCTTTCTAAAATCAATCTTCTTCATTCTGTGTATTATTAAGTTTTTAATTACTGAAACTTCCAAGCCAGTGATAGCCGTCATATATAATATGATATAGTTGCCCATAAGCTACTTTAACGCTTGAGACATAGCCTGTTCCATACGTCCCGGCATGAAGAATATTACTTGATGTTGAAGCGATAGTAATATTCCCTGCGGCTGTTTTTCTCACCCAATACTGTTTTCCAACTGTCGGACTAGCGGGTAAGGAAAGGGTTATGTCGCTTGTCGCCGTACTAACAATGAATGCCTGACTGTAATCTAGTGATAGGTTAGCCGACACACGCGTAGGGTAAAAACTAGGGGCGTATAACAGCGTTCTACCTGTCATCAGTGTTGATTCTCCTGTCCTCGCAATAAATGTGTGATTACCGGATGAATACAAGGCCGTTCCGCCTTGTTGAGCGGTTAACTTGATACATATTCCCGTTGTTTCGTCGGTATAGCAGTAAAGCCCCGTAACGGCATCGGCCCTTATCTGCATAAGATAAGTAGACGTATCATTAATTCGTAAGAATCTTGTCCCCGATGGTTCTACTAATATCTTGGCAGCTGCTGCACTAGTTATCTTTAATGCGTTACCCTCAACGGACCAACCGCCTATCTTTGCCCCGTCCGTAACAGTCAATCTACCCGTTGTTATATCCGTGGCGGCTATCTTACTGGCTAAAAGCGATGCGGTCATTATAGCGTCCGCATCAATCAGAGATGTTTTGATATAACCGCCTTCAATTACCGTACTGTCAAGCCTGGCAAGTGAAACGACACTTTCATAAGCCAAACCACCCAAAGAGTTTTTTAATGTGCTTAATCCGCTATTGGCTGCATCGGCACTAGACAAAGCACTGTTTGCTGTTGAGGTTGCCGCATTAGCCGTACTCTGTGCCGTGTTAGCGGCAGACGCTGCACTACTCGCTGTTGACTGAGCGGTAGTTATTCGTCCCTGTGAATCACTGTCCAACGAGCTGAAAGTTACCATTCCGGCTAATGACAAAGCTTTGCCTATTAATGAAATGCCGCCGGGGGTTATGATAAATTGGGATTTAAGATACTCCGTTGTCGGTCGAAGGGCTATATCTGCATCTACATCTTCTGGGGCGGGTGTATAATCAGTTTCCTTGTTTCCTTTTTCTATTTTAAGATTCCTAATAAAAATATACGCCCAACTTATATCATGGAAATCTATAAAATTGTAAACATCCGCCGTATAATTAGTTACATTAAAGGTGTATGCGTGATGCGCCCAATTGTTATCAGTCGTAGTTCTAACAATAGGGCCTCCCAAATCACAGGGGTCTATCCAAAATCCCACAGACGCATTTTGAGAACCTTTAAGATCAAATGAGATTGTCCAATAACCATTACTGTTTATTACATTAGATATTCTTATCGCACTTGTATCACCTTGAGAGCCTACCAAATAAAGCCCATTGGGTGCGGTTGAAATATTCTTCTCAATATGTGGGCTACCGATAAGGGTACTAATAGGAGTCTGAGAATTAGAATAATAGTTTCGTCCTCCAACCTGCACACCATTCACGGCCGTTTGTGCCGCTTGATTACTAGCTTGCAAAACTATTCCGTCAGCTTTTACATTGATCGAAGCTTCGGCACTCTCCGCACGTCCGGCGGCACTCTCTGCACGAGTGACTTTTAATGTAATCTCGTTGGCCGTCTGATTGATACTACTCTCTTTTTGTGTGATAGCGGTTAAAGATTGACCAGCAGATGAAGCACTGCCCGCCGCTGAAGCTGCATATCCGGATGCTTCGGCGGCCGCCTGTGTGGCTTGTGTGACTTTTGTACTTATTTGCCCCTCCCGTATCTCGAAAGCTGTCTGAACTGCTGTTATCTGATCGCTTAGCTCATTCTCAATAGATTTGCCATTTCTTAAAATGAATAACCCTTTCAAGAACACATTACCCGCCCAAAGACCGTAACCGCTTGGTTGTGCATCAGAAGGGAAATCGGAATCGGTAATCCCATCCAAGCAACCCAATATCACTTTGGATTTGCCTGTCAGATTAGTTGAGTTAACACCGTCCAAAACGGAGAAGCGGGGTTTACCATCTTCGGATGCGGTGAGATACAATACACCTTCTCGGGCCGTGTTTGTTTTGCTACCCATCTGAACAAGATCATCGCCAACGGCCGGAACAACTCCATCCGGAAACTCTGATTTAAGAATCAGGATTGTTTCGCCGCTCACCGAATCAATAGGCACCCAGTAGTATTTTGCACCTGTACTGCTAAACACCTGACAACGTACCAAATCATCGGCGACAAAAGTCATATCGCCTTCAATACCTAATACGTAATAAGTTGGTGAACCTGTTGTCGTTACTGACTTGATACGCCCGTTTGCAGGAGAGACAACCAAACCACCATTGACAGAGCGAACTTTTGAAATGATCAGTTCAAAAACGGTCATGGCCTTACGGATGGTTACGTTATCCACTTCCAAATTCCAATCACCCGAAAGTGACTTATAAAGCTTCATCCCTTCGCCCGTTATGCCGGGAACAAAAGATTCGGAGCTTACATAATCCTTCACTATCGTTTGAAAGAGAGTGGCAACATTGGATACGTTCAGATCATATATCTCTGCAAGCTTTTGAACGAGCAAATTCAGCGTAGTGACTTTATCCGTGACAGTTACCGTCTTTGCTTCCAATGCCGCAACCGTGGCCTTGATACGTGCTATGAGATTACGTACTTCGGCATCACCATCTTCATTTATCGATGCGGTGTTGTCGCCAATGAGCAAACCTTTCAAGAAAGTAATTACCTCGCTTGCCGTGCCTGGCTGATCCTTACGAAGAAAAGTCTTTGCTAATTCCTCTAAATCAACAGAGTTCAGATTCTCCAATAGACCAACAAGAACACGTCCTACCCTTTCCGCTGTATTTTCGGCTGGATCGACAGCGTTACGCACCTGTAAGGCAAGCTTCTTTAATATGTCAATTGTATCACTCATCAATCACCTATTGCAAGGATTCTAGTACCATTATTCTTCACTCTTGCCTTCTTATCAAAAGAGGCATCGGTTGATTTCAAATACTCCAATACATCGGCCAGATACTTTTTAGCCACGTTCATGGTATCGTTATAACTCACATATTTTTGTTTATCCTCCACCTTAGAGGCATATTCATCATCATGAGAAAGGAAACCACTCTGGCCAAGTATCTTGCCGTCATTCTTAACCAATCGGGCATAAACAAAATAAGCCAGAGAGGTTTTAAGGCCTTTGAATATTTTCTTTTCTCCCTTCAGCCCTTCATAATGCCCGCCAGCCAAAAGCGTTGTGTATTTCTCATCATCAGGGCTCGCCAAGAGATCAAGATACAATTGCGCACCAATGGCCGGAATAATGTCCATCTGCTCGGATTCATCAATAAAGATGTTAATGTCCTCCTCTTCAACATGCGTAGAGGTTGGACGTGAAAGGGCAAGTACCTCACTGGGCTGCATTAGATGTTCCATCATTATTTATGTATTTTATCGGCTGAATACTAAAATCTTTGCTTGAGTTAATTGGCTCATGCCAGCATTTGAAGATTCTATCAAAGGCACGTTCTATAAATCGTTGTTCATTGGTTACCTGACCGGCGTAATACTCATAGGCATCACACATCACCTGTCCGGAGAAGCCAAGCTTACCAATGCGTATGGCATAGAATAGTTCTTGTCCAAAGGCGGCATAAATACGTTCAACCGTGCTTGTCTCCGTCACGGTGAAATCCTTGTCATAATTGGCTACGGGAAACTTGACCAACTTTGGTTCCTCTTCATCCTGTTCAAGCTCTATCAACATAATCTTGCCACTGTTCGTATCGCCCTGAAACTTTTTCAGGTCATCGGCTTCAATAAACTTCACCTCTACCTCGTTCCCGTCACTATCTATTCGGGGACTTCCCTTTTTGACAACGAGCATACAGGCAACAAGGAAATTGTTACGGGCATTACGATTCTTGATATTGGATAAGCCTTCATCGGTACTCATTTCAGTAATGACCGAATCATAGAGAGCGAGCGGGTAGGTATTCTTTCCGGCCATACTAACCCACAAAACCTGACCGTTATAGTATTCAATACCTCCCGCTTTCTCTATCTGAGCTAATACCACATCCTTGTTCGGATTGAAAACGTCTATCCTGTCAACACTATTATCATCCACCTTGATGACCTTACCGTTACGGGTTTTTCTACCACGCCAGTCAGGGTGCACGAGAATACGGGCTACATATCCGTTCTCATCTTCTTCCTCAAGTCTGCAATTCTCAAAAGGGACATGTTGTACTTCAACAATCTGTCCGAAAAGGTTATAATTAACATGCAGAGCGAAACCGCTGAACCTTGCAACATCCTGCGATAGTAGATGATGTATAGTGTCAGCCGTCTCCCCTGCACGGTTTAAAACAGTTTCTGAAAAGACCACATCTTTAAAGCCATTACCTTCGATGAACTTAGCATACCTGTTAAGGCAAAGAGTACCGGTACCCGAAGAAGCTGTAATGGCAGACAGATTTTGCGGGTAGAGGTTATCATTGCCGAAAGAACTCATCTTTAGTTTCGACAAGTAACTAACATCGATACGGGGTTCGGGCTTCTTTGCAGTCTTTACATTCATAGAATAATTATTTTGTTTGGTTCAATTCATCAGCGGCTTTCAAATAAGCATCCAGGGCGCGAGCCGTAAGAGCTTTGCCGTCTATCTCGTAAGCTTTGTAATCCTCTTTAAGGGACTTCTTTGTTGCCCCTTCGGTTAGTTTACCGGCCAACTCGGTCACAAGTTCCTCATTAAGGGTTATTTCCTCGGCCACTTTACCGGAAACACGTGTCTCCCAGTCATCAGGATAATGAGCAAACTGATTGATCGCTTTCGGGTACTCTTTCAAATAAGCTTCAGCAGTCTCATTCGTTATATTCTCATTGGTGTACACTTTATTGGTACCAAAAACCTGAATAACAACTCCGTTTTTCAGGCTGTAATCACTCTTTTCTTTCATCTTTCCTTCACGTTTTAAATAAGTATAAACTTCTATTAGCGCATCTCGGTAACAATCATTGCAACCGGACTTTACAAACTCTTTTCTAAGAACCTCGCGATATAAAGCCACAATGTTTTCTTTGTCAGAGGCTGAAAATTCATTGCTAATAGTCATTTTCAGCTTCTCGGCTATTTCCAATGCCTTACTGTACGTCATCATGCGGTTGGATCCTTCACTTCTCCTCCACTATTAGTAGTACCGGAAAGAAGAGTATTAAACATTGTTTCAGTTGTGGCAGCACTCGTATTGAACAGGTACAATCCCGCTTTAGGAGAGCCTGTTTCTTTCAGGGCGCATGACCAACCACCGTCGGTATCCTCAGAATATTTGTCTGACTCCAATGTTTCGGCGGTTAATCCCTGATAATAGCCGTAAACCTGATACTCGGCACTACCATCGGCAGCACGGTACTTATTCCTCAGAATGACAACGAACCGGCCGTTTGCCAATCCCTCAATAATAGTCTCACAGACAGCAGGACCATTGTCCAGAATCACCAAAGGAATATCATTGGTAAAAGCGTTTCGATACGTTTTCTTTTCAAGAGAAGTCTTTGCACCGGTGAAAGGTGTTCCACCCGGACAATAAACCTCGTATCCCTGCTTACCGGTTTTCAAAACAAGCGTCTTTATGATATTCTTACGGGTAGCATCAAACACAGTCGCGCTGAAATCAATATCATTACGATTGATTATCGCACCGTTCGCCTCTAAGCCTTTGGTAACAGGGCTGTCGCAATCTGCGACAATCCCTGCTTTAATTAATGAATCACATTTTCCCATCTCGTAGTCTTTATCAATATGCAAATTGAATCAGGTTATCTTCTCCTACCAAAGCCCCAAGCTTACCGTTTGAATAGATGTAATTCTTACGAGCCTTACGCTCGAACCAAATATCCAAGTCAGACATAGGGTTCTTACCTTCGCATCCATAGAATAAGTTTGAGGGAGAACAGAACACGGCACGGTGAGGAATATTCACTTTGGTACCACCCTTCTGGTATTTCTGAATGAACCTGTCCCAGATCGATACCTTGACAACCTTCACGCCGTCATACTCGCCCACTTCCAAACCATCAAAGACGGTTGTCCAGGGCATGATCGTTTTGTACTTCTCTTTGATATCTTTTGAAAGAGCATCACAAAGAGACTTAGTGGCAAACACCGCATTATCCTGCTTATCAAAGATTCTACTATCGGCATCCTCGAGCATTGAATCAAAGACGGATGTTGCAGCTCCGAGCTCTTTCAACTTTGAGCGTTGCAGGGTGTAAGTCGCTTCACCGTTTGCAGCAATAGAAGTATGCTGTCCGGCACTAGCGGCACAAATAGCAAATAACCTTTTAAAGAAGCCGTCACATGTTTTGAAGAGTTCAATGTTGATGCCATCGGACACAACACCACCATCGGTAACACTCAGGGCTGATTTATCACCAAACCAAGTGAAGCGCCAAAGCATCTTCATCATGGCATCATTCAGCTTAGGCAACACAATACCATCCATGTACTCCGTAGAAGTCAGGTCGGAAATCTCTGTACCGGTCTTTAAGCAATACTGCGCAATGGTATTTTCAAGTTCGGTATAACAAAGTTCCAACGGTATTTGCCAATCTCCCAGCTCCCACTCTTTTTGAGCTGCGGCGATAGACACCTTCTGGTAGTTGGGATCACATCCGGCGCCGGCAATTCCGACGTCTTCCATCTCACCGACAAAACCAAGCTTTTTACCCGTAGTAATATTAGGCATGAAAGTCATGAACTGCTCCATATTCTCACTTTGGAATACGGTCAGCTCAATCAATTCTTTCAAGTCCTTAACGGCTTGGTTGTCGGGAGTCAATTTTGAAAAATCTAATACAGGCATAAAATTCCTCCTTTTCTTTAGTTTTTAGCTTTTCTTTTTTCTCTCTCTTCCCGAAGCTTCTTCTGGATAGCGGTCTCTCCTCCTTTATCCTCAAACTCACCATGCTGGCGTGTCTGCGTACGCCCCTGCACCTTGTAGCTACTGCAATGTTGAGCAAGGAACTTGTCACCTCCGGCAATCTTAACGGCATTCAGGATTTTCAGATCATTGGCCGATTTAGCCTGAGCACGTGCCTCTGCCAGTTCTTGCTCGAGCTGGGCAATGCGGGCATCTTTCTCATCATCCGTTTCCTCTTCCTCTGCAGGACGGATTTCAGAGATCACACCGTCTGTTACAACGATAGTACTTCCATCGGGCATTACAAACTCACCGTCGGGACTGGCTACATCGCCAACCTGCGGATCACCTTCTTCACGTTCAATGGTCAGGGTTTCACCGTCGGCAGTGGACAATTCCATGTCTACAACCTGCGGCACATCCTCCATTTTGGCATAGCCGGCTTTAGCAAGGACACGGTCTAACCAGCCTTGCTTCACTGTTACTTCTTTTTTACTCATACTCTTTTTAAATTGATCATACTTTGCCGTTGTCGGCACTTTAATTTTACTGATAAAGCCTAAACGCTTGGCCTCGGTTACGCTTATACATTTGTCCTCCGCCATGATAGAAGCCAACTCTTCACCGGCAGCACCCGTACGCTCTACATAGAGATTCAAAAGCTTCTCCGTGTCAGTTTCCAATTCATCGGCAATAGCACGCAAATCTTCTGAACGGTAAGAATCGGCTAACGTATATTCAGGGATATATGGTGCATGGATCAGGTACTCGGAGTTTGGAAGTCCGAAGCGTCTTTCTGCAGGAGCGGCAAGCAATAACACCGTGGCCATTGATGCACAAAGGCCCTCAACGGTGACACTAATCTCTTTGGCACTATCGCGAAGTTTATCATAGATGGCCCAGCCTTCCGTTACGGAACCGCCCCGGCAATTCATCCTAATATCAATTGATTTATCATCTTCCGGAATGGAAGCAAGGAATTCGTCTATGTCTTTAAAGCATGTGGAACCAACACCGGTAAACATGAGCTTCATGTTCTTGCTTTCTTCATCAGCGATGTCATTGTAGATTTTGAGTACTGCCATAATATCCTTTTGTTTTGATTCAAAGGTAGGCAGATCATAAAACGTAGACTAATTTTACAAAGTGATAGTGGTCGCACGCCATGCGACCAAGTTTTTTATAAAGAAAAAAGGGAGCTTAAAGCCCCCCTCATTAGATTTCGATTACTTGCCCGAACTTTTTTATTATCCGGTAAAACGTAGCTTTGTTTATTCCGTATTCCTCACTAATATAGTAAGCTATATATGTCATCTTATGCCCCTCATGAGCCATGCGGGTGTAATCCCTATACATCTCCAAATATTTAATATCGGCTACGTCCACGGAGGCTTCTGACAATTTTTGAAGCGTTGATATATTAGTTGCTAGTATTTCGTATGCTGTCATAATTCATTTTCGTTTCTGGAATCAAAGATACTAATTTTTCGATATATACGAATCATTTACAATCAAATATCGCCTATAGATTCTACATACCTTGTTCTGTTGGCAACGCTGGTAAATTCTTGCACAGAAAGAACCGGTGCCGGTGCCATCATGAACCCCTTGGCAATTGCCCTCGCTAACATGTCCTCTCCTATTGCCTGGCTATTGTTGGCCGTAATGTTTATCGGTATTCCTCCACCCATGGTGTTAAATGCCGATAGCATGGGGCCAAACATCGAGGTCGTTGCGGCAGTCATTACAGATTCACCGTTGCTTAACTGTGCCGGTATGCTGTCTGAGGTACCTGAACCCTCGCCAGTAACCAAACCGCCGGTTGCAAACTTTGCACTCTTAACGGTTTTGATAGCAGTTGTTATATTGGCCAAAACCGTAGCAATTGTTGTTGCGATTGCCACAATATTACCGGGAAAAGGAACACTTTGTGCCTGAGCAACACCGGCGGCTATCGCCTTACCGGTGTTTATAGCAATTTCAGCCAATGCCAATACCTTCGATGCCATTGCCAGACCTTTGGAATGTTCACTCGCCGCATCGGCCAATGTAGAAAGAGCGCCTGTGATATCCGCCGTTGCCTGATACTTCGTTTGTTCGATCTCTATCTCTTTATCTGCCACATCTTTCTTAGTATCAACATATTCATTCTCCAGATTCAGTTTGCGAAGATTGAAAGCCTCCATACTTTCACCTTCCATTTGCTGTATTTGATCCAGCTCGGCCTTTTTCTGTTCCATCTTAAGTTGCAAAATCTCTTGCTCATTGCCGTATGCTTGTGCTATCTTAGTCTCGTATTCGAGATTCATGGCATCCAATTGCTTTTTCCAAACATTGTTATTATGCTCATCAATCAATGTATTTTCCTGAACACGGTACTTATCACGAATAAAAGCCTTTTGTTCTTCCCCCTGTTCCACAATAGCTATTTCTGAATTCATAGCCTCATTTAAGAAGGTGAGCTTAGAAGTATCCTTTTCATTGGCAGTTAAGCCGGCATACCTGTCCCTTATCTCCTTTTTCTTTTTCTCTGTATCACCAATATTGGCAAGTTCGGCTTCCATCTGCTTTTGCATGCCTCGCAGCTTAAGCTGATACTCTTCTTCGGAACCTGACTTCACAGCGGCAAGCATCAACTCAATACGCTTCTGTTCTTTCTCAATGCTCTGCGTCAACTCTTGATCGGACAGAGCACTTAAGTCTTGTGTTTTCTTCTGCTCTAAATCCTTAATGGTATCATTTATAGCCTTCCTCGCATTGGCCGTAAGATTCTTTTCAGTGGAAAGCTTAGACCTTAAGTCAGCAATATGCCTGTCATAAGAGAGCGTTGTTTCCTTACGCTGTTTCTCTATGCCGTCTTTGACAAGGGTCAACATCGCATCCTCGGCGGCTCTTACAGCTTCACGCTCTTTATCCCTACGCTCTTTGGCTGTGGAAGCAGCTTCTTTAGCTGCATTCTTGGCAGCATCCTGACGAGCTTTTTCCTCTGCCGCCTGTTCGGATTTAAGACCATTCATCTGTTTTTGTATAGTTCTTATGCCGTCAGCATATGCCTTTGTAGCGCGATAGACTCCGGCTTGTAACTCTGCGATCTTCGTAGCTGTTTCTGTGGAAGAATCATTTTCTTGCCTGGCTATTTCTATGGCCACTTTTAATCTTAACTGAGCCAACGCAAGACTCTTCTTAAATTCGTCCTTTTCAATTTCACCAGCTCTTTTCATCATGTCAATTCTCTGTTGAACTGTATACTTTTCTTTATCCTTCGCTTTAGTTCTAAGCTCTGAAACCTCCATTTCACTCTTTGCACTCTCTACTATCATCTCCCTTTCCGTTTTACCTAGCAGGATTTTGTCCTTGGCCAAAGTTATTGATTCTTGAGTAGAAGCATTTATTTCCTTAAAATACTTGCCAACTACGGGCAAAGATTCCGCTAATCCTGAAAGGTTTTTTAATGCCTTATCTCCCGCTTCAACAGCAGAAAGGATATACCCTGCCAAGTTTACTATCACCCCTGTTATAGCTCCCAACAATGTTTTCAATGGAGCAAGCAATACATTTACTCTCCCTGTTATTTCCCGACTTGAATCCATTGCTTTTGTTACCATCAAGATCGCTGTTGCAATTCCGGCCAATACTAGCACGATGGGATTGGCAAGCAAAGAAAGTAACTGTGCTGAAAATCCCGCAACCCCGGCTTTCGCAGCAGTAAACGCTTGGTTGATATTAGTGATACCTCCCACTGTCTGAGCTGCGGAAGAGATTACCCCACCTTGTGCACCTGCCAGATCAAGCAATTGGTTCTGGAATTTTCCTCCTGCCGCAGTGGTTGCCGTAATCTGATCTTTCATATCCTGCATGTGTTTACGCATCTCATCTCCTTTAGCACCCAGCCGCTCTTCTTTTGACATATTCATATACGCCTCTGTCATCTCATCAAGCTTTTTCTTCATCGGAGCCAATGCCTTAGAGAAAGCTTCTTCATAACCTCCAACATTTCGATAGAAACGTTGGGTACCTTCCTCCGCTCCTTTCAATTTATCAGTGATAGCATTGATGTGGATAGCCAAATCTTGTCCAGAAGCTGATTTTCTTTCTGCCTCACTCATTTCATCATACTGTCTGGTAAGATTGGAAAGAGAAGCACGTAATGCAATAAGACTACCTAACTGCTCATTTTCTGCTTTAATGTTATTCTGCACTTCTTTTTCCAAAACACGGATAGCCTCTTTGTACTCATTCGTCTTTATTTTTGACTCTGTCATATCAGTATTATATTTCTCCCTACTGATCAATCCCTCTTCTACTCTTGCCTTTAATAGAACTTCCTTATTCTTCAAAAGATCCAACTCTGTTTTGTACTTAGCAATACCACGTATCGCATCCTCATAGCGGACCTTAATGTCCAAGACTTTTTCTTCTACTGCTGTTCCCATAATCTTATAATTGTAAAAATTCACATTCACATATTCCCGTATCCTCTGCCTTAACAGAGATTATCGCATAGTACTTCCCATATTGGGCAAGATAAACCGGTACTGTTACATCAAGGCTCTTTAGCTCGATCTCACTTAACTCTATCTTCTCTTTTATAATGATTGGCTGTCTAATGTTTTTTTGATAGTTTGAATAATGTTGAGCTATCAACGTATCCCACGATAAGCCATTAAACGTACACTTCGTTCCATTTAATATCAATAATCGTGGTTGTACACTTGATTCCTCTAGCTCACCATCATCATTATAAGAATACAGAGGAATTTTCGCATTTCCACCATACATTAATGTTCCTGAAAATGGCAATGTTATAGCATCTACTTCATTATCTATTGTTGCATCATCAATCTTTATAACTCCGCTATAATCTCCTTTTACTGTAGAATCCTCTTTCCATCTTAAATAATTATTTTGGCCAAAGTTATCGAGTGTAAAAGTGATCTCATTAGGCTTATTTTCCCTATATGATGCAACGACTTTCCTTGTCCAATCAACAGCCTTGGGTATATTCGCCACAAGATCATCCATAGAGATAAAATTAATTAATCCAGTGCCATCATTTGACGGTAAAGCAAATACGCCTACCATAGAAGCTATTGCCTTTATAAAATCAATTTGTTTTATTTCTGGAAGATTTTCAATAAAGGGGAAACTCATTCCTAATTCTACCGCACTTGGGATAATAGATAATTCTACAGCCCTATCATTCACATTACTACTGTTCCAGTAATCTATATATCCAGATTTTGAGTAAATCAAAATTAGATCACCTGATTCAACATCTATTTCAATAGGAATATTATACAGATATTTATATGCGCCATCCACTAGTTCATACTCTAGCTTAGTTTCATTTTCACCCGTGATAACCCAAAGATCATCTCTTCCACTTTTAAAGTTAGGAGTAAGCAATAGCTTTCCGTCTTTTAAGCTTCTCTTTACATCTTGAGTCAAATCAAAATAATCAGAGCTTTTTGAACTTTCACTAGCCTCATAAAACAAATAATAAGTTCTATTTATAGTACCATTTATTTTAAATAAGACTTTCCCTTCCTCTGAGTTAACACGCCCTCCCTTCCTCGTTAACAATGGAACGACCAAGTTACTAATGAAAGCCTTCCTATTCTCAGGAAATGCAAACGTAACGTTATTATCCTTGCATATCTCACTAAGAATCCAATCTACAGAAACAATAGGATGATACCATACTTTCGTATCACCAATTTTGAACCCATAATCAATATAAGGGAACCTTTCGCTATTTGATCCTAAGGCCTTCCACTCTATATAATCAACATTCTCAGTATTCGTATAACACGACAATTCGGTCAGTTTCTTGCCATCATTGACAATAGGTGCAAATGCGGTGGCATTACCCCATGACAATGCGATATCAAATGTTGAGCCGACGGACATTAACACGGCATTTGCCTTGCTGATTATCTCAACGCCATTACGGAGATATCGCGACTTATGCTGTGTTCTTGAAAACGTAGACGCACGAGTAGGCAGATCGGCATGATCCATCACACATTGGTTATGTACCGTATTGGGTAACTTGATCGAATAACTGTTGTTACTCACTATCTTGCTCAAATCGGTGAAGATGTTACTTTTGTAGTTTAACGTTATCTTCGTATTATCATCCAGATCAACCAATTGACCATCAATGTATAGTTCTTCATTTCTCATAAACTTTGTACTGAGGTTTCAGGTAATATGATCGTTGCTACAAAATCCTGCAGGCTGGTCTTTGTCTTAGTGAACGTTGCCACAGACACATTCACACCCTGCCATTGATGAACGCCGTCATTATTCCCGGCATACATATCTACACAGGGAGACAAAGCGATCTGAAATAAGAAATCGTATGTATCACTATCAACAAGGGGCGCACAAACAGGTAGCGTGTTACTCTCTGTCTTACGCTGTTTACGTCCGCTACCACCATGATAACCGTTCACATAATTGTAGTCAGCCATGTTATTGCGGATGAACTCACCGTCGTTACTAACCTGCCTGCTCTCATCACCGCTCTGGAACAACCAGTAACAGTAAAAGCCGTGTCGGTCTATCCAACGCAGATAAACACCGGAATCAGTGTCATCAACAACACACGTGACTTTTGAGGATGTGTTCAACAACGGGTGAAACGTGAAGTCAAACGTGTTGTCCCATACGCTCGCCGTTTCACTTGATCCGGGCAACTCAAACACCAGCTTTTCATTTGCGGAGAATCCGTTTAACATGAGATTCCACACCCTACGTGCTGTTGTTGCAATGACATTTCCCTGTAACACATCGTCAACAGACACGTTGATGTTTGACGGTGTTGCGCAATACATGCCAACGGAGAAAGGGAAGTTCTTAAACCATGTGAGTGAACGTGTACCGTTGTACCTCTCACCCACTTTCATTGCGCCCCAGATTATGAACACCTCGAACTGAAAGCTATTTCCCAGACTATCATCGGCCTTATACATGTCAACCTCTACGCTAAACAAACGCCCTACCTTACTATCCTGCAGACTGACAACGGAGTAATCCACCTTACTAAAGTTCAACAGGTCAAATGTTCCTTGTCCGTATGGCGACAAGTCAAAGAAACAGGATGTGCCAAACATCTCACGTCTCTCCGTGTACACCGTTCCTGTTTGTACATCCGTTATCGACACTTTTATGTAGGACCACGCATGCCCGAAGATGTTTATCACCACAGGGTTAAAGCAGAATCCTATCTCGTCGGGATACTCGATTGTCGTTGTATCAATCGTTGTCTTTCTCATTGCTGTTCAAATTAATATGTTCAACATCCCTTTCAAATACGGCAAACACCCTGCTCATAATGCTATCTATCGTTTTGGGAATCTCCTGTGAATAGATATCGTCACGCCCGCCGGAACGAAACAAAGCCGTACCTTCTTTACGTATCTTATACGCTATTGCTCCGGCGAGTGAGCGTAGCCCCCTTTCCTCGGGTGTGTACTTGGGTGTCCATCTCTCCGATGGTACCAGCACATAGGGAATAGGTTTGTATGAAATACCCTTGTCGATGATCCATTGCCGTATAACCCCGACAAAACTTTTAGGCACCGGTCCGGCCTTTCTTCCGGTCTCCAATACCCCGAATGCTTTGCGGCCATATAGCGTTCCGGCATCATCGTTCACCTCTACATGCAAACTGTTCACCGTACGGCCGGATGCTTTTTGTCCGGCTGAAAGATGATGCTCGATGATACGCCTGCGCAACTCATTGAGTTCTTCACCAATAATAACCTTTGCTTCCTCTTTGCTCATAGCCTTACAAGAATTTACGTGCGCATACCCCCGCGACCTCTTTCAACTTCAATGAGATAGAGATGCCCGTTACCACAGGCGCCAACTTTTCAAGAATGACGGAATACGGAATCTCACCCTCGACGGGTTCAAACAATCCACTCTCGTTCAGCTTAACGATGAACTCCATGGCCGCATTCTTCATCCTCTCAAACACAGCATCATTATCACTACCGTTCGCATCCCGCTGCACCTTATCCACAAACACAAACATGCAGTTCGGCACATCCCTGAACTGATCTTTCCCGAGTGTCAATGCTCCGCTAACCGGCAATAGGTTGATGAGAGCGGGAAGAGGCAAACGCTCTAACTTTAGATCGGCTCTGGTCCAATCCTCATACACGTAAGTGAAGCCGGCCATCTTCCCGGACACACTTTTAATCTTTTGCTCTACGCTATTTTTTATCTGCATACACTTTCCGTAATCTTCGTTCATACTTCGCTTTTTCCGAATCAATCTTCATGCATTGGTAAATACGTACCCATGGCAGGGCTAACACCCCATCATGGTTTGTTATGCCCATCCGCAGAGCATAGTAATCAATCAACCCGAACGGGCCAAAGCTCAGCTTATCAATCCGGGCCTGCTGTTCTTCCGGGGTGGGCTTCACGTTAGTAGACTCAAAGAGTTTGTTGATCCGATCTATCTCACGGGAAACCCAAAAGACAAAGCCGATCACCGATTCCGCATCAGATGTTTTCACCTTTGCTCTATCCAAGCCAAGCAACACCTTACAGGGAACAAAGAACAACTCCTCGTTATTCGTGATACCCTGCAGCTCCACCAACTGCCCATAAGTAAGATCATTCAAATCTTCCGGCACCGCTGTCTTACACACATAAGCCGGCTTGGGAATCTCTTTCATTTGCTCGAACACCTCTCCGGCCGAGCTGCAGCAATCGAGCTTAACCCAAAACTCGGCAAACTGCATTTTCTGACATTTTGTAAATACTATCCTCATATCAATACTTCATTTTTACCTTAATAATCTTACATATTGTTATCAATCAGCCTCTGTAACGATTGCCCTTGCACCCTTGAGTGGCTTCCTCAATTCAAATATCATTAGCATGATAAGCATATCGAGGTAGTCCGGGGAGTGGTTCAAAGTTGCTTTCATTGTTTCCTTACTGATAATGCTTTTCTTCCTCGTGTCCTTGTCTACATTGGCACGCTTCAATAATGCGAGTTCTTCTTTGATACGCTCCTCCTGTTCCGGGGTGCAGATGATACGGAAGTCACGGTTATTGATAAGCTCGGCCAACTTAAAGGCACACTGTGTTTTGATGTTATCATACTCATCAGACAAGGCCCGTGCCCCGCCATGAAACTCTTTGATGCCCGTAAGGTAGCTTTCGAGGTATGCCCCCAGCCCATCGGAATCCACGATCACATTGCTACGTGATACGCGATGATCTATCATAGCATTACGAAGGTCCGTCTCAATCATCTTACCGGGAGAATAGGTCTTATCAAGTATGATCGTGCATACATGCCCGACAGCCTTGCCGGTAACAAACCTGTCTCGGCCCTTCATGGCAAGGTCGGCGGAGAGTTTGGGCAATCCGTTCGGCCTGACATGCTCATTGGTAAACACATCACAGATAGCATCGTAATCACACAAGGAAGAGGGATCATCATCATATTCCCAGTTACCAAAATACAAACGTTGCTTCGTCACATTATCATTCGTGTTTTGAAGCATCTCTATATATTCCTTGGTAGCGAACGGGTTATCCTGAACAAGAGCCGGGATAAAGGCATAAGGGGTTTTAAGCTTCCCCTCTTTCCATGGTTTATAGAACGTCTTGTATAACCAGTTCTTTTTAGGGTTACAGGTGATCAGTATCTTTGGAGGGATACCGTACACATCATTCAAGTGACGGCCGACACGTGTCTTTAGCACCTCAAAAGCAAGATAATGAACCTCTCCGGCTTCCTCTATCCATCCACCGGTGAACTCCTTGGAACCCAGCCTTTCATACATCGGGTCTTTCATCGGGTAATAGGTAAGATCAAGAAAGATGATCTCCGAACCGTTATCGAACTTGATCCCGTCAGATGTTAGCCGGTAGTCTTTGAAGTTATAAGATACCGCGACTTTAGCAAAGGTGATAGATACCGACTCGCGACTATCCTTTAGGTTATTACGGCCAACAAACCAACGTGTACCGGGGAGATTATGAGCGCATTGCATTAGCCATTCACAGCCTAGCCATGATTTACCCCCACCGCCAGCCCCACCATAAAGGATGAAGTAATTCTTATCATCCCGGAGCAGGTTGTACGCCTTACGTTGCTTTATGTTGATCTTATCACTCATTACTTTACATCCTCCGCCTCTTTGGTATAAGGCAGGAAGTTAAATCCTTTGAACTCTTTCCCTCCCGTGGTATGATCTAATTCCTGCTTATCAGCAAGCCCCAGCTTACGAGCAATAATGTTCGCATTGAACGCTCCGACACATGCCCCTTCGAACTGCTGTGTCTCGATTGTTTCCTCCACGCGTGCGATGACTATTAAAAAATCTTCATCATTTGTACTCTTACATCCCTCTTTAAAGTTCCTCCACCACATTGTCGAAGCGCCTACATAAATGCAAAAGCCGGTAAGTGAATACGGCCTTGCTGTTGGTGAAACCTCCTGTTGTGTCAATTGCTCGGTAACGATTCCCTTCTTTCCCTTCTTCTTTGGTACGGTCTTTTGAATCGCTTTCTTTGATAGCCACGGATTTTCATCACACCATTGAAAGTATTCACATGCCGCCTCCCAAAGAAGTTCGGGGGTAGAGAATAACTTCTCCCTTCCATGCTTGGAACGAAGTTCCCAGAAACGATTTCCTTTTGGTGCAGCCATGTTAGTTTTCTATTTCAGTTTCTAAAAAATCACAATCGGAAAAGTCTAGTTCTGGAAAGTTCTTCTTGATGTTCTTAATATCCCCTTTGTAGAATACAAGAACGTTCTGATGAAGCTTTCCAATCTTACGGCTGTTATTAAACTGCTTTGTTACCCGTAGAGCTAAACTCCCTATTACGTTTGCAAGTATCATCTCGTTGTAGTAATGCAAACCGCTATCAATGAAAGCCTTTATAGTATCAGGAACAAAACCAAGATTGGCTCCCTTCTTATCGCGTACCTCACCAACTACGAATACAGCAAAGCGATCCTCTTTTAGTTTATCACAGCTCCGACGAATAATTGTGCGGTAAGCCCTAAGGAAGTTCTCATAATCCATGTTCGACAAATCTTTCGGGTCATCCGAATAAACTTCTAAATCAGCATAAGGCGGACAACTGAATATCATATCGGCACCGCCCTCAATCATCTTGTCTATGTTGCAGCTGTCACCGCATATCCATGTGGGTGGTATCTGTCCCTCGGGATAACGGGAGGAAAGTTCTTCCGAATTGGTGTAATTGGCAAGCACCTGCTCTTCTCTCAAATCAACACCGGTATAGTTATAACCAAGCATTGCCGCTACTATCCCACGAACCGAACCACCGGCAAAGGGATCAAGTATTTCACCATGGGGAATATTAAACCAACGATAGGACAGCTCACAGAGAACGGGGTCAAAGACGGATGTCCCCTCCATCAAAGGAATATCATGTTTCTTGCAGTAATCAATCAACTCTTCCCATGACGGGTCAACTCCGTTTTTCTCGCGAAGCTGGTTTCGAACTTCATATACTCGCGGGGGTTGGGAAGACATGCTGTATGTGATTTCTTTATCCCGGCCATCCTCACTCTTGATACCCAATGAAAGCCAGGCACGTTTTCTTTCCTGCCACGGGCCGAGCTTCGTATCGAGGATAGAGAATGGCGAGATGATAAAACGATCTTGTAAGTTCCCGACCTTTACCTCTTTCCGGGGCAACTGACTATCATTGTCGGCATTGAACATACTATCATCAAAACCGGCAAACAAAGTCTCACAACCCCATTCTAACAATTCATTGCTATCCCACTCCAAGAGCTTCTGCATGTCCCACTCACCGTTGTTCACGTTATCACGGATCATGAGTTCATGCTCGCGTTCTTCCGTCAGATTCTCAAGTAAGTAGGTAGGGACTTTCTTCAAACCAAGCTGTATGCTCGCCTCGAGGCGTTGGTTACCGGCTATCACAATCAGCTCACCCGTACGATTTGATAATACGATCGGACGTGCCTCGAAATAATCAGGGTTCTTTGATATCGATTCTTTGAGCTTCTCTAACTGCTCGTTTGTTATTGTACGTGGGTTATTATCGTACTCTTTCAGATCGAAAATCTTTCTGTAAACTACACTCATTTCTTTTGCTTTTATTTTCACAAAATAAAGATACCGAATAATCCCCTAAAGAACTATTCGGTAGTAGTTTACTTGGTCGCATGACGTGCGACTAAAAAAGGAAAGACTCCTATATATTATTTGGCCATGAAATATCGTAATACATATTTTCACACAAAAAAAATAAAAGGTAAAAAACAATTAAGTTTTCAGGTAAATGAAAATAAAATACTATTTTTGCAAAACAAAAAAGCCAACCCACCGAAGTGAGTTGGCTATTTCTTGAACTTAGTTACGTATTCTTTCGAATAGAGGCTTGACTAAGTATAACACTGCAAAAGTACAACTACTTTTGGTCTAAACAAAGATTTTTATAATAAATCTGATAGAGATGTTATAAATGATGTTAATAATGCTAATAGTGTTCCAAGAAATACTATTATTGATACTATAAATAATTAAGCAACATGAATTACGTAAAATTCGAAAAACACTTCTCCAGTGAAAGAATATCCAAATATGTAGTAGCAACCAATAATCATAAAGCCAGAACTGTCATGCTTTATAAAATGAACATGGCCTTATCTCAAGCTTTTATGCCGTTAATCTGCCTTTTAGAGGTCACGCTCCGAAACAATATAGATGCAGTATTAAGCAATAAATTTAAAAATGGAAATTGGATCATCTCTCAAAAGCAAGGGTTTATGAATGATTCGAGACTTCAATATATAGATAAATATACTCATAAATCAACAGATAACCGTTATCATCTCAAGCAAGTGGAGAATGCTGAAAAAAAAATCAGAAATGAAGGTCGAAAGATAACCAATGGGAGAATAATTTCAGAACAAACATTCGGTTTTTGGACTAGCTTTTATAGTAAAACTATTTATAAAATACTACAAGGAGCACCAATACATGCTTTCTCTAATAGAACGCTTTTGTGTAATAGAAATATTATATTCTCAGAATTAGAACAGATTAGGATATTCAGAAATAGAATCAGTCATCACGAACCTATATGTTTCAATACATCCAACCAGATAGACTTTTCACATGCGACAAGCATTTACAAATCAATAATAAATATTATAGATTGGATTGATCCTGAAATAAATTCTTTCCTTAAGGAAATAGATTATGTAGATATCACGCTAAGACGCATGAAAAAAAAATATAAAAAAATTCGTTAAGAACTATCCTATGACAAATCAATTATCATAATGCATTTTAATAATTTCATTTATATTACGAAGGAATAATAAATGAAATTCAAATAAAATTACTTTCCGTGTTTCCTAAATGCAGCTATCAGTTGATAAATCCCATACGCAATAGATATCTTTCCGAGCAAGAAAAATAACACTTGCCCAACCGTCCTAATAGATTCAATATCTTTAGAGCTATTCAAAAGCCACAAAAAGTTGATAGCTTCTTTTAAATATGATATATCAAACCAAAAAAAGATAGTTCCAAATCCATCCCGAGAGATGACAAATAGAGAGAAAAATATCACCCAGCAACATAAAATAAAAATCAATGCTCTAAACCAATCCTCTCCATAGTTATTTGAGTATTTCATTAACCATAAAGGAAATTTTTCGAAAAGGTTTTTTCTCCATCCCAAACTACAGTAATAAAAATCCAATTCCTTGGCCTTCATCTGTAGAGCTATAGGGCCGTTACTGCCTCTCAAGGCTTCATTCTTCAAAACTCTCGCTGTATATTCATTATTGACATTATGTATCTGCGTTCCAGAAAGTGAAAGATACTGAGCTGAAAACAAAGTATTACTAATATCCACATTTTCAATCTTTGTATTATTAAGACTTACGTAGTGTTCAAAAACCATATTATATAAGCTGAGTTGCTTTACCTCTGCACCATCTAAGTAAATTGACTCCTTTATTTCTATTCTCCCCAATGTGCCTTGTTCCCCAAAAACAAGAGCCCCTGTGAACAAGGTATTATTAAAATAGACTGGGCAATTAAATTTAGTATTAACAAAAAGGACATCGCCATAAAATATCATATTCCAAAAACGTGCATCATTTATTTCTGCATTCGAAAAAGATACATTAGCTCGAAAGATAGTATGATCATCCATTTTTGAGAAAAAATAAATATAATCAAATTTAGAGCCGTCAAAACTGACTTTATTTTCAAACGTAGTTCCTGATAAAAGAAATGCCCCACCAAATTGACTCCAATTGACAAAAAAATCCCCTTTAAAAGTACATAATGTGAAAGAGATACCTTTTTTCAAAGAAAGTCCAGAGAAAGAAACTTTTTTTTCAAATCGACAATCATGAAACACTATGTCATAATCTATTTCTAAATACAGATTATCACTATGTGAGTGAAACATATCAACAGATTCACTAAATAAACAATTTGTAAAGAGAATATTTTTCAGCTGTACTTCGTTTAAAACAAGCATTAAATCCAGATCCTTTATAAAATGGCATTCTTTCAAGATAATAAAATTTTCATGAAAAGAAATACCACTTGCATCCTCGGTCACTTGTTCAAACATAGAACCGAGTTTATCTTTTAATCTATTACTTGTCATTGCATTACACTTTTTTACTAGATATTTGCTCAAAGATATTATTTTTTATTTATAATAAGTCATTCTATATCGTCATCCTCTGCCGGATAACAGCAATATTCTTCTTCACTAACCGCACGACCCGATCATAAGTTTCTTCACATAAAATAAAGATACCGAATAATCCCCTAAAAGACTACTCGGTAGTAGCTCACATGGACGCATGACGTGCTACTAAAAAATAAAATGAGCAATCTAATTTGCTTTTGAAAAACGAAATTACTTCATTTGTAAATCTTAAAATCAGATAATATGAATTCACTATTAGAATCATTCGCAGAAGAGACCATTAAAGGTCTAAAAAATATTAGCCAAAATAGAATTAAAGAGTATTGTTTTGATATTGACTGTTCAGAATTAGAAAACTATTTAACGACTGATATTAGAAAGGCGCCTAAATATGAAAAGTTATTTGAAGAACTTGAAGCTATAACTCGCCAAACAATTTATTGGTATGAAATAGTTTCTGATATAGATAATGCAATAATATTAGCAGCATTTGAGAAATATAAAGAAGACACCTTTGGAAGACCGGCACCCGCTTTAAACTATTACGATCATAATTCAACAAGAACGTTATATGTAGGTAAAGTCAAAGCTTGTTTTTGGGGTAGGGTTATTCAACACTTAGGTTATCATAAAGATTGCACTGATCATGGCTTACAGTTGTCTCACTGGGCAAAGCCGCTATCTCTAAAACTGAAACTCCACGCTCTTGAAATAAACGAAGACATGTATCAGCTTATGCCATCTTTGGAGGTCTATTTTGCAAAGAAGCTGCAACCTTTAATAGGGAAGCATGCTCAATAGAATCAAAGAGTAATTCACGTTGCCAACAAAAGACTTTTATTAATTCGCTATTTTTCATAGACTTTAGTCAGATACAATTACAGAACAACATTACGTATTTACATTCAAAAAATTATGAGAAGGATCAGAAATAATATACTTAATTCAATTCATGAACAATTCGCTGAAAACCAAAATCACCATCAAGCTCTATTTATACAATTACTTGTTGCTCTCTTAGTCTTATTCGGAGGGTTTGGATACACATATGTACATACAACAGACAGCATTCCTTATACGCAAACATACATACAAGGTATGTATGTATCTAATTCGATACTAATTACTGTAACTTTAGTTGTATTACTAGTACTTCTATTATTAAACCTTATCATTCTTCATCTAGGATATGCATTTAGAAGAGACCAAACCCTGAACATGAGAATACGAAAAAAAGAACTTGGTGGAGAATACGATGATGTGTTCGGAGATTTATATGATCCTTCAGGAAAAGGATTCTGGTCCTACTTACCTAATTTTTATGCCATATTTTTCTGGATCATCTCAATTCTGCAACTGATAGTATTTGCAGGGATTTGTGTTAAAGAAGGGCTTATTTGTTTTAGTAAAAGCCCTTGCTCATTAGTCGAATTTCTTGCTTGTTTTTTTATTATAGTAATCTCATACTTTTTTTATTATAATACATACGAAAAATATAAAAGACTACTCAGTAAATGAGAGCGAGGCAATTACTTTGGCAATCTAAAGCAACCTTATATGAAAAGTTATATTGGAATGTGATATTGATAATTTTGCAGAACCAGAATCTATATCGTGCGGAATTCACATCTGGCTACTTTCTTTCGTGATATGCGGGAAAGAAAGTAGCAAAGAAACCGTTATTGAAGCAAAGTTTTAATGTCTGTTTTATTTAATCCTAACTCAAATAACAATTTGCGTGTCTCAATAAGTTTTTGTTTTGATTCAGGTGTAATAATCATTGTGGTATTTATCCTTTTATAAACTGATATTAGTTTCTTGTATGGTATCGACAATAGGGTGTGGTCTGTATCAAAGCAGACAGAATAATCTGTTTTAGTATTATAAAATTGAAACAGATTCATAAGTTCCTTATTGTCAAAATATGAAATTACATGACTTAAAAATACATCGCAAATTGGGTCTGAAAAATCTTTCATTTGATAATTAACCCTATCTCTGTTACTCATAAACCACATATAGGCATTTTCTCCATTGATTTTATTGCCTAAAATGGGGTCTGTTAATTCGGATGAATTATATAATTTTTCCTCTAAAGCAATGGTTAATTGATGGTCTCCTTTAAATTTATTTGGATTAAATGTCGTTGGCTTTTCTCCGATATTAATTTTAGCATAATATAATGTTTTACACCTGATAATAATATAATCTGAAAGTAATATTTCGCACCTTAATAAGTAAAAAATGGCGTAATATAACTTCACGATAGACCAAGCATATTTTTTGCTATCTATTTCATGCAGAGCTTGTGCGAAAGACTGGAATGCCTTAAAAAAATAAGAGTTAATGTCGCTTTTAACACACTCTTTTACCCGCACTATGTTTGAAGTTGTTATCTCCCATTGTTCTAATGCTGATTTATATGAAGACCATTGTTCAATATCAAAACAACCAACTTCAGTCTCAATAAATTCTTGCACATCATTCCTTTTAAAACTCATATTCATCGCTTGATGATGGAACATCCTGTATAAAATTATCATTGAAGAATAACTTAATTTTCTTTTTGGCAGTTTTTCCATCTAACGATTTAATGTCAGTTACAGTAATTAAATCATCACTATCCAATTTCATCAGGGAAACCATGTGTTCAATTGAAAAACTCTTATCTACTTGACATCTTGGAATTAGAGTGTCAATCAAAAAATCAAAAGCTCCACTGAACCCCGCAGCTTTAATAAAAGGGTTTTCTATTTTCTTATCCCAAATTTTATTCGTTTTGTTGTATGTCTCTTTTATGGCTGAATAGAAATTCAAAATTATTTTCTGCTGTGTCTCTATTTCAGATAATTTAAGTCTATCAAATGCACCATCTTTTTCAAAATACGATTTCATAGCGTTCACCATAATAGCTAAATCAATAAGTCCTGATGTTCTTGGAGACCCCGGATATTTTACAAATTGGAAGAATGGAGATTCTTCATTTGTATTTAGGAAATTAATAATATCTGTTACTCTATTTATTGCATGTTCCCTATCCTCAATTGCTTCTCCAAACAAATCATATATAAGACTTTTGGGAACAGGCTTCTGCTCGCTATTGATATTTAGGAATATTTTAGCGGCATCTTGGGTTTTAAGCCCAATGCAAAGCGAAACTAAAACTTCGGTTTTTCCAATTTCAGATTTGACATTGACTGCCTCTTGTAATCCAGCAATTCTATGCTGTCCATCTAAAATTTGAGCTCTTCTTCCCTGCAATGGAATATTCAATGTCTCTTTTTTTATTTTTGGAAGGTTCTCCGAATCAGTCCAATTTAAAATAAAAGTATTTACGAATGTATTTCCAGCCAATACAAAATCTTTTATTTGGGTAATCCGTTTTTTATTTAATATTCTTTGGACAGCACCTTGTTCTGTACTGACCCCTCTTGGAGCAACATATTGTATTTGCAATAAATCTCCAACCGTCATTGGAAACGTATATATTTCATGTTCAAAAAAACACGTTGTTACATATTTATACTCTTCACTTCTCATGGTATGAAATATTTTAATTTTCCGCAAAGTTAATCAAAAAGAAGCATTGGAGAAAAAAACTCCAATGCTTCTTAACACATTCATACAAAAAGGTTTATTCCTCTTCCTTACTGCTATCATTATTGAAGGAGAAAGTCAGTTGAACCAACTGCTGAAAACGATTTTCCACATACACGTCAATGGTCTGCTGGTCAGTCAATGCAGAAGTATAATAAAACCGGAACGTTTCACTAGGAAGCGGGTAAAAGTCATTAGGAACTCTTCACAGTTTTTCCTTTTTATCATAATTTCTCCTTTTTGTCTTTTATTGAATGTTTAGATTAACTACAAAAAAGAAACCTTGTTAAGTAACCTTAGAATAGTTGTCGTCATAATTGGCTCGCATCTAATCTAAAAGCATTTGAGTTAATTTCCATTTGATATATTTTAATATCAGGATTTAACTTTCTAGCCAACTTGATTATTTTACCTTTGTCCTTTTCTTTTATATTAGCACCAAGATATATGGATTCAAAACATTCTCCTCCTATCTTAGGAAAAACTCTTATTTCTTTTCCATCTATTGCTCCATATTTATCATTTTGGCCAGGCAACAAGCTCATACACCAAGGTGAAGGATCAGAAATAAACATGCGAACCTCCTGTTCATGCTCCCAAGCTTTTCCTTTTGTGCACATTTGATAATAAAATAGATCAGTCTGAGATTGGAAATAATCAGGTTTCTCAATAATGTCACAATATTGAACCTCATGGCCGAAATTGCTAACCATCATCCCAAGTGACGAATTGAGATATTCTACAACTTTCTCTATATTCAAACCAATGCATACCCCTTTATGATTGTTGTAATAACTCCACATTAATAACGAATCAAAGGCTTTCGACAGGCAGCATACCCAAATTTTTTCTCGATATCTTTGATGTCGGTGTGACACTAACCCTTCAATAAGCTTTTTATCCCATCCTTTAGATTTTTCAGGAGGAACTTTAGAGAAGTCTATTAAGCTTGGATGACAATCAAAAGGGTCATTGAGCTTAGTTGCATTAGTGAACTGCAAATCGCTATAATAAAGCATCATTATTGCACCATCAATATCAATGTATTTATAAAGCACAGGAGGCCTTGGTTGATTTTTATCTCTGTTTTCTTGATTCAAATTCATCTTATCTTATTCTTTTGTTTATTACACTCACATATACTTACTACATAAAAATACGTTTTATTGATTACAAAAATAGAATAATATTTGAATGTTTTATTTTCTTTTATTAGAATATCTCTCATAAATCAATAATTGTTTATCGGCTAATCTTTAATGGTAGATAAGCGTTTTTGTATAACCAACAAAGATCAAATGCAAGAATCCAATGAATTAGAATTGGGAACTGTAATCCCTGTTTGGGGTATCGTGAAAAAATTTAAGAGTGTCATGTAGCTACTCTTGCTACTGCTTATTCCTGATTCGAAGAAACCCTCTTTTTTCTGTCTCTCTCAGTAGCGAAATATCCTCCTCTCGTATTTCTGCAGGAGTTTCTCCATTGACAGTTGTGTCGGATGACAGATTGAATTTCTCTCTTATGCGCTGAATACTATCTGCATCTTTTGTTACCCAATAGATGGTTAGTTTCATCCTCCATTCACCTCCTTTCAAATCAATTATTATCTAGCGAGTGATTAATCGAAGAGATTTAGCTGAAGCGCTTTTCCCAGCACGTTTTTCCTCTTCTTCGTACTAATTTCCTCAATAGGCGTTATTATTTCCGGCTTTACCGGTATAATTTCCTCTTTCCCTGAATTATGTTCCAGCCGTCTGCTCTCCCATGCTTGCCAAACCTTTGATTCTTCACGGGCTATCTCCCGGACAGATGGCATACCAAATGCATTCAGATGTTCATTCACCTTCCAACCTCCATAATAACTACCGGGGTCCAAGCTGTTGTGCCAAATAACCTCGCCAACACACCCGTGTATGATGAAGTTACAAACCGTCATAAGACAACATGTTCTATCCATGTCCTCGCCACATAAATAATTACCTAGATTGCGAACATGCCAAGAAAGCAACGTACGACCGGAACCACATGTGGGATCAGAAATTAGTTTGCCGACTACTTTCTCCCCGTCACCGTTAATGTCCGCCATTAGATCGCAAATCTCGCATGGTGTGAAGAACTGACCACTTCCTTGTGTTCTCGACTTACTGGCAACACAAGCCATATACAGATCGCCAAAAGCATCATACCAATCAGAAAGAGACGTTTCTTTATTCATGATCTTAATCCATTCTTGGAACATCTGCCAGAAAACAGCCGTTTGCTCTTTCTTGTACTTCCAGCTCTCCAAAGGCTTCGCATTAGGAGTGAAGTAATAGATAATATACATCAGAAGATCATCAAACACGCGACTTACATCTAATCCGTTAGAATAACTAAAACCGCTCATTATTTTCTCGAGCTCCCGCACCTGTACAGGCGATTCATCAGCTGCCATTTCAGATTAGTTGTTTGATAAAGAATGATGAAATCTGGTATATGATCACATAAAAAGCCACATAAACGGATGCGATACACAGCGCACTAAGTAAGAATTTACTTTCCTTCATCTCCTACTCCTCCCTGTCAATTCGATTACGTTAAACATTTCATTGATTCTATCGGCTATGTATGAGCCGTACTTCTTCTGCACCTCGATAAGACTCAGGTTCGTTGTCACATGTGTTAAACACTCTTTGCGCAATTCATAGCGGGATTGAAACACGTACTGCATCACATTGAGTTCCGTCCCGAAATACTTTGCCGGCAAAGGTTCCCTACCCAGTTCATCGAAAGCAATCGTGCGGGGCCGGCCATTGTTGTACGTGTACAATTCGATGGCATCCTGTCCCTTCATTGCAAACTTATTCGCCACAGTAGAGGTCGATTCAATGCGAAATCCTCCGATAGGGTAATCCCCACGGTCAAGACCTTTGGAAAACTTGCTGTAATAGTTCATGATTTGAATGATGGTAGATTTACCCGTGCCGATCGTACCCCACAGCCACAGGCCTTTGTCGTGGTCATACTTTGCAGAAGTGCCCTCAAAGTAACGATAGACTTCATTCATCAGAGCCTTGTTCCTGTCATCAATGCTAAATTGAGGACAAATAAATTTGCAACACTCAACAAATAACCGGGGTCTCTCCTCCGACGTAAACGGCTCAGGCCGTGGTCGACCGTATGATAACATCTGTTCCAAGGTCATCATTCGTCTGCTTCTTGTTTCCATTCTTCGTTGATTTTTCAATTATCCACAGATTAGCCCTACTATCCCAGCGTTGGATTTTCACGCCATTACCCGCTTTCCAGCCCAAACTTTCAAAATGGTTGAAGAATATTTCGGCCTGCTGTTCCCACTCGGGAAGCTTACCGGAAAAATAGGCTTTAACTTCCTCGAGTGTCGGTGGTATAAATTCTTTTTTAGGGCGTTTGATTTTAGGTGGTTGAATTTCACTTTGCGCAAATAACTCGTTAGAGTTATTCTCTTGTTTTTGTTTCTGTTTTTGTTTAGTATTTAAAGGGTTACCAATTTGATTACCGTTTTGGTTGCCAATTTGGTTACTAGTTTGATTACTGTTTTGGTTACTCACAGAAACCAAAATATAAGCAGCCGCCCTTTCCCTTCTATTTCCTTCAATAAAATCAATCAGCCCTTTTTGCTTTAATCGGTTGCGCAAATCAATTATCACTTTATTTGAATAACCTAATTCGGCTTGGATTAAACGTGTTGGCAAGTCAAAGGGGCAAAGCCAGTTCCGCATGTTGCATTCCTTTAGTAGAAAGAAATAGAAGTCTGCTTCATGTGCTGTCATCGGCTTATATCTTCTGATTGACCAAAACTGATTAATTAATTCTATATAGTTCATCTTAGATAGGAATTAACTTCATTCATAAATTCTTCCAAAGAACGGCAGACAACATACTTGTTATTCGCCTTTTCAGCAGACCGCTGCCATATCCTTTGTTCATCACTCTGTACTCCTTTCGGGGTTTTCATCTCAATACACAGGGATGCATAACCTTTTTTCGGTACCAACAATATTAAGTCTGCCACGCCACGCATGCACCCCTCGTACTTCATCTGTGCTCCCGTCCTCCTATCACGCTTACCACCGTTAGGAACGGCAAACAGTAAGCGTGACAAAAAAGGATATTGAGTTCTGAACCAAGCGATGCATCCGTGTTGTATCTGGCTTTCACTTTGTGGTCTCATTTCTGCGTAGTCTGGTTATACCAACTTTCAATCTCCGCCAAATGCTTAATCAGTGAACCGAATAAAACAATGCTGATGCCTTCACCACTCACATTCGGATTCACTATTCTGATTCTTCCCTTTTCGCCCTCTACAATAGTAAAGGAGACAAGAGATTTTTTCTCTGTATTTTCACTACTCATAATTTTGTTTTAAATAAATCCATTGTCATTTGAATAATATCCTCCTGCACCTGATCATCCGTACCCGTAACACCGTTTGCGATGTCCTTCTTTATCTGAATGACCTTGTACATGTATTCATCAATCGTATCTTTCCCGAGAAAGTAATAGCAGTTCACACTGTTTTTCTGTCCGTTACGGTGTGCCCTATCCTCCGCCTGTTCGCAATCGGAGAATGTCCACGGGAACTCAACGAATGCCACACGCGAGCTGGCCGTTAGCGTAAGCCCCGTACCACCTGATTTGTAGTTCAGAATAATAAGCTTGCAATTAGGATCTTCTTGAAAGGCATCGACGGCATGTTGTTTCTGTACCGGGCTGTCATCACCGGTAACAGTCACCGCATCCGGAAACATTTTCTTCAGCTCCATCACAACCTCTTTCAGGTAGGCAAACACAATCAGTTTCTCACCTCCATCAATAACATCATGAATAAAGTCGGCAGCCGCCTTGATCTTCCCACGTGCCGATATCGCTTTGAGAATACCCATCTTAACCATCACCTCACCACGTACGGCCCTGGCTATCTTTTCATCATCCGCATTCTTGTAATTTCGCAGATAACTGATAAAATCCGCCTCGGCCTTTTGGTATTCATTCCGGGTAGTGATATCGAGCGTCAAGTACTGGCGTGTCTTATCGGGCAATTGAGTAAGTACCTTGCTTTTCTCCCTTCGGAAGAAACACGTATGCCATAACCGCCAATTGAGTTCCTTTAAATTGCTTGACCTCTTCGGGCCATCGCAATACTTTTCAAAGAAGTATTTGTACCCGCCAAAGTCCTCTAACCGGTCCATGATCTTAAGCTGTTGTATAAGGTCGGTATTGTCATTCACAACCGGCGTACCGGTAAGCAAACACACATACTCTTTGCCTTTGGCGATACCCTCAACAAACTTTGCCTGTTGCGTCTTCGTTGATTTACATTTGTGTGATTCATCGATGATGATCGATTTGAACAAGTCAATACGTGGATCAAAATCTATCGACTTCATTGTGAAACGGGCCTGTTCTTTAATGCCACGAACAAAGAATTTTTTCAATGATTCATAATTCACTATGAAGATATCACAGCACTTTGTTTCATAGAAGCGTTGCCATGATGCCTTACTCCTATCATCAAGTATAAGGGCATTCTTTCCGGCAAACTTGTGAAACTCACGTTGCCAGTTTATCTTCAACGATGCAGGACAAACAACAAGGCACGGATACGCCTTTGATATCGTAACCGTGCCTATTGCCTGAAGTGTTTTCCCTAAACCGGGCTGATCTCCGAATATACACCGCTTATGCTGCAATGCGTAAGCGATGCCCTCTTTCTGATAATCATACGGCTCTAGTTTCAAGCCATGAGGAACATTTAGCTTCGGCATATCAGGAAGTGAATAATCCTTATCGATGTCCTTCTGTTCCCGGTATTGCAACCGTGAGCATAGTCCCCGATTTACGGCCCATTGAGAAAACTTGTTCACATAATCATAATCACCAATGCTAACCCTCCAATACTTTTCATCATGCACCCACTCCCTCGACGGTATCCGCTTAACACACTCATTCAACAATGGGTGAAACACAAACTGAATCTTATAGCAATCCGGTGTGCGTGTAATAAGTAAAGGTGCTGCCATATAACTATGCTACTAATTCTTTCTTGGATTTACGGGACTTTTTCGGCTTCGCTTCCTCACCGTTAATAATAAACGTTACACCCGCATTCTCAAAGCCCTCTACCGCTTCCGCAACCGCATCGGGATTAATATCCTCAAACGGCATATCGCTTGCCTCACCATCTTTAAACGGTAACTCTTGTTGCACAATAGCCCATTTCTTTTCAAACAAGTACTGTTCTACCTCATAGCTGCATTTCTGCACGCACTCATAAAGATCCAACGCATACTCGTACTCTTCATTCTCATTGTTGAACATCGTAAACGGCGCATTCAGATTAAGCACCTTCTTGCTCATAAGGAAACGTTTTCCCGTCAGAGTAACTCCCTCACTGTCATCACTACCACCTATTGAATAGCCGGCAACCTCCAATTTGGAATATATCTCATCGGGAAGATTACCGAGAAGTTTCCCGTCCGCCTCTTTCTGTTCGCACAGGATTGTCAAGTGAGGAATAAGCTCGCTAAAAGCGGCAGTCAAATCCTTATGAACAATGTTCTTTCCCTCAATGGTAACCGTGTCACCATTCTCATTGGTATACGTTGCTACAATCGTATTGTCCTTTGTAATTTTTGCTTTTGTAATTTGCATAATTATCTTCTATCTTTATACTCGTTAATAAACTCGGCATAGTATCGATCTTCCGGAAGAGGGAGAATTATTCCCATTTCAGTCGCCGCATCCGCCTTAACCTTATTCATAAAGTCAGTCATTTGCAACGTGTTTAATTGGGAAGTACCCCTGCAAACGGTCTCCTCTACGCCATTAATTAAAACAGTTCTACGAAGAAAGAGCATGCAGTAGCGATCATGCACATCTTGTTTATCCGACCCTGTCTCTCTTTCAATACATGTAAACCATAACCACATCAACGCATTTTGTGGAATAGTACGTTGTTCAACATAACGTTCAATCTTCAACCGATAACGTCCATTCCTCAACTGGGAATACATAAACTCTAATGGCTTTGATAACTCTACCTGTCCGTCTTTCTTCGTTAGAACTGCTTCCTGACTCATAATACTCCAATCATTTTAAACTCATGTCCGGAGAGTTCCATAAGCATATTAGTGACCTCGGCCATGTCAATTGTTTCATCCCCTTTTTCCCAATTAAAGTCAATGAAATGGTTGTTGCATCCATATCCATCACCTGCGGGACTAAAGCTTAATTCGCTTTCAATATCGCTTAACCGATCTTCTTCTATTGCCTTGGCCACTCTGTTCAATGTTTCTAATACATAAGATTTCAAAGCAGAATATTGCCTCTCTCGCAGGTTGTTAACATTGACACTCATTATATCCGAAATATTACTCATTGTTTTGCCCTCCAAACACTTTTTTATCAGTTATCAATTCTCTGTTCGCTTCCAAAAACTGAATGAATGCCTCACAATGGTTTATCAGCATTTGAGTACTCTGCTTGTGATTGTAAGTGTAATACTCCGGATACTGTGTGCCACTTACAAGCGGTGTTCTACTGGTACCACCTTTCAAAGCATAAGCGGTAAACTCAAAAGCTTTCACACTCTCCATCTGGCCGGATGCAATCAAACAATACGGATACACATGGCGTTGCCAGCCATGTTCGTACTTGCCAAACTCATACTTTGATGTTGTTTTGATATCGTACACCGTATCACGAATGAGTTCATCAATAAACCCATAGAGTTCAACATCACCAAATTGTGTGGGAAGAGTTGCGGAGACGAACAATTGAGAAACGGCACTTTCAAAGTAGCTCGCTTGTTCAATGCACCACTGCCTGTCAAACATGAAGCGCCTATTCGGGAACTCAACCATGATAATGTTCCTTTCTTCATCACCTTTAATGGTGAAGTTATTACGTTCATCAGGCACATGCCCACGACTATGCACATAGCAATCAATGATCTCATTGAAAGCTGTTCCCTTATCAGCCGCCTCACTTTCAAAGGGAACACGGTTGATAGAATCCAACAAGCTTTGCTTCAGTTCAGCTTCAATTTCTTCCGGGGACTTTTTATATTCCCCGGTTTCATTATCGATGTTCCAATATGCTTCCACCTGTTCGTCCGCTCTCAAATACTTCTCGTATTGGTCAAGTAGACTTGGATAGAATTTATAATCAGGCCGCACGTTCATACTTCTTTGATAATTTATTGTATTTCAATCCTAACTTTCTACATTTATCATTCAAGAGTGTGCCAGCCTGCACCTTACTATCAAAGATGTGTTGAAATTCGCCAATACGGGTAAGAGCATCATTGGCCGAAACTTCATCCGTTACAAGCTCTATGTTCTCCTTGATCACATCCATCAAAGATTCATAATCACTTGAAAGCTCCGTCTGCCTAGCCTGATATTCAGTGTATTTTGAAATGATGTCGGTCATAAATGTATTACGGCCGGTTATACTTCCGTTTGCATCAATGATAACCGGAATCTTTATCACAGAAGGAAGATTACAGGTATTCTTTCCATAGAACTTTTCACAAGGATCGAAAGAAATCGTTTTCTCCTTCCCGATAGCTTCCATGTACCCGACAAGATCGAGTTCCTTAATCAAATCACCGGCAGAGCTACCGCCAATCTCCGGCCTGATCTGCTTTTCCTCACCGTTCTTTTCTTCACGTTCATGAGCTACAAACACAACGTTTTTACCCATCATCGAAACAGTTTTGAGAAATGCGATGAACATAGCCTTACGTTCGCCGTATTCATTCAATGCCAACTTTCGGCCCGGTGTTTTATTCTTTGAACGAGCAATAATATCCGCACTCATAAAGTCAAGCATCTTACCGGCCGTATCAATCACAATCGTGCTATACTCTTTAATGTCCTCCGAGGCAATAACCTGATTCGTTTCATCCCATGAAGTGATCTGTACCGTTGGCATACGATGTGCAGCATTCACACGGTGTACACCACCATCATAATCAAATAAAACCGGATTCGGTGAACTCAAGGAAAGCGTTGTTTTACCAATACCCGGTTGTCCGTAGATAAGTGCTGATATTGTACTTTTGACCATCAGCTCGGTCGGTTTCTTAATAAGTCCCATGATTAATAATTTTGTGGGTTAATAAATAAAATGAATCAAAAAAAAGTTCCCGGATAGGCATTCAAGCCACACCGGGATTACAGTCGATTTTATACACCTTCACAGGCTTTACAATCATCATAGTTCTAGTTCAAAATTGTATCAATACTCCCTCCGCTGAGGTGTGGACTATAGCGGAATCGAACCGCTGTTTTCGGAAAAACACTCCGACGTCTGCCTTTGACTAATAGCCCGTTTTGCCCCGCACGCCTGCAGGGCCGCTAAAATGAAATGTATTCTTTATCTATAAAACTTAATTCCCGGCTTTCACGAGAACGCTGTCCTTTACAGCGGCATTGTTTACTAATCTGCAATATTGCATTGTGGAGAAGACAGGATTCGAACCTGCATTTGTCACACACCAATTGTGAACGTCCGGCACGATCGGAACCAATTCCACGCACTAGGGTGGAGCGTCTGCCATTCCGCCACTTCTCCGTTTTGCCTACGCCACGCCTGACGTAGGACTTTCAAGCTAAAAAAAATCAAATACTATGAAAAACACAATTCGCCGTGATTCACATCATGGGTTTAAATATTGGCTTTAGAATGCGATGATAGAACCATGCCGAATATATGAGCCCTATCACATTCCAATACCAGTTCCATTCTCCCGTTATTGGATTCTCTCCGTTAAACATCGCCAAGCACGGCAATGCCAACAAATTAAGCACTAGCACGTTTATTATTACTTTTCCCATCTCTTTTCAATTTACGAGGTTTACGATACGATCTTCTGGCAAAGCGGAGCACATCGGAAGCATTGCAAAACCATTTACCATTTTGCTTGTTAGTAGGCTTCTCCGCACGTATTTTGCCCTCAGCCACTAACTTAAAGAGCCGCCCACGCCCGCCAACAATATCAGCAGATTCACGCTGGCCGAACGTTTTGTTATTCATCACCGTTAGTATCTCACAAAGCTTTGCCTCTACTGTCCCGTCATTGAGTATCGTTGTCCTCAGTTCATTATTTGTTTGGTATATCATATCAGTGTAGTTAAATCAAATTCATTCTTTTTTCCCGATCTAATTTTAGCCCTCGCAGTTATACGAGCATTCGTTTTGCCTCTCATTCTTCTCAAATCAACATTATGGCATGTAACCTGCATCACAATGAATAAGACACTGAACAAGAGCTCAAGCCCGTGTTTGCGAATTTCTTTCAGATCGAAATTCTTTTTCATTTTCTCACAGAGCATATACAAAAGAAGCTCGGTATCTTTCGATATTCCGAGCTTCCTGTATATTGTCCGTTTCTGTGTTTTGGTGGTCCAGACTGATTTGCATAAATTGTCGGCCACCTCCTTATCGGTAAGTCCCTTGCAATATTCATTTGCAACCTGCCATTCTGCCGGTGACAAAGCATTCATCATTATGCTATCCTTTTTGCCACACAAACAAATCCTTTTTTGCATTGTGACCACTTTGCACCTGAACGGATTAATTCTGTCTGCAAACGCTGAATCGTGTTGACTACCGTTTGTTGTTGCTCAATAGGGAATACCTCTTCACTGCCTACTTCCATTTCTCGCAGAACAGGCGAAACATCCCTTCTTTCTATTGTTTCATTCATTTGTCACCTCCTTCCTTAATAAAATCATATACAGACTTTAAAGCCGCTTTTGCTTCTCGAATCGTTGGCTTCAAATTACCTTTGATATAAATAGTAAAATTGAAATCAGTTGGAGCATTTGGATTATCCATAGACCATCCATTCTTATACGCATGGAATAGAACAGCATCCACATGAGGACTGTACTGAACAAAGATTTGGCCTTTGTTTCTAGTAGAAAACTCGATAGAGTCCATAACAGCTTTTTCGACAAGCTGTCGAACGTTTTTCACTTTTCCCATAACTCTAATATTATTAATTGATTAAATTGTGCCCCGATAACCTACCACAGTTTCACGACGGAATGTTGCTACCGTTCGGGGCTTGTTGTTAAGCTTCATTTTAACCCACTACTATCAAGGACATGTCTACTATCTGTTTACATGGGTATGCTTCGGAGTTCCGTTGTACCTTTCTCAGTACGAACTGCGGCAGATTATATCAGTTACACGTAACCGATTGCTTTCCGGGTCTGCACCCGTATCCCTACTCAAGTCTGCTTCTGTTGCCAGTTCCAAGCCTTTCAGGGAATCCTTCATTGCGGGGAGGAAACGACCCCTGTTTGTTTTATGAGTCAAACTCTCATTGCTCCCAATATCCCTTTGCGGGTAAATGCAGATTAAAACCTCATTGTATTGGGTGACTTAACGCTGCCAAGCGATTGATTAAGGTTCAATTTACCTCGTATCCTCTTTCAGATTCTCCGTTGCCGGAAGGCTCATTCTCAAAGGGATTGCACCGAAAACTAAGCCAATGCGCATTTTGCTCTCTGTACCCTATCAAAAGGTAGGTTCTAAGACCATACAGGAATATTTGTATCCGTCAGTCTCCGACGTAGTGTGCACCGTGCAGGCCAGTGCTATTAGGATTGTAATATGCAGATTCGGGAATATTAAGATCATTGTATGCTTTGCTTGGAGTAGCTTTTGGCAAATTACGGATGGCTTCATTTCTTCTCTCCATCGCTTTCTTTGCATTTTCATTAACGCCGCTCATTGCTACCTGAAGTTTTGCTAATTTCCATGAGTTCACGAGACATTCTGAAAAAGTTTTTTCACCATTAGCTCTTTTGTAATTTCTATGAGCTGTTCTCATGATTTGGGACAAATTGTATTTCTTATTTTTCATCTTAATCCTTATTAGGTATTGTTTTTTCTTTGCTTATTCAATCAATCATTGTATATTTGTGTGATTGAATGATGCAAAGATAAGCAGTTTTGTTAATAATGCAAATATATTATTCGCATTTATGCTTATCGATAACTTTAATTAACACTATTTCTTGCAAATGGCGCAAATTATAAGCAAAAATGAAAATGCTGGAATATCTGAAAGGATTAGAGAGATAAGAAAACATCTCTTCAATGATAGCAATTTATCCTTTTCTGAGTTTATGGGTGAAAAAACGGCCACTACTAGCGGCTGGGTAAGCGGAAAGAGAGGCGTAGGAAGAAGCGTTCTTGATAAAATACTTGCCAAACTACCTAAAATCAATCCCACTTGGCTTCTTACAGGAGAAGGTGAGATGCTGAACGATAATTCTAGTATCGCCGTCAATGAGAAAATACAGGAAAAAAAAGAAGTATTCGAATACACTAATGAGGAAGCATGTACAACAGTAAGAGAACCTCTCGTTAATTACAGAATAGGTGTACCTTATTATAATGTAGACTTCATTGCCGGTTTTGACTTAATATTGAACGACCAAACAAGAGTACCCGAATATCTCATTGATTTCAAAAAATACAATGAGGCTGATTGTTGGTGTAATATTACGGGCCATTCAATGGAACCCGAAATAACACACGGGGATATTATCGCTCTCAAGGAAGTAGTAGACTGGCAGGAGTTTCTACCATTTGGCGAAATCTATGGCATAGTGACCAAAGAACACCGCACAGTGAAACGAATTACAGCATCCGAAAAAGAGGGATATTTTCGACTGATACCAACAAACAAAGCTCCCGAATATAAACCACAAGATATACCAATAAAAATCATCCTAAGAGTATTTAAGGTACTTGGATGCATGAAAAGATTATAAAATTTACAAAACATGAAAAAGATTCTATTTGCATTCATGGTCCTCTGCTCCATGAACGCCTTTGCACAAAAGATTGACCTTGACAAAGCAGAAAATGGCGAAAGATTCATCATCTGTTCACTTGAAAACATTCGTAGTATGAGCGACAAAATTGTGTTTAGAGTTGGTTTATCCGCAGGGCAAAACAAAACTGGGAATACGTTATACAGCATGTTATTAAGTGCGACAGCAGCTACTCCCCTTACAGTGCCTAAAAATGGTAAACTACTAATAAAGTTAATGGATGACTCAGCATTAGAACTTAATACAAGCATAGAATATTCCGATAAAATAGGCAAAGTGAATAATGTTGCGGGCTATGTTTACACCACTTATACGATAACACCATCTTTCAATATTACACCTGAACAGATAGACAAGATCAAGCAAGGAGTAAAGAAAATACGTCTTGAAACATCACTAGAGCCTATTGATAAAGATTTCAAGAAAGAGAAGATAGGAAAAGTTATTGAAACAGAGTATTCTCTAATTAAAGATGCTTTATCTAAAAAGAAAGGTTTTTCAGACGGATTTTAAATACTAAAACATCTACTTATGAAAAAAACGATCATATTAATAAAATGGCTATCAATCTCAGCCTTTATATTATCATTACTCGCATGTATCGTTACTTGGCTCAGAGTAGATGTATACATTACTAATGATACTTTCGTAGGACTTATGGCGGGTTTAATGGGGATATGCACTACACTTTTTATCGGGTCTCAATTGGTAAACCATTTCGAAACAAACAAAAAGATAAACCTTATAATAGAAACGCAACAAGCACTAACAAACGAGCTCAAAAAGACAAAAGAAGAACGCATCATCAATGAAAAAAACATGAAATCTTCTATAAAAATAGCTACAGGCATTTCATTAGCCAGTATGCAGCCATTTACTGCTTTCGGATGTTTTTTCAAAGCTTTAAATATATCTTTAGAAACAAATAATATTACATTAATTGATACATCTCTTAATAATCTTGAAGCATTAGTAGATGGCTTGACTGAAAGAATTAACCGTACTGAAAAGATCGACGCATGCGATATTGAATGCATACAACAAAATTATAAGATAGAAGAATTAGAAAATCATTCATTTTACCAATTAATAAAAGAAAGATATACAAGTATATATGAAAACACTACTGAATTAATAAAGAAAATATAGCTCAATACAGCAGAAGAATAAATGAAATGAGAGTGAATAATATAATGTAACTTATAAAAGCCGTGGTAATATTATAATATAAATGGAAATAGCCATCATACAAAACAAGATATACGAAATAAGAGGCGAAAAAGTCATGTTAGACTTCGATCTTGCGGAACTCTACCAAGTAGAAACAAGAGCCTTAAAACAATCAGTAAAAAGAAACATGGAACGATTCCCTGTAGACTTCATGTTTCAGCTGAGCAAATCAGAATGGACAGAGCTTATCACATTTTGTGATAACCTACCTGATAATATAAAATTCAGTCCTACAACACCCTTTGCATTCACAGAACAAGGAGTAGCAATGTTATCAGGTGTACTACGTTCACCATTAGCAATACAAGTAAACATTGCCATCATGCGTGCATTCGTCAGCGTAAGGCAGTACGTGTTAAGCAGCGAAGCTAATACGGATGAAATGAAAGAACTTCGCAGTAGAATATTGGAATTAGAGCAACAGGGGCCAAAAGCCTTTAAAATGATTGAACGCCTAGGAGAAGAAACAATGGAGGCCATTAATGACCTTAGCGAAGATTATCGCAAGGAACTTGATGATATCTACCTTGCTCTTTCACAATTAGCGGCGAAACAGAAAGATGATAAGAAGAAGCCGCCACGTAAGCCAATAGGATTTAAAACTTATGAAGATGATAAATAGCATATCACAGTGTAACAAGAACCGTACCGATGAAGCATACTGTTCCCTCACTCCTACTTGCAAAGGATGGGGATGTAAGTTTCTCACTACGGTGATTGAAGAAGTGCCGGAGACGGAAGAGGAAAAAGCCAAGCTTTTCGCCAAGGTCTACCGGGAAGCAAAACATAAGGGGGTGATTGATTGCCCCGCTTACCGCTCGATCTTCATTGATGAAGTATTGGAAAATATTGGACATATAACAAATGAGGCTTTAACCCCAATTTACTAAAACGAATCTTCGAGAATATGAAAATGAGTAGTAACCACTTAATACACTGCACGTTACCGAATTCCCTTTAGGGCATTCGTAACGCGTAGGTCGCCGGTTCAAGTCCGGCTACCGGCTCATGCAGCCGCAGGAACTTCCTTATAAGGTAACACGTCTCTCTTTTACAACTATCACTATATTATTTATAGCGATTCAACTCTTTTTTCTCTCCTATTTACCAGTATTCGGACAAGAGACCTATCAAGGCGCAACTTTAAACAAACAAAATCTTCAAAACTTAGAGATTCCCAATGCGACAACTTCCCGAGAAGAACAAGTTATAAAGCATAGAGGGTATATTGTTTCATACAATAAATCGTGGAAACTACCAAATTGGGTCTCTTATGAACTTACCAGAGCCGAACTCACTGGTAAAGCAAAAAGAAATAATCGTTTCATGAGCGATCCCTTCGTTTACGGGAACAGTGCCAGCAACAAGGACTATGCTCGTAGCGGTTTTGACAAAGGGCACATGGCTCCGGCTGCAGACATGAAATGGGATGAGGTAGCAATGAAGGAATCATTCTACTTTAGCAACGTTTGTCCTCAGCATCCGGAACTAAACCGAAGAAAATGGAAGGATCTGGAAAGCCAAATTCGTGATTGGGCAAAAGCGGACAGTGTACTGATCATTATTTGTGGACCTTTGGTCGATAAGCAATCAAAGACTATCGGAAGAAATTCGATTACTGTTCCAACAGGATTCTTTAAAATAATACTATCTCCTTTCCCGACTCCGAGAGCTATCGGTTTTATCTTTAAGAATGAGCGTTCTGTTGCCAACCTTAGAAGTTATTGCATAACGATTGACAATATAGAAAGCATAACCGGTTTAGATTTCTTTTCTCATTTACCCAATAAACTCGAAAGGCAAATTGAATCACAAATAGACTTCTCTCACTGGCCCATGAATTAGTGTTCCAAAATTCCCTTCAAAGAAATTTAAGAAAGATTTTAGTCCATCAACCAATCCTATTCACCCATTTCTTTATATCTTTGGCGCGAAATTCAACACACTCATTCGATGATTAAGAAAAACAAGAAAAAATTATCACTAATTGCAGCTATTCTTTCTGCAGCTGGTTTTATAGCTATAAGCACTGTATACTACTATTTCTTTTCCTCACAATTTCATCCGCAAAAAGAAGTTTACGTCTATGTTGATAGAGACGACACGCTTGACTCTATTTATAACAAGGTAATAGCCAAAGGATTACCAGGCAATTTAAGTGGATTTCGCTGGATGGCCGAATATCAAGATTATGCAAAGAATATACATACCGGACGATATCTCATAAAACCCGGAGATAATGTGTACCACGTATTCAAACGTCTGGCAAGAGGACGGCAAACACCTTTAAATCTGACAATAGGCAATGTACGAACAAAAGAAAAATTAGCACGCAACATAGGAACGCAACTAATGATTGACTCCACGGAGGTTGCTTCTAAACTTTTAGACTCTGCCTTTTGTGCGAAGATGGGCTATAAAGAGGAAACGATTATATGCCTGTTTATTCCTGAAACTTATCAGGTGTATTGGGATATAAGTTTAGATGACTTCTTCAAGCGGATGCAAAAAGAGCATGCCAAATTCTGGAACAAAGAGCGACTAGCTAAAGCTAAAGCTATCGGGTTAACACCAGAAGAAGTTTCCACTGTTGCATCTATTGTGGAAGAAGAAACCAACAACGACAATGAAAAGCCAATGGTAGCGGGCTTATATTTGAATCGATATCACGCATCGATGCCTCTGCAAGCAGACCCTACAATCAAATTCGCCTTGCAGGATTTCAGTCTGAGGCGGATCAAGAATGAATACCTCAGCATTAACTCACCTTACAATACATATAAAAACATCGGATTACCTCCCGGCCCCATCCGAATACCATCCGTGAAGGGCATTGATAGTGTGCTGAATTATGTGAAACACAATTATATATATATGTGTGCCAAAGAGGACTTCTCGGGCACGCACAACTTTGCAGCCAACTATGCTGACCACATGGTAAATGCCCGCAAATACTGGGAGGCCTTAAACAAAAGAAAAATCTTTCAATAATCGTCTCCGATTTATAAGCAACCAACTAATACCTGATTAACACTAAAAAAAACAATATGGACAAGCAACTTTTACTCGGAGATGAAGCGATTGCTCAAGCAGCTTTAGATGCCGGACTTTCGGGCGTATATGCGTATCCCGGAACTCCTTCTACCGAGATTACGGAATACATTCAAGGAGCCACCCTTACGAAAGAGAGGAATATACATAGCCGCTGGTCGGCCAATGAAAAGACTGCTATGGAGGCAGCATTGGGCCTGTCATTCGTAGGTAAACGGGCATTGGTCTGCATGAAGCATGTTGGACTGAATGTGGCTGCCGATTGCTTTATTAACTCAGCTATTACGGGAGTAAAAGGCGGACTGATTGTGGTTGCTGCGGACGATCCAAGCATGCACTCTTCACAAAACGAACAAGATAGCCGTTTCTATGGGGACTTCTCACTGATTCCAATGTATGAACCAAGTAGTCAGCAAGAGGCTTACGACATGGTGTACAGCGGATTTGAATTTTCAGAAAGAACAGGAGAACCGTTACTGTTACGTATGGTGACACGTCTGGCGCATTCTCGTTCCGGTGTGGAACGTAAAGCGCAAAGACCTCAAAACAATCTTTCTTTCAGTAGCGACCCGCGACAATTCATCCTGCTCCCCGGAAATGCCAGGAAACGATACAAAGCTCTCCTTGCCCACCAAGACGAGTTCATAAAAGCGTCAGAAGAATCTCCTTATAACTCATACATTAATGGGGCAAACAAAAAAATGGGTATTGTAGCCTGCGGCATCGCATATAACTATCTGATGGAAAATTATCCCGAAGGATGTGAGTATCCGGTATTAAAGATCGGCCAGTATCCATTACCTAAGAAACAATTGAAACAACTGGTTGAAGCATGCGATGAGATTCTAATCTTGGAAGATGGGCAACCATTTGTGGAAAAGCAGTTGAAAGGATATCTGGGCATGGGGTTGAAGATAAAAGGAAGACTAGACGGCACCATCTCTCAGGATGGAGAGTTAAATCCTGATACCGTGGCTCGTGCCGTAGGAAAAGAACATAAATCTTACTTCACAATACCCGATATCGTGGAAATGCGTCCACCCGCACTTTGTGAAGGCTGTGGACATAGAGACATGTACACAACTCTGACGGAAGTATTAAAAGAGGAATATCCTACTCATAAAGTATTTAGCGATATCGGCTGCTACACGCTAGGAGCCAATGCTCCTTTTCATGCCATCGACTCGTGTGTAGATATGGGTGCTTCTATCACAATGGCCAAAGGAGCTTCTGATGGAGGTCTCCATCCGGCAGTCGCTGTTATCGGCGATTCAACTTTTACCCATTCGGGAATGACCGCTCTGCTAGACTGCGTTAACGAAAAGGCAAATGTTACCATCATCATATCCGACAACGAAACGACAGCCATGACAGGGGGACAAGATTCCGCAGGAACAGGACGTTTGGAAGCTATTTGTGCCGGCCTCGGAGTAGAACCGGAACACATCCGCATCATCGTTCCACTAAAGAAGAATTACGAAGAAATGAAACGAATGATACGAGAGGAAATTGACTACAAAGGGGTATCTGTCATTATCCCCCGCAGAGATTGCATCCAAACATTAGCACGCAAAAAGAAGAATAAATAAGCCATGAAAAAAGATATTATACTATCAGGCGTAGGTGGACAAGGTATTTTGTCTATTGCCACAGTCATCGGTAAAGCAGCCTTGAAAGAGGGACTTTATATGAAACAGGCAGAAGTGCACGGTATGAGTCAGCGTGGTGGTGATGTGCAATCGAATTTGCGAATCAGTGACTGCCCTATCGCTTCTGATTTAATTCCATCGGGTAAATGCGATCTGATTATTTCACTTGAGCCAATGGAAGGGCTTCGTTACCTCCCCTATCTCAGCGCTGATGGCTGGGTGGTTACGAATGAGACTCCGTTCATCAACATTCCTAACTATCCTGATAAAGAAAAGGTAATGGCAGAAATAAAGATGCTGCCTCACAAAATAATACTCAACGTAGACGAAGTAGCCAAAGAGGTAGGCTCTGCACGAGTAGCAAACATGGTATTATTGGGAGCTACTATACCTTTCTTGGGAATAGATTATGCTAAAATACAAGATAGCATTCGTGAGATCTTCGAACGTAAAGGTTCCGAGATTGTAGAGCTTAACTTGAAAGCATTGGCTGCCGGAAAAGAGATTGCAGAAAAAACAATGTAAAAGCGTGAGTGATATAAACAGAAGCAATAAATAAACAAAATATGCAATTATTAAAAGAAAGAATCCTGCAAGACGGAAAATGTTTTGAAGGGGGTATCCTGAAAGTAGACAGTTTTATTAACCACCAGATGGATCCTAGATTAATGAAATCTATCGGTGATGAGTTTGCGCGGCTTTTTGCTTCAAGCGGAGTTAACAAAATAATGACCATTGAAGCCAGCGGCATTGCTCCTGCTATTATGACGGGTTATCTCATGGATCTTCCGGTTGTCTTTGCGAAGAAAAAATCGCCGAAGACAATAGAAAATGCATTAATCACTACTGTGCACTCATTTACCAAAGACCGCGACTATGAAGTCGTTATCAGTTCGGATTTTCTCACTCCGAATGACAGAGTACTGTTCGTCGATGATTTCTTAGCCTATGGGAATGCAGCCCTGGGTGTTATCGATCTGATGAAACAATCGGGCGCACAACTGGTTGGGATGGGCTTTATCATAGAGAAAGCATTCCAAAACGGACGAAAGATGCTCGAGGAAAAAGGGGTACGAGTAGAATCTTTAGCCATAATAGAAGATCTGTCCAATTGCCAAATCAAGATAAAAGAATAGCAGAACACACAGATGACTTACACAGGTTTGGAGAATCTTTTTGAAGCTCCATTTCGCATCAATGGGTCAAAAACAGCCGCTACATTGCGAATATAAAGCATACCGTCATCTGTTACGTTTATTTCTTCAGGAGTATAAGTTATGATACCATCATTCTTCATCTCCTCCAGTTTGCTTGGGTCATAAGAGATATCGGTTTGAATGGTTTCTACGTTCAGACCGATATGTTCTGAAAGCTCTTTCCAGTTCATACGATTATTGCACATCAACGCAGTGATAACCTCACGAGCCAACTGTTCTTCTTTGTTGAGCGCATAGCCACGCATGACAGGCAAGTAGCCTTTGTTGACAATCCCTATATATTCTTCGATGCCTCGCACATTCTGACAATAAGCTGAGGAAAGTTGGCTGATAGCCGTTACACCAAAAGCATAGACTTGTCCGGTAGTAGCACGCGTGCAATATCCCTGAAAGTTGCGATGAAGCATGCCGCTCTGAAGAGCAACATACAAGGCATCATCCGGCTGTACGAAGTGATCGAGCCCGACAGGTTTATATCCGCAACTTGTAAGGATATCTATCGTTCTCTTATACATACTGCTCTTATCCTCCGCAGAAGGTAATCCTGCTTCCTCCAGCTTCAGCATGTTTTTATTTACCCATGGCACATGAGCATAAGAAAATGTCACTAGTCTATCAGGTTCCAGCGTTGCAGCTTTCCCTATAGTTTGCGCAAATCCTTCTACTGTCTGTTTGGGTAAACCGTAAATAAAATCCATGTTTATCTTCACATTGTGGGAACGTAATATAGAAAAAATTTCCTCCATTGGCAGAAGAGAGGGAGCACGATTGGAGATTTCGAGCACTTCTGTATTGAAATCTTGCACACCAATGCTGAGACGATTAAACCCCGCTTCAACCAATTGCAACCAATGCTTTTCGTTCAAATAACCCGGATGGCATTCAATAGCAATCTCCGGATGTTCAATGCAAGCGAACGATGAAAGAAGTAGTTCATTAATCTCTTTGAGGTAGTGTAACGGGATGGCTGTTGGTGTTCCACCACCATAATGTATCTGGGATATCTTTCGATTCTTATCCAGAAGCGGCAACACCTGCATAATTTCCTTCTTCACTGCATCCACATACGCAGCAACTACATCTTTCTTAGCCATTGGGTACGAATTGCATCCGCAGTAATGACACAAACGTGGACAGAAAGGAATATGGATATAAAATGAAATATAATCGGGATGCTCCTGATTGGAAGCTATTACAGCCTCACGATAATCCTTGGAGGTAAATCCTTCGTGAAAATAGTTGGCTGGGGGATAGCTAGTATACCGAGGAGTAGGAACGTTATATTTTAAAAGCAAATCAGATTTCATATACGTAATATTTTTCTATAGTAAAACCAAACAAAGAGTAAAGAGATCAGGGATAATCCGACTTCTGCCAGAAACAGATTACTGTATCCCACACAATCGGCCAACTTGCCACTTCCTACAGCTACAATCATGCTACTGAAATGCAGAATCACAATTTGCAGTGTAAAGTCGGTACCTTCACGCCCTACCCTTACATAGTCCATAGCTACTGTGTAAATCAAAACGGTAGAGAGTCCATAACTAAACCATAAGCAGAAAATGACAATGTAGAGCGCAATATCTCCCACATTCTCCATTCTGGAAACAAAGACAAATAAGAGTGTGGTACACAAAACAGAAGTAGCAAATAGAGTTGCTGCATGCCCCCTTCCCCATCTACGAATAATGTGTCCGCTCACATAAGAGCCTAAGCATCCACAAAGCGAGCCAAAGACGCTAAACATAAAGCCAATATCAGCAATCGGGTAGCCTAAATCCACCATCCATGGTTTTAGCATAGTTAAAGTTCCAATCAGTCCGGAATTAAAAAGAAAGAGAAACGTTAATTGCGACCCGATCCTACGTTGACGAAAGAAGAGATACAAGTCCTTCATACTGATAGGAATTCGCCCGGCACGAGAGATAAACGTATGGTCATGATAAAGGAGTAGCGGAATAAGCATAACAAGAACAAACGCAGAAAGCCCAAGCAGCAGGCCTGTCCATCCCATAAGTTTGTAATGAACCAGCAACAAACCACCTCCAACTAAAGAACCAATAAAGCTGCCCATGCTCTGCATGCTGTTTGCACGCCCTCTCTCTTTTTTAGGAAATGAAAGAGTAGTTAAGGCGTCGGTTGCAATATCTTGAGTACCGGATGCTACAAAAGAGACTATAATTAAGCATAAGACTACAGGAAAGTTAGCTTTTAAATCAAGAAAAGCCAGCATAAAAAGAAGAACTGCATAAACTATCTCTGAGGAAAAAATCCAGTATTTGTATGTTCCCAAGCCAGATGTATTTCGATCAACAATAGGTGCCCATAAGAATTTCACAATCCAAGGTAGTTTAATAAGTTGTAGCATTCCGATAGCCGTAAGCGAAAAGTTTTCTTGTCGCATCAGTACGGGCAGTAACGTACTGAAAAGACTCATTGGCACCGACTGCGCAATGTATAGTGATAAAAAAGTAAAGAGTTTATTAGCTTGTTTATCTGCCATTCTTTATATACTAATTATAGTGTCAATGAAATAGTTGTTCCAAAGGTAAGAGGTTTTCCTTTCTGAGCAAAATTATTTCCCAACGAGCTGAGGTAGAAAGCCATATATTCTCTGGACATAGCATTCTTTATCCACAAATCAACAGTCAAAAACTTCTTTGATGCAGAAACCTTGCCATTAAGCAGCCCGTAAAATCCCTGTTTCACAGAATTATCATCATTAAAATAATGTTTTCCCGTTCCAGCATATTGAGCAGAGAAACAAAGCCTGTCAATGTATTTTGAATTTAAATTCAAGGTATAGTCTCCACCAAGCATCAATGTCTGATTCGGCACATAGGGAATATAGTTTCCTGAATAATCAGCATCTCCATTAACATAGGTGCGAAATTTAGCTTCTGTGTAACCGTAACTTAGCTGCAAATTCAAGGCGCCAGTTACTCTTCCATTAAGCGTCAATTCAACTCCCTTACTATATGATTTGCCCGCATTAGCGAGCAGAGAACCTTTGCCGGTAGCTAAGGGATGAGAAATTTGTTGATGTCTCCAATCAATATAAAACAAAGCTACATCTCCGTATATCTTATCGCTCAACATAGAGAAACGGCTACCCAGTTCGTAATTCCAACTATATTCGGGAGAAAAAGTACGCTCATTATCTGTACTGAAAGTAGTATTGAAACCTCCTGTTTTATATCCTTTGGTAGTAGTTACATAAATCATATTGCAGGGATCGAACTGATATTGAAGAGATAGTTTCGGAGTAAACTGAGTAAAGCTCTTGCCATCATTCAAGTGAGTAAGCTGAGTCTTCTGTCCGTCAGCCACTTTTGATGATGTATAATCCTGCTTGGCCTTCTCATAGTCGAAACGTAAGCCAAAAGTCATGGATAGATTCCTTATAAGCAAATCTTTCAATGTGGATTGGTGATAGAAAGCCGCACCATAGTTCGGTTCATCGTAATCTTTCAGTGTAGTGGCAACCAGCACCGCCCGATCACTCATTTGATAAAATCCAAAAAGACCATTCAACCATGAATAATGCCCATTTCCTTTGGAGCGCATTTCAAACTCCTGAGAGAATTGATGTTGCTGTTGCTTTTGCGTAACAAAATAGAGTGATGCAGTAGTAAAGTCCTGATCAATGGCTTGCCTGTCGTCCAAATTCTGATATCCTGTAACCGATTTTACCTGAAAATGCTCAAAGTCATAGTCAAAAGTCAAACCGCTTGTCAGCACTCCCTGGCGATAGGAACTATAATCATTGTAGTTTACATGACCGATCTTACCTGTTTCAGGATCTATCAAGGCATACGGATAACCACCCTGATCAGTATATTCATAATTTACAAAGAAGTTTGTTTCCAGGCCGCAATCACTTTTCCATATGAGTTTGGCTCTGCCGGAAACTAGATTTAGGTCATCGGCATCACTCCCGGTATAATCATTTTCAAAGAAACCATCATTATGTTTGTATTTAGCGGAAACAGAATAACCAAATCTATCAGAAGTCTTGCCATAATAACTTCCGGAAAATTGCGTTTGCCCATAATTGCCTAGCAACTGCCTATAGTTGAATCCCTGATAATCCAAGGGATTCTTGGTGTATACATTGATAATCCCTCCCATCGTATTACGGCCATAAAGTGTTCCTTGTGGACCGCGAAGCACCTCTATTCGACTGACATCATTCATGTCAAAATCAAACACCGACTTATCAAAAAAAGGCACACCGTCAACATAAAGCCCGACTGAAGGTGAATTTATTTTGGAACCAATACCGCGTATATATAAAGGAGAAGTCAATTTCGAGCCGTAATCGGGGAAATATAGATTAGGGATATAAGTACTGATTTCTTTCAGGTCCACGATATTGTTCGTATTTAAATCATGAACAGAAAGGAGAGAAACAGAAGCAGGTACTTCACGGAGATTTTTCTTCTCTTTGTAAGATGAAACAATAACTTCATTAAGCATCACTCGAAAGCGAATAGCGGAATCGGCTAAAACAGAATCAACCATAACTGAAGTACCCCATGAATGAAGGCAAAAAAGCATTAATGCAAAAAATGTGAATGTTCTCATCTTATCTTTTCTAAATTAATTTACTGCAAAATTACATGATTCCATTCTTCTATACAATCCTCATTAATTAGGATTTAGAACGCGTTCATCTCTTTTAATAATGCAAGTACGAGCTATTAAAATGACATATAGAGAAGAAGTTATAAAAAAAAGCGATATACCCAAGAGTATACCGCTTCCTTTGCGAGCTAAAAGCTCTCTTCCCTATTTTATTCCAGAATTACGACACGATTAAGAGCGTCTTTGCTAAACATATTACTTGTACCGCCGAAGCCAACTAATTCTAATTGCTCAACAGCTACACCTTCTTCAATAAGAGTATCATAGACAACCTGAGCGCGTTTTTCACTTAACGTTTGGTTCAACTTAGCACTACCTGTATCTTTATCTGCATATCCTGCAATCTTATATTTCTTGCCTGGATTAGCTTTGATGATTTTGGCAGCCATTTGCAAGTTAACCATACCTTGATCACTAATCTTCGAACGTCCAATTTCAAAGAATATTGCACGTGGACCTGCAATAGTTACTTCTTTAACGACCTCTGTAGTAACAGGCTTTGCATTAGCAAGAGCATTCTGAGCCTTTGCCAACTCAGCCTGAGCATCAGATAGTTCTCTTCTGTATCTGTTAACTTCATCATTGATTGCAGATTCATCAATCTGAGGACAAGTCACGAAATTCTTTCCACCAAAAGTATAAGTAACACCAGCAGTTAAAGAAACGGCTCCGTCAGTGTATGCACTACTTTTACTACCAAACATAGAAGGAGAAACTTCACCTCTGGCCTCAATGTTAATGTCAAAGTACTTATTGACATTAAATTGTCCCATCAAACCAACAGAACCATTAATCAAAGCATTAATATTTTTTTGATTACCAAAAGCTTTTGCAAAAGTTAATCCAGGACCTACAAATGTAGAAACGGTAAACAACCTATCTTCTTTGTATCCGGCAAAGAGGTTTGTCAGGTTCAATAAGGCATCAGCATGTAGCGTTACATATTTTTTATTTTTTATTTCTTCATACGTTCCTGCTGAGTTATACTTTGAATATAATGTTGACCAGATTCCAGCAAACTGAAGACGAGTACCCCATATAGGATTAAATAATTTACCCACAGATATACTAATCAGGGGAGTTATCGCATCTCCAAAGCCATAATCAAAATTGTCCGGATTTACATTTCCCTGAGCTCCAACTCCAGCACTAATGAAAATATTATCCTGAAATCTCTCAGAGTAGTATCTTTCTTTCGTACCCTCGTTTTGCGCCATAGCTGTTGAAGCTCCGGCCAATAATAAAGATAATATTACTATTTTACTTTTCATTGTTTTTTCTATTTTAAATATTTCAACTCTTTTCGTTATTATTTGCTCTGACCACTACTTACTTTAAATAAATTTTATAAATAAGTCCTCCGGTCAAGTATGCCATTTTTTGCATCTCTATTTGCGCATGCAAATGGTTGAAAAGCAAATAGGTTCCACCAAACGCAAAATCTTTTGAATCATATTCAACAATCAGTTTTAAGTTTGGCAGCATTGAGGGTAAATAACTTATTCCTCCTGCAACTCCATTTAAAGAATAGTCATTTCTGTTGTTGTAGAGATATGATAAGTGTATACCCATTTTTCCTTTTCCTACAAAAAAATGCTTGCTCATTGCAACAAAGAAACGACTAAAATAACCATTTCCATTAGTAGAAGCTATTTCTCCATCCCCTGACTCAGTGAATGGATCTGAAGTCCCAATAACAATTGCAGGCATATCTTTCCAAAATTGTTCCTCTCTCAAAACTCTTGCTCTTACAGAAAAATATCTGTCTTGATTCGTAAATTTTCCTTTCCCTACTTTCCAATTAACCCCAGTGGTTTGTGATTGAAATAAAGTACATGTGTAAGCCACCTCTAGCCAAGGAAAAACTGTTATATTAAGAAAGTAATTATACGTGTGATATGACCATATAGGAGGAGTTATCTCCTTGTTCATAAAGTTACCACCAAGCATTACTGTTTTATCCCTTTGCATTTCCGCAGACGGAGTATGCAGTAAGCCGGTTACACCGTATGTTAATTGAGCCGAAAGCGTAGAATTACAAAATAAGAAATATCCCATCATAATAAGAATTCTCTTTATCATTTCTTGACTTTTGGTTCAATTATATACGGCGTTATTCATCTATTACTATTACTCAGCAGACCCTGAACCACCACCAGCGTTAGTTGAATCTCCGTGAGTATCATGACTGTCATGAGTGTCAACTAAAGGAGCAACCCTCACATTAGATTGCCAAGTAGCGATTCCACCCCAATTAGCACCATTTATTAGAAAAATATATTCTTGAAGGTTAATGGTATAAATAACATTATACCCGTAGATAGAATTACCTCCTTCATACAACGTTGTCGTTTTGGTTACTTTTGTTAAACCATACGATTTATTAAGTTGGTTAGCCACATTTGCAATAAATTGCTCTAAATCAGTCACGGATCTTGTGGCTGGTGTCTCTGTAAACGCAAACCCTTCATTATAAGTATAACTAACTTCAACAGGGTCAACAGTAGCTGTACTTAATGTTAATGGAGTTGTAATGACAATAGTTCCATCAGTAACAGTAACTGTAGATGTTCCCATAGTTGTGCCGGTTGGCGCTGTCTCAGGAATAAAATTATCTTCAACAGTTGTTTGTATTTCATCAGTGATGTCGTTCGCTGAAGGAGTTGTTGTTTCAGTAGGAGCCGTTACTTGAGAGTCAGGAGTAAATAATGCTATATCAGCAACAGCAACACTTGTTTGACCATCTGCAACTACAACACAATATACTGTTTTTGTAACATCGTAGTATCCATCAGCAGTAACAGCAACAGTGTGTGCTCCAGAAGCAGTTACTTCCTGAATAAAAGCTCCATTAGTTAATGTAACCGCAGTACCATCAATTTTTACTGTGGCTGTAGTAATAGGTTGCCCATCAGAGCCGTCAGAAATTGATCCAACAACATAATATGCCGCTGGTGCAACTGTAGTAGTATCAATCTCTTCTTTTTCATAGCAACTAGTAAACATTGTACAAAAAACCACCAATACGGCTAGCGCTAATTTAACGCTATTACCGAAAACTTTACCTTTCATTTTCATCTCAATAATTTTAATAAAATTAATAATTCAATAATTCTGATTTAATAAAATACGGGTTAAAACTATTATCTTGCATCATATTATCACTAGCTTGAGACTTATAACTTTTCCCGTAAGTTCTTTCATTACCTGCATTATAACTTATGCCAAAGTTATTTGAAGTTATAATTCTAGGAACATATCCTTTTCTTCTATATTTATAAGGGGGTAATGCTATCTGAAAACGAAAGCCACCATTAAGACCATTATTGCCAGCATGTTCAACTTTCATAGCGTAGAAACCAATAGAAGCATAACGAAAATGACGAATCATATCAAATCGCATTCCATATTCTCCTTCTAAATATCTTTCCGCTTTTAAACTAAATTGTGTGTTATATTTAGGCCAATAGAAGTTTCCCCCCAAGCCGCCTGTAATAAGCCATTTAACGCCATGATGATAAGCCCAGTTTTCAAAGTAACCTCGCCCGGTATATCCAACTCTTCCTTCCAAAGAAAAACGCTCATCTGCTAAAAAATGTTTTGCCCTAGCATCAATTCCCCAACGAAAGTTATTAAAAAATCCAATTGATGTTGTCACAAAAGTTTGCTTAGGCAAACGAATAGACTGTGAAAGTGTAAGAAAACCTGGACGAACTTGTTCATATAGCATTCCGTAATCATTTACTATTGGAATAATAATCTGCCCTGTCAATTTCATACCTTTCCATAAAGAAACTTCAATTGCCGGTGATAAATTTAACAAGATGTCATAGACTCGTGAAAGCTTATAATTCTGGAAACTAAATTCAGGATATAATACAACATCAATCTTATACAAAGAAGAATTTTGTTTTTTGTTGTTTTTTACTTGAGCCCAACCGTCTCCTAATTCGTAACTAATAGACCAATTTTCCCTGTCGGATACGGGAATACTATCATTAAATGAATGGTAATAAAGCGAGATTTGCGGTATATTGTTGTCTAAAACAATTAAGCGACAATTCTTATCTTTGGATAGTCCTGTTTGCTGTATTTGATCTATGGCTTTAGCAATGCCAATGCCATTTAAACGATAAGCCGAATTTTCAACAACAAAAATTCTTTCTTTATCATCTTCATGCCAACTAACATTCTCAAATCCCATTTTAGCCAATGCATTAACGGTGATTTCGCTACTCTGACAATATCCTTTTATTGAAAGGAAACAGATTTGCAAAAGAAAAAGTCTTATTGCGTGCCGACAAAATTTATTTGTTTCGTTTGGGCCAAAGCCTTTTATTTTCATGCTATTCAATATAAATATGAATGCTAGATATTCAATAGAACTATGCAAAAATAGACATTTTTTTATGAAAAACAAACAATTTTACACAAAAAACATGGTATACTGTTTAAATTTCTTCAATTCTAAAGTTTTTCGCCTTTAAATGCTATAAATTTTGAAATTATATTGTAATTTTGTAGACGAATTATGAGTAGAATTTTAGCTATTGATTACGGCAGAAAACGTACTGGGATTGCTGTTACGGATACAATGCAAATTATTGCGGGCGGTTTAACCACTGTAACCACTAATGAATTATTAGATTTTATACTGAAATATATTAAAGAGGAACCAGTTGAACGAATCATTATTGGCCTACCCAGACAAATGAACAATGAAATGTCTGAGAGTATGCAATACATAAAACCTTTTGTTAATAATCTCAGAAAAAAAATACCTGATATGGCTATTGAGTTGGTGGATGAACGTTTCACCTCTGTATTAGCCCATAGAACTATGCTTGAAGCTGGATTGAAAAAAAAAGCTAGGCAAAATAAATCATTGGTAGATGAAATAAGTGCCACTATTATCCTACAGACATATCTCGAAAGCAAGCGTTACTAAGTGAGAATTAATTAAAACTTTTTTTTTCAAAATATGATTTTACCTATTTACGTATATGGGCAACCTGTATTAAGAAAGGTTGCTGATGATATATCCTCAGATTATCCTAATTTAAATGAACTCATAGAAAACATGTTTGAAACAATGGATAAGGCAGATGGAGTAGGACTTGCAGCACCGCAAATTGGGCTAGCCATCCGTGTAGTTGTTATCAATTTGGATCCTCTTTCTGAAGATCATCCTGAGTATAAAGACTTTCGCAAAGCGTACATCAACGCACATATATTGGAATTCACAGGAGAAGACGTATCCATTGAAGAAGGTTGTTTAAGTTTACCCGGCATACACGAAAGTGTAAAAAGAAAGAATAAAATTCACGTTAAGTACCTTGATACTAACTACAACGAGCATGACGAATGGGTAGAAGGATATCTAGCTAGGGTAATGCAACACGAGTTTGATCATTTGGATGGAAAAATGTTCATAGATCATATTTCTCCATTACGAAAACAGATGATTAAAGGAAAACTAAATGCCATGCTGAAAGGCAAGGCTCACTGTTCCTACAAAGTGAAAACAATAAAGTAAAAACAGGAAATCTTTTAATAGCTAGCAGGCTAATCTAAATATATTAAGCCTGTTGGCCATTAAATATGGTAAATCGTTAAGCTATGCAATCCAAACGAGCTTTAAATTAGTCAAAAAAGATAAAAAAAACGCCCTTGAGTCTATTAGATAAATGAAAAACACTACTTTTGCTATGCTTACAAAAGTATATAAAGATCAATGGCAAAAAAAATAATATTAGCTTTACTGCTATTTCCTTCTTTTCTTTCTGCCCAAATAAATACAGAACGGGTCATGACCATTGCCCGTAATGCACTTTATTTTGAGGATTATGTCCTTTCTATTCAGTATTTTAACCAAGTTATTAATGCAAAACCCTATTTATATGAGCCCTATTTTTTCAGAGCTTTGGCCAAAATAAACTTGGATGACTATCAAGGAGCAGAGGCTGATTGCGATGCTGCCATTCAACGAAATCCTTTTGTAATAGGAGCTTATCAAATACGTGGACTTGCTAGAATTAAGCAAAACAAATTCGACGGAGCAATCAAGGATTATAAAAAGGCTATAGAACACGAACCTGAAAATGTGACATTGTGGCACAACTTAACACTATGTCACATCCAAAGAGAGGATTACAAGGAAGCTGAAGATGACTTAGGTAAGTTAATTGCAATTGCACCTAAATATACGCAAGCTTATCTGATGCGTGGCGAAGTGGCATTAAAGCAAAAAGACACTATTCGTGCTTTGCAAGACTTTGATTTAGCCATTAAAATGGACAAGTATAACCCTGATGCTTGGTCATCACGCGCCATCGTAAAATTGCAACAAAAAAAGTATGCTGCTGCTGAATCCGACTTAGACAATGCTACACATTTAAGTTCAAAAAATGCCGGGAATTATATAAATCGGGCTCTGGCCCGCTTCCATCAGAATAACCTAAGAGGCGCTATGGAGGATTATGATATAGCGCTTGATATCGAACCGAACAATTTCATTGGACATTATAATAGAGGCCTACTTCGAGCACAAGTAGGTGATGACAACCGTGCCATAGAAGATTTCGATTTTGTCATTCAAATGGAACCTAAAAACATGATGGCTATTTTTAATAGAGGTTTGCTGAAAGCACAAACTGGAGACCTGCGTGGAGCTATTAAAGATTACACAACTGTTATTAATGAATATCCAAATTTCCTAGCGGGATACTATAATCGAGCCGAAGCAAGAAGAAGAATGGGAGACCGTAATGGAGCAGAACGTGATGAGTTCAAGGTATTAAAGATGCAATTAGATAAACAGAACGGGCTAACAGCATCCAACAAAAACGCAAAGAAAGATTCTAGTGACGCAAACGAAAATGACCAAAAGACTCGAAAAAAATCAGATAAGAATATGGATAACTATGGAAAAATAGTTATTGCTGACGATTCGGAAACTGAAAAACAATATAAAAGCGATTATCGTGGCAAAGTACAAGATCGAAATGTTGAGATTCAAATGGAACCTATGTATTTACTTACTTACTATGAGAAACCAAGCGAAGTAAAACGAACCATTCACTACCACAAATATATTGATGATTTGAATCGCACAAACGTGCTACCAAAACGCTTGTATATTACCAATGCTGAATCTCCTTTAACAGAAGACCAGGTAACATTCCATTTTACCCTGATAGACACACATACCTCTGAAATCGTACAAAATCCGAAAGACGCCCGAAGACGCTTTTCTCGCTCTCTTGACTTCTATTTAGTACAAGATTTTACTAATTCTATTGAAGACTTAACGCAAGCGATTTTACTTGACGACACCTTTTTTCCAGCCTACTTCATGCGAGCATTAGTAAGATGCAAGCAATTGGAATATCAGAAATCAAAAGATGATTTATCAAATACTGTTGTCGCTGTAGCTGTGGGGCAAAAGCCAGCAGTATCGGCGCTAGATTATGATATGGTTAAAAGTGATTTGGATCATGTAATTGCTTTGGAACCCGATTTTGTTTATGCCTATTATAACCGTGCAAATGTACTTGCAATGCTTAAAGATTATCGCGCAGCAATTGCCGATTATGATAAAGCCATTGAACTAAATAAAGATTTTGCTGAAGCTTATTTCAATAGAGGTCTAACACAGATCTTTCTAGGTAATAATAAAAAGGGTATTGCTGACCTTAGCAAAGCGGGCGAATTGGGGATTGTTTCAGCCTATAATATTATTAAGCGCTTTACTGAACAAGCTGAATAACATTTTTCTATAAAACCCCAAAATACTTAAAAGATTTAATTATTTTTGCATACTAAAACAGAGATATAACACATTATTATGATAAAAATAACATTTCCTGATGGCTCTATTCGCGAATATAGCGAAGGAGTTAATGGTCTGCAAATAGCAGAAAGTATAAGTTCTCGTTTGGCGCAAGATGTATTAGCTTGCGGCGTTAATGGCGAAACATATGATTTAGGGCGCACAATAAGTGAAGATGCCTCTGTAGTTCTTTATAAATGGGAAGACGAACAAGGTAAACATGCTTTTTGGCATACCAGTGCACACTTACTAGCCGAAGCTTTGCAAGAATTATATCCAGGTATCCAATTTGGGATTGGACCTGCAATCGAAAACGGTTTTTATTATGATGTAGATCCGGGAGAAGCTGTTATAAAAGAAAGTGATTTGGTTGCCATTGAAGCAAAAATGCTTGAATTAGCCTCAAAGAAAGAAGCGGTAGTACGAAATAACATCAGCAAGACGGATGCATTGAAGAAATTTAGTGATCGAGGTGAAACTTATAAATGCGAATTAATATCAGAATTAGAAGATGGACACATCACCACATATACCCAAGGAGATTTTACCGATCTTTGCCGCGGCCCTCACTTGATGAATACAGGCTCTATCAAAGCTATAAAATTAACTTCTGTAGCTGGTGCCTACTGGCGTGGCCATGAAGATCGTAAGATGCTTACCCGCATCTATGGAATCACTTTTCCCAAAAAGAAAATGCTCGATGAATATTTAGCGATGATGGAAGAAGCAAAAAAGCGAGATCATCGTAAGATAGGAAAAGAAATGGAGCTATTCATGTTCTCCGAAACTGTAGGCAAAGGCCTACCTATGTGGCTCCCTAAAGGGACCGCTCTCCGCTTACGGTTAGAAGATTTCTTGAAAAAAATTCAAAAGCGCTTTGGATATCAACAAGTAATGACTCCTCATATCGGCAATAAGCAGTTGTATATAACATCTGGACATTACGCTAAATACGGAAAAGATTCTTTTCAGCCAATACACACTCCGGAAGAGGGCGAAGAATATTTACTTAAGCCCATGAACTGCCCTCATCACTGTGAGATATATAAATGGCAACCTCATTCTTATAAAGATTTACCACTACGCTTAGCTGAATTCGGAACAGTATACCGCTATGAACAAAGTGGAGAATTACATGGTCTGACAAGAGTCCGTAGTTTTACGCAAGATGACGCCCACATTTTCTGCCGTCCCGATCAGGTGAAAGATGAATTCCTTCAAGTGATGGACATTATCTTCATCATTTTTAAAGCGCTGGATTTCCAAAACTTTGAAGCACAAATATCGCTTCGTGATCCTAATAATCGCGAAAAATATATTGGCAGTGATGAAAATTGGGAAAAAGCAGAGCAAGCTATTGTTGAAGCTTGCCAAGAAAAAGGGCTAAAGGCAAAAGTGGAATTAGGAGAAGCTGCATTCTATGGCCCTAAGTTAGACTTTATGGTTCGTGATGCAATTGGCCGTAAATGGCAGCTTGGAACAATCCAAGTAGATTATAATCTTCCTGAACGCTTTCAATTGGAATATACCGGTGCCGATAATCAAAAACATCGTCCTGTAATGATTCACCGTGCACCGTTTGGCTCTATGGAAAGATTTGTAGCAGTATTGATAGAACACACCGGTGGCAAATTTCCATTGTGGCTAGCCCCTGATCAGGTTGCTATTTTACCTATTAGCGAAAAGTTTAATGACTATGCACAAGAATTGAAGCAATATTTAGACACAATGGACATTCGTGCTATAGTAGATGAAAGAAATGAAAAAATAGGCCGAAAAATACGTGATAATGAGATGAAACGCATTCCATACATGCTGGTAGTAGGCGAGAAAGAAGCAGCAAATAGAGAAGTCTCTGTTAGAAAGCAAGGAGATGGAGATAAAGGAACTATGAAATTTGAAGATTTTGGTAAAATTCTGAATGAAGAAGTTCAAAATATGATAAATAAATGGTAACTTTGCGGCCGATTGTAAAAGCATAGCATTCAGTAATGTTCTAAGGTCCGCTTTTACTTTAACTTTAAAAACAATTTGGTAGTAAAGAAAAAACAAACTGGAAGTAACCGTTTTTTAATGAAGAATGACAGCTTAAAAGGGCAATTTCGAATCAATGAGCAGATTCGAGCCAAAGACGTTCGCATTGTAGGCGATGACGATATTGAGTCGAAAGTTTATCCGATATTTCAGGCATTAAAAATGGCTGAAGAGCGTGAAATGGATCTCGTGGAGATTTCTCCTAACGCAGAGCCACCTGTTTGTCGTATTATTGATTACTCTAAATTTCTTTATCAGTTAAAGAAGCGTCAAAAAGAACAAAAAGCGAAACAGGTCAAAGTGAACGTAAAAGAAATACGCTTTGGACCGCAGACTGATGATCATGATTATGACTTCAAATTGAAACATGCAAAAGGTTTCTTGGAAGATGGGGATAAAGTCAAAGCATATGTGTTTTTTAAAGGGCGTTCTATCCTCTTCAAAGAACAAGGTGAAGTTTTATTACTTCGTTTTGCTAATGATTTAGAAGACTATGCTAAAGTAGATCAAATGCCTGTACTCGAAGGTAAAAGAATGACAATCTTTCTTTCTCCAAAAAAGAAAGAAGGACAGAAAAAAGTGGTTTCAACAGCTTCCACTACCCCTCCAACTAAACTCACAGTCGTTAAGGCTGATAAAATGGTAAAAGTTGAGAATAGTTCTGAAGAAGAAGATAAAGAAATGCGTAATGCGCAGGTATAGTGCATTGCCATATTAAATTAATAATTTAAAAACAAGTAAGATGCCAAAGATGAAAACTAACTCCGGTTCTAAAAAAAGATTCGCTCTTACCGGAACAGGTAAAATCAAAAGAAAGCACGCTTTTCACAGCCACATTTTGACTAAGAAAACTAAAAAGAGAAAAAGAAACTTGTGCTACTCTACAACTGTTGATGCAACAAATGTGAGCCAAGTCAAGGAACTCTTAGCTATGAAGTAATCAAAGCGTAAAAGTATTATTAAAGTATTAACCGAATGCATTAGCTTTAAGTTCATGACGTAAAGTTATGGCGCTAACATTCAAAAAAGAGTAAAACTATGCCAAGATCAGTAAATCATGTTGCTTCAAAAGCAAGAAGAAAGAAAATTTTGAAATTGACCAGAGGTTACTTTGGTGCTAGAAAAAATGTATGGACCGTAGCTAAAAACACTTGGGAAAAGGGTTTAACCTATGCGTTTCGTGATCGTAGAAATAAGAAAAGAAACTTTCGCGGACTTTGGATACAACGCATCAATGCTGCTGCCCGTTTAGAAGGAATGTCGTATTCTAAACTAATGGGAGGGCTGCATAAAGCTGGCATTGAAATAAATCGCAAAGTTTTAGCTGATTTAGCAATGAATCATCCTGAAGCTTTCAGTGCTATTGTAGCTAAAGCAAAAGCAGCTTAATATTAACTATAGATTTATAAAGCGCTATTACTTTCATTAGTAAATAGCGCTTTTATTTTAAAAAGACTTAGTGTATTAGGATACAAAGGATTTAATAAACAATTCGACGAATCAACTTGTTTATCTCATATAAAGTGAATATATTTGTTGAGCAAAAGCATTAGCCGCATTGGTTGGATTGGGAAACTCATCAAATATAATGGAATACCGAGACAAGCTTTGCTTCTTAATGGCGGGCCACATATCCTTTGGGATAACTTTTAGTCAGTGGATTACAGAGAGAGTGGGCACTCAAATCATGTCATTCGGAGTTTCATCACATCATCGATGCGGCTTTTATCAAAAAAGGACGATATTCCAATAGAATTATCGTCCTTTTTAATTAGTATCTTCTAATAATAAAACAGACAGAGGAGAATAAGCTTGCGCTGATTCTCCTCTGTCTATATCTAAAACGCGACAATTAAAATACACGATATAACAACCAAGCTCCTTGAAAATCTTTTCTATTAGGATACTTGGCTTTAAAAGCATCACGAGCGTCAGCAGCAGTAGCTTTATCAGAGAAAGTGTTTACAATAACGCGATACATCGCAGCCTCTGCATTAAAGGCAATAGCAGCACTATAACCCTCAGCATCAAGAAAATCTTTCAAACCTTCAGCATTAGCTTTTAATCCAAAACTGCCACAAACTACACTGTACTCTTTTAAAGCATCTGTTCCGGAAACAACAGTAACTTTTTCTTGACGAACACTAGCATCCTTCCCAGTCTTTACTGCCACAGGAGCAGTAGCAACAGGCGTAACATCTACGGAATTATTGACTTGAGGCTCTGCCAATTCTTGCTGCTTTGCTTTTTCATATGCTTTCTTATATGCACTTTCACTCGATTTGCACGAAGTAAAAGCCAATACAACACATACTCCCATTCCTAACATTGCTAAATTTTTCATGTTTTATACATTTTAGTTAATAATTCATTTCCATATTTTATTCTAATATCACATTATACTGCCCATCTAAAGGCATAAACAGTTATAATTAAAATAAACAGACAATTATAAAAATACTATTTATGCTCTATCTTCTTATTCTCTTTGTATGAAATAGTAGAAGTCGCTTGATTTGTAGGCATAAGTAGTACTTCTGCTATTTGCACATGCGCAGGAGCAGAAGCTGCAAAGTAAACAGTTTCCGCAACATCATCACCGGATAAAGGTTGTATGCCTTCATAAAAACGATTTGCAACATCTTTATCTCCACGGAATCTTACAACAGAAAAATTAGTTTCCACCATGCCTGGTTTAATATTGGTAACCCTGAGAGGAGTATCAACCAAATCGATGCGAAGTCCGTCAGACAAGGCCTTCACTGCAGCTTTAGTAGCACAATAAACACTACCTCCCGGATACGCACCATCTCCGGCAATAGATCCTATATTTATAATATGCCCACTTCCACGTTCAACCATACCTGGTACAACCAAACGGGTTACTGCTAATAGGCCTTTTATATTTGTATCAATAACAGTATCCCATTCATCAAGCTGACCTTCGTGCTCTTTGTCCATTCCAATTACAAGACCTGCATTATTAATCAAAAGATCAATCTTTTTCCAGCTTTCGGGTAATGACATCAGAGCTTTAGCAATCGCTTCACGATCACGCACATCAAAAGGAAGTAAATAAACTGAAATATCATTTTTTGATTCCAACTCTATTTTCAATTGTTCCAATACAATTGTATTTCGAGCATTAAGAATTAAATTTGCTCCCTGAGAAGCAAATTTTCGTGCACATCCTGCTCCAATGCCACTACTTGCTCCTGTTATAAATACTATTCTATCTTTCATCATTAATCTAGTCATTAGTAAAAGACAAAAGTACCGTTTAGCATTTGTCGATGGATAATCTTCTTAGTTAAATATATTTAAACTAAACAGAACATTCATTTATCCAGCTCATGTTGGCGTATCTTTGCAGTCAATAAAAAATATAACAGAGCTATAAAGCTCATCAATTATTCTACATGACATTTGAACAATTACATCTCATTGAGCCAATATTAAAAGCTCTACAACAAGAAGGCTACACCTCACCAACTCCCATACAAGAACAGTCCATACCTATTTTGCTTCAAGGAAATGATCTACTTGGTTGTGCACAAACTGGCACAGGAAAAACTGCAGCATTCTCAATTCCTATATTGCAAAAACTTTATAAAACGGATAACAAAAAAGGCATCAAAGCATTAATACTAACTCCGACAAGAGAGCTAGCAATCCAAATAGGAGAAAGCTTTGAAGCATACGGTAAGTACACAGGCTTACGCCATACTGTTATTTTTGGTGGAGTCGGTCAAAAGCCTCAAACGGATGCGTTACGTGCCGGAGTACAAATACTGATTGCTACCCCCGGCCGCCTCATGGACCTTGCATCTCAGGGGTTCATCTCATTAAAAACATTGGATTTCTTTGTACTCGATGAAGCCGACCGCATGCTTGACATGGGATTTATTCACGATATAAAAAAAATACTTAAGTTGCTACCTTCCCAACGTCAAACACTCTTTTTTTCGGCAACAATGCCTCTGGAGATTGAAAAGCTAGCTAATTCTATGCTTACAAATCCTAAGAAGGTAGAAGTAACACCTGTATCTTCAACAGTCGATACAATTTCTCAATGTTTATATTTCGTAGAAAAGAAAGAAAAAACCGATTTATTGATCCATTTATTAAAAGATAAATCTGTAGAATCTGCATTAATCTTCACCAGAACAAAGCACGGAGCGGATAAATTATCACGTATACTAAAAAAAACAGGAATTACCGCAGAAGCCATCCATGGAAATAAATCTCAAAATGCCCGCCAACGAGCACTCACTGATTTTAAAAATCATGATCTGCGAGTGCTTATCGCAACAGATATTGCAGCCCGCGGAATAGATGTGGATCTCCTCTCCCATGTATTCAACTATGAACTCCCCAACGTGCCGGAAACGTACGTACATAGGATTGGACGAACCGGTCGTGCCGGACACGAAGGAGTAGCCATAGCGTTCTGTGAATCAGAAGAGCTCCCTTATCTTAAGGATATTCAAAAATTAATAGGAAAAACAATACCTGTTATAAAAGAACACCCTTTCGTTACTACCGAAAGCATCAATGCGCAAGAAAAGAAAACGGAAGAATTAAAGATAAAAGCTAAAGAAAACAAACCTTACCGCGGAAGCCGCGCCAATGGCGATTATTGGAGAAGGCAGCAACAACCTCAACAAGGAAAAAAACAACAAAGCGATAGAAAGCCACAAAAAAGTACTCCGAAATAGTGCATAGATGCTACAAATAGCATTTAATCGGAGGTTGAGAACCAAATCTCGGCAAAAAGAAACAATCCAAAGATGAACAATACAGAGGCTCTATTTGTTAAAATAGTTATAATCACATAAAGAAAAAAATTATGAAAGGATTAAATGTATTGGCTGCATTCTTAGGCGGTGCAGCAGTTGGTGCTGCAATAGGTATCCTATTTGCTCCAGAGAAAGGTGAAGACACTCGCCGAAAAATAGCAGAAATTCTTCGAAAAAAAGGCATTAAGCTCAATCGTAGCGAAATGGAAAATCTAGTTGATGAGATTACGGCAGAGATTAAAGGAGAAGTAACTGAGTAAAAACAGAGCCATCATGTTTGCAAACGATGAAAGCATAGAAAATATTCAACAACTATTTATTGAGTTGAAAAAGTATTTAGAACTTCAGAAAGAGTATACAAAATTTGAACTGACCGAAAAGCTCACGATACTTCTATCAACCTTAATATTGATTTTTATTCTCATCATTCTTGGCATGGTGGCCTTGTTCTATGGTCTATTTGCACTAGCATACGTACTGGAACCTTTAGTAGGAGGCTTGACAGCTAGCTTTTGTATTATTACCGGTATAAACCTCTTACTCATATTAATAGTGATACTTTTTAGAAAGAAACTTATTATCGCTCCACTGGTAAACTTCTTAGCAAATTTATTTCTCAACAATTCAACTAAAAGATGATGAGATGAATAAGCATGATACACAAAAGATCAGCCTTGAAGATATTGCATTACGAAAGGCCAAATTGTTGGAAGAGATACGAGCTCAGAAGATTGTTATCGTAGAGACCGCCCGCCTAGCTTTTAATCCTTATTCAAGAGCTGTAACCACAGGTAGCTCACTTATGAAAACACTCAATACCGGAATGGCCGTTTTTGAGGGAGCAATGCTGGGATTGAAGATAATGAGAAAAGTCCGTCGATTCTTTGGCTAAAACCAAAACAAATAACTAGCATAAAAAAGAGTGGCATTAAAAGAATTAAAATTCTTTTAATGCCACTCTTTTTTATGCTTTTGAAATCCGTTGACTATACATATGTTTCTAAAAGCTTTACCGCTCCATTAGGTTTAATAGAAACTTCTTGTGTAGAAGCAGGAAAGAGTATCGTTTCTCCAGCAGATAGTGTTATTTCATTTTTCTGATCATCAATGATATTGCACGATCCTTCTATACATATAAAAATGACAAATGAATCTAATTCCGAGTAATCACACGAAATATCTTCCGTCATATCATACAATGAAGTAGTAAAATAAGGACAAGCAACTAATTCAACAGGTTCATTTTCTACAGTTTCATAACTGGTTCGATAATCATCGACCACCTCAAAATTAATGGCTTCACGAGCCAAGTCAGTATGAAGCTCACGTGTCTTTCCATCAGCATCTTTCCGATTAAAGTCATAGATACGATAGGTAATATCTGACGTTTGCTGAATCTCTGCAACAAAAGCCCCCGCACCAATACTATGTACCCGACCAGCTGGTAGAAAGAAAACATCCCCCGGATGAATCTCATACTCTTGTAACACATCTGTAATTGTATTGTTATACACCCTGTCTTTGTACTCTTTGGGAGTTATCTCTTCTGAAAAACCGGAACGTAGCTTAGCACCTTTATCAGCACCCACAACATACCACATTTCCGTTTTTCCCATAGAATTGTGACGCTTCTTCGCCAAATCATCCGACGGATGTACTTGGATAGACAAGTCTTGCTTTGCATCAATAAATTTGATAAGCAACGGAAACTTGTTGCCAAAACGGACATAATTGGCTTCACCAACCAACTCTTCACGGTATTTTGCTACCATTTCTATAAGTGAAAGACCTTTGTCGACCCCATTGGCCACAACCGATTCGCTGTTTTCAACGCCCGACAATTCCCAACTCTCTCCAACTCCTGTCAATTCATCATTCAGATGTTTGAACGAAATAATTTTATCGCCCCCCCAAAGTCTCTGCTTTAAAATGGGTTCAAATTTTAATGGATACATTTTTTTGTTATAAACTTAGATTAAAAACACTTGATTTTAACAATCCGAGGACAAACATACAAAAAATATCAAAAAAGAGAGCATTATAGAAGGTTTTTTCATGAAAATATCTTTGAAAATTAGCTCATATCTTAGATTAAGAAAGTAAAGTGGAAGAAACGCTAAACTTTCATAAATGCCTACCCATATTTGCCCATAATAATTTGGGAGAACGGAAGAATTTACCTTTATTTGCAAGAAATATTAAATAATACCGAACATGATAAACACATTTTCCACCGAAGGTAATTTATCCGGTTTAGATCGGAAGAAATTCCAAAAAAATATAGCTGGTAAAGAGACTGATTTATATGTCTTAAAGAATAAGCAAGGAATGGAAGTTGCCGTTACAAATTATGGCTGTGCAATTCTCTCCATCATGGTGCCAGACAAGGACGGGAAATATGCAAATGTGGTATTAGGACATGATAGCATTGATAATGTGATCAATAGCCCTGAACCATTTTTAAGTACAACCATCGGACGTTATGGCAATCGTATAGCCAACGGAAAGTTTCAGCTACACGAGAAAGAATATAGCTTAACCGTCAACAATGGTCCTAACTCTCTACACGGAGGTCCTACGGGTTTTCATAGAAGGATATGGGATACTAACCAGATAAGCCAAGACGCAATAGAGTTTACCTACCTTTCCATCGATGGAGAAGAAGGATTTCCCGGAAACTTAAAAGTATCAATGACCTATCGGCTTGATGAAGATAAAAATGCTTTAGTCATAGAATATCATGCTACCACCGATAAGCCTACAATTGTGAATCTGACCAATCACGCCTTCTTCAATCTAGCTGGAATAGCCAACCCCACTCCTACCATAAACAATCATGTTGTAACGATCAACGCAGATTACTATACTCCAATAGACGAAGTATGTATACCTACCGGTGAAATTTTAAATGTAGAAAATACTCCGCTCGACTTCCGTACGCCACACACTGTTGGCAGAAGAATAGAAGAATACCATTTGCAATTAATTAATGGTCACGGATACGATCATTGTTATGTGTTAAACAAAACAGAAGTTGGAGAATTAAGTCTGGCGGCTATTTGCACTGATCCTACAAGCAAACGCAGTATGGAAGTATATACAACAGAAGCTGGAGTGCAACTTTACACAGGTAATTGGCTCAACGGATTTGCAGGCGCACATGGGGCCACTTTCCCCGCTCGTAGCGCTATCTGTTTTGAAGCACAATGTTTCCCTGACACCCCAAACAAGCCTCATTTTCCCACTGCCACTTTGCTACCTGAAGATGAGTATCAACAGATTACTATCTATAATTTTACAGTACAAGAATAATTAACTAACTCAATTTATAAACCTACATTTTAAAATCTAACAATGATACAAGAAAAAAAGAACAAGAATATCGTAGCCATTGTCACGATGTTCTTCATTTTTGCTATGATTTCATTCGTGACTAATCTTGCTGCACCTTTTGGCACCATCTGGAAAAACGAATACGCAGGCGCAAATACTTTAGGTATGATGGGAAACATGATGAATTTCCTTGCATATCTATTTATGGGTATTCCTGCAGGTAACATGCTTGTTAAAATCGGTTATAAAAAGACAGCACTCATTGCCATGGGTGTAGGTGTTCTAGGATTGTTTACACAATATTTCTCAAGCTTATTTGGAACAAATATTGAGGTATTCACGGTAGGTGAATTTGCTATTAAACTAAATTTCATCATCTACTTATTAGGTGCCTTCATCTGTGGCTTTTGTGTATGTATGCTTAACACAGTTGTTAATCCCATGCTCAACATACTTGGCGGTGGTGGTAACAAGGGAAATCAGCTCATTCAAACCGGTGGCGCTCTTAATTCTCTTTCCGGCACACTGACGCCTCTCTTTGTAGGCGCATTGATTGGCACGGTAACTTCTCAGACAGCAATGTCAGATGTATCACCACTTTTATTCATTGCAATGGGTGTTTTTGCATCGGCTTTCATCATCATATCATTCATAGCCATACCAGAACCCCATCTTAGAAAAGGGAATGTAGAAAAAGAAAAATACATTCATAGTCCTTGGGCTTTTCGCCATACAGTACTTGGAGTAATTGGTATTTTCATTTATGTAGGTATTGAAATAGGTATCCCGGGTACACTCAACTTCTACCTCGCAGATTCTAGCGCAAAAGGTGCCGGTCTATTAGTCAATGGTGCGGCTATTGGAGGTGCTATTTCGGCTATTTATTGGTTATTAATGCTCGTAGGACGTTCAGCAAGTAGTGCTATTAGCGGTAAAGTATCTAGTAGAACCCAATTAATTGTTGTATCGGCCACAGCCATCTGCTTTGTTTTGATTGCTATTATTACACCAAAAGAAGTAACCGTTTCTATGCCGGGATATAGCGTAGAAGAGGGTTTTCAAATGGCACAAGTACCTGTTAGCGCACTCTTTTTAGTACTTTGTGGACTTTGCACTTCTGTTATGTGGGGTGGCATTTTCAATCTCGCTGTTGAAGGCTTAGGAAAATATACCGCGCAAGCATCCGGTATATTCATGATGATGGTTGTGGGCGGAGGTGTATTACCGCTTGTTCAACAATTTATTTCTGATGCTATCGGCTACATGTCAAGCTATTGGCTTATTATTGCGTTGTTAGCCTACATATTATTCTATGGCTTAGTCGGTTGCAAGAACGTTAACAAGAATATCCCTGTTGATTAACAATATATATAAATTTATTCACACCATAATTTCATTATCATGGATATAGAATATGTAAGAAGCCGTTTCACAAAACATTTTGACGGAACTACCGGATTTGTGTATGCATCACCCGGACGTATTAACCTCATTGGAGAGCACACCGACTATAACGGTGGTTTTGTCTTCCCCGGTGCTATAGACAAAGGCATGATTGCAGAAATCAAGCCCAATGGCACCCAAAAAGTATTAGCGTATTCCATCGACTTAAAAGACTATGTCGAATTCGGCCTTAACGAAGAAGATGCCCCACATGCTAGTTGGGCGCGATATATTTTCGGCGTTTGCCGTGAGATGATTAAACGTGGCGTAAAAGTGGAAGGATTCAATACCGCTTTTGCAGGAGACGTACCTCTGGGCGCCGGCATGTCATCATCCGCAGCACTTGAAAGCACTTACGCTTTCGCTCTGAACGAATTGTTCAACGGAAACATAGATAAGTTTGAATTAGCTAAAATAGGACAGGCAACGGAACACAACTATTGTGGCGTTAACTGCGGAATCATGGATCAATTTGCATCTGTATTCGGGAAAGCAGGAAGCCTCATCCGCTTAGATTGTCGTTCTTTAGAATACCAATACTTCCCCTTCAAACCGGAAGGCTACCGTTTGGTGTTGCTCGATTCTGTAGTAAAGCACGAATTAGCTTCTTCAGCATACAACAAACGTCGTCAATCATGCGAGACAGCCGTAGCTGCCATCAAGAAGAACCATCCTACAGTAGAATTTCTGAGAGATGCCACTATGGACATGCTCAAGGCAGTTAAAGACGAAATCACCACTGAAGACTATATGCGTTCAGAATACGTTATTGAAGAAATTCAACGTGTGTTAGACGTGTGCGATGCTTTGGAAGTTGGAGACTACGAGACTGTTGGTCAGAAGATGTATGAGACTCACCACGGAATGAGTAAGCTTTACGAAGTAAGTTGTGAGGAACTTGATTTCTTGAACGACTGTGCTAAGGAATGTGGCGTAACTGGTTCGCGCGTAATGGGCGGCGGCTTTGGAGGCTGCACCATCAACTTAGTGAAAGACGAACTTTACGATAACTTCATTGCAACAGCTGAGAAAGCATTCACTGAAAAATTTGGTAGAAGTCCTAAAGTTTATGACGTAGTCATAGGCGATGGATCAAGAAGACTTTTGTAATAAAATCATTCTTAACCATACGAAAGGCTGAATTGGAAATTCCAAGTCAGCCTTTTATTTTTTATTCTCCCTCCAAACAACATGCTATTGGTGCCGTCCCAATATCTCCTATTGTCCTACAGATTACAATTCATCTACTCCACACAGAAGGTCTAATATGCTTTTAAGTAAGCAAGACCAAAGGAGCAATAAGTGCATTTCAAGGCTTTATTAATCAAATTCTACGGTTCCAACTTTACGCTTCACGCCTGTAGTCTGTACAGACTACAGGCGTGAAGCGTAAAGACTACGAGTGTGGAGTATAGAGACTACGGCCGTGATCTATAAAAGATGTATCGCAGCCCAGGGAAAACGCATTATAAAAATTGAATAAATGTAGTCTTCAAATATACAAAATATAATTGTATAATCCATTGATAATAAGTATATTATTCTTTGTTTGTCTTCTACTTATTTGTACCTTTATGTTC
>Ga0316613_10000040_pt1 | contig 186275 bp, 165 predicted proteins | sample OWC_soil_day10_C_2_FD_207647 | JGI IMG/M metagenome (GOLD analysis project Ga0316613, IMG submission 207647) | Wetland soil microbial communities from Old Woman Creek delta, Ohio, United States - OWC_soil_day10_CT_b | ecosystem: Environmental > Terrestrial > Soil > Wetlands | place: USA: Ohio... | reverse complement strand
GCGTCGCGCGAATCCCGATGAGCGGCGCCATCCGCGGCGTGATCCCGTTCATGATCGCGCAGACCATCGTGATGTTCCTGCTCGTCGTCTTCCCCGAGATCGTCATGCTGCCGCTCAAGTGGATGACCCACTAAGTTCTTTGCGACAACGGCGGGCTGCGGCCCGCCGTTTTTCTGTCTAACCCGGAGGTATTTTTTTGAAAGTCACAAAACTGACGACCTATCGTCTGGCGCCGCGCTGGATGTTCCTCAAGATCGAAACCGACGAGGGCGTTAGCGGCTGGGGCGAGCCGGTGATCGAGGGACGTGCGCGCAGCGTCGAGGCCGCGGTCAACGAATTGTCCGCCTACGTCATCGGCCAGGATCCGTCGCGCATCAACGACCTCTGGCAAACCATGTATCGCGGCGGCTTCTACCGCGGCGGCCCAATCCTGATGAGCGCGATTGCGGGCATCGACCAGGCGCTCTGGGACATCAAGGGCAAGGTGCTCGGCGCGCCGGTCTACCAGCTGCTCGGCGGTCTGGTTCGCGACAAGATGAAGATGTACAGCTGGGTCGGCGGCGACCGCCCGTCCGACGTAATCGCCAACATCAGAACGTTGCAGGCGATCGGCTTTGACACCTTCAAGCTCAACGGCTGCGAGGAAATGGCGCTGATCGACAACAGCAAGACGGTCGACGCCGCGGTCGCCGTCGTCGCCGAAATTCGTGAAGCCTTCGGCAACCGCATCGAATTCGGCCTCGATTTTCATGGCCGCGTCGCCGCGCCGATGGCGCGAATCCTGATCAAGGAACTCGAGCCCTATCGCCCCTTGTTCATCGAAGAGCCGGTACTCGCCGAACAGGCCGAATACTATCCGCGCCTCGCCGAGATGACGCACATCCCGATCGCTGCCGGCGAGCGCATGTTCTCGCGCTTCGAATTCAAGCGCGTCTTCGCCGCCGGAGGCATCTCGATTGCCCAACCCGACCTGTCGCATGCCGGCGGCATCACCGAGTGCAGCAAGATCGCCGCGATGGCCGAAGCCTACGACGTCGGTTTCGCACCGCACTGCCCGCTCGGACCGCTGGCGCTGGCCTCGTGCCTGCACGTCGATTTCGTCTCGCGCAACGCCGTGTTCCAGGAACAGAGCATGGGGATCCACTACAACCAGGGCGCCGAGCTGATGGATTACGTGCTCAACAAGGACGACTTCGCTTTCCACGACGGCTACATGCTGCCGCCGGCCAAGCCGGGACTTGGCGTCGAGGTTGACGAGGAACTGGTGATCGAGCGCAGCAAGAACGCGCCCGACTGGCGCAACCCGGTCTGGCGCCATGCCGACGGCGCCGTCGCCGAATGGTAGCGAGCGCCACGCACTCGGCATGACCGGCAGCGAGGCGGACTGGCTCACGACCCGGTTCGCTCGCCAGCCACGCGCGGCATACTCGTCGCGCCGCTGATCCACCGTGCAATCGACGGGGGACGGGAACCACTTCTTTAGTTTGCTGCCGAAGAGCGTGCTAAAGTATTCTGCACGGATAGTAACCAGATCCTGAGTTTTCCGCTGGCGAGGGCGCCCCGCAAAAATGAGTCTCGGATGCCGTCGGCCGGGGGTTGGAACACGCTCTTGGCGGTACAAAGCGTCCGCTTTCATGACCCGCGAAATGACACCGGCGGACAACGGTTTTCTTCCCAGTTGATTCGGCAAACGAGGTCAGTGACATGTCCAACGTGATCCTGAAGAACGTCGTCAAACGCTACGGCTCGGTGACGGCGGTCGACCAGCTTTCGATCGAGATTCAGGATCGCGAGTTCGCCGTTCTGGTGGGTTCCTCGGGCTGCGGCAAATCCACCGCGCTGCGCATGATCGCGGGCCTTGAGACGGTGACTTCGGGCGAGATATTCATCGGCGACGTACGGGTCAACGACATGGCGCCAAGAGACCGTGACATCGCCATGGTCTTTCAGAACTACGCCCTCTATCCGCACATGAACGTCCGCGACAACATGGGCTTCGGGCTCAAGATCCGCAAGTTCTCGCCGGCCGAGATCGATTCCCGGGTCGAGGAAGCCGCCGACATCCTCGGCATCCAGGAGTTGCTCGAGCGCAAGCCCAAGGAACTGTCCGGCGGACAGCGGCAGCGCGTCGCCGTGGGCCGCGCCATCGTCCGCAAGCCCAAGGTGTTCCTGTTCGACGAGCCGCTCTCCAACCTCGACGCCAAGCTGCGCGTGGCGATGCGCGCCGAGATCAGCAAGCTGCATCACCGCCTGGGCGCCACCATCATCTACGTCACCCATGACCAGGTCGAAGCGATGACCATGGCCGACCGGATTTTCATCATGAGCCAGGGCGCGCTGCAGCAAACCGGGGCACCGATGGAAGTCTACGCGCAACCAGCGAACCGCTTCGTCGCGGGCTTCATCGGCTCGCCGGCAATGAACTTCATCGAGGCGACGCTGATGGCCGATGACGGCGCCCTGTTCATCGACATCGGGGGCTTCCGGCTGCGAGCGCCCGCGTCGTTTCACGCCCGGCTCGAACCCTACCTTGGCCGCACGGTCATCTTCGGCGTACGCCCCGAGGACATCGCCTTGCATGACCAGGCCAGCGCCGACGGAAACACTTTGATGACGCGCGCGGATGTCGTCGAAACCCTGGGTTCTGAAGTCTTCGTCTATCTGAGTTGCGCCAGCCATCCCCTGGTCGCCCGGATGGCCGTTCCCGAACGCCAGCTGACCGTTGGGCAAAGCCTTGAAGTCGATCTTAAAATGTCAAAGACTCATCTTTTCGACAAAGAAACATCGCTCACAATCGTGTAAGGAAGCGCGGGAAACGGCGGAGTTCGAGCTTCGACTGAGCTGCTTTCGGGTGCGAACAAAGCGTTATGGTGTTGCATGCGTGGCCCGGGGCCGGAACGGGTTGTTTCGGCCATTTGCCGCTCCATGGCGGACTGCGGGGCGGTTTTCGTCAATGTACTACGGAGGATTTATGAGAAAAGCACTGGTTCCTGCACTGGTCGTTCTGTCTTCCCTGTATTTTTCCGTTAACGCGACGGCTCAAACCAAAGAGATCCGCGTGCTGGTGGCCAACCATCCCTACGGCGAGCTGCTCAAATCGGCGATTCCCGAATTCGAAAATTCCACCGGGATCAAGGTGAACGTCGAAAGCCTCCAGGAAGGACAACTCACGACGAAATTGACGACCGAGTTTGCGACGAAGTCGTCATCGGTCGACGTCTTCATGACCCGCCCCCTTCAGGAGGGCAAGATGTTTTACAAAAACGGCTGGTACGAACCGCTCTCCGGGTTCGACTTTAGCGACTATCCGAAGAACGTCATGAGCGTCGCCACCTTCGGGCAAAAATCCTACATCGTTCCGCTGGTCACCGAATGGCAGGTTCTCTATTACCGCAAGGACGTCTTCAAGGATGCCGGAATCAAGGTTCCCACCAACTTTACTGAACTTGAAGCCGCGGCCAAAAAAGTCAATTCGGATAGCCTCGCCGGATTCGCGTCGCGCGGCAAAGGCGCCGCCGCGGTGACCCAGTTGTCGAGCTACGTTTACAACTACGGCGGGCTTTACCTCGACAAGGGCGTTGCCGTTTTCAACTCCAAGCCGGCCGTCGAAGCGATCCGCTATTACGGCAAGATGCTCGGCAACTACGGCCCCAAGGGCGTCACTTCGATGTCGTGGGAAAACATCATGCCGCTGTTCCAGGCCGGCAAGGTCGCGATGTGGACCGACGCCTCAGTGTTCTATGGTCAGATCGTCGATCCGGCGAAGACGCAGGTGGCAGCAGAAAACGTGGGAATCGCCAACTTCCCTGCCGGGCCGAAAATGAACACGCCTTTCATCGTGACGTCCTGGGGTATCGCCGTGGCCAAGCAATCGAAGAACAAGGAACTGGCGATGCGCTTCCTGGAATGGGCGACCAGCAAGGATCTGGCTGCCCGAGGCATGCTCACCAACATCACCATGGCGCGTTCGTCGGTGTGGGAAGACAAGGCGATTCTAGCCAAGATCAATCCGGGCCTGGTTGAAACACGCGCTTACGCGGCCAAGAACGGCAATCCGCTCGATCGCCCCTACATGAGCGCAGTCGGTGAAGCGCGTGACTTGATCGGCGAACTGATCATCGAGTCGATCAATACCAAGGGCGGATCGGCCAAGCTTGAAAAAATGGCCAAGGACAACGTCGCCAAGGTCAACGAGATGCTCCAGGACACCGGCGAATACGGCAAGCAATAAGCAGCCGGCGCGTCAGCGATTAAGGCTCGCTGACGCGCGCTATCAGCAGGATTCCGGCTATTCTGCCGCACCACTGGCCAAGCGCCGGGATCCTGAGTCACAAGGCGAACGGTAGCGCGGGGACTGGGAGCGTTGAGCATGAAGATATCGCGACTCATAGAAAACAATCTGCGGCTGCTATTTCCGCTCCCGGCCATCATCTTTGTCGCCTTGCTGATGATTTTCCCGGTTCTGTACACGCTTTTCCTGAGTCTGACCAACTGGAATCTGACTTCAGGCGCGCCGCTTTCTTTTGTCGGCTTCGCCAGCTATGCGCGGGTCCTTAGCGAGCCACGCTTTCTGCATGCCTTGGCCAGGACTTTTGTCTTCACTTTTTTCGCCGTGGCTATCGAAAGCGTCCTCGGTGTCGCGATCGCCATCATTTTGAACCGCGCATTTGTCGGCAAGAGTCTAGCCAAGCTTTTGCTGCTGCTGCCGCTGGTCGCCACGCCGGTTGCCGTCGGAATTGTTTTTAATCTCTTCTTCGATCCGACCATCGGCCTGGCCAATTTCATCCTGCAATCCGCTGGACTGCCTCAGGGCCTCTGGATCTCGAGCGCAGCCAGTGTCATTCCGTCGCTGATCATCGTCGATGTATGGCAATGGACGCCAATGATCACGCTCATCGTTCTGGCCGGCCTGGCGGGGCTTTCCAACGAACCCGTTGAAGCGGCGCATGTCGATGGCGCCAGCGAATGGCAAATCCTGAGATACGTCACCATCCCAATGGTCATGCCGGTCATCCTGACCGCAATCATCCTGCGCTTGATCGATGCGCTGAAGACCTTCGACATTATTTTCGCGATGACCGGAGGCGGTCCGGGCTATGCGTCGGAAACGCTCAACATCATGGGATACAAATACAGCTTCGAGTACTTCCGCATGGGACAATCGTCGGTCATTCTGGTGGTGCTGTTCCTGGTCGTTTTTTGCTGCAGTATCGGCATCATGAAGTTGCGCGCCCATTCGGAAATGTAGGGCGTCTCAAGCCCCGACAACAGCGCAGGATGAATCGGTCAAGGAGTAGTCGATGAACAAGAAACTGATACTGAATATAGTCTTCTACCTCCTGGTGACGGCGATCGCGCTCGTCGTCTTGTTCCCGTTTCTGTGGATGCTTTCATCGTCGTTCAAGACACAGGTCGATATCATTTCCTGGCCGCCGAAACTCTTCTTCATCCCCACGCTGCAGAACTATCAGAAAGTTTTCGGAGAGCAGGATTTCCTGAAGTATTTTCTCAACTCGACCATCGTCGGCGCCGTCTCCGTCGGTTTGTCGCTGCTGATCGGGCTGCCTGCCGCGTACTCAATTTCCCGTTACGCGCAAAAGAGACTCGCCGTCTTTATTCTGCTGGCGCGGTTGATGCCAGGGATTTCCTTTCTCGTGCCGTGGTACATCATTTTTTCGCGATTGAATCTGATGGACAGCTATGTCGCGCTGATCCTCAGTCACATGCTTATCGCATTGCCGATCGTCGTCTGGATCATGTCCACCTATTTCAGCACCATCCCACGCGAGATGGAGGAATCGGCGATGGTCGACGGTGCGACCCGTCAATATGCCTTTTGGGCCATTATCCTGCCGCTGTCCGGACCGGGGATTATTACCGCGACCACCCTGTCGTTCATTTTCTCGTGGAACAATTTCATGTTCTCGCAAGTTCTCAGCATGGAAAAAACCAAGACGCTGCCGATCGCCGTCTATAACTTTGTTTCCTATGCCGAAGTTGACTGGGGCGGGGTGATGGCCGCAGCGGTCGCGATCATGGCGCCGGCGATTATCCTGACCATGATTTTCCAGAAGTATGTGGTCAAGGGACTGACGATGGGCGCGGTCAAAGGCTGATCGTCGCGTGCGGCATCGCCGCGATCAGAGCTGAAACGCCAGCCACAGCAGCAGGCCTTCAGCGAGCTCGTGCGCCATCCCCGGCGCATGAGCGACGTAGGGCGCGCATTCCTGCCGGCGAGCCTCGATCCACGAAGAGAAGCTGCCTACCGCCTTGCGGTCATAGAAGGCGACCATCATCTCGTAGTTGAGAAACAGGCTGCGTCCGTCGAGATTGGCCGACCCGACCAGCGCGAAATCGTCGTCGATCAGCACCGCCTTGGCGTGAATCATTCGCGGATGCAGCCAGACCCGCGCGCCGGCAGTGACCAGGTCGCGCAATGAGCGGTGGCGAACGAAGTCGGCGAGCCGATGGTTGGACCTGGCCGGCAGCACCAGATCGACCTCGATGCCGCGGCGCGCAGCCAGCGACAGCGCGGTGAGCAAGGACGTGTCGGGTACGAAATAAGGCGTCACCGCCAGGATTCGCCGCTGCGAGGTAAAGCAACCTGAAACGAGCAGCGTAAAAATGGTGTCGTCGGGCCGATCGGGGCCGCTGGCGACCAGTTGGGCCAGCGATTTGACACCTGGCGCCGGCGCCTCGAAAAACCGTGACTCGGCAAGCGGCGGGCGCTCTCCGGCCAACGCCCAGTCCTGCTCGAACTGTTGCTGCGCCTGCCCGGCAACGCCGCCGTCGAGATCGAAGGAGAGGTCGATCCACGGGCTGCTGCCCAGAATCGGACGCGGATCGCCCTCGAAGTACTCGGCCGACAGATTGCGGCCGCCACACCACAGATGCAGCTCGTCGGCGATCGCCATCTTGCGGTGGTTGCGCAGGTTGGTTCGACCGCGCTTGGGCGAACGGAACGGCGGAACAAAGCGCCGCACGTCGACGCCCGCTTCGGCCAGCCCCTTGAGGTCGGGATAGCCGCCCAGATAGATGCCGATGCCGTCGATCAGCAGACGCACCCTGACCCCGGCGCGCGCCTTCCCCTTGAGCAACTCGGCGACCTCGTCGCCGAGCACGTCGCGACCGAAAATGAAGGTCGACACTTCGAGCGTCCGACTGGCGCCGGCGATGACGCGGCGCAGCGCCAGCAGCGCCTGCGTCCCGTCTTCATGAATGCACAGCGCGCTGTAGGCCACCCGGTCGGGCAAGCCCATGGCCATTCCCAGTTGCTGCGCGCGCGCCGCCGGACCGTAGGTCGCCGCCACCGCGGCCCGCCGCGCGCCTTGCGCCGGATTGGGCGGCACCACCTTGCGACTGCCGAAGGCAAGATAGAGCGGCAGGGTAAGGTAAGGCACCAGCAGAATTCCCAATACCCAGGCGATCGCCGCCGACGGGTGACGGCGCTGGTGCAGCGAGTGCGACGCCGCGACGTAAATGACCAGCCCGACCGCGACCGCCAGCGCATCGATCATCTCCCAGTTACGCCCGATCAGCGCGACAAAATCACTCATCGCGAATCTTCGCAATCGACCTGGAACGGGACTTCGCCGCTGCACGACGCCAGCCGGCGCGCAGCGCCAAGCCGCCGAGCAGCAGCAGAGCCGCGCCATACGCCGCCACCGCATAGTCCGAACGCAGCGGCTTCAATTCGGGAGAAGCCGGGTCCTTGAGGCCGGCAGGAAAGGGTCGCGGACCGACCGGAATGATCTGCCTTTGCGCCGGGTCCTTGGGCAGCCGGCTGCGGTATTCGTCGACACTGGTCACCGGATGGCTGCCCCAGGCGCGACTCGACGGCAGCTGCGGAATTCGCAGCAGCAGAATTTCCTCGACGTCCTCTTTGAGCATTTCTTCGTAAATCGTCAGCTGGCGCGAAGACTCGCCGCGAACCAGTTGCAGCAGATCGGCACCGGCCTGCTCGAAGGCCAGCGCCGGAAAGAGCCGCGTCTGGTCCTCGGTAAAGTAATCGAAGATCGCTTTGCCCTTGCTCAGACTGCCGCTACCAAGCGCCGCCGCCGGCAGCCCGGCAATCGCCTTGAGCCAGCTGATCGGCCCGAGCGCCGGGATCTGCCAACCGATCGTACGCAGCGTCGACACGCTGATCCCGGTGCAGTTGGCGGCCGCGTGCTGATAGACGAACTGGTGCCGGTAGAACTGGTTGAATACCCGCGCCAAAGCCGAGGACAGATGCGCCGCAGTCCGTTCGTCGCGCAGCGTCGCGACCAGCATATAAGAGGGCCGATACCACGATTGGCCACTGTTGAGGTCGGCGAGATAACTATCGATCGGCAGCATCGCCGCAATGATGCCTTTTTCGCTTTCCGCATCGAGCGTGTAGTAATTGGCGATCAGCCAGTCGTGCATCTGCCCCTGCTCGCCGACGCGACCGGTGAGCAGACCGAAGTGGCCCGCGTGCGCCTCGTCGTCGTCGCCCTGCGCGCCGTTGAGCATGATGCCGAGCAGCGCGCGTCCGGCGCGTCGATGCATCGCCGCCGGATCGCGCTGCCAAATCAGGCGCGTCGAGAAATCGCTGCGCGCACCGCCGTCAGGCTCGCTGCGAACGAAATCGCGCAGCGCTTGCGGGCTGGCCGCGATGGCTTGCAACGGCGCCGCCGGGTCAAGCCTGAAATCGGCCGGCCAGATGCTGCGCGCGACGAAGCCAGTACCATCCGCCGCCATGACCCCGCGCAGGCGCAGTTCGCACCGGCTCAGGAAAGCGGCACTCTCCTGGTTGAACCAGGAGCGGTTTGACGAAAGACGCGGCGCCAGCGAGAACTCGATCGTCGTTCCTGCCGTATGCAATTGCTTGCCGCTGGGATCGAGCCGCGCCGCATCGATCACTTGCGGCGATCCGACCCAGACCAGCGCAGGATAATCGCGCGCCGACCCGGGCGCGGTGCGCGAATTCCAGCGCTGCAGATCATCGACCGCGCGCAACGAGGCATCGAAACCGGCCAGCGGCAGTCCTGGCCGGGGAACAGCGATGCTTTCGTGGCGAAAGAACCACAGGGCCTGCGGGATGGTGGCACAATCAGGGCACTCGCCGGTAACCATGCGAAAATCGCCGGCCGGGAACAAGCCGTAGGCCGCTGAGCTATCGGCAATGCTTGCCGGTACAGGATTCATCGGGATACTGGTCAGAAGTGATCGGGCAACATCCATCATCGCATTCTATTGTGAGTAGCACTATATTTTGTTCTTGGCGAAGCGGCGGAACCAATTCCCGCACTGACCGCCAAACGTCCCAAGGACTCGACGAAAGACTCGAAAATGTATCAAGGAGAACGATTCAACGCCTGGACCCATCTGATCGGCGCCCTGCTCTCGCTGTTCGGCGCCGGCGTGCTGACCGCCATGGCGGTGGCCAAAGGCGACCCGTGGCGCATCGTCAGCGTCTCGATTTTCGGCGCCACGCTGGTCCTGCTGTACAGCGCATCGACGCTCTATCACAGCCTGCGCGGCCGCGCCAAGGACATCCTGCGCAAGCTCGACCACCTCTCGATCTACCTGCTGATCGCCGGGACCTACACGCCGTTCTGCCTGGTCACCCTGCGCGGGCCGTGGGGCTGGTCGCTGTTCGGCGTCGTCTGGGCACTCGCCGTGATCGGCATGCTGCAGGAAATCAAACCGCGCTCCGAGGCGCGCATCATGTCGCTGGTGATCTACGCGGTGATGGGCTGGGTAATCATCGTCGCCGTCAAGCCGCTGCTCGACCATCTGGCGACCGCCGGCTTCGTCTGGCTGGCCATCGGCGGCGCGCTCTACACCATCGGCATCGTGTTCTACGCCTTCGACAGCCGCTTTCGACACTGGCACGGAATCTGGCACCTGTTCGTAATCGGCGGCAGCCTGGCGCACTACATCGCGATCGCGCTCTACGTGCTGTAGTCGGTACCCGCGCTCAACGCCGCTCAAGCAGCAGCCCGCACTCGAGGTGGCGGGTATACGGGAACTGGTCGAACACCGCGCTGGCGGCGATGCGGTGCGTCGCCTGCAGCGCGGCGACGTTCTCTAGCAGCGTCTGCGGGTTGCACGAAATGTAGAGGATGTGCTCGAATCCCGACGCGAGTTCGAGCGTCGACGAATCGAGTCCGCTGCGCGGTGGGTCGACGAACAGCGTCGAAAACCGGTAGCTGGAAAGATCAATCTCCCGCATGCGCTTGAATTCCCGGCTGCCGGCCAGCGCAGCGCTGATCTCGTCGCTCGACATGCGCACCAGCGCCACGTTGTCGATAGCGTTGGCTTCGAGATTGTAGTTGGCGGCGAGCACCGACGACTTGCTGACCTCGGTCGCCAGAACGCGGCCGAACAGCGGCGACAACGCGACGGTGAAATTGCCGTTGCCGCAGTACAGTTCGAGCAGGTCACCGGCTAGCCCCGCAGCCTGCGCGCAGGCCCAGCCGAGCATCTGGCGATTGACGTTGCCGTTGGGCTGGGTAAACGATCCCTCGATTTGCTGGTAGCGCAGGCGGCGCCCGTTGAAATCGAATTCCTCGAGCAGCCAGTCGCGGCCGATCACGATCTTCTGGTTGCGGCTGCGCCCGACCAGCTGGATCGAAAGATCAGCGGCGAGCGCCGTTGCCGCCGCCTGCCAGGCGTCGTCGAGCAGCCGGTGGTAGATCAGCGTGACCATCAGCTCGCCGCTCTGAGTCGCCAGGAAGTTCACCTGAAAAAGCTTGTCCTTGAGCACTGAACTGGCCTGCAGCGATTGGCGCAGGCGCCGCATCAGCGTGCAGATCGATTCGACCGCGGTCGGAAAATCGGCGATCGCCACCGGTTCCTTCGGCCGCTCAGGATCGAACATGGCATAGTCCAGACGCGCGTCCTGGTGCCAGACGCGAAACTCGGCGCGCAGCCGGTAATGCTGCGGCGATGAAGCGTGCACCGCGGGTTCGGGCAGCGCGAACGGCGCAAAATCGCTTTTGAATTGCGCCAGTTTGGTCGCGAGTTGCGCGCCGTAGCCGTCGGGTTCGGTACTGGGTAGTGGCATGGGGCTGATTGGCAAAAGTCGCAAGTATAAGGACGACAGGAACTAAAAACATCACCGCGCAGCGCCAATCGCCAAGAAAGAACAAAAATGGACAGCGCGTCGCGTGGCGAGTAGTATGCGCGCAGTCATTGGGGAGTAGTCGCCCTCTACCCGAGGGGCTTTCGTCAACACACTTGACCGATCGGTCATGGCGCTAGCAGTTTCCTAACCTGGCAAGACCTTTGACCACATCGCTTCCGGACTGGCCGGTGAGGCGCTGTGGTCATTTGTTTTTCTCCGGCCTGGGAGCATCGCATTGGAAGCCTTCCTCGTCTCGACCGGCATCGTCGCCCTCGCTGAAATCGGCGATAAAACCCAACTTCTCGCGTTCATTCTCGCCGCCAAGTTTCGTCGGCCGCTGCCGATCATCGTCGGCATCCTGGTCGCCACCCTAGCCAACCACGGTTTTGCCGGCGCCTTGGGCTCGTGGATCACCTCGCTGGTCGGGCCTGAAACGCTGCGTTGGGTGCTCGGCATTTCTTTCATCGCGATGGCCGCGTGGACGCTGATCCCTGACAAGTTCGACGAGGGCGACGCCAAGCTCACGCGCTTCGGCGTCTTCGGAACGACGCTGGTCGCTTTCTTCCTGGCCGAGATGGGCGACAAAACGCAGATCGCGACGGTCGCCCTGGCCGCCCAATTCCACGCTTTCTTTTCGGTGGTCGCCGGAACGACCTTGGGAATGATGATCGCCAACGTTCCGGCGGTTCTGCTCGGCGACCGCATCGCCAACCGGGTACCAGTCCGTCTGGTGCATGGCATCGCCGCAGTCATCTTCGCCATCCTTGGCGTGGCGACGCTGCTTGGCGCCGGCGAGCGCTTCGGCTTCTGAGTAAGGCGTCAGCGCTGCCTGGCCGCCAAATGGCGATCCTGGCGCAGCGCGCGCCGGGACGGGCGCGGCGCCTCGCGCTTGGGCAGCAGCCCGGCCAGCGCCCGTGGGCTGCCACGCGCACCGCTTGCCAGATAGTCGGCAAGCAAGGCCTTTTGCACACTCGCCGCAGACCTCCCGCGCTTGGCACAAAGGTAATCGAACAGCGCATCGACCAGCGACTCGGGCGACCAGCCGCTGGTTTTCTCACTCGTGAGCCAGAGCCAGTCAGCCAAGGCGAGGAAGGCGTAGAACGGCGAGCCCGCGCCGGCAGCGAGCAGCAGCGACAGCGTCTGGACGAAGCGCCCCGAGTTGGCGACGAGCTCCCAATAGCGCGCGAAACGAGTCATTCGCAGCACCGTCGCGGCGTCGACGGCCCCCGTCTGGCGCACCGTATACGGCGGCTCAGCGTCGTAGACCATGGCGTACGCTGCCGTGTGCCGGGCAATCGGCGCGCCGCGCAGCCGCTTGAGCAGCCCCAGCTGGATCTCGTGCGGCCCCAGCGCATAGAGGCGATCGAAGCCGAGCGCGAAGCTTTCGAGCGTTTCGCCGGGCAGGCCGAAAATCAGGTCGGCGTGCACATGGGCAGCCGACTGCGCGACCAGCCAGCGCAGGTTGGCCTCGCTGCGCTCGTTGTCCTGCCGGCGCGCGATGCGCTGCTGCACCTCGACGTTGAAGCTCTGCACGCCGACCTCGAGTTGCAGCACGCCGGGCGGAAAGCGCGCGATCATTTGCCCGAGGCGCTCGGGCAGATGATCGGGGACGACTTCGAAATGCACGAGCAGAGGCTCGTCCGACGTCGGCAGTCGATCGAGAAAGAACTGCAGGATACGAATCGACGCGTCGATTTTAAGGTTGAACGTTCGGTCGACGAACTTGAAGTTGCGCGCGCCGCGCTGGTAAAGCCCTTGCAGTTCGCCGAGGAAAGCGTCGAGATCAAAAGCCCAGGCGCGCTTGTCGAGTGCGCTTAAGCAAAACTCGCAGGTGAACGGACAGCCGCGCGACGACTCGACATAGAGCAGCCGGTGCGCCAGATCGTCGTCCGAGTACTCGGCGTAGGGCGGCACGATCTCGCTGAGCGGCGGCGGCTCGCCGGCGATCACCTTGGTCAGCGGCAACGGCCCGTCGAGCAACGCGCGGCAAAGCCGCGCAAAGGCGAGATCGCCCCAGCCGGTGATGACATAGTCGGCAAGTTCGACGATCTGCTGCCGATCGAGTTCATGGCTGACCTCGGGTCCGCCGAGCACCACCCTGATCTGCGGCCGCGCCGCCTTGAGCAGGCGCAGGACGGCAGTGGTCTGCCGCACGTTCCAGACATAGACGCCGAAACCGACGATCGGCACGCCTGGCGCGGCGCCGTCGGACGCAGCCAGCGCAGCATCGAGAACCAACAGCAGCGCATCGACGACCTGCTGCGCCGGGGTGGCGATGGTGAATTCGCGCAGCACGGTCAGCGGCCGCAGCTCGCCCATGTTGGCAAGCAGATAGCGCAGCCCCAGCGAGGCATGGATGTATTTGGCGTTGAGCGTCGCCAGGACGATGGCCGGCGATGCTCGATCGGGAAGCAGGGTCATCAGCGCATTATCGAAGCTGTACGTCATTTGGTGAACAGTTTCCTCAAGCGGACAAGCGGCGGAGGCCGCCGCCCGAGCAAGCGACCGCGGTTCTGGGGTAGACTTCCGCCACCCTTTTGTGGCGCCGCCAATGTCGTTCAACTTTTCCGCCGCTTCGATCTTTCTGTTCTGTTCATCGGCATTCTGCGGCTGGCTGGCGGCCTACGCGCTGATGCAGCGGCGCAGCGCATTTTCGCGCAACTTTGTCGCGCTGATGCTGTTCTCGGCGCTCTATGCGCTCGGTTACGGACTTGAGCTGGCGTCACCCGACCTCGCGCTGATCAAGGCCGCGCTGCGCCTCCAGTACGCCGGCATTCCGTTTCTGCCGCTGGCCTGGGTCGGCCTGGCCTGGTCCTACCTCGACTCGCGCGGGCTGCCGCGCGTCTGGTGGCGAACGCTGTTGGCGCTGTCTACGCTCATTTTCCTGATCCACCAGAGCAACGACCTGCACCACCTCTATTACGCCGAACTGGCCTTCTCGCGCCATGGCGATCTGTCGATTACGCATACCAGCAAAGGCCCGGCCTATTGGCTGACGATCGCCTATCTCAACATCGGATTTGGCGCTGGCGTTCTGCTCTTCTTCCGCGCCTGGCGCCAGTCCAAGGCGATTTATCATCATCAGGCGCGGTGTCTGCTGATCGGCTCGTCGTTCCCCTGGCTTTGCCATTTAGCCTATCAATTCGGCCTGTCGCCCGGCCAGATCGATCTGGGCCCTTTCGGACTTGCGGCCAGCGGCCTGCTGTTCGCCATCGCCTCCTTCAGGCACGGCATTCTGGACGTTTTGCCGATGGCCCGCGACATGGTCTTCGACGGCATTGCCGAGGGCGTGATCGTGATCGACGACCAGGGGAGAGTCGTCGACTTCAATCGCGCGGCAAACGGCTTTTTCCCCGAGCTTGGGCACCATTCGATCGGCCTGACCCGGAACGAGCTCGAAGACGCATCGCCGTTGTCGCGCATCCTCGCAACGCCCGGACCGTTCGAGTGCCCGCTAACGTTCGATGGCCAAACGCGGCATCTGGAAATCCGCCGTTACCGGATGCGCGACCGTGGCGGCAGAGCCGTTGGCAATGCCTTGCTGATCGAGGATATTACTGAAAAGAAGGCACTCATCGAGCAACTCCATCAGACTGCAGCGACAGATGAACTGACGGGCGTCTTCAACCGTCGCCACCTGATGGCGCTTTCCCAACGCGCCGTTCAACTGGCGCAGCGGCATCAAAGCCGACTCTCGGTGATCATTGTCGACATCGATCATTTCAAGGCGGTCAACGATATTCAGGGCCATCTGGCCGGTGACGCGCAGCTCAAGAAGATCGCCTCGCTGTTCCGCGCGCGGCTGCGCGCAACTGACATCCTCGGCCGCTATGGCGGCGACGAGTTCATCATCACGCTAGCTGAAACCGATGCGCAACAGGCCCAAGAGCTTGCCCACAAGCTCAACCAGAGCTGCCGCGAAGAGTGCGGGACAACGCTGAGCCTCGGCGTCGCCGAACTGCAAGCGCCGATGCTCGACTTCAACGCATTACTGGGCAAAGCGGATGAAGCGCTTTACCGGGCCAAGGCGTCAGGACGAAACCAGGTCGCTATCCATGTCCCGGCGACATCAGTCGAGCTTGATCCCTGACCGCTCGATGACCGACGCCCAGGCCGCCGTCTCACGCTTGAGCAGCGCGGCGAACTGCTCGGCTGAGCCGCCGGCCGTTTCGGCACCAGCGACCAGCAGTCGCTGCTGCACGTCGGGCATCGCGAGAATCTGACCGATCGCCTTGTTGAGGCGTTGCACGACGTCGACCGGCGTGTTGGCGGGCGCCAGGAAACCGTTCCAGGTGGTGGCGTCGAATCCGGGCAAACCGGATTCAGCAAGGGTCGGCACATCAGGCAGCGCCACCGAGCGTTTGGCGTTGGAAACGGCGAGCAGTTTTATCTTGCCAGTCTTGAGCAGCGGCTGAATGTTCGACAACGCAGCGAACAGCAGATGCACCTCGCCCTTGGAGAGCGCCAGCGATGCCGCCGGCCCACCGTTGTAGGGAATATGCGTCATGAACGTCGAGCTGCGCATCTTGAGCAATTCCATCGACAGATTCGACAGCGAACCGACGCCGACCGACGCGTAGTCGAGCGTCCCCGGCTTGCTCTTGGCCAGCGCGATCAGCTCCTTGACCGAGTTGACCTTGAGGTCGGCGCGTACCGCCAGCACATTGGGCTGCGTCACCGCCAGAATGATCGGCGTCAGATCGCGCGCTGGATCGTACGGCGGCTTGGGCGCCAGCGACGGCGCCACGGTCAGCGGCCCGTTGTAGCCGAGCAGAAAAGTATGTCCGTCGTGCGCATTGACCACGGCGGCGACGCCGATCACGCCGCCGGCACCGGGTTTGTTGTCGACGATCACGCTCTGCCCAAGCATCGGCCCCAGCTTGTCGGCGACCAGACGCGCAACGATATCGACCGAACTGCCCGCCGGCGTCGGCACGACGAAGCGAATGATTTTGTTGGGCCAATCCGCATGGGCATTCATCGCCATAAACGCTGACAGCAGAAGGGTCAGTGCAAAGCGAAGCGTCTTGAACATGGTGTCGATCTCTCCGAGGTATTGAAACGATGGGCTCGGAGACTCGACAGAGCGCTGCGCGGGCCGACAGACGGGCGCCGACGGACAGCAAACCGAAGCACGCCAAACCGTGCATCGTACCCTGGTCGGCAACGAAAAGCACTTTTTTGCGCGCCTTCGAGCGACGTTGCGGATGCGGCGAAGTTGCCGCGCATCAGTAAAAAAAACGCGACGCCAGCGATGATGGCGTCGCGTTGATGGCCCAGCGCGCCTTAAGCGCGCGCGCTCAGACGGGCTATTGGCAAGTCCAGGAGGTACCGCCATTGCTGCTGCGTGCCACCTTCGGATAGGCGCACAGCGGACGCGCGACGCCCGACGCGATGAGCGTCGGTTTGTACGCCGCCCACGCGCCGGTATAGGCGTAGCTTTGATCGCGCGACGTCGCCGGAACGGAATCTGGAGCGACGCCGTTCTCGACCCAGTTGACCAGGGCGGTCAGCATGTCGAACTTGTCGGTCGCCGCGCCACCCGAACAGTGGTTCATCCCGGGGATCGGGAAATAACGCGCGAACGACGACGCACTGCCGCCGTAAGCCGTATTGAGCGCGACATACCAGTTCCTGGTGTCATTGGAAGAGAACACCGGATCGCTGGTGCCGTGAGCGACGATCAGCTTAGAACCCCGGTCACGGAAGCTATCGTAACTGAGGCTATTGCCCGACATGAAACCGACACCGCGCTGCGTCTTGCTCATCGACGGCGTCGTGAAGATGCCAGAAGTGGCGTAGATCGAATCGGGGTCGACCAGACCGCCCGTGACCAGCAGCGTCCTGACGCTGCGCATGAAGGCCAGGGCGTTGGCTGAACCGGTGAGCACGCTGTCGCCGTTGATGACCGTTCCGGGCGAGATGAAAACCGTCGGCAGCGAATAGGCACCGATCGAAATGGCCTGGCTCGCGCCGGTCGCGGCGCCCGTTGTCGCGACGTCGGCTCGGCCGATCTTCCAGCTGCGCCAGTCCTTGTAGTTGACGCCGGCATCCCACGGGAAATCAGCGTAGAGGCTATTGCCACCAGAATCCTTGGCGCCGCCGAAGACCGCGGCGAGAACGGTCTTCTGCGCTGCCGACAGACAGGTTCCGTCGTTGGCCCCCGGACAAGTCGCGAGGTCGGTCGCGGGAACAAATGCCGTCGTGCACGCCGCCTGATCCTGGACGAGGCCGTCGGTCGCGCCATCGAGCGCATCGCATTTGGCCAGAACCCGGCTTGACACGTAGTTAAGATCGGCTTGCGAGAACGAATCGAAGATCTTGGCGCTCAGGCTGTAGAACTGCTGCGTATCCCAGGCCTGGTTGACGGCCGCTTTCGGCAACTGGAAGCCGGGATTGAGCGCGTATACGCCGTCGAATTCGCTCGGCAAACGTTGCGAAGCAACCATCGCGTCGCGGCCGCCGTTGGAGCAACCGACGAAATACGAGTGGTCTTGCGCTTTGCCATAGAAGCTGCTGATCAAATTCTTGGCGATCGAAGTCGTTTGCACCACGGCGTTATAGCCATAGTCGATGCGGGCCTGCGGATCCATGCCGAAGAGCGCCTGGGCGTTGCCGTTGGTGCTGGTTCCCGACGCCAGGTGACCGCCGTCGGTGGTCGCCACCGCGAAGCCGCGATTGAGCGCGCTGTCGGTGTGGTAGCCTTTGCTGTCGAGCTGGTTGCCGCGCAGATCGCCGAAGGCCGTGGCCAGGAAGCCGTCGCTGCCGCCGCCGCCCTGGAAATAGAAACGACCGTTCCAGGTCGTCGTCGGCATCCGCACTTCGAAACCGATGGCGTAGGGATTGCCGTCGGCGCCGGTCCGTTCGTTGGCGACGCCCTGCACCAGGCAGTGTTCCGGCAACGGCCCGGTATGCGTCGCGGTATTGCTGGCGCTGATTCCAGTCAGGTCAGTGGTCGCCGCAACGATCGTCGCGCTGGTGACGCGCACCTTGCTCAGCGACGTTTTGAGCAATGCCGAACAAGCCTCAGCCGGCGTCTGCGCGACGACGCTGCTATCGCTCCCGCCACCGCCACCGCAACCACTGAGAGCGACCGCAACGCCGCCGGCGATCGCCAGGCTGATCGTAGATCTTGCGTAACTTGTATTTTTCATTTTTTCTCCTTGAACCAAGAATAGGCCGGGACCCAAAGAGCCCGAGCCATGCACAGGCGCTTTGCTGCCGCAGCCCGCTTGCGGGAAGCGTAGGCGCAGCGACTGCGCAGGTCTTTCAGAATAAGGTGATCGTTTTTGCCAATCCCTGCTGCGCGGCAAGCGCGCCGCGCCGCTTCGCAATTAGGGCTCGTGACGAACCCGCTGCGCATTCGCAGCATCAGGCGGATGCCCCAGATCGGTCATGCCAAGCCGACTTGTTTCGCGCGAACAAAGCACAGCGACGGCCGACAGCGCACACCCGACGCTCACCAGACAGGCCACGGGATTCCATTCGGCAGGTGTTTGGCGGGTCAGATAAAGCGCCAGCGTCGGCGCCTGGGCGGCCAGCGTAAAGCCAAACTGGGTGCCGACGGCGACGCCGGAAAGACGGACCCTGGTGCTGAACATTTCGCCGTAGAGCGATGGCCAGACGCCGTTGGCCGCACTGTAGGCCACGCCAGCCAGCAGCACGCCGAAGACGAAAAGCAGCGCGACGCTGGCCTGAGCAATCGCCCACAGATAAGGCCAGATCAGGACACCCGAAGCCAACGCGCCAAAGACGAAGACCGACCTTCGCCCGATACGGTCTGACAGGTGGGCCCAGAGCGGGATGGCAAGCATACCGACGCCTGCGCTGGCAAGCAGCACGGCAAGCATCGTGGTCCTTGCAATTTGTTGCTGGCCGACCGCCCACGACAGCGAGAAGACGGCGACAATCGCCGGGACCACGGAAACCTGAGCCGCCAGCAACACCCGCAGGACATCGAACCGGTATTGCCGCCACAGAATTTCCAGGGGCTCGACTCGGCTCTCGTTGCTGCGCCTTTGAGCCAGAAAAACCGGGCTTTCCGGCAAGCTGAAACGGACCCAGACCCCCATCACGACGAGCAGTGCGCTGCCCAAAAAGGGAATCCGCCAGCCCCATGTGAGCAACTCATTCTCGGACAGCAACGCCGAAAGCAGCATGAAGACGACCGACGACAGGATGATGCCGGCCTGCGTTCCGCTCAACGCGAAGCTGGTGTACAGCCCGCGCTGCCGGCTTTCGGCCAGTTCAAGGACCAGCGCGTTGGCGCCGGCATGTTCGCCGGAGACGGCGAGGCCTTGCAGCAGGCGAAGCGCGACCAGAAGCAGCGGCGCGGCGATGCCGATTTCCCGATAGGTGGGCAGCACGCCGATCGCGAACGTGGACAGCCCCATCAGCAGCAAGGTCAGGCACAGCACCAGCCGGCGCCCATAGCGGTCACCCAGGTAGCCGAGCAACAAGGCGCCAAACGGCCGCGCAAGATAGCCCGCGCCAATCGAAGCGACCGCGGCCAAGTTCGCCAATCCGGGCTCAGCGCGCGGGAAGTACAGGGGGCCGAGAATCAGCGCCGCCGCCGTGCTGTAGAGGAAAAAATCGTAGTACTCGAGCGCGCTGCCGATCCAGCTTGCCCAAGCGGCTCTTTTGACCTGCGCCTGGCGCGAAGAGAGGGTCCGCATCGTCGGGGTCAGCGTGCCAGGCGCTGCGAGATTAACCAAGTACCGATCAACGCCTCAGGCGCTTCGCCAGCGCGCCGGGGTCTGCCCCATATGGCACTTGAAAGCATTGGAAAAATGCGCCTGGCTGGCGAAACCGGAAGCCAAGGCGATGTCAGCGATCGACCGCTGGCGCTCGGCGCGCAACAAATGAGCGGCGCGCGCGATGCGCATTTGCAGCACGTAGCGGTGGGGAGCAACGCCGAAGGACGCCCTGAACAATCGCGAGAAATGATAGGGGCTCAGGCCCACCTCGGCGGCCATGCGCTCGACGCTCAAGTCGGCGTCAAGAAAGGTATCGACAAGTTCGCGAACCTTGGCCTGCTGGTTTGACGACAAGGCTCGTGCTTGCGGCAGCGCCTGGCATGGCTTGCGCGAATGATGGCGACCGAGCCAACCGATGATCGTGAGCGACAAACCCTCGGCGTACAGCACGCCGTTGAGCATGCCTTCCTGAATCTCGTCAGCCAGCGTGAACAGCGAGTTGACGAGAAAATCGTCCTTGAAGGCGTAGCGTAGCTCGAGATCGAAATGATGAGCATCTTCCTGCAGATAGCGCTCGAGCACAAAGGGGTTCAAGCGCAGACAGATCGTTTCGCCGCCGGGTTCGCACTCCCAGCGCCCGTAATCGCGCTCATAGTCGGCCCCCAGCAGATCGACGCCAGGCGCGGCCATTGGCACCTCCTGTGTTGTTCCATTGCATCGATACCAGCGTCGGCCCGAGGCATGGGTCCGTGCAGCGATAACCACCGGCATTCCGGAGAACTGCGGGCCACATTCGGCAAACACGGGGATTTGCTTGCGTTCGAGCAATAGTCCTTTCCAGCCCACGGGCCGGCTTAGCACGGGATGCCCATCGGATCCGAGGATGTGGGCGCTGTGCGCCCCAAGCAACTCTCTTCGCTTAGTCATGATTGCCCGCTCGAACGACACCAAATACAGGAACACTACCCCACGAAATTTTTATTGGTCTTTTGAAGGCTTGGAACAAGAACGAATGAATATCAGCGATGAGCATACGAACCCAGGCATTGCGCGTATTGCAAAAAAACACGCGTTTTTCGAATTCGTGCTGCTGCCAAGATGCGCGCCTTGCCGGCCATGGCGACGCCTTGGCGCAGGCCTTGAGCGACACGCCGCAAAATCGAAGAGGCACCTCAAAGGCGTAACGCCAGCGCCAGCGGAACGAAGAAGAGCGCCGCCGCGTTGCCAATCATCACGATCGCCGCGACCTTGTCAGGCTCCTGATCGTAGCGCTCGGCGAAGATGAAGCCCGAAACCGCCGGCGGCAGCGCGCCGAAAATGAACAGGATGTCCAGGCTGTGACGACTCAGGCCGGCAATTTCGCCAAAGCCCCAGGCCATCAGCATGCCGGTCAGCGGCGTCGCGATGGCGCCGACCACGCCGATTCCCCAGGCACCGAGTCTGGCCGACGACAGCCGAACGCCGAGCGAAAAAATCATCAGGCCCAGCGAGATGTCGCCCAGGATCTTGCTCGCCGCCATCAGCGGTGCCCACAGCGTCACCCCGCCCAGGCTCACGGCAACGCCGAGCGCTGCCGCAACGATGAAGGGTTCGCGCCAGATCGTCGCGAGCAGCGAGTTGCCGCCCAGCAGCCACGGGCTTAGCGAAAACTGCAGCAAGGTCACGACCAACATCAGCACCACCGCGGCACCCAGCGCCTGGTCGCCGAAGGTCAGCAAGAGCAGCGGCAGCCCCATATTGCCGACGTTGTTGAACATCACCGGCGGCACCAGCGTTTTCGGCTCGTAGCCGAGCAGCCGCGCCAGCGGCCAGGCAAGCAGCGCCGAACCGATCACCACCACCACGGCACCGACGACGAGTTCAAGGTTGTCGGCCAGGTTGAAGGTCCGGCCGGCGAGCGCCGAGAAGATCAGCGCCGGCATGAAGACCTCCATGTTGAGCCGGTTGGCGGCGAGCATCTCCGGACGATGGCGACGGCCATAGAAATAGCCGAGCATGACGATGATGAAGATCGGGAAGACGATGCCTATGATGCGCAGCAGCATGAGGTCACTCAAAGGCGAATAAGCAGACCGCGAAGTCTGCCAAAAAAGAGCGTGAACGATCGCCGACCGACCGCGGAGTAATCCCGAAAACAGCCTCCGGGGCCGGCCAGGAGCCTGGCAGGCTCCGGCAGCACAATCAGTAAGCGATCTTGGCGACCGAACGCAGTTCGTCAGGCGTCGAAGTACCGAAACCGAAGAACTCGAGATAGGCGGGAATCATTTCAAACAGCATGTCGGTTCCCACTTGATAGCGGCAGCCCAACTTGCGTGCCGCTTCCAGCAGCGGCGTGATCTCGGTCTTCATCACCACTTCGCCGACGAAGGTCGACGGCGAGAGGCGCGAGACGTCAAACGGCAGCGGGTCGTCGGGCTTCATGCCGAGCGGCGTGCAGTTGACCACCAGGTCGTAACCCGCGGGGTCGGTCGAGGTGATCGTGACTTCGAGCTTGGGGTAATAGGTGGTCAGGCGAGAAGCCAGCCCCTCGGCCGATGCCGTATTGGTGTCGAACAGCGAGAGCGCGGCGACGCCATCGGCGGCGAGCGACGCGGCGATCGCCGAACCGACGCCCCCCGAACCGATCACCAGGCATTTGGCGCCGGCAAAGACGAAGCCCTTGCGCCGCAGACCGCGCGTGAATCCGGTACCGTCGAACATGTCGCCGAGCAGCGTGCCGTCGGGACGCTTCAAGATGGCATTGGCCGATCCGGCAATCTTGGCGGTCGTCGAGCATTCGTCGACCAGCCCGACCGTCGTGACCTTGTGCGGCATCGTCACCAGCGCGCCATGGATGTTGGAAAACTTGAATATCGACTTCAACGAGGTCGGATAATCCTCGGCCTTGACGCCCATCGGCACCACCACCGCGTCGATCCCGTGTTTGTCGAACCACGGGTTGTAAATCAAAGGCGCCTTGAAGGCTTCGGTCGGATAGCCGATGTGCGCAATTAATGTCGTCTTGCCACTGATCATTGCTGTTTGCCTGTCGTGTGTTTGTTGAGGAACGCTGGAATACCCGCGCTGGGCGGGAATTCCAGGCACCTGTTAGCGCGGCGCTTATTTCTTGCGGCCCTTTTCAAGCTCGGTCTGCAGTTCCTTGACCAGCTCAGGACCGACGCTGGTGCTGAACTTGTCGATCACCGGCTTGATCTTGGCGCGGATCTTGGCGATCTCCTCGGACGACAGCACATTGACCGTCATCGTCTTCTTGAGATTGGCCAACGATTCGTCGGACATCTTGCGTGAATTCTCACGTTGCCACTTGGTCGCTTCGACCAGCGTCGAGGTCAGGATGTCTTTCTCATCCTTGGTCAGCGCGTCCCATTTCTTCTTGCTGGCGAGCACCGACTGCGGATTGTAGATATGGTTGGTGACCGTCAGGAACTTCTGGACTTCGGCAAACTTGCTCGTCTCGATCACCGAGTAGGGGTTTTCCTGGCCATCGATGATCTTCTGCTCGAGCGCCGTATACACTTCGGTGAACGGCATCGGAACCGAATTGGCACCGAGCGCGTTGAACGTTTCGATGTAGATCGGCGACTGGATCACGCGAATCTTGAGCCCGGCAATGTCCTCCATCTTGTTGAGCGAACGCTTGCTATTGGTCAATTCGCGGAAGCCCAGTTCCCAGTACGCGAGGTTGACCAGGTTCTTGGCCGGCAACATGTCGCCGAGTTTCTTGCCGAAAGCGCCGTCGAGAATCACGTCGGCTTCCTTGCCGTTCTCGAACATGAACGGGAAGTCGAAAATCGCGAATTCCTTGACCTGCGTTTGCAGAATTCCCGAGTTCATCGACGTGAAATCGACGGTACCGCCCTGAACTGCCGACAACGCCTGGACGTCGCCGCCGAGAACGCCGTTGGCGAAGACCTTGATCTGCATCTTGCCGCCGCTCTTCTGCTTGACGAGCTCAGCCCACTTCTCGGCCCCGAGGACGCCCGGATGGCCCGTCGCGCCAGCGTGCGACAACCTGAACGTGTGTTCGCCGACCTGCGCCTGCGCAACCGCGCCAAGGACCAGACCGCACACCGCGAACGCTACCTGCCCCGCAAATTTGCTTATTTTCACGTTTTCATCTCCTTGATAATACAAAGCCCCGAATCGGAGAGGCCATCCGTACAGAACTGCCACATCGACTTACAGTACCGCCAGGACGCGCGTCGCCGCGCGTCCCTTCCAACTTCAGCCGCCCATGAACCAGCGCATCGGCACCAACACCAGATCGGGGAACAGGATCAGCAGACTCATCACGATCAGCTGCGCGTACATGAACGGCAAGACGCCGACGATGATGTCGTCCATGCTGACCTTGGAGACCCCGCACACCACGTTGAGCGTCGTTCCGACCGGCGGCGTCACCAGGCCGATCGCGTTGTTGATGATGAACACGACACCGAAGTAGATCGGATCGATGCCGGCGGCGACCACCACCGGCAGCAGCACCGGCGTCAGGATCATGATCGTCGGCGTCATGTCGAGCGCGGTGCCGACGATGACGACCAAGATGTTAATCGCAATCATCAGCGCGATCTTGCTGCCCATGAACGGCCTGAGCAAATCGATGCACTGCTGCGGGATCTCGGCGATCGTGATCAGCCATGCCGAGACCAGCGCCGCGGCGACCAGGAACATCACGATCGCAGCGGTCTGCCCGGCGGATGCCAGAACAGAATAGATCTGCGAGACCTTGAGCTCTTTATAGATGAACAGCGAGACGAACATCGCGTAGGCGGCGCAAACCACGCCGGCTTCGGTCGGCGTGAAGATGCCGAACTTCAGACCGAAGATGAGGATGCCTGGCATCACCAGCGCCCAGGCGCCATCGCGGATCGCCTGCATGACTTCCTTGTGCGACGCCTTCGGCGGCACTTCAAGGACTTCCTTGCGCGCGACCCACCACCAGGCGATGGTGATCCCAGTGGCGATCATCAAGCCAGGAACGATCGCCGCCATGAACAGCTTGGTGATCGACAGACCACCGATCACGCCGAACAGGATCAGGTTGGGCGACGGCGGAACCATCGGCCCGATGATGCTGCCCGAGGCGATCAAACCCGCCGATTTCGCGGGGTTGTAGCCCGACTTGACCATCATCGGAAAGAGCAGCGCCGACATCGCCGCAGCGTCGGCCGCCGCCGAACCCGACAGCGACGCCAGGATACAGGCGGCGAGGATCACGACGTAACCGAGTCCGCCGCGGATATGCCCGACCAGCGTCATGGCGACGTGAATGATGCGCTTGGACAGTCCGCCGGCGTTCATCGTCGCACCAGCCAGCATGAAGAACGGGATGGCCATCAGCGGAAAGCTGTCGGCGCCGTTGATCAGGTTCTGCGCGATGATCTGCGCGTCGAACATCTGTAGATGAACCATCAGCGCGACGCCGCAGGCGAGCAGCGCGAAGGCGATCGGCATGCCGAGCGCCATGGCGCCCAGCAAGGAGAAGGTAAAGATAGCAATGGTCATGATGCCCCCTATTGTTTCTTGCGTTCTGCGGCAAGTCGTGCGGTTTCTTCTTCCATCTCGCGCTGCAGCTCTTCGAGCTTGGCTTCATCGAGTTCCTCTTCAGACTCCCGGATGCGAACGAGTTCTTCATCCTTGAGCTGGCCGCTGACCATCATATAGAGGTCATAGAGCAGGATCAGCAAGGCCGGCACGCCGAAGAAGAGCCCGACGCCGTAGAAGAAGCCGGAGGATAGACCCGAGGCAGGCGCTTCGACGCCGATATTGATCATCGTCTGGTCATAGGCACCGGACATGAACAACAGCACGCAACCGATCATGATGACGTGACTCAAGACATAACAGATCTTCTTGCCGAGCACCGGCAGCTTGGAGACGACGGTGTCCATTCCCAAGTGCGTGTGCTCACGCATCGCGATGACCGCACCGGTGAAGGTCAGCCAGACAAAGCCCCAGCGCGAAAGCTCCTCGGAAACGGTAATCCCTGAGTTGAAACCGTAGCGCAGGATCACGTTGCCGAGCACCAGAACGACCATCGACGCGATGAAGAAGACGACCATCGCCTTGAGCGCGTGAAAATACCAATCAACGATGCGAGTCATGCGACTCTCCTTAGTGCGGATACATTAATAAGTGGTGACATCGATTTTCTCTTGTAGGTTGGTTGCTTACAGGGAACGCGGATTCGCCGCAGCATAGGCCTTGGCTGACTCAAGGCAGCGGAAAGCGTGCTCGGCGTAACCAAACTCCTTGGCGCGCGCGAGGTGCGGCAACTCGATAGAGTAAACCATTTCCGGAAGCCGGTTGAGGATGTCGGCGACCGGGATGCCACCTTCGCCGACGTAGAGCCGCTCCTCGCGCAGGATGCGCGTCATCTCAGCGCGGTCGGCCGGGATCTCGCCCTGGGCGTCGCACAAGTGCGCGAAGTGAAACCACTCTTTGGGCAGTCCGTCGAGATCCGCGGGCTTGTCAAGCGCACGGTGAAAGTGATGGACGTCGATCATCAGCCCGGCGTTGTCGCGGCGGGCGGTGCGCAGCACGTCGACGGCGCCGGCCAGCGTGTTGACGCCGGCGATCGGTACATACTCGAGATCGACGCTCATGCCGAAGGTCTTGGCCAGGTCGCAGACCTCGCCGAATTTCTCGATCGCGTACTCGCGGTTGGTCGTCCAGATGCTCGACAGCACGGCCTTGGCGCCCAACTCGGCGGCGACTTCCATTGCCGGCAGGTACTTGGTCGGGTGCATGTCGTCGTAGATGCGTGCCAGTTCAATGTCGTGCACTTTGACGCCAGTGTCGGCGAGCGCGCGCTTGGTCTGCTTGAGCATTTGCGGGTTTTCCGCCAGCGCATAATTAGGCTCGCCGGGCAATCCCATGTAGATCGGGCGGATGCTCACGAAGTCGTAGCCCGCACGCGCGGCGATATAGGTCATCTCCGGTGGCGCGCAGCCGAGTACCGTCAGATGAGCCAATGAATACTGTTGTGCCAATTGCTTCCCCTCCAGGAAAGGTGGCCTGGCGCTCAGGCGCCAGCCCCCTTGGTTTCTAGTCGTTAATCGAGTTACTTCTTGTCGGTGGACACGTGATGGACCTTCTTGCCCGGCGAGTAGATGTCCATGATGTTCCAGTGTCCCGCGGTCGGCGTCGGAATGTTCTTCATGTAGACGTCGATCACCACCGGCTTCTTCATGGCGACGGCCTTTTGCAGCGCCGGCAGCAGTTCATCGGCCTGGTTGATGGTGATGCCTTCGATGCCGTAGGCGCGCGCGATTGCCGCGTAGTCGGGCGAATAGGTTTCGCCGTCGACTTCGAACACGGTGCCGAAGGTGGTGTCGTAGTGCGCAAGCTCGAGCCCGGCGATGGTGCCGAAAGCGTGGTTGTTCATGATCACCCAGATCACCGGAATATTGCTTTCCTTGGCGGTCGCCAGCACCGCCGGGTTTTGCCCCCAGCCACCGTCGCCCACCAGCGCGACGACGACGCGATCGGGCAACGCGACCTTGGCGCCCATCGCCGCCGGCGAGCCGAAGCCCATCGTCGCGAAGCCGCCCGGCGTGAAGATGCTGCCCGGCTCATAGACCGGGTATTGCTGGGCCAAGCCGTTCTTGTTCCAGCCCACGTCGGTGCAGATGATCGAATCGCGCGGCAGTGCCTTGCGCAAGTCGGCCAGAATGCGTTGCGGCGCCATCGGAAAATCGTTGCTTTCGCTCCATTCCTTGTTGCTGGCGACGAAGGTCTGGCGATTGGCGGCCATCTCTTTGATCAATTCAGGACGCTTGACGCCGGCCGGACAGAGCTTCTTGGCGACGCGCAAGAGCGCTTTGAGCGCCGACTTGAGGTCGGCGACGGCGCCGATCGCAACGGGATAGTTGCGGCCGATTTCCGACGGGTCGATGTCGATGTGGATGAGCTGGGTCGGGCCGAAATTGAAGGTGTATTCTTTTTCCCACGAACTGCAATCGGCTTCGGAGAAGCGCGTTCCGAGGCCGAGAATCCAGTCGGCGCCCTTGCACTTCTCATTGATGAACTTGGTTCCCCAGAAACCGGTCATGCCGAGGATCAAGGGGTTGTCGTCGGGCAGCGCGCCCTTGCCCATCAGCGTATGGGCGACGGGGATCTGCAGATGTTCGGCAAACTCACGCAACTCGGTGGTGCAATCGGCGAGCATGATGCCGCCGCCGACGTAGAGCAGCGGGGTCTTGGCGGCGAGCAGTTGCTTGACGATCTTCTCGGCGGTTTCTTCGTCGAGCGAGGGCTTGGCCAGTTTGGGAACGTTCTTGAGCACGCGCTCGAACAACGCGACGTCGACTTCCTTGGAGAAGATGTCCATCGGCACGTCGATCAACACCGGGCCGGGACGACCCGACTCGGCGAGGATGAACGCCTTTTCGAGGATCTCCGGGAACAGGTGCGCCGAATCGACACGCCAGACGCGCTTGCAGAACGGACGATAGATCTCGCATTGCGAGGCGTCGGCGTGCAGGTTGACTTCCTGGTGCGGGCCTTTGCCGAAGTAATGCGTCGGCACGTCGCCGGCGATCACGACCATCGGGATCGAGTCGAGCGAAGCGTTGGCGACACCGGTGGCGGCGTTGGTCAGGCCGGGCGAGAGGTGCGAGAGCAGCACCGACGCTTTTTTGGTCGCGCGCGCATAACCGTCGGCGGCGTGCGCCGCGATCTGTTCGTGGCGGGTGTTGATGAACTTGATCTTCTTGCTCTTCGAGAGCGCCGCGAGCACGGCGATATTGGTGTGGCCGCACAGGCCGAAGATGTGCTCGACGCCGCGCGCTTCGAGATACTTGATCAGCTGGTTGGAAATCAGGTCCTTCATCAAATGCTCCTTAATTTGTTGAACACCGCGGGAGTGCCGCGGTGCGTCGTCGTTCTGTCGTTCTAGGTCTTGGCGCAACTACTTGTTGTTCTGGGCCTTGGCTTTTTCCTTGACCAGATCCTGGCAGCGGCCCGCCTTGAGTACGGCGCTGCCCGCTTCATGACCGACGAAGCGCGCCGCCATCCGGGCGGTGTCCATGGCCTTGAGCAGATCGACGCCGGTCTCTATGCCCATCTCGTGCAGCATGTGAATGACGTCTTCACTGGCGACATTGCCCGACGCCCCCGGCGCAAACGGGCAGCCGCCAAGCCCGGCGAAAGCGCCGTCGAACAGGCGGACACCGGCCTGGATGGCGGTGACGATGTTGGCCAAGGCCATGTCGCGGGTGTTGTGGAAGTGCATCACCCACTGCACCTCGGGGAAGGCCCGAATCATGTGCGTACCCAGGTCGAAAACCTGGCGCGGGTTGGCCATCCCTGTCGTATCGGACAGCGACAGTTCGGTGATCCCCAGCTTGACGAAGCTGCGCACCGCATTTTCGACCATCTCGACAGGAACCTTGCCGATGAAGGGGCAACCGAACGAGGTCGAAATTGCCCCCGACAGCACCATATTGTTCTTCGCGGCGAATTCAACGCAGTCGGCGAAGCCCTCGACCATCTTGACCGGCGTGCTGTTAAAGTTGGCGAGGCAATGCGCTTCGCTGGCCGAAACGGTCAGCTTGGCCTTGGTCAGACCCGCGTCAAAAGCGCGCTGAACGCCCTTGATGTTCGGCACCAGCGCACGGTACTCGACGCCATCGACCTTCTTCATGGCGCGGCACAGCGCGTCGGTATCGGCCATCTGCGGAACGGCTTTGGGATGAACGAAGGCGCCGACTTCGATGATTTTTACGCCGGAGGCGACCACCGAATTGAGAAGTTCCAGTTTCTGTTCGACACTGGGAATCGTCTTTTCATTCTGCAGACCATCGCGCAGGCCCACTTCGCAGAAGGTCACCTTTTCAGGCCAGGCTAACGTCATTTTGTCCATTGAAACGTCCTCGATATTCAGTTCATCCAGGGCCGCCATCGCACCGGCTGCTCGTTGCAGCCGGTAGCGATGGCGCCGTCGGGATTACGCGCTGCTTATTAGTAGGGTGAGTATTGAATCTTTTCCAGCTCGGCATCGTAGAACTCGCCGAACAGTTCAGAGTCGTCCATCGTGTCGGGCTTGTCGAACTCCTTGGAAACCCACGTCAGATTCATGTAGTGATGCAGGTGGATGTTCTCGCAGGTGGCGTTGCCGGCCCAGGTGCCGCAACCGATCGAAGAGGTCATCGGCATGCCGTTGTTCATGCTGCCGGAATTGGCCTTCGATTGCGGCTGACGGACCATGATCCGGCCGACGCGGGCAACCAATGCGAGACGATGGATGTGCGCTTCGTCGAACGAGAAGATCCCGACCGAATGGCCGATGCCGCCGACCTGGTGGATGGCCTGGACGGCGTCGATCGCGTTCTGGAATTCACCCGTGTACTTGTGCACCGCCAACAGCGTCGTCAACTTCTCGACGCACCACTGACCGGCGGGGGTCGAGTTGTAGATCCCCGTGCCATGCGATGCGATCAGGAACTTGCGGTCTTCCGGAATCGCGAAACCGGCGGCCTTGGCCATGTCTTGCGGCGACAGCGCGACGGTATCCGACAGGCGGTGGCCTTCGGCGTCCCACATGACCTTCTTCATGGCTTCTTGCTCGGCCTCGGACAGCATGTAACCGCCGACGGCGACCAGTTCTTTGAGCGAAGCGTCCCAAATGCTCTCGTGGATCAGGATATTGCCGTCAGCGGAACAGCCCGAACCGAAGTCCGACGTCTTCGAACGCATGGTGTTGAACGCGGCCTTGTGCAGATCCTGCGCTGCCGTTTCGTCCCAGACCATGGTGGCGTTGCCCGCGCCGACCGCAAAAGCGGGCGTACCCGACATATAGGCACGACGCACGACGCCCTGCCCGCCGGTCGCGATGATCAGATCGACCTTGGTCATCAGCGCTTCCGAAATGCCCTTGTTGATCTTGGCCTTGTAACCGAGGATCTGCACCAGATCTTCCGGCGCACCGACTCTCCTGAGGCCTTCACGCATCAGTTCAACGGTCTTGCGGCTGGTCTTGAGCGTGCGCGGGTGCGGCGAGAAGATGATGGCGTTACGCGCCTTGATGGCGTAGATCGCGTTGCCGGCGGGGGTCAGGTCGGGATTGGTCGCCGGGATCACGCAGCCGATGACGCCAACTGGCTTGGCATACTTGACGATGCGCTTCTCGGGAATCTCCTCGACGATACCGACCGATTTTTCTCTGAGGCAGTCACGCAGGATCCCGCGGATCTTGAAGCGCTTAGCTTCACGGCTGATCGGATCGCCGAAGGCGCTTTCGGCGATACCCATCTCGACCAGCTGGTGGAAGGTCTTGGAGTTGGCGACGATCTGCGCCACCGAACGAATCGTGCGATCGATCGCTTCCTGGCTCCAGGTTTCAAACTCTTTCTGGGCCTTGTCGGCCTTGGCAAACGCCTCTTCAACTTCGTTGATCTGGTCTTCGTTCAGCTTCAGCTCGGCATAACGCTCGGGCATATTGTTCTGTCTGCTCATTTCTATTTCCTCAGTAAAAAAATTTGATCTAAAAAAACGCCGATCCAATTGCCACCCCGACCGGAAGCAAGCACCTCGATCTGCCTCCCTTCCGGGGTAACGATTTCCTTGAGTTCCAAAGCGTCGCCGGACAATCCTTTGCCGAACGACTTGTTCACCAGCGCTTGCTGCGCTCGCAAACAGTTCATCGAATCTCTACTGCTGTTCTTCGTTGATGCGGGTCTTCTTGGGTTCGCTTATCGCCATTTTTGGTTCTCCTCATTCAGGCTAATGAATCAGGTGGGGATGGTATCGACGGACGTTTGGACACTCGGGCGCCGCTCTCGTCCAGCGGGACCAGCGGTGACTCAGGGCCGTCTTCGCGGCGTGGCCGGCATGAGGACGGCGAACAGGGAGGAAGCAACCAGAGGCTCTTGACCTCGGGTCGCGCTGGAGACAACCGATATTACGCAGTCTGTGCCCATTTCCAACTCCTGTTTCCGGGTAACCGATCTACAAGACGCTTTTTGTTTTTTTTTTGAATAGTAGGCTTCGCAAACCGCTATGTCTTGCGAGATCGGCTCCATTGCGCGATAAACGCGCCGCAATGTCCGAAGTTCGCGCAAATCCAAAACCAGGAAAAACCCCAAGCGATCCTTGCTATGCGTTATGCATTAGCTAGTTCAGCAGGGCGTCGGCAACCAGCTTGAGGCCGGTGAGCAGCATGGCGATGGCGACGACCAGGTTGAACGGCGCCACCGGCAGTCGTTTGAGCAATTTCAGCCCAATCCAGTAACCGACCGGTGCTACTGGCAGCAAGGCCAGCGAGGTGGTGGCGTTGCTCATGTCGAGCAAGCCGAGAACGCCATAGGGCAGAAGCTTGGCGAAATTGACCACCGCAAAGAAGATGGTGGTGGTGCCGACCAACCGCACCCGATCCATTCCCTGGGGCAGCAGATACTGCAGGATCGGCGGCCCGCCGGCATGCGAAATGAAACTGGTGAAGCCGGAAATGCTGCTCCAGAACAAGCCCTTGGCGACAGCTGGCACGCCTGTTTCGCCGCCAGCAGCACGAACCTGGCGCAGCCGATCGACGCCAAAAAGCAGCGCTTCGATGCCAATCACTGCCTTGATCCAGCGGGCATCGACGAAATGAAAGGTGAGTGCGCCAAGCACGATGCCGATCATCCCGCCGGGAATGATGATGCGCAGATTGGCGCGATCGCTCTTACCTCGGAACACCACCAGCCCAAGCGCGTCGAGCACCAGCATAATCGGAAGCATGATCGCCGCCGCCTGAGGCGTCGTGATCAGCAAGGACATCAGCGGTACCGACAGCCCTCCCATGGCGCCGCCAAAGCCGGACTTCGAAAGACCGATGAGCAGCACCGCCAGCACAGCGACGGCGATAAAGGCTGGATCGGAGAGCATCGGGCGGAAGCTTCCCGGCTAAAGACTCACTCGACGGTCACCGATTTTGCCAGGTTACGCGGCTTATCGACGTCGGTTCCACGCACCAGCGCCACATGATAAGCGAGCAGTTGCAAAGGAACGATATGCAGCAGCGCGGAAAGCTCGCCGTAATGCTCGGGCAAGTGGATGACGTGCACACCGTCGGTTTCTTTCATTCCGCTGCCGGCGTCGGCAAACACGTAGAGTTCGCCACCGCGCGCGCGCACTTCCTGCAGATTGGATTTCAACTTTTCGAGCAGCAAGTCATTGGGCGCGACGGCAACGACCGGCATGTTCTTGTCGACCAAAGCCAGCGGTCCGTGCTTGAGCTCACCCGCCGGATAGGCCTCGGCATGGATGTAGCTGATTTCCTTGAGCTTGAGCGCGCCTTCGAGCGCAATCGGGTAGTGCAGTCCGCGTCCGAGAAAAAGCGCATTGGGTTTCATCGCGAAGTCGGCGGCCCAGGCGCGGATCTGCGGTTCGAGTTCGAGCACCTTGGATAGCGCAATCGGCAAGTGGCGCAAGGCCTGCAACTCTTCTGCCTCGCGCTGCGGCAAGAGAGTGCCGCGCAGTTTGGCCAGCGTCAGCGTGAGCAGGTAGAGCGCGGCGAGTTGTGTGGTAAACGCCTTGGTCGACGCGACACCGATCTCGGGACCGGCACGCGTGATGAAACGCAGCGCATTTTCGCGCACCAGCGACGACTCGGGAACGTTGCAGATGCACAGCGTGTGCATCATGCCCAGCGATTTGGCGTGCTGCAGCGCGGCCAGCGTGTCGGCCGTTTCGCCCGATTGCGAGAGAGTGACGACCAGCGTCTGCGGATCGGGGACCGATTGGCGGTAACGGTATTCGCTCGCCACTTCAACGCTGCAAGGAACTCCGGCAATCGCCTCAAGCCAGTATCGTGCGACCAGGCCAGCGTGGTAGCTGGTACCGCAGGCGATGATCAGCACCTGGCGGACGTCGCCGAGCACCGCTTCGGTACTGGCGCCAAACAATCCGGGCTGAATGCTGCGCGCGGTGCCAAGCATTTCAAGCGTATTGCCAAGCGCCGCCGGCTGCTCGAAAATCTCCTTCTGCATGTAGTGACGGTACTGGCCGAGTTCGATGGCGTCGGCGGAAAGCTGCGAGAGCGTCTCCCGACGCTCGACCGGCGTGCCATCGATGCGCGTAATGCGATAACTGCCGCGCATCAGTTCGGCGCAATCGCCGTTTTCAAGGTAGACGATGCGCCGCGTCACCTGTAGCAGCGCCGACGCATCGGACGCCGCGTAATTGCCATCATCGGCCAACCCAAGCAACAAGGGCGAACCTTCGCGCGCGACGATCACGCGCTGCGGCTCAGCTTCGCTGAGCACCGCCAGCGCATACGCGCCCTGCAGTTGGGCGATCGCGGCGCGCGTTGCGGCAAAGAAATCGGGGGTACTTTTGAGCTCGAAGGCGATCAGATGAGCCACCACTTCGGTGTCGGTCTCCGAAGTAAATTCGTAGCCTTCGGCCTTGAGGCGGGTACGCAGCGATTCGTGGTTCTCGATGATGCCGTTGTGCACCACGGCCAGACCGTGCGAAATATGCGGATGCGCATTGCGTTCGCAGGGAACGCCGTGCGTTGCCCAGCGCGTATGGGCAATTCCCGTGCATCCGCTGGCGGCCGCTTCATCGACCTGCGCCGTGAGCTCGGCGACCCGGCCGACGGCGCGCAAACGCTGTAGACCCGAATCGTTGATCAGCGCCAGCCCGGCCGAGTCGTAGCCGCGGTATTCAAGCTTGCGCAGCCCTTCGAGCAACACGGAAACGATATTGCGGTCGGCGACCGCGGCAACGATGCCACACATAATTTTGATCCGTCAGAAATTGTGAATTGGAAGTGCTGCGCGCAACCGGAAAACCTCGGGACACTCCGGCGCACGCTCCACCAGCTTATTTTTTTACCGCTTTTAGCGGTCGCTTCCAGCCCGCAATCGAAACCTGCTTGGCGCGCGACACGGTCAGAGTGTCCGCCGGTGCGTCGCGCGTCAGCGTGGTGCCGGCCCCGAGCGTCGCGCCACGACCGACGGTGACCGGCGCGACGAGTTGTGTATCCGAACCGATAAAAGCGTCGTCTTCGATAATCGTCTGAAACTTGTTGGCGCCGTCGTAATTGCAAGTGATCGTCCCGGCACCGACATTGACCCGGCTGCCGATGATCGCATCGCCGATGTAGGCTAAGTGGTTGACCTTTGAATGCGCGGCGATCGTACTCTTCTTGATCTCGACGAAGTTGCCGATGTGCACGTCGCCAGCCAGTTCGGCGCCCGGACGCAGGCGCGCAAAGGGGCCGATCCGGCCATCGGGTCCGACCACCGCGTCCTCGATATGGGTGAAAGCGGCCAGACGCGTTCCGGCGCCAAGGCGGGCATTTTTGAGGACGCAGTTGGGGCCGACCTCAACCGCTTCGTCGAGCTCGACCCGGCCCTCAAAGACGCAGCCCACGTCGATGAACACGTCGCGCCCGCAGACGAGTTCGCCGCGCACATCGAGTCGCGCCGGATCGGCGAGGCGAACGCCCTGCTCCATCAGCTGCTCGGCGGTGCAGCGTTGCGCAATGCGTTCGAGTTCGGCAAGTTGCACCTTGCTGTTGACGCCGAGCACTTCCCACTCGTTGGTCGGGTTCACTGTCCGGATCGGCAGTCCGGCAGAGACCGCCATGGAGACGATGTCGGTCAGGTAATACTCCTGCTGCGCATTGTCGTTCGACAAACGACCGAGCCACTGTCCGAGCAGTGCGCTCGGCATGGCCATAATGCCCGTATTGATTTCGCTGATGCGCCGCTCTTCGGCGGTCGAATCCTTCTGCTCGACGATGCGCAGCACACGGCCGGTGCCGTCGCGAACAATGCGACCATAGCCGCTGGGATCGGCGAGTTCGACGGTGAGAATGGCGAGCGCGCCCTGCGCAGCATGCACCAGCTTCCTGAGCGTTTCAGCGCGAATCAACGGTACGTCGCCGTAAAGGATCAGCGTCGTTCCCTCAGCGCAGAGATGCGGTAGCGCCTGCTGCACCGCGTGCCCGGTGCCCAATTGCGGTTCCTGCAAGGCCCAGGCCAGATCCGGCGCGTCCAGCGTGCGGCGCACCGCCTCGCCGCCATGGCCATAAACCACGCAAAGGGTTTGCGGCGCGAGACTGCGCGCAGTATCGATGACGTGCAGCACCAGCGCCTTGCCGGCCAGCGGGTGCAACACCTTGGGCAGGTTGGAATGCATGCGTTTGCCCTGCCCCGCGGCGAGGATGACGATATTCATGTGAGCTACCTGTTAAATGAGACAGACGTTCTAGCGGTCGTCCTGCCCGGAAAGGATCTCGCCCAGCATCTGTTTCCCCCGAGGCGAAACGTACCAATGCAGGACATTCTTGTCGTTGATGCGGGTTTCGATGATACCGAGATTCTTGAGCACGGTCAGACGCACACTGACCAGATCTCGCGCCAGGCCGGTCTTGTCGGTGAGTCCGACCAGATTGCCATAGACGTAGCTCTCCTCGGCGAGCGCGCGAAGAATCTCGATGTCATTGTACGACAGCGATTCCTTGGCCAGCTCCGGCTTGAGGGCGGGCAACGACTCAGGCCCTGGCGGCGGCTCATCGCGCGTCGCTGACAACGACGAATCCGGCTGCTTGACCTGAGCCACCTGACGCAAAAACTTGTCGGCGACGTTTTCGACGACACGGCGCGAAGCGACGACGTAGATCAGACAGAAGCCGGCGAAGACGAAGAAATCAACCGGGCGGGTACGCGCCGCTTCGAGCAGATTACTTGCGATCATGTTGAGGAAGAGCGGCACGGTCAGTGCGGCGACGACCCCAAGAACCGTGTGCCTTAACCAATCGCGGCGAGCCGAATCACGCTGCCGCTCGCTCAGAAAACAATTGGCGACGCCGCCCAGAATCCCGGCAGCGACCATGATCAGCAGAATTGCCAGCATATAGCTGTCGAGGGTGTTAGGCAGCGAGCTAAGCTGCAAGGTTTTCTGCAATTCCGGATTCATTATCCATTCCTCGGTCTGAGCAGGCACTACTATGCCATAGCCGTGCCCGAAGCAGAAGAAAGCGCACTACCGCCGGCCGACGGCAATGCACATTCAGCGAAGGCCGAAGCGGCCCACGCCCACTGAATCAGCGCGGCAGCGTACTCTCGCCCAGCAGGAAGACGTCGACTTCTCTGGTGCATTGACGACCTTCGCCAGTGCGGGCCGCACGGCCCGCGCTCCAACACTCGCCCGCCGGGCGATCCGCCGCTCATCGAGGTAGCGTGCTCGCCCCCATCAGGAAGGCGTCAACCTCTCGCGCGCACTGACGACCTTCGCGGATCGCCCAAACGACCAGCGACTGCCCGCGACGGGTATCGCCAGCGACATAGACCTTGGCGGCGCTGGTCGCGTAACAACCGGCGCCGTCGGTCGTCGCCTTGGCGTTGCCACGCGCGTCCTTGTCGACGGCAAAGGCGTCGAGCAGGCCACCGACCGGATTGACAAAACCCATGGCCAGAAAAACGAGATCGGCGGCAAACGTTTGTTCGCTGCCCGCAACCTCGCTCATCTTGCCGTTCTTCCATTCGAGGCCGACGGTCCTGAGCGATTTGAGAACGCCATTCTCGCCAAGAAACTCCTTGGTCGCGATCGAGAACTTGCGCTGCGTATCACCTTCCTGATGCGACGACGAGGTACGCATCTTGATCGGCCAGTAAGGCCAGGTCAGCGACTTGTTTTCCTGCTCGGGCGGCTGCGGCATCAGCTCGAACTGGGTAACCGACGCCGCGCCGTGGCGATAACTGGTGCCGACGCAGTCGGAACCGGTATCGCCACCGCCGATGACGATCACATGCTTGCCCTTGGCGCTGATCGGATTGGCCGGACCACCGGAGACTTCCTTGTTCTGCGGGATCAAAAACTCGAGCGCGGCGTAAGTGCCCTTGAGCTCGCGCCCCGGAATCGGCAAATCGCGCGGCACTTCCGAACCGGCCGCCAGAATCACCGCGTCGAAATCGCTGAGCAATTGATCGGCGGCGACAAATTCACGCGCATCGTTGGCGATTCCTGCCGGCAAGTCTTTGCTGCCGACGATCACGCGGGTGCGGAAAACGACGCCTTCGGCTTCCATCTGTTTGACGCGACGCGCGATCAGCGACTTGTCGAGCTTGAAGTCGGGGATGCCGTAACCGAGCAAGCCACCAACACGGTCGTTCTTCTCGAACACCGTCACCTGGTGGCCGACACGCGCCAGTTGCTGCGCAGCAGCAAGTCCGGATGGACCCGACCCGACGATGGCGACCTTCTTGCCAGTTGTGGTTTTCGGCGGCCGCGGAGCGACCCAGCCCATTTCCCAACCCTTATCGACAATCGCGTGCTCGATCGACTTGATGCCTACCGGGTCATTGTTGATATTGAGCGTGCACGCCGCTTCGCACGGCGCCGGACAAATACGGCCGGTGAACTCGGGAAAATTATTGGTCGAGTGCAGCACCTCAAGCGCCTGTTTCCAGTTGCCGCGATAAACCAGGTCATTCCAGTCCGGGATGATGTTGTTCACCGGACAGCCATTGCTGCAGAACGGAATGCCGCAATCCATGCAACGCGCGCCCTGCACCTTCGCCTGATCGTCGCCGAGCGTGGCCACAAACTCGTGGTAGTTCTTTAAACGCCCGGCAACCGGCACATAGGCCTCGGCCAGACGTTGATACTCCATGAAGCCGGTCGGCTTTCCCATTTATGCTGCCTCCTGTTGCTTTTGTGCGGCCATTTCGGTCAACGCACGACGATATTCGTTAGGCATCACCTTGACGAAGCGACCAAGGTTCGCCGCCCAGTCGTCAAGAATAGCGCGCGCCTGCAAACTACCGGTGTGCTTGGCGTGTTGCTCGATCAGCCCCTTGAGCAGCACTTCATCGGCCATCCCGAGGTGACGGACATCGACCTTGCCGTGGCTTTCGAGTTCGTCTCCGGAGTCACTGCCCTGACGCGCGGCAATTTCTTCCTCGACCGGTTCCAGCGCCACCTGTGCCATATTGCAACGCGACTCGAACGTGCCTTCTTCGTCGAGCACGTAGGCCACGCCACCCGACATGCCGGCGGCGAAATTGCGTCCGGTCATGCCGAGCACGACCACCGTACCACCGGTCATGTATTCGCAACCGTGATCGCCAACCCCCTCGACCACCGCCGTGGCGCCCGAATTGCGCACCGCGAAGCGTTCGCCGGCGACGCCCGCAAAGAAAGCCTCGCCTTCGATGGCGCCGTAAAGAACCGTATTGCCGACGATGATATTCTTCGACGTACTGCCAGCGAATGCCGGGTTCGGACGAACGATGATGCGGCCTCCCGACAAGCCCTTGCCGACGTAGTCGTTGCCCTCGCCAATGAGGTCGACGGTCACTCCACGCGCCAGCAGCGCGCCAAAGCTCTGTCCCGCCGTGCCGTTGAGCGTGATGTGGATGGTGTTGTCGGGCAGCCCCGCATAGCCATATTTCTCGGCAACGCGCGAAGACAACATGGCGCCGACGGTACGATTGGCGTTGCGGATCGGCAGCGCGATCCTGACCGGCTTGCCTTCGTCGAGCGCCGCCTTGGCCAGTTCGATCAGCTGGTTATCGAGCGCCTTGGCAAGGCCATGATCCTGGACCTCACAGTGCCTGACCGGTTCGCCTGCGGCGTTTTCGGGACGGTAGAAGATGCGGCTGTAGTCGAGGCCATGCGCCTTCCAGTGCGCGACCCCCTTGCGCATGTCGAGCAGGTCGGCGCGCCCGATCAGATCATCGAACTTGCGAATACCGATCTGCGCCATCAATTCGCGCAGCTCTTCGGCGACGAAAAAGAAGAAGTTGACGACATGCTCGGGCTGACCTGAAAACTTGCGGCGCAGCACCGGGTCCTGCGTCGCGACCCCCACCGGACAGGTATTGAGGTGGCATTTGCGCATCATGATGCAGCCCTGGACGACCAGCGGCGCCGTCGCGAAACCGACCTCGTCGGCACCGAGCAGCGCGGCGATCAGCACGTCGCGACCGGTCTTCATCTGACCGTCGGCCTGGACGCGAACGCGGCCACGCAGCTGGTTGAGCACCAGCGTCTGCTGCGTCTCGGCGAGGCCCAGTTCCCACGGGGAACCGGCATGCTTGATCGACGACAGTGGGCTGGCGCCCGTTCCGCCATCGTGACCGGCGATCACCAGATGGTCGGCCTTGGCCTTGGTGACGCCGGCGGCAACCGTCCCGACGCCGACCTCGGAAACCAGCTTGACGCTGATCGACGCCTTGGAATTGGCGTTCTTGAGGTCATGAATCAGTTGCGCCAGATCCTCGATCGAATAGATGTCGTGATGCGGCGGCGGCGAAATCAGCCCGACGCCGGGAACCGAGTGGCGCAGATAGCCGATGTACTCGGTCACCTTGTGCCCCGGCAGTTGGCCGCCCTCGCCGGGCTTGGCACCCTGCGCCATCTTGATCTGGATCTGGTCGGCATTGACCAGGTACTCGCCGGTCACGCCGAAACGACCCGAAGCGACCTGCTTGATCGCCGAACGCAGGCTGTCGCCTTCCTGGAGCATGAGATCGCGTTCGATGCGATCCTTGCCGATGATGTCGGAGACCATCTGGCCGGCCTTGGCCGGCTTGAAACGCGCCGGGTCCTCGCCGCCTTCACCGGTATTCGACTTGCCGCCGATGCGGTTCATGGCGATCGCCAGCGTGCTGTGCGCCTCGGTCGAGATCGAGCCGAGCGACATCGCGCCGGTCGCGAAACGCTTGACGATATCCTTGGCCGCTTCAACCTCGTCGAGCGGCACGGCGGGACCGGCCGCCTTGATCTCGAACAAACCACGCAACGTCATGTGCCGGCGGGTCTGATCGTTGATGATCTTGGCGTATTCCTTGTAGCTATGGTACTGGCCGGAACGCGTCGAGTGCTGCAGCTTGGCGATGGCGTCGGGCGTCCACATGTGCTCTTCGCCACGCACGCGGAAGGCGTATTCGCCACCGGCATCGAGCATGTTAAGCAACACCGGGTCGTCGCTGAAAGCCTGCCGGTGCTGACGAATCGACTCTTCCATGACGTCGAAGATGTCGATCCCCTCGACCTGCGTCGAAGTGCCGGTAAAGTACTTATCGACCATTTTCTTCTGCAGGCCGATGGCCTCGAAGATCTGCGCGCCCGTATAAGACATATAGGTCGAAATGCCCATCTTGGACATCACCTTGAGCAGGCCCTTGCCGATGCCCTTGATGTAGTGCTTGACCGCCTTGTCGCGCGCCTGCTCGTCGCTGCCTGCCATTTGCTGCAGTGTTTCGAGCGCGAGGTAGGGATGGACCGCCTCGGCGCCGTAACCGGCGAGCACCGCGAAGTGGTGCGTTTCGCGCGCCGAACCGGTTTCGACGACCAAGCCGGCGCGGGTCCGCAAGCCATGCGTCACCAGGTGCTGATGCACCGCCGAGGTGGCCAGCAGCGCCGGAATGGCGACGTGATCCTTATCCAGCTTGCGGTCGGAGACGATCAGCAGACCGGCACCGCGCTGCACGGCGTCTTGCGCTTCAGCGCACAGCGAGGCCAGGCGCGCTTCGACGCCCTCCTTGCCCCAGGCCAGCGGGTAGCAGATATCGAGTTCGGCAGAATGGAACTTGTCGTCGGTGTAGGCGGCGATGTTGCGCAGCTTGACCATGTCGGCGTAGGAGAGCACCGGCTGCGACACTTCCAGACGATACGGCGGGTTGATTTCGTTGATCCCGAGCAGGTTGGGCTTGGGGCCGATGAAGGAGACCAGCGACATCACCAGCTGTTCGCGGATCGGGTCGATCGGCGGGTTGGTGACCTGCGCAAAGAGCTGCCGGAAATAGTTGTACAAGGGCTTGTTCTTGCTCGACAGCACCGCCAGCGGCGAGTCGTTGCCCATCGATCCGGTCGCTTCTTCGCCGCTCTTCGAGAGCGGCTCGAGGATGAACTTGATGTCTTCCTGAGTGAAGCCGAAGGCCTGCTGGCGATCGAGCAGCGACGCGGCACACTCTGGCGCTGCCGCATTGGCCGGCGCGTCGATGCCGTCGACCTTGATATTGATTCGCGCCACCCAATCCTGATAAGGCTTTTGCCGCGACAAGGTCTCCTTGAGTTCGAGGTCGTCGATGATGCGCCCCTGGTCGAGGTCGATCAGGAACATCTTGCCCGGCTGCAAACGCCATTTCTTGACGATGTTCTCGTCGGGAATCGGCAACACGCCGGATTCCGACGACATCACCACCAGATCGTCGGTGGTGACCAGGTAGCGCGCCGGACGCAGGCCATTGCGATCGAGCGTCGCGCCGATCTGGCGACCATCGGTGAACGCCACCGCCGCCGGTCCGTCCCACGGCTCCATCATCGCCGCATGGTATTCGTAGAAGGCGCGGCGTTTCTCGTCCATCAAGGTATGCGACTCCCAGGCTTCGGGAATCAGCATCATCATCGCGTGCGCCAGCGAGTAGCCGCCCATCACCAGCAATTCGAGCGCGTTGTCGAACGACGCCGTGTCGGATTGATTCGGATAGATCAGCGGCCAGATTTTGTCGAGGTCGGCGCCGAGCAGCGGCGACGAGGTGCCTTTTTCGCGCGCGCGCATCCAGTTGTAATTGCCGCGCAGGGTGTTGATCTCGCCGTTGTGCGCGATCATTCGGAACGGATGCGCCAGCGGCCAGGTCGGGAAGGTATTGGTCGAAAAGCGCTGGTGCACCAGCGCCAGCGCCGAAACGCAGCGCGCATCCTTGAGATCGACGTAGTATTCGCCGACCTGATCGGCGAGCAACAAGCCCTTGTAGACGATCGTCCGCGCCGACATCGACGGCTGATAGAACTCCTTGCCGTGCTCGAGCCCAAGGCTGCGAATGGCGTTGGCGGCACGGCGGCGAATCACGTAGAGCTTGCGCTCGAGCGCGTCGGTGACCATCACGTCAGCACCGCGCCCGATGAAGATCTGGCGAATGATCGGCTCGCGCTCGCGAACAGCCGGCGACATCGGCATGGTGTGATTGATCGGCACATCGCGCCAACCGAGAACGACCTGTCCTTCGGAACGCACCGCGCGTTCAATCTCCTCCTGGCAGGCCAGGCGCGAAGCCGACTCCTTGGGCAGAAAGACCATCCCGACGCCGTAATCGCCGGCACGCGGCAGAATCACGCCCTGCTTGCCCATCGCGTCGCGCAGATAGTCGTCCGGAATCTGAATCAGAATTCCCGCCCCGTCGCCCATCAGCGGATCGGCACCAACCGCGCCGCGATGATCCAGATTCTTCAGGATCAGCAAGCCCTGCTGGATGATCGAGTGGCTTTTTTGGCCCTTGATGTGCGCTACAAAACCGACGCCACAGGCATCGTGCTCATTGGCCGGGTCATAGAGCCCTTGCCGCTCAGGTACAGCCGATTCCATCACACTCGAATCCTCACAAAACAATGACATAAAACAGACTGTCAAGACACCAAACGTCAAGAAAGCCGGCCGCTGGCCAGCCTATGCATTCAATGAGCGACCCGCAAGTATATCGCGAAAACAGCCCCGGACAAAACGCCAAACCGCACCAAAACAGTGCAGCAACAGGGACGCCATCGCGCTTTCAGACGGCGCCGAAAATTGGACAAGCAAAGATTGAAATCGTCGCCGGCAACTCGAGACCAATTCGAACAAGAATCAGCAATGAAATCCAGGTCCATTTTTTAAAGGCGGCGGCGGATGCAGCACCCTTCAACACCGCACTGAAAACCATGGCTTTTCTGCCAACGCGCGCTCAACTATCAGCAAACAGTGCGCAACTGGCCTTTTTTTGGCATAGGCCTCGTGGTAGAGTACCGCTCCGGATTAATCGACGACAGAATCAAGAAAATGCTCAGGGACGTTGTCGAGATGCCGTGAAAATACAGGGCTGTTATTCCTTGCTGACCACCGTGGCTTTCGGTTGTCCAGTTAACGCAACTGTCGACGGTAGTCTGCGTTGCGTAAACCAATGCTCTGCAGACCGCAGTTTTCACCCTTACGAAACGAGTTATGGAGATCTGAATGCCACTGACTATCGGAGTACCACGGGAAGTCTTTGCCGGTGAGAAGCGCGTTGCGACAGTTCCAGACGTTGTCGAGAAGCTGATCAAGCTGGGCTTTAAAGTCGCCATCGAATCAGGCGCCGGAGAGGGTGCCAACTTCAGCGACGACGCCTATCGCGCCGTTGGCGCGCAGATCGTCGAAGGCGCCGCCACGCTATGGTCATCGTCCGACATCGTTTTCAAGGTTCGCGGTCCGAACAGCGATGAAGTCGGCCTGTTGCGCGAAGGCGGCACACTGCTTTCCTTCATCTGGCCGGCACAAAATCCCGAACTGCTGCAGCAGCTCGCCGCCAAGAAGGCGACGGTGCTGGCCATCGACTCGCTGCCGCGCACGCTGTCACGCGCCCAGAAGATGGACGCCTTGACTTCCCAAGCCGGCGTCGCCGGCTACCGCGCCGTCATCGAGGCCGCCAACGCCTTCGGCCGCTTCTTCAACGGCCAGATCACTGCGGCGGGCAAGGTTCCGCCGGCCAAGGTGTTCATCGCCGGTGCCGGCGTCGCCGGCTTGTCGGCGATCGGCACGGCCGCCAACCTCGGCGCTATCGTTCGCGCCAACGACACGCGCGCCGAAGTGGCCGATCAGGTCGTGTCCTTGGGCGGTGAATTCGTCAAGGTCGATTACGAAGAAGAAGGTTCCGGCGGCGGCGGTTACGCCAAGGTGATGAGCGAGGGCTTTCAGAAAGCCCAGCGCGAGATGTACGCCAAGCAAGCCAAGGAAGTGGACATCATCGTCACGACCGCGCTGATCCCGGGCAAGCCGGCGCCCAAGTTGATCACCGCCGAAATGGTCAAGAGCATGAAGCCCGGCAGCGTGATCGTCGACATGGCGGCCGAGCAGGGCGGCAACTGCGAGCTCACCGAACCCGGCCAGGCCGTCGTCAAGCACGGCGTCACGATCATCGGCTATACGGACTTGGTCAGCCGCCTGGCAAGGCAGTCGTCGACGCTCTATGCCACCAACCTCTTCCGCCTCGCCGAAGAGCTGTGCAAGACCAAAGACGGCATCATCGACGTCAACATGGAAGACGACGCCATCCGCGGCCTGACGGTCGTCAAGGAAGGCAACATCAGCTGGCCGCCCCCGGCGCTCAAACCTTCCGCTGCGCCGGCTGCAGCCAAGCCGGCGGCTGTCGTAGCGGCGCCTGCCGCCAAGAAGGGGCATGGCCACGGCGGCAGCAGCGAGCCGATGGCCGGCAACAAGCTGGCGGTGATTTTCGGTGTCGCTGCCGTGCTGTTCTGGCTCATCGGCGCGCACGCGCCGGCGGCCTTCCTCGGCCACTTCACGGTCTTCGTGCTGGCCTGCTTCGTCGGCTACATGGTCGTCTGGAACGTCAAACCGGCGCTGCATACGCCACTGATGAGCGTCACCAACGCGATCAGCAGCATCATCGCCATCGGTGCCCTCGTGCAGATCGCGCCACCGCTCGTCGGTAGCGTACCGAGACCGGAGGAATGGATACGCTGGCTGGCAATCGGCGGCATTGTCCTCGCGACGATCAACATGTTCGGCGGTTTCGCCGTCACCCAGCGCATGCTGGCGATGTTCCGCAAATAAAGGAAGATTAAAATGTCTGGAAGTCTGGCAACTGTCTCCTATATCGGAGCAACGATTCTCTTCATCCTCTGCCTCGGCGGTCTCTCGAATCAAGAGACCTCGCGGCGCGGCAACCTCTACGGAATGATCGGCATGGCGATTGCCGTCGTCGCCACCGTCTTCGGACCGCAAGTCACGGCAGCCGGATTGCCGTGGATCATCGGCGCGATGGCCGTTGGCGGCGCGATCGGCGTGTATCTCGCGCGCACCGTGCAAATGACGCAAATGCCCGAGCTCGTCGCCTTCATGCACAGCATGGTCGGCCTCGCAGCGATGCTCGTTGGCTTTGCCAGCTACATCGACCCGGCCGTTGGCGATAGCCTGGGTCACGCCGAGAAGGTCATCCACGAGGTCGAGATCTACCTCGGCGTCCTGATCGGCGCGGTCACGCTCTCGGGCTCGGTCGTCGCTTTCGGCAAGCTCTCCGGCAAGATCGGCGGCAAGCCGGTCCTGCTGCCGGGTCGTCACCTGATGAACCTCGCTGGCCTGCTCATCGTCATCTACTTCGGTCGCGAGTTCCTGAATGCGCCGACGATCGCTGCCGGAATGACGCCGATGATCGTGATGACGGTGATCGCGTTGCTCTTTGGCGTGCATATGGTGATGGCGATCGGCGGCGCCGACATGCCGGTCGTCGTTTCGATGCTCAACAGCTACTCGGGTTGGGCCGCAGCGGCGACGGGCTTCATGCTCAATAACGACCTGCTGATCGTGACCGGGGCGCTGGTCGGTTCGAGCGGTGCGATCCTCTCGTACATCATGTGCCAGGCGATGAACCGGCAGTTCCTCTCCGTCATCGCCGGCGGCTTCGGTGGCGACAGCGCCAAGCCGAAAGCGGCTGCCGGCGCCAGTGCCGAACCGGCGGGCGAGGTCAATCCGATTCTGGCGGCCGAAACCGCAGAACTGCTGCGCGAAGCCAAGAGCGTCATCATCGTTCCGGGCTACGGCATGGCGGTCGCGCAAGCGCAGCACACGGTCTATGAAATCACCAAGTTCCTGCGCGAAAAAGGCGTCAATGTCCGCTTCGGCATTCACCCGGTCGCCGGCCGCATGCCGGGACACATGAACGTTCTGCTCGCTGAAGCCAAGGTGCCGTACGACGTCGTGTTCGAGATGGACGAGCTCAACGACGACTTCCCGCAAACCGACGTGACGATGATCATCGGCGCCAACGACATCGTCAACCCGGCAGCGCAAGAAGACCCGAGCAGCCCAATCGCCGGCATGCCGGTGCTCGAAGTCTGGAAGGCCAAGACCTCGATCGTGATGAAGCGCAGCATGGCGTCAGGTTATGCCGGCGTCGACAATCCGCTGTTCTACAAGGACAATAATCGCATGCTCTTCGGCGACGCCAAGAAGATGCTCGACGAAGTCCTGATTGCTTTGAAGTCCTGACCAGCGACGACTGCTGATCATTTGACGGCCAGGGACGGCGCGCTGCCCCTGGTCACCATATACCATCGAACAAGCTGTCTTCAGGGGGTTACATGGAGGTCAGGGAAGTACTCAAGGTCAAGGATTCTGCGCTGTTTGCCGTCCACCCGGAGTCGTTGCTCTCCGAGGCGGTGATCATGATGGCCGAAAACGATATCGGCTGTGTCGTGGTCATGGACGGCGGCAAGCTGGTCGGCGTCGTGACATTCCGCGAGGTACTGCAGGTCTTGGCCAAACGCCAGACCGAAGGCCGCGTCGGCCCGACGCCGCCGATTGCCGAAATACTGGTCAGCGAGGCGATGCACCCAAACCCACCGACGGCGCATCCGGCGATGGATCTGGACGAATTGCGCCGCCTGATGGTCGGTACGCACACGCGCTATGTGCCGGTAATGGAAGACGACACCATGATCTGCGTCATCTCATTCCACGACGTCGCCAAGGCCGTGCTCGAGGAACGAAGCTTCGAGAACAAGCTGCTCAAGGCCTACATCAAGGACTGGCCCACAGAGGAAAAACCCTGAGCGCGACTAATCCGCGTCGCGCTTAGCTCTCGCCCACCGAAAACATCCGGCGGTGCTCGCGGATCGCGTAGCGATCGGTCATCCCGGCAATATAGTCGGCTATGCTGCGCGGCTGCTCGGCACCCGCCTGATACTGCGCGGGAAGCAGGCGCGGGTCGCTGACGAAGGCCGAAAACAGATCGCTGACGATGCGCGCGGCTTTGCGGGTCATGCGCAAGACCTGGAAGTGCTGATAGAGATTCTTGTGCAGGAAGCGTTTCATTTCGCGCTGCGCCTCATGCAGTTCGTCCGAGAAGGCGACCAGCGGCGCGCTCAGCCTGACACCCGCCAGATCGCCTGGTGACTCCCGCACGATGTTGCCGGCGGTCGTCTCGATCAAGTCGCAGACCAGAACGTTGATCATGCGGCGGATCGTTTCGTGCACCAGGCGCCGCCCGCCAAGACCAGGATAAGCCGCCCTGACGTCGGCGCTATAGCGCGCGAAGAGCGTAACCTCTTCGAGCTGCTCAAGCGTAATCAAGCCCGAGCGCAAGCCATCATCGACATCGTGGTTGTTGTAGGCGATCTCGTCGGCAAAATTGCAGATTTGCGCTTCAAGCGACGGTTGCGTGCGATTGATGAAGCGCTCGCCGAGCTCCCCCAGTTGCCGCGCGTTCTCGGCAGAGCAGTGCTTGACGATGCCTTCGCGCGTCTCGTAGGTCAAATTGAGTCCGTCGAATGCCGCGTAGCGCTCCTCAAGCAGATCGACGATACGCAGACTCTGCAGATTATGCTCGAAGCCCCCTTGGCCGCGCATGCACGCGTTGAGCGCATCCTGCCCGGCGTGCCCGAACGGGGTATGCCCGAGGTCGTGCGCCAGCGAAATGGCCTCGGCGAGGTCCTCATTGAGCCGTAGCGCGCGCGCGATGCCGCGCGCGATCTGCGCCACCTCGAGGGTATGCGTCAGCCGTGTGCGAAAAAGATCGCCCTCGTGGTTAACGAAAACCTGGGTCTTGTACTCGAGGCGACGGAACGCCGTTGAATGCACGATACGATCGCGATCGCGCTGAAACTCGCTGCGATGCGACGGCGGCTCGTCGACGTATCTGCGGCCGCGGGAAGCGGCCTGCGAAACGGCGTAAAGGGCAAGTTCAGACATGCTCTGAACGCGCGCCAATCGCTTCGGCGATTTGCGCCGGTGTAGCGCAATCGCTGACCACGGCGCGGCCGATCTCTCTGAACAGCACCAGGCGTAATTTTCCGTTCTGCACCTTCTTGTCGTGCTGCATCAGTTCGAGATAGCGATCGACTTCCATCGCCGGACCGAATACCGGCAAGCTGGCACGCGTAAACAGCGCTTCCACGCGCGCCACGTCGGCCACGCTGATCCAGCCGAGCCGACGCGAAAGCTCGGCGGCCATCAGGGTGCCGGCGGCCACGGCTTCGCCGTGCAACCACTCGCCATAGCCCATCCCGGTCTCAATCGCATGGCCAAAGGTATGGCCGATATTGAGCAAGGCCCGCTCACCGTTTTCGTGCTCGTCGGCGACAACCACTTCGGCCTTGTTCTGGCACGAACGGCAGATGGCGTATTCAAGCGCTTGCGGCTCGCGCGCCAGCACGCGCTCAAGATTGGCTTCGAGCCAGTCAAGAAAAGGCAGATCGCGGATTAGTCCATTCTTGATGACTTCAGCAAGACCCGCGCGCAACTCGCGATCTGGCAGGGTATCGAGCGTCTCGGTATCGGCCAGAACGACCGCGGGCTGATAGAAAGCACCGATCATGTTCTTGCCCAGCGGGTGGTTGATCGCCGTCTTGCCGCCGATCGACGAATCGACCTGCGACAACAGCGTCGTCGGCACCTGGATGAAGGGCATGCCGCGCTGGTAACACGCAGCGGCAAAACCGGTCATGTCGCCAACGACACCGCCGCCCAAGGCAATCAGCGTCGTCGAACGCTCGCAACAGCGCTCGAGCAGCACATCGAAGATGGTATTGAGCGTTTGCCAGTTCTTGAAGCGCTCGCCATCGGGCAAAATGACCTCGACCACGTCGATGCCGGCGTCGCGCAAAGGCTTGGCAAAACGCTGCAGGTAAAGCGGTGCCACCGTCGTATTGGTCACGATGGCCACCTTGGGCTGGCGCAAATGGGGAAGCAGCAAGTCGCCGCGACCGAGCAGCCCCTGACCGACATGGACCGGATAGGCGCGTGCTCCCAATTCGACCTTCACGGTTTCCATCGTTCCCCAACTTCCTTGATCAATAGCTGCAGGACCCCCTGGGCATTGCTGCGACCGCCGTCGACCACCAGGTCGGCGACCTCGCGGTAGAAGGAGTCGCGTTGCACAAAAAGCTCCTTGAGCCTGAGCAGCGGATCAGCGACTTGCAGCAACGGCCGGTTTCGATCGTTACGCGTGCGCTCCAGCAGGGTGTGCGGCGGCACGTTGAGATAAACGACAAAACCGCTGGCCTTCATGTTGCGGCGGTTCTCCTCGCGCAGCACGGCGCCGCCGCCGGTCGCCACGACGCGCCCGCAGAGGCGCGAGAGGTCAGCGATGACCTGGGATTCACGCTTGCGAAAACCTTCCTCGCCCTCGATTTCAAAGACCGTCGGAATGCTCACCCCCGTACGCGCCTCGATTTCATGGTCTGAATCGACGAAATCGAGCGCCAGCCGCTTGGCCAGCGAGCGCCCAATAGTCGTCTTGCCGGCCCCCATCAGGCCGACCAGATAGACGTTGCGTTTGCCGTATTGTTTATCCACAGCGCCATTCTACCGCAGAGGCTGGGCAAGAAAGCGAACAGCCGGCAACAGCCGGCTGTGTCGTCAACACGGAATCCGCAATCAGCGCACGGCCAGCGATTCGGCAACGATCCTGGGGGTAATAAAAACCAGCAACTCGGTCTTGTCGTCGATCCACTCGCGGTTCTTGAACAACCAGCCGACGTAAGGCAGGTCGCCGAAGAAAGGAATGCGCTGCGTGGTATCGCTCGTCTTCTGCGTATAGATTCCGCCGATCACCACCGTTCCGCCATTCTCGACCAGTACTTCGGTCTTGACGTGCTTGGTGTCGATGGCCACGCCGGCGCCGGTAGACAGCGAGGTATTCGGAGTGTCCTTGTTGATGTCCAAGGTCATCGTGATTTTCCCGTCCGGCGTGATCTGCGGCTTGACCTTGAGCGACAGATTGGCCTTGCGGAAAGTCACGCTGGTCGCGCCGGAACTCGTCGCCTGCTGATAAGGAATTTCGACGCCTTGCTCGATGATCGCCTCGATCTGATTGGCGGTCATGACGCGCGGGCTCGAGATCACCTTGCCGCGCCCGTCGGCCTCGAGCGCCGATATTTCGGCGGTCAGGTACTTGGTCTTGTCGCTATTGAAAAGCATCAGCCCGAAGGTGCCGGCGGTCCCGGCGCGCGGCGTCGCCGGAAGATTGACCAAGGCGTTGCTCGAGGCATTCCCGCTGATCAACGTGCCATCGCTGCCGATACGGGTCGGGCCCGCGCCATTGGCGAAGGCCAGGGTGCCTCCCGAACTGGTCGCCGACCCGCCCCAGCCCAAGCGCACGCCGATGTTCTTGGCGAAGCTGTCGCCGGCTTCGACGATGCGTGCCTCGATCATCACCTGGCGCACCGACAGATCGACCTTGGCGATCAACTGCCGGACGTCGTCAAGCCGGCTTGGCGTGTCCTGGACGAAGAGGATGTTGGTGCGCGTATCGACCACGGCGCTACCGCGCTTCGAGAGCATCCGCTGAGTCGAATCGGTGAGCAGCTTCTTGATTTCTTCGGCCTTCTGATAATTGAGCTGGAAGTTCTCGGTGCGCAAGGGTTCAAGATCGCCGATCTGCGCCTTCGCTTCGTAATCGAGTTTCTCCTTGGTCGCAATCTCCTCGCGCGGCGCAATCAGGATCACGTTGCCGTTCTTGCGCATGTCGAGGCCCTTCTGTTGCAGGATGATGTCCAGCGCCTGGTCCCAGGGAACGTTCTTGAGGATCAGCGTGATCGCTCCACCGACCGAATCGCTGACGACCATGTTCATTCCGGTGAACTCGCCGATCACCTGCAGCAAACGCCGCACCTCGACATTCTGGAAGTTGAGCGACAGTTTTTCGCCCTGGTAACCGCCACGAGCCCCCTGCACCAATTTGTTCGGATTCTCGATCACCGGCCGCACTTCGATCACGAACTGGTTGTCGGTCTGGTAGGCGTTGTGTTCCCACAGACCGCGCGGCGTGATCGTCATGCGCGCATTGCTGCCCTGCTGGACGGTATTGAGCGAAACGACCGGCGTCGCAAAATCGGTGACGTCCAGACGCTTGCGCAGTGCGTCGGGAACATTCACTTTGACAAAATCGACGACCAGATTCTGCCCTTGCTGGCGAATATCGATTCCCGCGTTGGAATCGCTAAGATCGACGGTAATTCGCGCTTCGCCGTCCTTGCCACGACGAAATGCGATATCGCGAATGCTATAGGCGTCCGCCGACGGACTCGGCTGCGAGAAATGCTCGGCCATCGGCGCGACGGCACCGCCCTTCGGCGCACTGGGAACCAAGGCCAGCAGCAAGCTGTTGCCGTCGATCGTCGGCACGTAAGTCATCGCCTGATTGAGGTTCAACACCAGTCGGGTACGACCTTCGGCCTGCACCACATTGGCGCTCCGAAGCTCGCCTTCGTTATAGGTCTGACTCGTTTTCCCCAGGCCATTGGTGGTATTGGCAAAATCGAGCGCAATGCGTGCCGGCGAAGCGACGCTGAAGCCCGGCGGCGGCGCCGTCAGAGGCTCCTTGAAAGTCAGCTTGACATTGAGCACGCCCCCCTGTTGCGCGACGGTCATCGACTCGATCGAATTCGGCCTAGCCTCCTGAGCGCTGGCGGGCGTGCCCGCCAGCAACAGCCCACTGACCAAAAAGAGCAGGTAACATTTGATCGGCTTCATTTCTTTCCCTCCGGTACCTGCAGCAACAACGTGCTTGTTCTTTCAACCCAATCGCCGGCTGAATCCTGAACGAGTTCCTTGAGCGTCGTCTCGGCTTCAGTAATCTTGGTGATCACGCCGAAATTCTGCCCCATGTAATTGCCGACCCTGACCTGATACAAGGAAGAGTCGACCTGAATGATGGCATACGAGACCTTCTTCCGGCTCATCACACCAACGTATTTGAGCGATTCCAGCGGATACCCTTCCAAGGGCTCGCGCGGCCGCTCGAGGTCGGGCTGCATGCCGCTACCGCCCGACTTCTTCTGCTCGGCGCCGACCTTCGACGACTTGAACGGATCGATCAGGTTGCCGACATCGTAGGGAACCGGTTCATAGGGCTTGACTTGCGGCAAGGGCGGGATTCTGCCCTTGATATCCTTGGTCGCGTCGTTCATCCACTGCCGCAAATCCTCGTTATCACCGCCGGAGCATGCCACCAGGACAAGACTGGCCAGCACCACCGCGATCGTTCTCATTTCTTCCCACCCTTGGCGGCCTGCGCCGCCTTCTTTTTGGCAGCCAACTCTTCATCGTCGAGATAGCGGAAAGTCTTGGTCACCGCGTCCATCACCAGACTGCCATCCTTGGCCTGCGGATTAACCGCGATCGAAATATTGTTGAGCGTGACGATTCTCGACAGTCGGCTGATATCGCCGGCAAAGGCGCCAAAGTCATGGTAGTTCCCGGTCAAGCGCACGTTGATCGGCAACTCGGCGTAAAAATCCTTGACGATCTCCTGCCCTGGCTTGAACAGGTCGAACTGCAGACCCCGCCCCATCCCCGACTGGTTAATCTCGATCAGCAAGGCTTCAACCTCCGACTTGTTGGGCAACTGTTTGAGCAGTGCGCCGAACGAGCGATCGATTTCGCTCAATTGCTGCGTATACAGATCAAGATTGACGGCCTGAGTTTTTTTGGCAACAAACTGTTCCTTGAGCTTTAACTCATCCTGTTGCCGCGCCGCCAGCGCATCGAGTTGGTCGCTCCAGACGAACCACCACCCGGCCAGCAAAATCGCCGCGGCCAGACCAAGCAGCACCGCCACCCGGGGGATGACCGGCCAGGCGCCGACATCCTTCGGATTGAGATTGCGAAAGTCGTCGAGCACCGACCTGAGATCGACCTTGGGAAGCGTAAGCGATTTCATTTCTTGCCCCCCTCGTCGACCGCGACGCGCTTGAGCGCAACGGTCATCGAAAATTCATTGAGCCGTCGCTTGTCGAGCGTGACCGCCTTGATTTCAATCAACTGCGGTTTTTCGAGCCAGGGAGACGCCTCAATATTGCGCATCAGCGTCGAAACCCGCGCACTGGACTGCGCGTAACCGTTCAATGAGACCTTGACCCCGTCCTGCTTGAGCGAGCGAATATAGACGCCTTCGGGCATCTGTTTGACCATCTCGCTGAGCAGGCGCACCGCCTCGGCCCGATCGCGCTGCAACGACTCGATGATCTGCTTGCGCGCCAGCAAGGCCTGCGTCTGTTCCTTGAGCCGCTTGATCTGGTCGAGCTGTTTGTCGAGAACGGCGATCTCCTTCTTGAGGAAATCGTTCTTGGCCTCCTGCGCCGTGATGTATCCCGAGATCACCGAATAGCCGAGAAAGACGATCAGCGCGGCGAGAACCGAAACCGATCCGAGCAGGCCATAGAACTGTTGGCGTCTGGCCCGGCGCTTTTCAGCGCGATGCGGCAGCAGATTGATGCGTATCATTCGTCGAACCTCCGCAGCGCCAAGCCGCACGCGGCCATCAACGACGACGCATCGGCCAGCAGGCTCTTGGCGCGAACCCGATCGGACAGCACCATTTCGGCGAAGGGGTTGGCGATAATCGTATTGATCTGCGTGCGCGACGCGACCACCTCGTCAGCTCCCGGAAGAACGGCACAGCCGCCGGCCAGAACGATGTGGTTGACCTGGTTGAACTGGGTCGAGGTAAAGAAGAACTGCAAGGCGCGCGAAACTTCGAGCGCCATGCTTTCGACAAACGGCTTGAGCAATTCGGCTTCGTAATTCTCAGGCAGATTGTTGCGCCGTTTTTCAGCTTCGGCCTCCTCGAAATTCATGCCGAAAAGTCGGGCGATGTCCTGGGTCAGCTGATTTCCGCCGAACGCCTGTTCGCGCACATAAAGTTGCTGGCCATTGCGCAGCACCGTCAGGTTCATGACGTTGGCGCCGACATCGACGAGCGCGACAATCTGCCCTTTGCCGCGATCGGGGAGTTGCTTTTCGATCAATTCAAAGGCGGCCAAGACCGCATACGACTCGATATCCATGACCACCGGTTTCAAACCGGCAGATTCGACGACGGCGACCCGGTCCTCGACTTTCTCCTTGCGCGACGCGGCAATCAGGACCTCGATCTCATCGGGCGACGACGCAGCCGGTCCGACGACCTGAAAATCGAGATTGACCTCGTCAAGGGCAAACGGAATGTACTGATTGGCCTCGGATTCGACCTGAAGTTCAAGCTCTTCCTCGCGCTGCCCCGCGGGAACGATGATTTTCTTGGTGATGACGTGCGAAGCCGGAAGCGCGATTGCCACCTGCCGGGTCGAGGTCGCCAGTTTCTTCCAGGCCCGACGCACCGATTCAGCGGCCGCCTCAAGATTGACGATATTGCCGTCAGCGACGGCGTCACGCGGCAGGACCTCGATCGTATAGCGTTCGACGCGATACCCGCCCTTGCCATCGCTCGCCAATTCAACCATCTTGACTGCCGACGAACTGATATCGAGACCGATCAGGGAACGCGCCTTCGGATTAAAGATCGATAAATCGAGTTGCAAATCGCCACCCCTTGTCGAAAAAACCCTTGAATAATTAGTAGTTAGCGCATTTATGGATAATCTACTTTAGATGCTAGCAACATCCATCCGGAGTGTAAAGCCATTTTTATCGCCTTTTCCAGGACCTGTCACAGCCCTTCGACCAACGTTTATAATGGCGCGTTACGCCCTCTCGCCCGGACTCCATCTTGCCAACCGTTTCCCGCTGGATTCTTTATCCGATCGTGTTCATTGTCGGCATCGCCGCAATGGCCATCGCCATGGCTGCCGTGGTTCTGATCCTGACCTACCCCAACCTGCCTTCGCTGGAAATCCTGACCGACTATCGGCCCAAGGTGCCGCTACGCGTCTACACTGCCGACAAGCAACTGATCGGCGAGTTCGGTGAAGAACGGCGCGCGGTGGTACGCATTCAGGACGTTCCGGAGTTGATGAAGCAGGCCATCCTGGCGGCAGAAGACGAGCGCTTCTACCAACACAACGGCGTCGACGCGCAAGGCGTCGTTCGCGCCGCGCTCAGCAACTTCATCGGCGGCGGCAAGAAACAGGGCGCCTCGACGATTACGCAACAGGTCGCCAAGAACTTCTTCCTGTCGTCGGAAAAGACCTACTCGCGCAAGCTCTACGAAGCGCTGCTGTCGTTCAAGATCGAAAACAACCTGTCCAAGGATCAGATCTTCGAGCTCTACATCAACCAGATCTATCTCGGGCAACGCGCCTACGGCTTTGGCGCTGCGGCGCAGATCTATTTTGGCAAACCGCTCGCCGAGATTTCAGTCGCCGAGGCCGCGATGCTCGCCGGATTGCCCAAGGCGCCATCGGCGTTCAATCCGGTGGTCAACCCCAAGCGCGCCAGCTTGCGCCAACAATACGTGTTGCGCCGCATGCATGAGCTCGGTTTTATCGACGACAAGCAATACGACGAGGCGTTGAAGCAGGCGCTGGTCGTCAAACGCGACACCAGCGAGTATGCCGTACATGCCGAGTACGTCGCTGAAATGGCACGCCAGATCGCCGCCGAGCGTTTCCCTGACGACGTCTACACGCGCGGCCTGCGCGTCTATACGACGATTCTCAAGAACGACCAGGAAGCGGCTTACGCCAGCGTGCGGCGCGGCGTCCTCGATTATGACCGGCGCCATGGTTACCGTGGCGCCGAAGCCTACGTCGAGATGAGCGACATCAAATCGGAGCAGGACGAAGCGCTCGACGAACTGCTGCAGGACTTTCACGACTCGCCTGACCTGCACCCGGCAGTGATTCTGCAAGCCGACGCCAAGCAGATTCGCGCTTACCGGCGCGGAGGCGAAATCGTCACCGTCAGTGGCGAGGGCCTCAAGTTCGCGGCGCGCATGATCGACGACAAGGCGCCGCCGAACAAGCGACTGCGCCGCGGCGCCATCATCCGCGTACAGAACGACGACAAGGCCAACTGGCGAATCACGCAAATGCCCGAGGTCGAATCGGCGTTTCTCTCCGCCGACCCGCAAACCGGCGCGATACGCGCGCTGGTCGGCGGCTTCGACTTCAACCGCAACAAATTCAACCACACCACGCAGGCCTGGCGGCAGCCGGGGTCGAGCTTCAAACCCTTCATCTATTCGGGATCGCTGGAGAAGGGCTTTACGCCAGCGTCGATCGTACACGACGACCCGATCAGCTTTCCGGCGTCGGTGACCGGCAGCCAAGCCTGGGAACCGAAGAACTATGACGGCAAGTACGAGGGCGCGATGCGCATGCGAACGGCGCTCGCCAAGTCGAAGAACATGGTCTCGATCCGCCTGCTGCAGGCCAGTGGCGTGCACTTCATTCAGGACTACGCGACGCGCTTCGGCTTCGACGCCGACAAGCACCCGCCTTACCTGACGATGGCGCTCGGCGCCGGTTCGGTGACGCCGTGGCAGATGGTCACCGCCTACTCCGTATTCGCCAACGGCGGCTTCCGCATTGCGCCGTACATCGTGAGCGAAATTCAGAACGAGAAAGGGCAGGTCCTGGCGCAGACGCAGCCGGCCGTCGCCGGCGACCCTTCGCTGCTGGCGATAGACCCGCGCAACGCCTACCTGATGGACAGCATGCTGCGCGACGTCACCATTTACGGCACCGCCGCGCGCGCCTCGGCGACGCTCAAGCGCCGCGACCTCGCGGGCAAGACCGGAACCACCAACGAACAGGTCGACGCCTGGTTCTGCGGCTATCAGCGAACCGTCGTCGGTTGCTCATGGATCGGCTTCGACCAGCCAAGAAGCCTGGGGGGGCGCGAAACCGGCGGCTCGGCGGCATTGCCGATGTGGATTGCCTACATGGCCCAAGTACTCAAGGACGTGCCTGAATCGTTCATGCCGCAACCCGACGGGCTGATCGCCGTCGACGGATCGGGTTCCGGCAAGGGACCGGCCAGGGAACTCTTCTACAAGGAAAACGTCCCGACCAGCGTCGAAGCCGAACCCGAACAGGATCCCAATTCCAAGCCCGTCGATTAAAGACTCAGAGGCATTCCGCACTGCGCCGAAACGAGCGCTGACAGGGCCGCCAGCAGCTCGCCGCCGTCGCGCGTATCGCGCCAGTGCTGCCCGTCCCAGCGGAAGTGGAAGCCCCCCGAACGCGCCGCAACCCATAGCTCCTTGGCCGCACCGTGCCGGTTGACGATGATTTTGCTGCGGTCGGCAAACTCGATCTCGAGCACTCCGGCACTGACCATCGCAAAATCGAGATCGGCATCGCAAGCGTCGAGACCGGTCTCGATGCGCGAGAGCGCCGCGTCGGCAAGCGTATTGAATTCGCTATCGTTCATCCTGTGCTACCATTTTGCATTTTCGTCAAATCTCCCATGCGCCGATCCTTCCCGCTCGCCATCCTGTTGCTCACGATTGCTCTTGGCGCTTGCGGCACGCGTGGGCCGCTGTACCTTCCCCCGCCGCGACTAAAACCGCCCGTCACCGCGCCGACACCAGTCACGCCAGCTGAGCCGGCAGAACCGGTCACGCCGGCCGAGCCGATCGCCGTAGATCTTAACACGCCTGAAGAACCCGCCCGATGAGTGCTTTCTCCCTGAAAAACGGCCAGCTGCACGCCGAATCCGTGCCCCTCGCCGAGATCGCCGCGCGCTTCGGCACGCCCTGCTACATCTACTCGCGCGCCGCGCTCGAAGATTCGCTCGACGAATTCTTGCATGAGCTCGCCGGTATCGATTCGCTGGTCTGCTACGCCATGAAGGCCAATTCCAATCTCGCGGTGCTGAGCGTCTTCGCGCGCCGTGGCGCCGGTTTCGACATCGTCTCGGGCGGCGAACTCAAGCGCGCGCTGGCCGCCGGCGCCGACCCCAAGAAGATCGTTTTTTCGGGAGTCGGCAAGACTGCCGCCGAAATGAGCTTGGCGCTCTCCACCGGAATCCTGTGCTTCAACGTCGAGTCGGCGCCCGAACTCGAACGGCTCAACGACGTCGCCGCCAGCCTCGGCAGACGAGCACCGATCAGCCTGCGCGTCAATCCGAATGTCGATGCCAAGACGCATCCGTATATTTCGACCGGGCTCAAGGAAAACAAGTTCGGCGTCGCCTACGAAGACGCGCTGGCCATTTACCGGCACGCAGCGAGTCTTCCCCACCTCGAAATCATCGGCATCGACTGCCATATCGGTTCGCAACTGCTCGACCCGGCGCCGTTTGACGAAGCGCTCGACAAGCTGCTGTTGCTGATCGACCAGCTCGCCGCCAACGGCATCGCGCTACACCACATCGACCTCGGCGGCGGCCTCGGCATCCGCTACCAGGACGAAGAGGCGCCGTCGGTCAAGTCCTACCTGCAACCCTTGCTGCACAAGCTCAAGCAACGCGGACTCAAGATCCTGCTCGAACCGGGGCGCCGCCTGGTCGGCAACGCCGGCGTGCTGCTCACCCGCGTCGAGTACCTCAAGCAGGGCGAAGCCAAGAATTTCGCGATCGTCGATGCGGCGATGAACGACCTCGCGCGCCCGGCGCTCTATGACGCCTGGCACGACATCGTCCCGGTCGCTCCGCGCCAGAGTGCAGTAAGCCACTGGGACGTCGTCGGGCCGATCTGCGAGTCGGGCGACTTCCTGGGCCGTCAGCGCGCGCTGGCGATAGCCGCCGGCGACCTGCTGGCGATCCTATCGGCCGGCGCCTACGGCATGGCCATGAGCTCGAACTACAATAGCCGACCGCGCGCCGCCGAAGTGATGGTCGACGGTTCGCAAATTCACCTCGTTCGGCGCCGCGAAAGCGTCGAGGAACTTTACTCCAGCGAAAGCCTGTTGCCGTGAACGCCACCCGCCTTGCCTTACTGCTCATCAGCCTCCTGACCCTCGCTGCATGTTCAGATGGCAATGCAAAAAAGAAAGGCGAAGCACCGCCGGTCCCGGTGACGACGGCGAAAGCCGCCGCGCGCGACATTCCGGTGACACTCAAGGTGGTCGGCCGCGCCGAAGCGTACGAGAGCGTGGTGCTCAAATCGCGCGTTGATGGCCAGGTCGCCGCAGTACTCTTCACCGAAGGCCAGCACGTCAAGCAGGGCGACGTGCTGATCCGTCTCGATGCGACCGATTTTGCCGCTCGTCTGCAACAGGCCGAAGCGACCGCGGCGCGCGATCAGGCGCTGATCGACAAGAGCCGCGCCGACACCGCGCGTTACACGGCACTCAAGGAGCGCAACTTCGTCTCCGAAGAAAAAGTCAACGACATCCGCACCAACGAAGCGGCGGCCAGTGCCAACCTGCGCGCCAGCAAGGCAGCGGCCGAGGTGGCGCGATTGCAGCTCTCTTACGCCACCATTCGCGCGCCGTTTACCGGCGTCGTCGGCGCGCGACTGGTGTTCCCCGGATCATCGGTCAAGGTCAACGACACGGTCCTCGCCGTCGTCAACCGCGTCCGCCCGCTGCTCATCACTTTCTCGATTCCCGAGAAACACCTGCCGCGGCTGCGCGCGGCGATGGCCGCCGCCGGCGGCATGAAGGTCGACGTCAGCCTGCCCGGCGACACGTCGCGCCACTACGACGGCGACGTACATTTTATCGACAACGCGGTCGATGCCACCACCGGCACCATTCTGATGAAAGCGACGCTGCCCAACGACGACGAGAAGCTCACTCCCGGCCAGTTCCTCAACGTGACGCTATTGCTCGACACCTTGAGCGGTGCCGTCACCATCCCCAACGAAGCGGTTCAGCAGGGCGCCGACGGCAATTTCGTCTATGTCGTCAAGGACGACCAGAGCACCGAGGTTCGCCCAATTACCACGGCCGCCGCCGACGCCGGCGTCACTGCCATCGCCAAGGGGCTGCAAGCCGGCGAGACGGTCGTCACCGACGGCCAGTTGCGCCTTGCTCCCGGCGTCAAGGTCAAACAACGCGACGCGACGCAAAGCAAGACGCCACCTGCCCCCGCGGCAACGGCCAAGTAGGGCGACGCGATGAACCTGCCCGAACTGTGCATCCGCCGCCCGGTGATGACGACGCTGCTGATGGCGGCGTTCGTCATCTTCGGCCTGATCGCCTACCGCGCGCTGCCGGTCTCCGAACTTCCCAGCGTCGATTTCCCGACCATCTCGGTGACCGCCAGCCTGCCCGGCGCATCGCCAGAGACGATGGCATCGGCCGTCGCGACGCCGCTCGAGGGACAGTTCTCGACGATCGCCGGACTCGATTCATTGAGTTCGACGAGCGCCCAGGGAACCACTTCGATCACGCTGCAGTTCTCGCTCGATCGCAACATCGACGCCGCCGCGCAGGACGTCCAGTCGGCGATTGCCTCGGCGCAGCGCAAGCTGCCGTCGTCCATGCCGACGCCGCCGTCGTTCCGCAAGGTCAACCCGGCCGACTCGCCGATCTTCTTCATCGCGCTCAGCTCGCCGACGCTGCCGCTGCCGGTGGTCAACGAATACGCCGAGACGCAACTCGCGCAGCGCATCTCGACGATCAGCGGCGTCGCCCAGGTGCTGGTCTTCGGCTCGCAAAAATTCGCCGTTCGCATCCGCGCCAACCCCGACCAACTCGCATCACGCGGCATGGGAATCGACGAACTGCAGCAGGCGATCGCGCAGGCCAACGTCAACCAGCCGGTCGGCCTGATCGACGGCGAACGCCAAGCCTTCGCCATCAAGGACAACGGACAGCTGGCCACCGCCGCCGCCTACCGCCCGCTGATCGTCGCCTGGCGCAACGGCGCGCCGGTTCGCCTCGAGGAAGTCGCGACGCCGATCGACGGCGTCGAGAACAAGCGCGTCGCCGCCTGGAACGTCGACAAGCGCGCCATCGTGCTGGCGATCCAGCGCCAGCCAGGCGCCAACACCATCGAGACGGTCAATTCGATCAAGCGCATCATGCCGAGCTTCCAGGCCAAACTGCCGGCGGCGATCAACATGACGACGCTTTACGACCGCAGCATTTCGATCAGCGAAGCGATCGACGACGTCCAGTTCTCGCTGCTGCTCTCCGGTTTCCTGGTCATCCTGGTGATCCTGCTCTTTTTGCGCAACCTGTCGGCGACGGCGATCCCGGCGCTGGCGCTGCCGATTTCGGTGATCGGCACCTTCGCCGTGATGCACCTGCTCGACTATAGCCTCGACAACCTCTCGCTGCTCGCGCTGACGCTGTCGGTCGGCTTCGTCGTCGACGACGCCATCGTCATGCTCGAGAACATCGTGCGCCACATCGAGCTTGGCGAAACGCCGCTGCAGGCGGCGATCAAGGGATCGCGCGAGATCGGCTTCACCATCATCTCGATGACCATCTCGCTGACCGCGGTGTTCATCCCGGTGCTGTTCATGAGCGGCATCGTCGGCCGGCTGCTGCACGAGTTCGCGGTCACCATCTGCGCCGCGATCCTGGTTTCCGGCGTCGTCTCGCTGACGCTGACACCGATGCTCTGCAGCCGCTACCTGCGCCATACCGAGTCGGAAGGACACGGCCGAATTTTCCGCGCCTTCGAACACTTTTTCGACGCGCTGCTCTCCGGCTACAAGCGCAGCTTGAAGCTGGCGATGGCGCACCCGCGACTGGTGCTCGCCGGCTTCGTCGCCACCGTGCTGCTCACCGGCGTGATGTTCACCCAGGTGCCCAAGGATTTCCTGCCAAGCGGCGACAGCGGGCAGATCACGGCGGTGACCGAAGGCCCGCAGGACGCCTCGTTCGATTCGATGGTCGAGCACCAGCGCGCCCTGGCGGCGATCATCGCCGCCGACCCCAACGTGCGCTCGTTCATGTCGAGCGTCGGCGCGGTCGGCTCGCGGCCGACGTCGAACACCGGTTCGCTCAATCTGATGCTCAAGCCGCGCGACGAGCGCAAACTGTCCGCCGACCAGATCATCCAGGAATTGCGCCCCAAGCTCGCCACCGTTCCCGGAATCAAGGTCTATATGCAGAACCCGCCGGCGATCCGCATCGGTGGCCAATCGACCTCGGCGCAGTACCAATACACGCTGCAGAGCACCGACCTTGCCGAACTCTACCAATGGACCGACACGCTGCTCGGCAGGATTCGCCAGTTGCCCGGCTTCATCGACGTCACCAGCAACCTCAACAACCTCTCGCCGGTGGTGCGCCTGGACATCGACCGCGACAAGATCGCGACGCTAGGCCTCTCCTTCGCCCAGGTCGAGGACGCGCTGCAGAGCGCTTTTTCAGCGCGGCAGATTTCGACGATCTACGGCAGCTCGAACCAGTATCAGGTGATCCTCGAAGTTTCGCCCGAGTTCCAGCTCGACCCGTCGATGCTGTCGCGGCTTTACGTTCGCGCGACCGGCGGCAAACTGGTTCCGCTCGACACGCTCACGCGCGTCAGCCAGTCGACGCAGGCGATGACCGTCAACCACCAGGGGCAGCTGCCGTCGGTGACCATTTCGTTCAACCTGCTGCCCGGCGTTTCGCTCGGCGACGCCGTCGACCGCATCAAGGCGCTCGAGCGCGAAATGCGCATGCCGGCCTCGCTCAACACCGCGCTGCAGGGCACCGCACAAGCCTTCCAGGCCTCCTTGCAAGGCCTTGGCGTACTGCTCGTGATCGCCATCCTGGTCGTCTATATCGTTCTCGGGATCCTCTACGAGAGTTTCATCCACCCGCTGACCATCCTCTCGGGCCTGCCGTCGGCGACGCTCGGCGCGCTGATCACGCTCTACGTCTTCAAGACCGACCTTTCCCTTTACGCCTTCGTCGGCGTCATCATGCTGATCGGCATCGTCAAGAAGAACGCGATCATGATGATCGACTTCGCGCTCGACCGGCAACGCAGCGAGAAGATCCCGGCCAGCGAAGCGATCTACCAGGCCTGCCTGATCCGCTTCCGACCGATCATGATGACCAGCATGGCGGCGCTGGTCGGCACCTTGCCGATCGCGCTGGGTCTGGGCGCCGGCGCCGAGGTGCGTCAGCCGCTGGGCCTCGCGGTGGTCGGCGGCCTGTTGCTGTCGCAATTCCTGACGCTCTACCTGACACCGGTGATCTATATCTACCTCGACCGCTTCACCAAAAAGGAAGAAGCCGCGCATCTGGCGGTCGACGCCGACGACTCGCTCGAATCGATCTGAAGCGCACCATGGCTGACCCGCTATTCATCCTGCGCATCGACAAATGGCTGTGGGCGGCGCGCTTCTACAAGACGCGCTCGCTCGCCACCGCCGCGATCCACGCCGGCCACGTCAAGCTCAACGGGACGACCGTCAAGCCGGCGCGCGACCTAAAGCCCGGCGACACGCTCGAACTCGCGATCGGCGATGCGCCATGGACCGTCGAGGTGCTCGGCCTCAACGATCAGCGCCGTCCGGCCAGCGAAGCGCAGCGGCTCTACGCCGAGACGGCGCAGAGTGCCGCGCGGCGCGCCGCGCTCAAGGAAGCGCAGCGTCTGGCACCGACACCCGGCAGCGACCTGCGCGGTCGCCCGACCAAGAAAGCGCGGCGGCAGATCAGAGGCTTTAACGACGTCTATTGACGAACCTTGTGGCCAGGCGCTGGACTAAGCCTCATAACCTCGCAACAGGAGCACGTAATGGACAAATCGATGATCAAAGGCATGCTGATCGGCGGCGTCGCGATGGTCGCCGTCGGCGCTGCGGGCGTCACCGGCTACCAGCAACTCGGCCAACCCAAGTTTGCCGAGGTGCTGGCGGTCAAGGACGTCAGCGAAACAATCAAGACGCCGCGCCAGGAATGCCATGAGGTGCAGGTACAGCATCAGGCGCCGGTCAAGGACGAGAACCGCATCGCCGGCAAGGTGATCGGCGGCGTCGCCGGCGCGGCGCTCGGCAGCATGATCGGGAGCGGCCGCGGCAACACCGTGGCGATGGTCGCCGGTGCCGCAGGCGGCGCCTACGCCGGCAACGCGGTGCAAAAAAACCAGCAGCAGAAGGACGTCGTGACCAGCACCGAGTCGCGCTGCAAGACGGTCTACGAGAGCTCGCAAAAGCACCTCGGCTACGACGTCTCGTACCGGCTCGACGGCAAGGACGGCGTCGTTCGCCTGGCCTACAATCCGGGCAAACAGATTCCGGTCAAGGACGGCAAGCTGGTTCTCGAGCCGCCGAGCGACGCCCCGAAGAAATAGGCCGCGCAGGAAGGCGCATAAAGAGGCGATCCTGAGGGGGTAGCCGGGCGCAGCCGCGTCACCCTTGGCGTTGCCGGAGCGATGCGCCAGAATGCCCGTGTTCTCTGGCCTGGCGGGCGATGACCGGGGAACTTGCCAACACGCTACGCCGTCTCACCCGCCCCGACGCATTTAACCGTTCATCCAGACTGAAAAGACCATGTTCCGTTCGCTCAACACCCCGGCGCTGTGGGCCGTCACCTTGTCAGCCGCCGGCATCCTGCTGGTGACCATGGGCGCGCGCCAGTCGCTCGGTCTGTTCCTGGCGCCGCTTGACGCCAGCACCGGACTCGGCGTCGCCTCGATCAGCCTGGCCATGGCCGTCGGCCAGTTCATGTGGGGCGCCGTGCAGCCGATCGCCGGCGCGCTCGCCGACCGCTACGGGCCGCGCCGCGTGCTGCAGTGCGGCCTGCTGTCGCTGGCGCTGGGCAGCGCAGTCACGCCCCTGATGACCGGCACCTGGGGCCTCGTCGTCTCGCTCGGCCTGCTCTCGGCGATCGGCTCGGGCGCCGGCAGCTTTTCGGTGCTGATCGGCGCGGCGACCACCCGCCTGCCGGTGCAAGCGCGCGGCGCGGCGTCGGGAATCATCAACGCCGGCGGCTCGTTCGGTCAGTTCACCTTCGCGCCGATCCTGCAGAAGCTGATCCAGGTCGCCGGCTGGATGGGCGCGATGTGGGCGCTCGCCGCGGTGACGCTGCTGGCGCTGCCGCTGGTGCGTGTCGTCTCGCAGCCGCTCAGCCACGCGCAGCACGCGCACCAGGCCAGCCACGCCGGACCCGGACTGCGCAAGAGCGTCAGCGACGCGCTCGCCGACCGCAGCTACCTCTTGCTGCACGCCGGCTTTTTCACCTGCGGCTTCCACATCGCCTTCCTGGTCACCCACCTGCCCGGCGAGGTCGGCCTGTGCGGGCTGCCGCCGGCGGTCGCCAGCTGGTCGCTGGCGATCATCGGCCTGGCCAACATTTTCGGCAGCCTCTACGCCGGCGCCTGCGTCGCGCGCTATCGCAGCAAGTACATCCTGTTCTGGATGTACGCTTCGCGCGCGATCATGATCGCGCTCTACCTCGCCGCGCCGCGCACCGACCTGACCTTCTACCTCTTCGCCGCGGGACTCGGCTTCACCTGGCTGGCCACGGTGCCGCCGACCGCCGCCATCGTCGGCAAACTCTTTGGCGTTCGCTACCTGGGAACGCTCTTCGGTCTGACGCTGCTCTCGCATCAGATCGGCGGCTTCCTCGGCGCCTGGCTCGGCGGCCTGTCGATCACGCGCTTTGGCGACTATTCGTGGATGTGGTACGCGGATATGGTACTCGCCGGACTCGCGGCGCTGGTCAACCTGCCGATCAGCGAAGCGCCGGTGCAAGCACCGGCAGCGGCCTGAACGATGAAACCCAGCCGTTCCGAATTCGTCGACCTGCGCGGCCGTCGCTACCACCTGCGCGTCTGGGGCGACGAAGACAATGGCAACGCGCCGACGATCTTCATGCTGCACGGCTGGGGCGATACCGGCGCGTCGTTCCAGTTCGTCGTCGACGCGCTGGCTGGAAACTGGCGAGTGATCGCTCCCGACTGGCGCGGCTTCGGACTGTCGCAATGGAACGATGGCGCCTACTGCTTCGCCGATTACCTCGCCGACCTCGACGCGCTGCTCGAACACTACTCGCCCAATGCGCCGGTACGCGTTGCCGGGCACAGCCTGGGCGGCATCGTCGCCAGCCTCTACGCCGGAATCCGTCCGGCGCGCGTCGCGCGCCTGGCCAATCTTGAAGGCTTCGGCCTGTGGGTCGCGCCGGCAGACGCGGCACCGGCACGCTGGGCCAGATGGCTAGAGCAAATGCGCGACGGCGACGCGGCGTTCCGTCGCTACGCGCGGCGCGCCGACTACGCGCAGCGGCTGCTTAACGACAACCCGCGTCTGACGCCCGAGCGCGCCGCCTTCCTCGCCGAACACTCGCTACGCGCCGCCGCTGACGGCGGCTTGGTCCTCGCCGCCGACCCGCGCCAGCGCTGGGTCAATCCGCTGCTATTCCCGATCGACGACGCCAAGGCCTGCTGGCGGCAAGTCAGCGCGCGCACGCTGTGGGTCGCCGGGCGCCAGTCGGCGGTCCTGGCGCGCTTTGCCGAGACCCCGCAGGAGTACCGCCAGCGCCACGACTGTTTCGCGCAGGTCAATGACGCGCAGCTCGAAGACTGCGGCCACAACCTGCACCACGATCAGCCGCAGGCGGTCGCGCGATTGCTCGAGGACTTTTTCGCCTGAATCAGCGGCATCCAAAGCGCAGCGCAGCACATCGGGCGCTTCGTGTAAGATAGCCGCCAACCGGACCGATAGGAACGCGCCCCATGATCGAATTTCTGACTTCGCCCGAACAGTTCCTGATTCCGCTGGCGCAGATCATCGGCATCAACATCGTCCTCTCCGGCGACAACGCGGTGGTCATCGCGCTGGCGTCGCGCTCGCTGCCTCCCGCGCAGCAGAAGAAAGCGGTGGTCTGGGGATCGGCGGCGGCGATCGTCATGCGCATCGTGCTGACGCTGACCGCCGTCGCGCTGCTCAACCTGCCCTACCTCAAGCTGGTCGGTTTCGTTTTCCTGATGTGGATCGGCGTCGGGCTGCTCAATTCCGACGAGGGCGAAGGCGAAATCGAATCGAGCCAGAACCTCGCCACCGCCATCCGCACCATTCTCATCGCCGACCTGGTGATGAGCCTCGACAATGTGCTGGGCGTCGCCGCTGCGGCCAAAGGCAGCTTCACGCTGCTCATTCTCGGCCTGGCCATCTCGATTCCGCTGGTGATCTTCGGCGCCAACATGCTGCTGCGGCTGATGGAACGTTTCCCGATCATCATCGCCATCGGCGCCGCGTTGCTCGGTTACGTCGGCGGCGAAATGGCGGTCACCGACCCGGCGGTCACCGGCTGGATCGACGCGAACTTCCATTCGCTGCATGAAATCGTCCCGCTCACTTGTGCCGCGCTGATCGTCATCGTCGGCAAGGCGCTGGCGGCGAGAAAGACGGCCTGAAACTTTTTCCCGGCCAAGCTCAAACACCTATGAGGACCTCACCATGAAACGAGTCCTGATCCCGATCGACGGTTCGGCGTGCGCGCTGCGCGGCGTCGCGCTGGTCATCAGCAAACGCGCGCTCTACCTCTCGCCCGACGATCTCGAGATTCATCTCGTCAATGTTCAGGCGCCGTTCTCGAACGACGTCAGCCGCTTCGTCAGCCCCCAGCAGATCGCCGAGTTTCACCGCCAGGAAAGCGAGCAGGCGCTGCAAGGCGCGCGCCAGATGCTCGACGCGGCCGGCGTCAAGTACCGTTGCCACAGCGAGGTCGGCCACATCGCCGAAACGATCACCGCGCTGGCCGACTCGCTCGCGTGCGACCAGATCGTGATGGGTACCCACGGCCGCGGCGCCTTCAAGGAATTCGTGATGGGGTCGATCCCGCTCAAGGTCCTGGCGCTCTCGAGCATCCCCGTACTGCTCATCAAGTAAGCGTCAGAGCACGTAGCGCGACAGATCCTCGTTGCTCGCCAGTTCGGAAAGGCGCGCATCGACGTACGCAGCGTCGATCGCGATCGTCTGCGCCGCCGAGCTTCCGGCGCAGAACGAGACCTCCTCGAGCAGCCGCTCCATCACCGTATAAAGGCGGCGCGCGCCGATGTTCTCGGTGCGCTCGTTGACCGACCACGCGACCTCGGCCAGGCGCCTGATGCCGTCGGGCAGAAACTCGAGCGTCACCCCTTCGGTGGCGAGCAGTGCCTGGTACTGCATCGTCAGACAGGCGTCGGTCTGCGTCAGGATGCGCTCGAAGTCGGCGACCGACAGCGAGTCGAGCTCGACGCGGATCGGAAAGCGCCCCTGCAGCTCGGGGATCAGGTCCGACGGCTTGGCCAGGTGAAAAGCGCCGCTGGCGATGAACAACACGTGATCGGTGCGGATCATCCCGTACTTGGTCGATACCGTCGTTCCCTCGACCAGCGGCAAGAGGTCGCGCTGCACGCCCTGGCGCGAGACGTCGGCGCCGTGCGCGTCGCTGCGCGAGGTGATCTTGTCGATCTCGTCGAGGAAAACGATGCCGTTCTGCTCGACGTCGCGCAGCGCGTCGAGTTTGACCTCTTCGTCGTTGATCAACTTGGCCGCCTCTTCGTCGATCAAGAGCTTGCGTGCCTCGCTGATCCTGAGCTTGCGCGCTTTCTTGCGCGCCCCGCCGATGTTCTGGAACATTCCCTGGATCTGAGAAGTGAGTTCCTCCATCCCCGGCGGCGCGAAGATCTCGGCCTGCATCGCTTGGCCGGCGAGCTCAATCTCGATTTCCTTGTCGTCGAGGCTGCCTTCGCGCAGCTTCTTGCGAAACTTCTGCCGCGTCGCGCTCTCATCGCTGCTTTGCTCGTCGCCGAAACCGCCGCGCGCTGCCGGCAGCAGGCAATCGAGCAGGCGCTCCTCGGCGGCGTCATCGGCGCGCGCGCGAACCGCCTTGACGGCCTGATCGCGACCGCTCTTGATGGCGATCTCGGCGAGGTCGCGGATGATCGTTTCGACGTCGCGGCCGACGTAGCCGACCTCGGTGAACTTGGTCGCCTCGATCTTGATGAACGGCGCGTTGGCCAGGCGCGCCAGCCGACGCGCGATCTCGGTCTTGCCGACGCCGGTCGGCCCGATCATCAGGATGTTCTTGGGCGTGATTTCCTGGCGCAAGGGCTCTTCGACCTGCGCGCGCCGCCAGCGGTTGCGCAGCGCGATGGCAACCGCCTTCTTGGCCTGTCCCTGGCCGACGATGTGCTTGTCGAGTTCATAAACGATTTCCTGCGGCGTCAATTGCGTCATAGCTATCCTGTGCAGTGCGACGGGTCACAAAGCCATTATGTTCTCATCGACCATGGCTTGTGGCAAACTTGCGCGGCACGGCCTTTTCGGCCAACGCTTGGGGATCAGCTCGATGAAGTCACGCACCATGTTTTTCGCGCCCGGGCGCGCCGCCCCGGGGATGACGCTGGCCAAGGCGATCAGCGACCGCGACGGCCATGCGCTGCTCGCCGCCGGAACAGTGCTGACTGCGGAAATTCTCGACCGGCTGATCCGGCGTGGCGTCCCGACGCTCTGCGCGCTGGTGCTCGATGCGCGCGACGACGAAACCATTGCCAGCGAACTGGCGAACGCCAGGACCCGCGTCGAAACGATCTTTCGCGGCGCCGGAAGTCCGGCACGCGACGAACTGCGCACGGCGATTCTCAATTACCGGCAGGAGACCACCAAATGACGCCGCCGAGCCTCGCCGAACTGTCGTCGCACGCCGAGGCGCTGCCGTCGCTGCCCGAGGTGGTCAACCATCTGATGCGTTCGCTGGGTGACGAAAACGCCGACGTCGACACGCTCGCCCATCACATCAACTCGGACCCGGCGATCGTCGCGCGCCTGTTGGCGGCTGCCAATTCAGTGGCTTCCGGACTATCGACGCGAATCTATTCGGCCAAACAGGCTTTCCTGGTGCTCGGTGCCGACCGCGTGACCAGCATCATCATGGCCTCGGCCTTGTCGTACCGCTACGACACGCGCAGCTCGGGCTTCGATACCCGGCTGCTGTGGCGCCATTCGCTCGGTGCCGCGAGTTGTGCGCAGGTGCTCGCCGAAGAGGTCGGCATCAACCCCGATCTGGCGTTCACCGGCGGCCTGCTGCACGACATCGGGCAACTGCTGATGTTCATCGCCAGCCCGCTCAATTACGTCGAGGCGCTCGAGCTTCACCACCACCATGAAGACCTCTCGCTGATCGCCGCCGAACGCTCGCTGTTCGGCTACGACCACGCCGCAGCGGGGCACGCGCTGGCGCTATGCTGGAAATTGCCGAGCGAAATCGTCGATGCCATCGCGGCGCACCATGAACCCGACGAACTGGGCAGCGAGATCGGCAATCTGATTCACGTCAGCGAAGTGTTGAGCCACGCACTCGACCTCGGCGAGCAGCCCGATAATCAGGTTCCCGAGCTGTCCGAACTGGCCTGCGCCAATCTCGGCCTGTCGTGGCGAAAACTCGCGCCGCACTTCGCTGAAATCGAAGCGCGCTACGACGGCTTGAGAATCGCGCTGGGGCTCTGAGCCGGGGCGATTGCCTGCGTTTTCGCACCAGGAACGGTTGGGTTCCGCCGTTGACCGGCGGCTTACTTCTTCTTGCCTTGCCAAGAAGAAGTAAGCAAGAAGAAGGCGCGCCCGCTGCGTCGCCCGGCTACGCCGGGTGCTCTGCGCTGCTCGGTTGCAACGGGGGGCTGCGGAACTCGCCCCTGGGGCTCAGACAGTCCTCGCCCTTTTTCCCGTTGCGCCCTGCGCTGCTCGACGACGCAGAGGGCAAGAGTAGAACCGATCGCAGCTTTTTCCCTAGGCGGACGAGCTCAGACGCAGTTCCCCCAGTGGAGCGCCGAGCAACGCAGACGAGCCGGGGGCCACCGGCGAGCACTGTTTGAGGGCCGTAGGCCCGAGTTGCGCAGCCGCCCGGCTTGGCGAGTCGCGCAGGGAAGTCGGCGTAGCCGACCGCGGAGCCGGGGGTCGCCTTTTGGCTTCGCCGAAACTTCGTTTTCTTTCGCTACTTTCTTTTGGCGACGCAAAAGAAAGTTACCCGCGCGTCAGGCGCGGAACACAGCCTTTGCGCACCAGCAAACGCTGACTTAGTCCAGCGTCTCGATGGTGAAGTTGTGGTTGGTATAGATGCACAGGTCGCCGGCGATCTCGAGCGACTTGCGGATCACCTCGGCCGGATCGAGTTCGCTGTTCTCGATCAGCGCGCGCGCCGCCGACTGGGCAAAAGCGCCGCCCGAACCGATGGCGACGATGCCGTATTCGGGCTCGAGCACGTCGCCGTTGCCGGTGATCACCAGCGAATTGTCCTGATCGGCGACCGCCAGCATCGCCTCGAGCCGGCGTAGCGCGCGGTCGCTGCGCCAGTCCTTGGCCAGTTCGACCGCCGAGCGCAACAGGTTGCCCTGATGCTTGTCGAGTTTGGCTTCGAAGCGCTCGAACAGCGTGAAAGCGTCGGCGGTGCCGCCGGCGAAGCCGGCGAGAATGCGGTTCTGATAAATTCGCCTGACCTTGCGCGCACTGGCCTTGATCACGATATTGCCGAGCGTGACCTGGCCGTCGCCGCCCATCGCCACGCGCTGGCCGCGTCGCACCGAGAGAATGGTGGTGCCGTGGTATTGCTCCATGAGTCGGTCCTAATATTTCGCCGGAATGATCGTCGCGACCGCTTTGAGGCCGACGATGCCGAACAGTTCGGCGACGAGATGATTGGGATGATGAAAAACGATCTGCTTGCCAGTCCGCCGGATCGTCGTCAGCACATTGAGCAGCGCACCGGCGCTGATGAAATCGATTCGCCTCAGCGCCGCGCAATCGACGACGACCGGGTCGTGCAGTTCGGCAAACGACGGCAGGTCGCCGAAACGCGACGATTTGATCTCGCCGCGCAAGGCATAGGTATCGACCGCGGCGGCGACGACTCGCGCGACCGGCGCCGGCTCGGGGGCGGCGACCCGAGCCGCCTCCCAGGACGGCGGCGAAACCTCGAAAGTCACCGCATAGTTGATCGCCACTTCCTCGAACGATTCATATTGCCCGCGCAGTTGGTAGACTTCGAGCAGCAGCAGCCAGCACGCCTGGTCCTCGGCGCGGCCGGTCTCGACGCACGCCTCAAGCAGCGTCGCCAAGGTGTCGCGGCCCAGGATATCGAGTTCGTGGCGCGCCTTTCTCGACTGCTGCAACAGCGCGAGCAAGCGCGCGCAACCCGCCGCATCAAGACGTGAGAGCGTCGACAGATCGAGGCGTAGCCGGCGGTTCTTGTCGAGCGATTGCACAATTGCCGCGAATGCCGCGTCGTTGCCAGCGCACAAATCGCCGGTAAAGCGCAGGCTGCCGACCGCGACTTCAGCCGACGTCGACGGATGCTGATCGCGCCAGCCGGGCGGCGACTTCTCGAACGATCGCGCGTAATCGATCCCCAGTGCTTCAAAAGGCGCGCGGGTACCGGAGAACTGGTAGACGTCGAAAAGCATCAGCCATAGTCGTTCGCCCACGCCGCTGCGATGAATCCGTACCGCATTTTCAAGAACGGCGCGAACCGCGTCGTCCTGCGCATTGGCAAAAAGGATCGCGGCTTCCTCGGCCTGAGCGTCGACCGGATCGATCTCGCCTTCGATCTGAAAGTCAGGCGCACTCTCGCTGAAAACAAAATCGGAGAACTCGGGTGTGACTCGATCGTCCTTGGCCGGCTCGGGCGGCAAGCTCACGGCGCCCGGCCGCGAGTCCTCACCGGCGTCAGAGCTCTTCGCCGAACGCGGCACGGCAGCAGGTCTGGCGACCATCTTTTCCGGCGGTTTTTTGAAGAAGGAGAAAACCATGCTTGGCTGGATCGATCAGAATCGGTTGGCGCAGGAAGCCCTTTTAACACATCGGCCTGCGCACTGCAATTTCAGACCCTATTTTTTTCCATTCGGCATATCTGCCGCGCAAAGACATCGCGTCAGCCCTTGCTCGATGATTTCGCGCGGCAGATCGCTGCCGATGAAGACCATGACGCTGTGGCGCGGCTCATCGTCGTGCCACGGCACACCAGCGCTGCTGCCCATCAGCTCATGCACGCCCTGGATGATGACCCGGCGCGGCAGTTGATCGACCGCCAGAACGCCCTTGTAGCGCAGCAGATCGACGCCGAACAGACGGACCACGTCGGCCAGGAAATCCTGCAGACGCTGACCGTCGAAATCGCGCTGCGCGCGAAAAACGAAGGACTGGATGCGATCGTCGTGATGATGATGGCCACCCGCCAGGAAAGCAGGGTCGATGGTGAGCGTCGCGTCGAGCTGGAAGCCGCGAATGTCGAGGATTTCGGCAAGCGGTGTTTGCCCGAAGGGCGCGGCCCCGATCGGCGCACGCGGGTTGATCCGCTTGAGCCGCTGCGACAGCGCCTCGATCTGAACCGCATCGACGAGATCGGTTTTGGCGAGCAGCAGACGGTCGGCGAAACCGACCTGGCGCTGCGCCACCTCGTGCGCATCGAGTTGGCGCATGGCATGCACGGCGTCGACGAGCGTGATCACCGCGTCGAGCCGATAGCGCGCCGCGATGCTCGCATCGAGAAAGAAGGTCTGCGCGACGGGTCCCGGGTCGGCCAGTCCGGTCGTTTCGATCAGCACCCGGTCAAACGCCAGCGTGCCCGCAGCGCGCTGCTCGGCAAGCTCGCCGAGGATACGGATCAGGTCGCCACGCACCGTGCAGCAGATGCAGCCGTTGTTCATCTCGACGATCTCATCGTCGCCTGAGCGCAGCAGCTCGTTGTCGATACCGACTTCGCCGAATTCGTTCTCGATCACCGCGATCTTCTCGCCGTGGCGCTCGCCGAGAATGCGGTTAAGCAGCGTCGTCTTGCCGGCGCCGAGAAAGCCGGTGAGCAAGGTCACCGGAATCGGCACGTTCATGGCTTGCTCGCCGAACAATCGGCGCAGCGTCCGCGCAGATCGAAATCGAGTCGCAGGAGCTCAAAGCCGGTCGGCAGAATCGGCGCGGCCGGTGGCGCGGCGTCGAGGCAGAACACCCGGCCGCAATATTCGCAGCGAAAATGGATATGCGTCGTGTGCTCGCCGGCGGCGGCGGCCGAGAAGCGGAAGACACGGTGGGCGTCCGAATTCTTGTGCGCCAGTGCGCTATCGACGAGCCAGTCGAGCACACGGTAAAGCGTCACCCGGTCGATCGCCGGCGCGCCCAGCGCCGCCTCGATCTCGTTGTGTGTCAGCGCCGTCGGCGCGCTGCGCAGCAATTGCAGCACGCGAATTCGCGCCGGCGTCGCGCGCGCGCCGGTACAGCGGATGTGCGCGGCAACGTGATCGTCGCTGGGTGCAGAGGGAAGGGAAGAAGGCAAGGAATCCGGCCGCCAGAGGGTGAATGGTAATTAGACCATAGCGGCAGACCAGATGCAACATTGTTGCAATAGAGCGGTCGCTCGGATCGCCGCGGAACTGTTGCGCTGCAGGGCTGCCTGACTGCTGCCACCTCGAGTCCACCGACCAACCCAGGAGAAACCATGGATCGCCAATCGCCCAAGGCAAAGGAAGACTGGTCGGCGTTGCTGCCGCCGGCCACTTATCGCGTTCTCTTCGACGAAGGAACCGAAGCCGCGGGAAGCAGCCCGCTCAACGACGAGCAGCGCGACGGGACCTTCGTCTGCACCGCCTGCCGGCAGCCGCTCTTCGACAGCGCGATGAAATACGACAGCGGCAGCGGCTGGCCGAGCTTCTGGCAGCCGCTGCCCGGAGCCATCGATACCAAGACCGACTTCAAGCTCTACTATCCGCGCACCGAGTATCACTGCGCGCGCTGCGGCGGTCACCAGGGACACGTCTTCGCCGACGGCCCGCCGCCGACCGGCCAGCGCTACTGCAACAACGGCGTGTCGCTGCAATTCGTCGCCCGCGACGAAGCGCTGCCGCCGCTACGCGGCTGACCCGGCCCGCCTCATTTCTTCCTTTTGGCGCGCGGATGCGACGCGTCGTAGACCTTGGCCAGATGCTGGAAATCGAGGTGGGTATAGACCTGCGTCGAAGCGATGCTGGCGTGGCCGAGCATCTCCTGCACCGCGCGCAGGTCGCCAGACGACTGCAGCACGTGCGAGGCGAACGAGTGGCGCAGCATGTGCGGGTGCACGCTGGTCGGCAAACCTTGCGCCAACGCGCGCCGCTTGAGCCGTTGCTCGATCACGCGCGGGTTGATGCGGCGTCCTCGGCTGCCGACGAACAGCGCGCTCTCTTCGATCGCCGCCAGCTCGACACGGCGCAGCGCCCAGGCGGCGACCGCGGCACGCGCCTGGCTGCCGACCGGGACCAGACGCAGCTTGCTGCGCTTGCCGAGCACGCGGACCTCGCCGGCGACGAGGTCGGCCAGGCAGTCGACGTCGAGCGCGGCGAGCTCGGCGAGGCGCAATCCAGACGAGTAAAAGAGTTCGAACATTGCCTGATCGCGAACGTCGATGAGTTCGTCGCTCGAACAGTCGAGCAGGCGGTTCGCTTCGTCGGGCGACAACACCTTGGGCAAGGCCTTCGGGCTTTTTGGCGCGCGCACGCCGTCGGCCGGATTGTGCTGCGTGTCGCCGCGCCGGCCGAGCCAGCGGTAATAGCCGCGCCAGGCCGACAGCATGCGCGCCAGCGAGCGGCCGCCGAGCCCGCGCGCGTGCAACTGGGCGATGAAACGGCGAATGTGATGCGACTCGATGGTCGCCAACGTCAATGAGCCGGGCTGAACAGACAACTCGGCGACCGACTCGGCGAGCACGCGCAGGTCGCGCCGGTAATTGCTGACCGTATGCGGCGACTGCCGCCGCTGCTGCGCCAGTTCGTCGAGGTAGTTATCGACCGAAGCGCTGGAGAGCATGCGATTCCGCCTCGCAGACAGGGTTAACCACGGCGAGCACAGCGAACACTGCGGAACACCTTGAAAAGTACCGACGATACCCCCAATGAGAACCCCATTTGGAAGCGAGGCTCTCCGCTGTGCCCGCCGTGTCGCCGTGGTTTGAATTCCGGTTGGCCATTGCCGCGCCAAGAAAGCTCAACGCAGCACGCGCGCCAGCGCGGCCGACGCCATTTCGCCCAGGCGCTCGAGGTAGAGCGTTCCCATTCCGGAGTAGAAGCGCTGCGGCTCTTCGCTGCCGAGCGCGATCATGCCGATGGTGCCGCCACCGTTGCGCATCGCGATCAGCGCCTGCGAGCGCACGTGCTTGGCCGCATCGCCGAACCACGACGAGGTCTCGAAGCCCGAAGTCGAACCGCAGTAGGGCTGAACCAGCGACTCGGCAAACTCCTGCAGCGTTTCGCTGACGTCGGCGAATTCGGGCAGTTCTTCGGCGTTTTCCGGCCGATCCCAGAGACGAACCGCGACATGCGGAATCGCGAAATCGTCGCGCAGATGCAGATTGAGCGTATGCAGCACCGACTGGAAGCTCGCCGCGGCGATCATCGCGACGCCAATCCGGTGCATCTTTTCGCCGATGGTGTCGTTTTCCTCGCCGAATTCGAGCAACTCGCCCATCTTGTCTTCGAGTTGCCGGTTCTTGTCGCGCAGGCTGACCATCTGGCGCTCGGTAATCGAGATCGTTCGTCCGCCGTGCGGGTGCGGAATCACCAGACCCGACATCAGCTCGGCGTGTTCCTCGAAGAACTGCGGATTGTCCTGCAGGTACTGGGCGACGTCTTCTGATCTCATAGTTCAATTTCTCCGGTAAATACGGTGACCGCCGGGCCGCTCATCAGCACCGGCGTGCCCTGGCCGCCCCAGGCGATAGACAGTTCGCCGCCGCGCGTCGTCACGCGTACCGGCGAATCGAGCAGGCCGCGCGCGATGCCGGCGGCGACGGCGGCGCAGGCGCCGGTGCCGCAGGCCAGCGTCTCGCCGGCGCCGCGCTCATAGACGCGTAGCGCGATCGCCTGGCGATTCAAGATCTGCATGAAGCCAGCATTGACGCGCTGCGGGAAGCGCTGATGCGATTCGATCAGCGGCCCCTGCAAGGCGACCGGCGCAGCGTCGACGTCGCAGACCACTTGTACGGCGTGCGGGTTGCCCATCGAAACCGCGGTGATTTCGATGTCTTCGCTGCCGATGGTAAGCGTCTGCAGCAGGTCGTCGGAGTCGCAGATGAAAGGAATTTTCGCCGCTTTGAATTGCGGTTCGCCCATGTTGACCGTGACGTTTCCGTCATCCTCGAGACGCGGGCTGATCACGCCGCTCATCGTTTCGACGTGGATTTCACGCTTTGCGGTAAGCCCCTGATCGTGCACAAAGCGAACGAAGCAGCGTGCGCCGTTGCCGCACTGCTCGACCTCGCCGCCGTCGGCGTTGAAAATGCGGTAGCAAAAATCGACGTCGGCGCGATTCGCCTTTTCAACCAGCAGGATCTGGTCGCAACCGACACCGAAATGACGGTCGCCGAGCAAGCGCAATTGCGCGGGCGTCAGCGCCAGCGACTGGCGAACGCCGTCGAGGACGACGAAGTCGTTGCCCAGTCCGTGCATTTTTGAAAATTTAAGTCGCATCGATCATCCGTCGGCAAATTGAAACCCGAAACGACGAGCGCAGCGCGCTCAGCGTGACGATCCGGCCATTATAAAGAGGTCCATCGCAAAATCGTTGCCTATATCGCAACGAACGGCGTCGCGTCGCTCTCGCAGCCGGCACTCTGCAGCGTAATCATGCGCGCTCTGCTGCGGCGCAGTGGCGATTGGCGGTGAATGGCCCTACAATGCCGCGATTCGAACCCGCCTCACGACGCTGCGCTGCAATCCTGCGCGCGGCTGCAGCGTGCGGCACCGCTTGACCCGACGCCAGCATGACGCTACAGACCTCGCCTTTACTTGCCCATTGCACCGCCCCGGCAGGAATCACGCCGTGTTGAGGCGCGCGCTGAGCCGTGCTGCGGTCGCCGTGTTCTGGCTGCTGCACTTTCTGCCGCTGCCGATTCTGGCGCGTCTCGGCGAAGGTCTGGGCGCGCTGTTTTATCGGTTCGGCGCACGGCGCCGCAAAATTGCGCTGCTCAATCTGTCGCTGTGCTTCCCGGAACTCGACGAGCGGCAGCGCCAAGCGCTGGCGCGCGCCCACTTCCGCATTCTCGGGCGCAGCATTCTTGAACGCAGCATCCTGTGGTGGGGAAGCCGCGAGCGCTTGTCGCGGCTGATCCGCGTCGACGGCGCACAAAGAATCCATGCTGCCAAGGACGCCGGCCGGCCGGTCATCCTGCTGGCGCCGCACTTTGTCGGGCTCGACATCGGCGGCATCGGCATCGCGCTGAGCTTCGACGTCGTGAGCATTTATTCAGCGCAGGAAAACCAGGTGTTCGACCGCTTGCTGCTGCACGGCCGCAAGCGCATCGGCGATCAGTTGCTGCTCTCCCGCCAAGACGGCGCGCGCACCAGCATCAAGGCGATGAAATCCGGCCGCCCGTTCTACTACCTGCCGGACATGGATTTCGGCCGCCGCGACTCGGTGTTTGCGCCCTTTTTCGGCATCGAGGCGGCGACCATCACCGGACTGTCTCGCCTCGCGCGCGCCGCGGGCGCCGTGGTGATCCCCTGCATCACGCGCATGCTGCCCGGCGGCCAGGGCTATGTCGTCGAGATCGGTGAACCATGGGACGATTTCCCGACCGCCGACGTGCAGGCCGATACGACACGGATGAACGCGTATATCGAAGGCATCGTGCGCACCATGCCAGAGCAGTATTACTGGGTCCATCGCCGCTTCAAGACGCGGCCCCCAGGCGAAACGCGCCCGTACGAGGCCAAGCGTCGGCGATGAGCCGGCAAGGGCGGGGTCGGCTATACTTGCTCCTTTTACAGACGGGGCTGGCGCCCGGCCCCGTGATGCGACGCAAACCTTGTGAGACGTAAATCTTGGCCCTGACCCTACTTGGACTATCCGGCGCGCTGACCCACGATCCCTCGGCGGCGCTTTACATCGACGGCAAGCTCGTCGCCGCCGCCGAAGAGGAGCGCTTCGTCCGCGACAAACATGCCAAGAACCGCATGCCCTACGAAGCGGCAAAATTCTGCCTGCAGTTCGCCGGGATCAAGCCCGCCGACGTCGACGCGGTGGCCATTCCCTTTGCCCCGATCAGCCTTCTCGAGAAGGCGCGCTGGCACTACGCCAAGCGCTATCTCTATGCACCGGATCGAGCGCTCGATGCGCTGCTGACCGGAAACCGCCGCTACTACCGCTACAAGAAGCGCATCGAATGGTGTCTCGTTCAGCTCGGCTTCGATCTCAAGAAAATCGAGATCATTCCCGTCGAGCACCATCTCGCGCATGCATCGAGCGCCTACCACTGCTCGGGCTTCAAGGAAAAGACGGCGATCCTCGGCATCGACGGCAAGGGCGAGTACGCCACCACTTTTTTCGGCTACGGCGAGAACGGGAAGATCCACAAGATCAAGGAATTTTTCGACCCGGATTCGCTGAGCGGACTCTACGGCGCGATCACTGAATACCTCGGTTTCGAAATGCTCGACGGCGAGTACAAGGTCATGGGCATGGCGCCGTATGGCGATCCTGACAAATACGACTTCTCGCGCCTGGCCAAATTCGAGAACGGCGAACTGACGATCAACACCGACTACGCCAACGTCATCGGCTTCAAGCGCTACAAGGAAAACGGCAAGGGCTATTACTTCTCGCCCAAGCTCATCGACTGGCTGGGCCCCAAGCGCAGCGGCGACATCGCCGACGACCCCTACATCCACTACGCGGCGAGCATGCAGAAGCTGTTCGAGGATCTGGCGCTGCAGATGATCGACTATTACCTGGGCGACATCCTGCGCGAAACAGGGAGGCTCGCTTTCGCCGGCGGCGGCGCGCTCAACGTCAAGCTCAATCAGAAAATCATCGCCCGCCCCGAACTCAAGGAACTCTTCGTCCAGCCGGCGTCCGGCGACGCCGGAACGGCGGTCGGCGCGGCGGCCTACGTATCGGTCGAACGCGGCGTTGCGGTCGAGAAGATGGAGCACGTCTACCTCGGCCCGGCCTACAGCAACGAAGACGTCATCGCGGCCTGCACCAGGCATCCGGCAAGGCCGCAGTGGCAGGTGATCGACGCGGTGCCGCAACGCGTCGCCGAGCTGCTCGTCGCCGGCAATCCGGTGGCCTGGTTTCAGGGCCGCATGGAGTTTGGCCCGCGTGCTCTCGGCGGCCGTTCTATCCTCGGCTGCCCGAGCGCCGCCGGCGTCGCCGACCGCATCAACGAGCAGATCAAATTCCGCGAGCGCTGGCGTCCCTTCTGCCCGAGCATGATCGATCGCGTCGGGCCGCAGATGCTGCGCAGCGACCACCCGGCGCCGTTCATGACCTTCACCTTCGAAGTTTCCGAAGAATGGAAGCGCCGCGTTCCCGAGGTCGTGCACGAGGACGGCACCTCACGCGCCCAGGTTCTCGCTCGCACGCACAACCCGCGCTATTACGACCTGATGCTCGAACTCGAAAAGCTCACCGGCAACGGCGTCGTCCTCAACACCTCGCTCAACCGCCGCGGCGAAGCGATGATCTGCTCGCCGACCGACGCGCTCGACATGTTCTACGGGTCGGACCTCGAGTATCTGGTGATGGAGGATGTGTTGGTCGTCAAGAACGCAGACCGTGCGGAGCCCGCCGTTGGCTGAGCGCTGGATCCTCCAGTTCTGCCATTGCCACTACGGGCCGTTTCTCGACGTCGCGCGCCAGTATTCGGCGCTGTTCAAGGATAGCCAATACAAGGTCCTGACGGTCTACCTGACCGGCGAAGAGAGCGCCGCGGCACGCGCGGGCTCAAGCTCGGACGAGGTGATTTTTCTCGATTTCAAGAGCCGCGACGTGCGCGGCCTCAAGATCGGCGCCATCCGTGCGCTCAAAAAGATCATCGCCGGCCGCGACATCGCGCTGATCATCGCGCACCGTTTCAAACCGATCTACATCGCCTGCCTGGCGAGCACGCTGCCGGTGATCGGCGTGCACCACGCTTTCGGCGACTACGATCGCGCGCCCAGGCGCTGGTTCGCCGAGATTTTTCGAAAACGCCTGGCCTTGCTCGCCGTCTCCGACGCCGTCCGCGACGACATCCGCAAGCGGCTGCCGCGGTGGGCACCCGACCGCATCGAGACGCTGCACAACCGGCTCGACGTCGAAGCGGTGCGTCGCGAAATCGTTGCGCGCGAACAGGCCAGGCAGATCCTCAACATCCCGCAAGAGGCGTTGGTCATCGCCAATGTCGGCCGGCTCCACCCGGACAAGGATCAGGCGACCTTGATCGCCGCGTTCGCCAGGGCGCTGCCCTGTCTTCCGCCAACAACCCTGCTGGTGATTGCCGGCAGTGGCCCGCTCGCCGCCGAGCTGCGCAAGCTCGCTGAACAACTCGAGCTGGATGATCGCATCCACTTCCTCGGCCAAATTCCGCAGGCGCGTCGGCTGTTTTCAGCCTTCGATCTATTTGTGCTCACCTCGGATCACGAGCCCTTCGGCATGGTTCTGCTCGAAGCGATGGCTGCCGACGTGCCGGTGATGGCGACCGACTGCGGCGGCGCACCGGAAGTTGTCGGACGCCAGAATCTGCTGTTCGATCTCGGAAATTCGGGACAGCTTGCCGGGCTGCTCGTCAGTTTTTTTGTCGATACCGATGACAGCGATCGCCAGGAAGTCAGCTCGTTCGGAGCGCTTCGTCTGGATCAAGCGTTCTCCGATATAGTCGCGCGTCGGCGCTTTTTCAGTTTGCCCATGATGCAGGCCGCGCTGAGCGCGCAAAGTCGTTGCTGATGGCGAGGCGAGATGTGATCATCGAAAGCGGAATCGAAGCAATGAGAAGCAGCGCGCGCTCGGCCAAGCCGACGGTCGCCCTGGTCGCTTTCGACTCTCTGGGAGATGGGCTGATCTATCTGATGATCGCCGAGAATCTGCGGCAAAACGGATTTGGCGTCACCTGTTACGGCAATATCGCGTATCAGATGAGGCACTGGCTTCCCGGCTTGAACCTCAGAAATTATCCGCAACGAGACCAGTTCGAGCGCGAATTCGACGCCTACGATCTGGTCATCATGAGCCCGCCTCAATTCCTTCGGGACACGATGGACGAGCAGAAAACCGCGGCGCTACGCGAAAAATACCTGTTGATTTGCCAGAAGACGCCTGAGAGTTGGCGCTTTGACCACACCGAGCGATTGAGGCGTACACTCGGCGCTAAGGCTTTTGAACAACTCCAAGGCCTGACGAACTGTAGCGGCTCGATCCGCTTCAAAAAATTCTCTGACGAAAGCGCCGTCGAGATGACCCTGCACTACATGAGGGAAAAAATGCATCTCGAGAACGTCAGCAAAGAGATTCGGCTCACGCCTCCCGACGGCTTGCAGTTTCGGCGTCACCCCAGGCGCATTATCGTCAGCCCTGACTCCGCCGGCCCCGAGAAAAAAAACTGGACGCCGTCTTCGTTCATCGAACTGTGCCATCGATTGAAAGCTCGCGGTTATGAACCAGAGATCGTCGTGGCCCCCAAACACCATTCGCGATGGGCAAACATGGCCAGCAACGTGTTCGCCACGCCGTGTTTTCCCGACATCGATCGACTGAGTGCGCACCTCTACGAATCAGGCGCCGTCATTGCCAACGACTCGGGAAACGGCCACCTGGCGTCGTTTCTCAAGATCCCGGTGGTCACCATCTACCGTAAGAAAAACCCCGTCTTTCACTGGCGACCGAACTGGGGGCCGGGGATCGTCGTTTGCCCGGCGCTGACCATCCTGTGGCCGGGCGGCGCGCTCTGGAAGCCGTTTGTACGCACCGCTGAGATCGTTTCGGCGTTGGAACAACTTCTTTTGGGGTCTTGTCGTGATCACTCGGCCTGAAAAAATACTCGTCATTGACGGAATCAGTGGCGTCCCGCTCGGGCTGGACCTGTGCGAGGCTTTTTGCGCATCAGGTATCGCCACCGTGCATTTTGACTGCCTGAAGCAAGCGCAGCGGCCGCTCTACGAAATTCGATCAGCTTACGCAAAGCTTGAAAACAAGCGGCGCGATCATGATGGCTTCTACCACTTCCCTAAGCTTGTCGAAAAGACTTTGGAAGAACTCCTGGTTCGCGAGAAACCGAGCCATATCCTGGTCGTCGGTTTCGCTTACAAGTTCTTTTGTCCCACCTACCTTAAGAAGCTCGCGCTCGAATTCAAGACCCCCCTATTTCTCTACGACACCGATAGTTGCAACCTGTATTCGAAGCGACGCGAGTTCATCTTTTTTGTCGAAAACGAATTGCCGGTCTACGATCGGGTTTTTTCCTTCTCGCAAGTCACTACCCATTTCTTCCGCGAAACGAGGCAGCTTGACGCCGTCCATCTCCCCTTCGGTGCGCAGCAGATCGATCTACCGAACTGCGAAGAGAAATCGATCGACGTCCTGTTCGTCGGCAGCTGCGATTTTCGCAGGATCCTGTTGCTCGAAAAAATAAAAGCCCATGTTGCCGTCTACGGCAGCCGCTGGCAACGCAACTTCCCTCTCATCTCGCCTGAGTTGCGAGGCAGAATCGTCGATCAGCCCGTTTGGGGTAATGACTTGCAGCAACTGCTCGCGCGTTCGAAGATCGTGCTCAATATCACCAGAGCCGACTTTTTTGGCGCGCAGACCGGAATCAATCTGCGCCTGTTCGAGACATTGGCCGCAGGAGGCTTTCTGCTGACCGATTATTGCGAGGAAATTGAAGATCTTTTCGAGATAGGCAAGGAAATCGAAGTCTTCAGGTCTTCCAGCGAGCTCGTCGACAAGGTCCGCTACTACCTCGAAAACGACGAAAAACGACTATCCATCGCCCGACTCGGCCACGAAAGGTTCTTGAAGAATCATACTTGGCGGAATCGGGTCGAACAGTTCATCCACTTGATTGACGCCTCGCCAAACCAAAAACCGATCACCGACAAAGATGCCGCCACTGCTTAAGCCCCCCCCAACCGGCCGCCTGAAGGAACTGGCCTCGACGATTCCGCCGGCGTGGATCGCTTTTTTTGCCAGCCTCTTCCTGTCGGCCATCGCGATCCTCGGAACGGGAGAACCGAATCGCGATGGCATGCTGTATATAGAAATAGCGAAGCTATTTAACGAGAGCGGCTTTGCCGCCGCCAAAGCGAATTTCGACTGGGTCTTTTTCCCGATCCTCATCGCCAGCACGTCGAAAATTACCGGTCTTGGCTACGAAACAGCGGCCTATCTATTCAATGCGCTGTTGCTGGCCGGCGTCTGCGCCACCTTGGTACGAATCACCGAAGAGTTTGACCAACGCGCCGCCTGGAGTGCCTGCCTCGTTGCGCTGGCGCTCCCGGCGATCAATCACTACCGTGATTTTCTGATCAGGGAATTCGGTTTCTGGTTATTCTGCCTATCGGCCATCCTCTTTGCCTTGCGCTGGGCGAAACGACCGACTTGGGTGGGTGGGCTGATCGTTCAGGCGTGCCTCGGTGCAGCCAGCCTGTTCCGCGTGGAAGCTGCCGCTTTTTTTGTCGCCCTCGCTTTGTGGCAGATATTGGACACACGAAGTTGGAGACAACGCCTGCGACGCGTGTCGATGCTTGTCTGGCTGCCGTTTTTTGGCGGAGTGCTGGTCGTCGCGCTGATGGCGGCAGGAGGCGTCGACCTCGGCGAACGTATCTCGATCTACGCCGCAGCGGCAAATCCCGTAGCGCTGACCGCCAAGTTCAAGCTTGCCGCAAACCAATTCGCCGACGCGATACTTAGCCACTATTCGAAAGAAGAGGCCGCGTCGATCCTGTTCTTCGGCCTGATTTCAATGATCCCAAAAAAGTTTCTGGAGATGTCCGGGGTTTTCATTATTCCGCAGATCTACTTCTTCTGGAGCGATTCGCCGCGCAGAAAAATTGCGGGCTGGCAGCCGCTAGGCTGGTTTTTCGCGGTCTACTGCATCGTTCTCACCGCATTCCTGATGACCAGCCTGTTCCTGTCAGCACGCTACGTGGCCTTCCTCGCCATCTTGACCGTTCCGCTGATCGCGGTCGGTTTGAACGAGCTTGCCAGTCGACTGCCGCGCTGGCGCTACGCCATTGTTGGCTTCGTCCTGCTCCTGGCGCTCGCCAATGTAGTTTCGCTGTCGCCACGGAATACACAATACCGTCAAGCAGGGCAATGGGTCGCTGCGAATTCCCTCTCCGAATGGACGACCTACATTGACGACTCAAGCACCGGCTACTACGCCGGCCCGGCGCACTATTGGGAAAACCGAAGCAGAGTGGGACTCAGCGTCGAGCAAGCCGTCGCGAAACGGCAGTTCGAATATTACGTGTTTGAACTGTCGCGACGCGACGCCCAGAAAGCCGACTGGATCGCCTCGCTAAATCTCGATGAAGTCCGACGATTCAAAAATACGCGAGGAGATGCCGTCCTGATCCTCAAGCGCAAGGAAGACCAATAGCAGCCGCCGCGCGCCGTCCTTCAGCCTTTTGCCTATCGGTTGACGGCAAGGCCGCATGTTAAACTCCGTGCTCGATTACCCAGCAAGAATGCGCTCATCCACAATGCAGCCAGTCGGCACACCGCCCGCTTCCTCTCTAAAAATCTACCTGCGTCTACTGGGCTATCTGCGGCCGATGATTGGCTTGTTCGCCATCAGTCTGCTCGGTTTCATCGTCTTTGCTTCTTCGCAGCCCTTGCTGGCGGCCATTCTGAAGTACTTCGTCGATGGCCTGACGATGTCTTCCGGTTCGACGTTCCACGACATTCCGCTGCTCGGCAGGCTTGATCTGGCTTATGGCGTTCCGCTGCTGCTGATCCTCGTCGTGGTCTGGCAGGGTCTCGGCTCTTTTTTCGGCAACTACTATCTGGCCAAAGTCTCGCTCGGGCTGGTCAACGACTTGCGGCGCGCGCTCTTTGAAAGCCTGTTGACCCTGCCCAACACTTACTTCGATCAAAACAGTTCGGGACATCTGATCTCGCGGATCTCGTACAACGTGACGATGGTCACCGGCGCCGCGACCGATGCGATCAAGGTGCTGATTCGCGAAGGGCTTTCGGTCGTCTTCCTGTTTGGCTATCTGCTATGGATGAACTGGAAGCTCACGCTGGTGATGGTCGCCATCCTGCCGGTCATCGGCGTGATGGCCAGCGCCGCCAGCCGCAAGTTTCGCAAACAGAGCGGGAAAATTCAATCGGCGATGGGCGACCTGACCCATGTGGCGTCAGAAACCATTCTCGGCTACCGGGTCGTTCGCAGCTTTGGCGGAGAAGACTACGAAGCGGCACGCTTCCGCGCCTCGAGCGAATCGAACACCAACAAACAACTGCGCATGGCAAAAACCGCAGCCAGTTTCACACCAGCGCTGCAACTGGTGACCTACAGCACGATGTCCGCCTTGCTGTTGCTCGTGCTGTTGCTGCGCGGAAACGCCTCGGCCGGCGATCTGGTCGCCTACATCACGGCGGCCAGCATGCTGCCCAAGCCGATTCGCCAGCTGTCGGAAATCAGCGCGACGATCCAGAAGGGACTGGCCGGCGCCGAGAGCATTTTTTCGCAGCTCGATGAAGCCCCTGAAATCGACACCGGCAGCCTGGAGCGCGACCGCGTATCCGGCCGACTTGAGGTCAGGAATTTGTCATTCAGTTACGTCGGCAGCGACAAGCGGGTACTCGACGACATCAGTTTTTCCATTGAACCGGGTCAGATGCTTGCCCTCGTCGGCCGCTCGGGAAGCGGCAAATCGACGCTGGCCAACCTGATTCCGCGCTTTTACCACCACGAGCAGGGGCAGATCCTGATCGACGGGGTCGATATCAAGGACTACACGCTGCGCAATCTGCGTCGCCACATTGCCTTGGTCACCCAGCAAACGTCGCTGTTCAACGACACGGTCTCGAACAATATTGCCTACGGCGATCTGGCCGGTGCGCCGAGGGCTGACATCGAGAAGGCGGCCGAAGATGCTTATGCGCGCGAATTCATCGATCAGTTGCCGGCCGGTTTCGACACCCTGGTCGGCGAAAACGGCGTTCTGCTTTCGGGCGGTCAGCGGCAGCGTCTGGCGATTGCGCGCGCGATCCTCAAGGACGCGCCGATCCTCATTCTCGACGAAGCGACGTCGGCGCTCGACACCGAATCCGAGCGCCACATCCAGAATGCGCTCGATCACGTCATGTCCAACCGCACCACGCTGGTCATTGCCCATCGTCTATCGACCATCGAGAAGGCCGATTCGATCATGGTCATGGACCAGGGACGCATCGTCGAGCGCGGCACCCACGCCGAACTGCTCGCCGCCAATGGTCATTACGCCCGTCTGCACGCCATGCAGTTCAGGGAGGAAACGACGGCCGCAGGCGGCTCGGAACCCGAGTTCGACCGCCAGCCTGAAGGCCAAGCAATTAGATCATCAACAATCACGGGGTAATTCAAGATGAAAATCACAGTTATTGGAACCGGCTATGTCGGCCTGGTCACCGGCGCCTGTCTCGCCGAAGTCGGCAACGAGGTGTTCTGCCTGGACGTCGACTCGCGCAAGATCGACGTCCTCAAGGCAGGCGGAATTCCGATCTTCGAACCCGGGCTCGAGGAGATGGTCAAGCGCAACGTCGATGCCGGCCGCCTGATGTTCACCACCGATATCGAAGCCTCGGTGCACTTCGGCGAGATCCAGTTCATCGCCGTCGGCACGCCGCCCGACGAAGACGGCTCGGCTGATCTTCAATACGTCCTCGCCGCAGCGCGCAACATCGGGCGACACATGAAAAGCTTCAAGCTGGTGGTCGACAAATCGACCGTCCCGGTCGGCACCGCCGATCGCGTCAAAGCGGCGATGCGCGAAGAGCTTGCGGCGCGCGGCCTCGCTATCGATTTCGGCGTCGCCTCGAACCCCGAATTTCTCAAGGAAGGCGCCGCCATCGACGACTTCATGCGGCCTGATCGAATCGTGATCGGCACCGACGACGAGAAAGCCACCCAGTTGCTGCGCGACCTGTACGCGCCTTTTCAGCGCAACCGCGATCGCCTGCTGACGATGGACGTGCGCTCAGCCGAACTGACCAAGTACGCCGCCAACGCCATGCTGGCGACCCGCATTTCGTTCATGAACGAATTGTCGACACTTGCCGAAAAACTCGGCGCCGACGTCGAGCAAGTTCGCCACGGCATCGGTGCCGACCCGCGCATCGGCTATCACTTTCTTTACGCCGGCTGCGGTTACGGCGGCTCGTGCTTTCCCAAGGACGTTCAGGCCTTGCGCCGGACCGCCCAGGAAAACGACGTAGAGATGCGAGTTCTCGACGCGGTCGAAGTGGCCAACGAAGCGCAGAAAAGCGTTCTGATCAACAAGATCAAGATCCGCTTCGGCACCGACCTCAAGAATCGGCACTTCGCAATCTGGGGTCTGGCGTTCAAGCCCAACACCGACGACATGCGCGAAGCGCCGAGCCGGGTCATGATCGAGGCGCTGTGGGGCATGGGTGCCACCGTCTCGGCCTACGATCCGGCGGCAATGGATGAGACGCGAAAGATCTACGGCCTGCGTGACGACCTGACGCTGGCCGACAACCCGATGGACGCGCTGCACGGCGCCGACGCGCTGCTCATCGTCACCGAGTGGAAAGCCTTCCACAGCCCCAACTTCGAAACCATGAAAGCGCAGCTCAAGGCGCCGATTATTTTTGACGGACGCAATCTTTACGAACCCGAAGCGATGCACGCGCAAGGTTTCGAGTACCTTCCGATCGGTCGGCAAGCATTGTCGATCTGATCGCCCCGCCGGATTCGCTGGCGTCCCTGGCCGAGCAACTAACGCGCTGGCGGCAGATGGGAATCAAGCCACTGCTGCAGCACGCAGGACGCCGGCCAGTTGCGCAGCAGTCGCGCGCGGTCTCGCCGCCAAGCCCGTGCATAGGCGCTCTGCGTGCGGTGCTGTCGCACGCCGTCAAGGTCAATGACGACCACCTTGCCTTCATGAAAGAGCAGGTTCGTTGCCTTGAGGTCGCCGTGGCTGATGCGCAGCGCGTGCAATGACGAAAACAGCGAAACGATCGCCCGCGCCACGTCGTCGTCGGGTTCCCGGTCTGGCGACAGCAGATCGAGCAGACTTTGACCCGGACAGTATTCGCAGACCAGAAAGGCTCGCCGGCGCAAGGGTCCGACACGCTCTTCGACAAGCGCCAGCGGCGCCGGCGTCGAGATACCAAGGAAGCGCAGCCGATGGCCTTCGCGCCACGAATGCCAAGCGCGACTCGGCCGCCAGCAGCGCGCAAAAAAATGCGGCAGGTTTTTGAGGTTGTAGCGCTTGACGATCAGCGATCGCCCCACGAGCTCGACCTGCGCCACGGTGCAGGTTCTGCCGTCCTTGAGCAGCGTCCCGCGAGCGATGGCCTCATCCGGCGACGCCAGCAGCGGCGCCAGACGATGGCCCTCGCCGCGAGCGACCGCTGAGAATCGAAACGCACTGCGGCGGACGGCGAAAAGCGTGCAGTCACGCAGCGTCTTGCCGAGAAAATCGGCTAGCCGCCAGTCGCGAGCGCGCGCGACTTCGTCTCTCAGACGCGCCGATTCGGTTCGGCAATCGCCGCCCTCCGCTCGGTAAGCTTCGAGCAGCACGTCCCGAGCGTCATCCCAGGCAATCGGCAACTGCGCCAACAGGATCGCCAGATTGCGCGCCGACTGCTGCGCGTCGAGCGGCTTGCCGGGCGCAATGGCCCTTACCGCGTCGCCGTCGATGACGAAAATCCGGCCGGCGCAACGCAGGAAATTGCCGAGGTGCAAATCCTGCTGCACCAGTCCCGCGGCGTGCATCGCACCGAGCAGCCGAAAAGCCGGGCACAGCACGTCGAGCGCCGCCCGGTCGCCGACCGGCAAGTCCGCCACGCCATGCCATGCTTGAGCAAGGCTCTGCGCCGCATCGAGATAACGGGTCAGCACGACATGCCCGCCCGTCGGCAAGGAGGCCGCCAGCAACAGCTCGGGAGTCTGGATTCCCGCGCACTGCAGAGCGTCAACGCCGGCTTTCTCGTGCCGCCAATGCCGCGCACTGGCGCCCCCGACGAACAGTTTGACCAGCACGCGCTGCCCTTGCCATTGCCCCTCGCCGACGATCCGTTTGCCGGGCAAGACGCGCAACAGGCGCGAAACGACGACCTCGCTACCGTCGGCCAGCGCCACGCGAAACGGCGTCGCGGGATCGCGTCCGGCGTCACGCAGCGCTGCGGCGTCGAGCACGGATTCGTCACTCATGCCTGATCGCTCTTCGCGTACTTGCGCAGGAAGCGCGCCTGCAAACGATCGGCTTCGCGCGATAGATCGGCCAAAAGTTTCGCTTCGTCGCGCAGGATCTCGCGCAGCGGCTTGCCAAAATAGGTGCGCAAGAAACGCAATCGGTCGCGCCCGGTCAGACCGATATTGAGCGCCGAAAAATGGAGACTGGCCAGATCCTTGTCGCGCCAGCGGCGCGGCGTTTTGTCGCGCAACTGCGCGCGGTGCAGGTCGATGATCGACAACTTGAGCGCGTCCGGCGTCGGCTGCGGATCAAGATGCAGCAGGAAGTGGCAGATATAAAAATCGCGGTGATTGACGCCGCCGCGATGCATTCGCCCGGCCATCTGCGCCACGCGCTCGATCAGTGCGCGTTTGAGCGCGACCGGCGGTGGTACGTTGGGCCAGTCGCGGCAGAAGTCTTCGAGGCTGATCGTCGGCACCAGTTCTTCGGTGACGATGAACGAATGGCGCTTGGCCGGGTTGCTGCCGCGCTGCCCGAAAGCGACGGCGCGCATGGTGTCGACGCCCAACTCGGTGAGGCGCCTGACGGCCAGCCACTCCTGCTGCGCGCCGAGCACCGGCAGACGCAGCAAGATCAGGTTCTTGAGTATTTCAGCCCAGCCGACGCCGCGATGAATCTTGACGAAATAACCGCGCCCGGCCACTTCGGTGCGCAGCGTGCGGCGCGCCTCGAGTTCACGGAATACCTCGCCTTCAAGCGTCTCGACAGCGACAAAAGGATCGGCCCCGGACCACAGGGAACGGAACGGTTCGTCGATGGCCAGGATAGGCTCGCTCATTGGCGTTCTTTCAGGATCAGGTCGGCGGCGCGCTCGGCGTTGCTGTAGATGTCGGCGGTCGCCGCAAAGGTAAGCGCGTTGGCCTGCCAGCGCAAACGCGCCGCGCCGTCTGCGAGCATGGTGGCGAGCAGCCGATCAAGCCGCTCTTGCGCGAACGGCTCGGGGACCACCGCACCGCACTGTGCCTCTTCGATGTAATGCGCATAACCGCAAACCGCGCTGGTCAAGACCGGCAGCCCGGCGACCAGCGCCTCGAGCAGAACGGTTCCGGTATTCTCATGGTAGGCCGGATGAATCAGCAGATCGGCGCCGAGCAGGAAACGCGGGATGTCGCTGCGCCCCGGCAGAATGCTGACGCGCTCGCTCAAACCCAGCGAATTCGCCTGCCGCTCGAAGAACAGCGGTTCGTCCTGGCCGATGACGATCAGGCGGGTGCGCAGTCGCAGCGCTGCAGGCAGACTCGCGAGCGCCTTGAGGCTGCGATCGAGTCCCTTGGTCTTGAACCCCGAGCCGACCTGTAACAGCAGCAGATCGTCCGGCGCCAGCCCAAACTCGGCGCGAAACTCAGCGCGCAACTGCGCCGCATTGGCCGGCGCCCGGCGGTCGGGCGAGATTCCCGGCGGCAGCAGGTGGAAGCGCTCGGCTGGCGTGGCGTAATGTTTTTCAAAAAAAGGCTGCTGCAGCTGCGAGATCATCAGGATTTCGGTGCGGCTCGCTGGCGAGAACACCGCGCGCTCAAAGGCAGCAAAATGCCGGTAACGCGCGGTCAGCCGATAAAACGGGTTGCGCAGCGTACGCGCCTTTTCTTCGTAACACGGATCGGCGGCAAAATAGACGTCGAGCCCCGGCATCTTGTTGAAGCCGATCACGCGGTCGGCCGGCCGGCGGCCAAGATCGCTCGCCACCCAGTCGCTAAATTTCGCATAGCGCCGTGCGTTGCTCAGCGCCTTGACCGGAACGCCAACGACTTCGAAGCCGGCCGGAACTTCGCCGCTCCATTCGAGCGTATAGACGCGAACCGCGTGGCCGCGGGCCTGACAGGCCAGCGCGATGCGCAGAAAATCACGCTGCAGGCCACCGAACGGAAAATATTTGTAGAAGCAAAAAGCCAGTTGCATCAAAGACCTTCCTGCGGCGCGGCAACGCCGCGCGGGCGCTTGTAGCGGTTGTAGGCCCAGAGGTACTGCTGCGGGCACTGCCTGATCAACAGTTCGATCTCGTGGCTGATCTGCTGCGCGCGCTGCCCGGTGTCGCCGCTCAAGGCCTGCGTCGGCAACTGCAGATGAAAATGGTAGCCGGCGCCACCGGCAAGCCGCTCGGCCCAGACCATGATCACCGCGGCACCGCTCTCGGTGAGCCGCGCCGCCAAAGTCATCGTATACGCCGGCTTGCCGAAGAAATCGAGCCACACCCCCTCGCCGACCCGCGGCGCCTGATCGGGCAGCATGCCAACCGCCTCGCCACGCTGGAGCGCCTTGAGCAGCGCGCGAACGCCGCCGAGATCGGCCGCCGCAATGCGCAATTGCGCGCGCGCTCGCCCGGCTTCGATCATCGCCTGCAGCCAGGCCTGCTTGGGCGGACGATAGAGCACCGTGATCGGCGCGTACGTCGACAGGTACTGGGCGGTCACCTCGAAGCAGCCCAGATGCGGCGTCAGATAGACGATTCCCTTGCCCTCGCGCGTCGCCGCCTCGACCAAGTCCCAGCCGCTGACCTTGACCACGCGCGCGGCAGTCTCCTCGAGCGGGCGCAGCCAGATCTTCGGCAGTTCAAGCGACGAGCGCCCGGCATTGGCGATCGCCGAGGAACGCAACCGGCGCGCTTCATCCTCGCCGAGCGCCAGCACCATGTTCTCGCGCATATGGCGACGGTAGGTCGGTGAAAAGAGCCAGGCCAGCCAGCCGAGCGCGGCGCCGAGGGCGTGCAGCCAAGAGAGCGGCAGATGGCTCAAAAATCGAAAGAGAAGAATCATGCAATAACCCTGCTATTGACGCGTTTGACCCGCGTCTGGCAAAAAACTACAATTATCGCCTCCGCCGAGTTAATCAGGACAACTTGCAGGGCGGAAGGAGTCAAAAAAGACTTCCAAAATACTGCTAAAGCGTCGTCTGCTCGAAACCCCGGAGCCGGCCACGCCGCCACCACGGGGTTTTTTATTGGAGCAGAAGCACATGTCTAAAGAATTTCTCTTTTCCTCGGAATCCGTTTCCGAAGGCCATCCGGACAAGGTCGCCGACCAGATCTCGGATTCAATCCTCGACGCCATCCTGGCCGAAGACCCGACCGGCCGCGTCGCCTGCGAAACGCTCGTGTCGACGGGACTCGTCGTGATCTCGGGCGAAATCACCACCAAAGCGCACATCAACTACCGCGAAATCGCTCAGGAAACCGTTCGCCGAATCGGCTATACGGACTCCGAAATCGGCTTCGACTACAAGAGTTGCGCCATTTTAACGGCAATCAACCGCCAGTCGCCGGATATCGCGCAGGGCGTCAATGAAGGTCAGGGTATCGACCTCGACCAGGGCGCCGGCGACCAGGGCCTGATGTTCGGCTACGCCTGCAACGAAACGCCGACACTGATGCCGCTGCCGATCTACTACGCGCACCGACTGATGCAGCGCCAAGCCGAGGTGCGCAAGGACGGCCGCCTGCCGTGGCTGCGCCCCGACGCCAAGAGCCAGCTCACCGTTAAATACGTCGACGGCAAGCCGGTGGCGATCGACACCGTCGTCGTATCGACGCAGCACGGCCCGGAAGTTTCGCACGCCGATCTTTCCGCCGCGGTGATCAAGGAAATCATCCTGCCGGTACTGCCCAAGGAGCTGCTGACCGACAAAACCCGCTACCTGGTCAACCCAACCGGCCGCTTTGTCGTCGGCGGCCCGCACGGCGACTGCGGCCTGACCGGCCGCAAGATCATCGTCGACAGCTACGGCGGCACCGCGCGTCACGGCGGCGGCGCTTTCTCCGGCAAGGACCCGTCCAAGGTCGACCGCTCGGCCGCCTACGCCGCCCGCTACGTCGCCAAGAACGTCGTCGCTGCCGGCCTCGCCGAACGCTGCGAAGTGCAGATCGCCTACGCCATCGGCGTCGCCAAACCGGTTTCGCTGATGGTCGAGACTTTCGGCACGGGCAAGATCAGCGACGAGGCGATCGTCGCGCTGATCGCCAAGCATTTCGATCTGCGCCCGAAGGGAATCATCCAGTCGCTCAACCTGCTGCGCCCGATCTACACCAAGACCGCCGCCTACGGCCACTTCGGCCGCGAAGAACCCGAGTTCACGTGGGAGAACATTGATAAAGCAGCCGCGCTCCGCGCGGATGCCGGCCTGTAAGGCCGCGCCGCAGGCGTTTATCAATGTTTCAGTGAAGGCTAACGCCGGCGTAAGCTGGCGTTAAGGCGAAGCCGGCCGAAACTAAAACACCCGACAAGGCAGCCGCACTGCGTGCGGATGCTGGCCTGTAAGGCCACGCCGAAGGCGCTTGGCCGTATTTCGGCGCAGGCTAACCCTGGCACGAGCCAGGGTTAAGACGCGCAGCGCCGGCCGTAGCCAAAATACCGATAAAGCAGCGGCGCTACGCGCCGATGCCGGGCTGTAAGCCCGCCCCGAAGGGATTTATCGGCGTTCCGGCGAAGGCTAACTGCGGTGACAGCCGCAGTTAAGTCGCCGCCAAAACACAAAAAGGACCTTGCGGTCCTTTTTTCTTTCCAGCCCCTCAAGCGAGCGCTTGGTCAGCCCAACATCAGGATGCGTGAGAATTTGCCCCGGCAGGAGCTATCGTCTATCCTTCCTGCTTTAAGTTTGCTGCCGCATCGCATCGCCCACATCGTAAGTGTTCCGGGGTCGTTGACGGCCGTCGTTCCGCCGCACGGCCCCCCATTGGATCCGATGCCGAACATCCGGTCGACCTTTTCAACAGCGCAACGCCTAACCCCGACAGCCGACATCTCAAGCGAACGATTCCCGACCATGCTCAAAAAAATCAACGTAAGCCAGCTGGTGCTCGGGATGCATATCAAGGAATTCTGCGGTTCCTGGATGGAACACCCGTTCTGGCGCACCGCCTTTGTCATCAGCGACCCGGCAGACATCAAGTCGCTGCGGGACAGCAGCATCAAGGAAGTCTGGATCGACAACACCAAAGGGCTTGATGTCGCACCGGGAGCGCCGGTCGTTTCGGAAGAAGAATCAGAAGCCAAGGTGGACGCCGAACTCGATATCGCCGCGCAAGACGACAGCGCCACGGCGCAGGTTCCCGTTACCGTTGAACTGGCGCGCGCCGTCAAAATCTGTGCCCAAGCCAAGCGCGCCGTGATCTCGATGTTTGACGAAGCGCGCATGGGCAAGGCCGTCGACACCAGCAGCGCGAAAAAGCTGGTCGAGGAAATATCCAACTCGGTGAGCCGCAACCCCGGCGCGCTGATCAGCCTGGCCCGGCTAAAAACCGCCGACGATTACACCTATATGCACTCGGTCGCGGTCTGTGCGCTGATGGTCGCGCTGTCCAAGCAACTCAGGCTTAACGACGAGCAAACACGCTCGGCGGGAATCGCCGGTCTGCTGCACGATCTGGGCAAGGCGATGATGCCGATGGACGTGCTCAACAAGCCCGGAAAACTCACCGACGAAGAATTCGCGATCATCAAAAAACACCCTGAAGCCGGCCATCAGTTGTTGCTCGGTAGCACTGGCGCCGACGAGATCGCGCTCGACGTCGTCCTGCATCATCACGAAAAAACCGACGGATCGGGTTACCCCAAGCACTTCAAAGCTTCCGAAATCAGTCTGTTCGCCAAGATGGGGGCCGTCTGTGACGTCTATGACGCAATCACTTCGAATCGCCCCTACAAGGCCGGATGGGATCCCGCGGAATCGCTGCGCAAGATGGCCGAATGGTGCACTGGCCACTTTGATCCGCGCATTTTCCAGGCATTCGTCAAGAGCCTGGGAATTTACCCGATCGGTTCGCTGGTCAGACTGAGTTCCGGTCGCTTGGGAATCGTCATCGACCAGGCACCGGATTCGCTGCTCAAGCCGCGCATCAAGGTATTTTTTTCGACGCGCGCCAACGCGCGAATCAAGCCCGAGGTCGTCGATCTCGCTCGCGCAGGTTGTCCGGAGAAGATTTCCAGCCGCGAGGATCCGGCCAAATGGAACTTCCCGGATCTCAACGAACTGTGGGCGGGCTTGCCTGACGCGCCGCACGCCACCGCTTCACAGACAAAATAATCTGTGTATAATTAGCGCCTTATCCGAGGAGCGCTGCAAAACTGTCGACCGGCAGTTTCAGGCTCGGAACCTTAAACGGCGCTCATCCAACCAACCCGTGCCGGGCACGGGAAGACGGGTGAGCCTGATCTGCAGTAACTCAGCACACCGTCTCGCGACGCGAGACGACGTCCTTCCGCTCCCGGCCACAGTTATCAAGGAGCCTTACTGTGGCTGAAAAATTCAACGACTACGTCATCGCCGATCTCGCGCTTGCCGACTGGGGGCGCAAGGAAATCCGCATCGCCGAAACCGAAATGCCGGGACTGATGGCGATTCGCGACGAATTCGCCGCCGCCCAATCGCTCAAGGGCGCGCGCATCACCGGTTCGCTGCACATGACGATCCAGACCGCCGTGCTGATCGAGACGCTGACCGCGCTCGGCGCACAAGTTCGCTGGGCATCGTGCAACATCTTCTCGACGCAGGATCACGCCGCCGCCGCGATCGCTGCGCAGGACATCCCGGTCTTCGCCGTCAAGGGCGAATCTCTGGTCGATTACTGGGACTACACGCACCGCATCTTCGAATGGGCTGACGGCGGTTACTCCAACATGATCCTCGACGACGGCGGCGACGCTACGCTGCTGCTGCATTTGGGCGCGCGTGCCGAAAAAGACATTTCGGTAATCGCCAAGCCGGGCTCGGAAGAAGAAACGATCCTGTTCGCCGCGATCCGCGCCAAGCTCGCCAAAGATCCGACCTGGTACTCGGTGCGTCTGGCGGCGATCAAGGGCGTCACCGAGGAAACAACGACCGGAGTGCATCGCCTCTACCAGATGCACCAGCGCGGCGAGCTCAAGTTCCCGGCGATCAACGTCAACGATTCGGTGACCAAGTCCAAGTTCGACAACCTCTACGGCTGCCGCGAGTCGCTGGTCGACGGGATCAAGCGCGCCACCGACGTGATGATCGCCGGCAAGGTCGCGCTGATCGCCGGTTACGGCGACGTCGGCAAGGGCTCGGCGCAAGCGATGCGCGCGCTCTCGGCGCAGGTCTGGGTCACCGAAGTCGACCCGATCTGCGCGCTGCAGGCGGCGATGGAAGGCTACCGCGTGGTGACCATGGAATATGCCGCCGACAAGGCCGACATCTTCGTCACCACCACCGGCAACTATCACGTCATCACGCACGACAATATGGCGGCGATGAAGGACCAGGCGATCGTCTGCAACATCGGCCACTTCGACAACGAAATCGACGTCGCCTCGCTCGAGAAATACCAGTGGGAAGAAATCAAGCCCCAGGTCGACCACGTGATCTTCCCCGACGGCAAGCGAATCATCCTGCTCGCCAAGGGACGCCTGGTTAACCTGGGCTGCGGCACCGGTCACCCGTCGTACGTGATGAGCTCGTCGTTCGCCAACCAGACGATCGCGCAGATCGAGCTGTTCACGCAAACGGCAAAATACCCGGTCGGCGTCTATACGCTGCCCAAGCACCTCGACGAGAAGGTCGCCCGCCTGCAGCTCAAGAAGCTCAACGCCCAGCTTTCCGTGCTGCGCCCCGATCAAGCCGCCTATATCGGCGTCCCGATCGAAGGCCCGTACAAGGCCGATCACTACCGCTACTAAGCGACTAAAGGGGACGCCATGCGCCTGATCCTGCTCTGGCTGCTCAACGCCGTGGCGTTGCTCGCGGTGGCTTACCTGCTGCCGTCGATCCACGTCGCGTCGTTTGGCGCGGCGATGTTCGCGGCGCTACTGCTCGGACTGGTCAATGCCGTACTGCGTCCCCTGTTGTTGCTGTTGACGCTGCCGGTCACGCTGCTCACGCTCGGACTCTTCATCTTCGTCATCAACGGCCTGATGTTCTGGCTCGCGGGGTCGCTGATCGAAGGCTTTGCGGTCGACGGCTTCTGGCCGGCGGTTCTCGGCTCGCTGCTCTACAGCGTCATTTCGTGGGCGCTGGCGAGCCTTCTGGGCTCCGGCAAGCGCTGACCTTTCAAGGAATTTGATCTGAATGAAACACACCGAACTCTCGATCGAGTTTTTCCCGCCGCAAACGCCCGAGGGTGTCGAGAAACTGCGCGCCGTTCGCGGCAAGCTGGCGGCGCTCAAGCCCGAGTTCTTCTCGGTGACCTTCGGCGCCGGCGGCTCGACGCGCGAACGGACTTTCGCGGTGGTCCGCGAAATCGCCACCGATGGCTTCGTTGCGGCGCCCCATCTCTCGTGCGTCGGGTCGACGCGTGAAAATATCAGCGCCGTCCTGCAGGAATACAAGGCTGCCGGAATCCGCCGCATCGTCGCGCTGCGCGGCGACCTGCCGTCGGGAATGGCCGAGGCCGGCGATTTTCGCTACGCCAACGAACTCGTCGACTTCATCCGCCAGGAAACCGGCGACCACTTTCACCTCGATATCGCCGCCTATCCCGAATGGCACCCGCAGGCGCGCAACCCGCATGACGACCTCACAGCCTTCGTCCGCAAGGCTAAGGCCGGCGCCAACTCGGCGATCACCCAGTACTTCTACAACGCCGACGCCTACTTCCACTTCTGCGACGAAGTACGCGCGCGCGGCGTCGACATCCCGATCACTCCGGGAATCATGCCGATTGCCAGCTTCTCCAAACTGGCGCGCTTTTCGGACGCCTGCGGTGCCGAATTGCCGCGCTGGATGCGGCGCAAGTTCGAAGGCATGGGCGACGATGTCGACTCGATCCGCGCCTTCGGCCTCGACGTCGTCACCGAACTGTGCGAACGACTCTTGTCAGGTGGTGCGCCGGGCCTGCACTTCTATTCGATGAACCAGTCGGCGCTGACGCTCGAAATCTGCCGGCGGCTCGATTTTATTTAGCAACCATACGGCCTGCCACAGCGGCAGCCGAGGAACGAGCGCCACAAAAAATTTTTCCTCGCTGGGCTACCTTCATTGAACGGTGTGATCTATAATGCGCGCCCTGTTCCTCGATAGCTCAGTTGGTAGAGCGCCGGACTGTTAATCCGTAGGTCCCTGGTTCGAGCCCAGGTCGAGGAGCCAAGTTTCACGCGGGAGTAGCTCAGTTGGTAGAGCGATACCTTGCCAAGGTATAGGTCGAGAGTTCGAGACTCTTCTCCCGCTCCAGTTTCCTGGAGTTGTCGTTAGCGCAGGCATGCGCGTAAAGCTGATTGGCAAATCAGCGGAGTGGTAGTTCAGTTGGTTAGAATACCGGCCTGTCACGCCGGGGGTCGCGGGTTCGAGTCCCGTCCACTCCGCCAACAACAAGCGCCCGACGCCGCCATGCCGGTTGCTCGCGCGCACATCCTGAATGGTTTCCCCCTCTCCTGAAAGACGGGCCGCACGGCGCGAAGGTCTTGCCCGCGAAATCCACCAGCAGCGCCGCCAGCAATGCGTCGTCGCCGAAGCCCAATTCCAAATTCCCAATTCCCAGACAAAAAAAATCCCAAGCCGGTTAGGCTCGGGATTAAAGATCTCATCGTTGCGATGGATCAAGGAGGGGTCAAACATTGCCAGCGGGGGACGCTGAAGCAACAACTGCAGTGTATTGATTGCCTAACTCCGCGTCTGTGGCGCGTGTTTGGCGTTTTCGTAACAACGTGTAAGGCCCAACCGACGGGCCTGTCGAGCTCGAATTCAATCTGGCGCAATGGCGCCGAGCTCCTCGGATATCTTTCTCGCGGCGCCCATCACTTTCCTGGCCAACTCCTTCTCTCCGCACTGTTTGAGCCGTGCACTCGCGAGTGACACGGATACGGCATACTGCACGCGTCCCAGGACATCGAAGATCGGCGCCGCAACGCAACAGATGCCCAGCTCATTCTCCTCGCGATCGACGGCATAACCGCATTTGCGGATTTCCTGGATTTCCTTTTCCATGCGCTTCGGATCGGTAATGGTATGTTTCGTCCACGTCGTGATCTCGTCGCGACAGGTCTCCCAGTACGACGCCATTGTTCCTGCGTAGGTATGGGCCAGGTAAAGCTTGCCCATCGCCGAGCAATAGAGCGAAAGGTGCTGGCCGACGTAGGCCCGCGTACGGATCATTCCCCGAGTCGGCTCAAGCTTGTAAATCATGATGGCGCGCCCATTTTCGACGCTCGAGAGATTGACCGTTTCTCCCGACTCAAGATTGAGCGCTTCGAGATGCCTGGCCGAAACGTGAATCACGTTCAACGACGAAAGCGCCTTTTGGCCGACGGCAACACACTTGGTGGTCAGCCGATAGCTGCCGGGCGTTGGCGCCGCCGTGACGTAGCCCGCGCTCTGCAGCCCCTGTAGCAATCGATGCGTCGTGCTCTTGCTCATTCCCGCTTCGTCGGCGAGCTTGGCCAGCGGACAGCCGTTGGGGAAATTGCTCAACAACTCCATCAATTGCAGACCCCGTAACAGGCTCTGGGTACCTGAGGGGCTTTCGGGTCCGTTCGCTATCGCCATCATTCGCTCGATTTTTCTACAAGACAGATCGGACAATCATAGCCGATTGCCTGATCGTGATTCTGATCGCCGCACTGCACCGCGGAAAAAATCGTTGACAAGCCATCGCCCCTCTCTATATTCTGCATATCAGAACCTGATTCCGATATACGGAACCGTATCACAACCCGCCGAACACCACCTGACGCTGCCATCGCTGGCGGGTCACGCACATGTTTTAGGTTTGTTGAGCACTCGTTGTCTTAGTTTTAACAGGAGAGGTTGATGAAAACGAAACTGATGGGAATCGTCGCCGCCGTATCTTTGGCATGGTGTGTCGCCGCACCGGTTCAGGCCAAAGGCGACAAGGTCGTACTGCGGCTGGGCTTTGAGCTCTCGCTGGAAAGCTCACAAGGCGTCGGCGGCAAGGAAATGGCCCGCGTCGCCGACGAGTTGTCGAAGGGCCGCATCGAAATCCAGCTGTTCCCCGACAGCCAGCTAGGCAACGGGCCGAAGATGGTCGACATGGTCAAGGACGGCTCGCTCGACATGTACGAGGGCGGCACCGGCCTCTTCTCGAAGTGGGAGCCGCGTCTTAACGTCTTCGACATCCCCTATCTGTTCAGCTCGGTCGACCAGGCCTACAAGGTGCTCGACAGCAAGTTCGGCAACGAGATCCTGGCGACGCTCGAACCGCACGGCTTCAAAGGCCTGTCGTTCTGGGAGAACGGCATCCGTTCGGTGACCAACAATGTGCGTCCGATCACCAAGCCCGACGACCTCGTCGGTCTCAAGATGCGCGTGATGCCGTCCAACCCGGTCCATGTCACGCTGTGGAAACAATTGGGTACCGAACCGACGCCGATGCCGTTCAGCGAGATCTACCCGTCGCTGCAAAGCGGCAAGGTCGATGGCCAGGAACACCCGGTCGCCGCGATCTACGGCGGCAAGTTCTACGAAGTGCAGAAATACCTGTCGTTGACCAAGCACATGTACGGCCCGCTGATCCAGATCATGAATCTGCCCAAGTTCAAGTCGCTGTCGGCCAAGGACCAGAAAATCATCCTCAAGGCGTCCCATGCGGGAGCGGTCGCCCAGCGCAAATACTCCAACGACAACGAAGCCAAGTTCCTGGTCGAGATGAAGGACAAGGGAATGCAGATCAACGAAGTCGATATCGCTCCTTTCCGCGACAAAGCGCGCCCGGCCATCGAAAAAGAGTTCGTCGAAAAGAACGGCGACGTCTGGCTCAAGAAAATCAACGCCTCGCTGGCCAAGAAGTAAGCATCGCCGCAGCGCTGAGCGACAGCGGCAGGATCGCTAATCCATTAGCGACCTGCCGCTGTTTTTCTTGGCGCCCCCATTTGTTTGGCGGCTGAGACGGAAAACAAGGACAGAAATTTATTCGGCGGCGCTTCAGTTCGGCAAGCGCCTTCCGTTAACATCAATTAACACCGATTAACATCAACTCAGTACAACCGCCTTTCAAGACACTTCATCCGCCAAGGAGATGGCCATGTCGACAGCCGTTACCGCCAGCAGCCCAGCATTGCAACCCGAGGTCAAGCGCACCAGCGCCGACAACACCGGAGTGACGATCACCACCAAGGAAGAAGCGCGGGTCCAGCTCAACGCATCGATCGTCACCACGTCGTTTGACGTCGCGATCAGCTCGGGAAACGAACCGCTGGCCTTGCTGTACAAATCAGCGATCAACAGCATCAACGTCGTCCTCAAGCAGGAACGCGGCGACAACGCGATCCAGAACGCTTTTGGTCAGGACAACACGCCCGAGGGGACGGCCGGCCGCATCGTCTCGATCTCGACCGGGTTCTATGAAGCCTTCAAGCGTCAGCACCCCGGCGAAAACGAGGCCGACGTGCTGAGCAAGTTCATGAGCACGATCAAGAGCGGCTTCGAGCGCGGTTACCAGGAAGCGAGCGATATCCTGCAAGGCCTGGGGGTGCTTGACGGCGACATCAAGAGCGGCATCGAAAAAACCTTCAAACTGGTGCAACAGGGCTACGCCGACTTCGAAGCCGCTCAACGCAGCCTCCTGGCAGACGCCACCGCGCAGGACGGCGCGGCGACGTCAGCGCCAACATCAGCGCCGACGTGAGCCACCCAGGATCGAGCCGAGCACACCGCGGATGATCTCGCGTCCGACCTGAGAGCCGATCGCACGCGCGGCGCTCTTGGCCGCCGCTGCGAGCACCGAATCGCCGCGTCCGCCGCTCCCCGAACTGCCGCCGAGAATCTCGCCCAGCCCGCCGAACCAGCCGCCACCCGCTGGAGCGCCGGCCGAAGCCGACGCAGGAGGCTGGGCCGCGGCGACCTTGCCTTTGAGCTTTTCGTACGCCGACTCGCGATCGAGCGCTTGCTCGTAAACGCCATAGACCAGCGAGCTTTTGATCACCGCCTGCCGCTCGTCGTTGTTCAAGGGACCGATGCGCGAGCTCGGCGGCAAAACGAAAGCGCGCTCGACGATGTTCGGCCGCCCCTTGTCGTCGAGCAGGGAAATCAGCGCCTCGCCGACGCCCAGCTCGGTAATCGCCGCCACCGCATCGAAAGCGGGGTTGGCGCGCAGCGTCTCGGCGGCGGTCTTGACCGCTTTCTGGTCGCGCGGCGTGAACGCGCGCAAGGCGTGCTGCACGCGGTTGCCAAGCTGGCCGAGAACGCTGTCGGGAACGTCGAGCGGGTTCTGCGTCACGAAATAGACGCCGACACCCTTCGAGCGGATCAGCCGCACCACCTGCTCGATCTTCTCGAGCAGCGCGGGCGGCGCTTCGTTGAACAGCAAGTGCGCCTCGTCGAAGAAGAAGACCAGCTTCGGCTTGTCCACGTCGCCGACTTCGGGCAAGTGCTCGAAGAGTTCGGAGAGCAGCCAGAGCAGGAAGGTCGAGTAGAGGCGCGGCGAGCTCATCAGCTGGTCGGCGGCGAGGATGTTGATGATTCCGCGGCCATCGGCCGTCTGCAGCAGGTCGGCGATGTCGAGCATCGGCTCGCCGAAGAAAATTTCGCCGCCCTGCTCGCCGAGCGTCAGCAGGCCGCGCTGGATGGCGCCGATCGACGCCGCCGAGACGTTGCCGTACTCGGTGGTAAATTCTTTGGCGTGCTCGCCGACGTGCTGCACCATCGCGCGCAGGTCCTTGAGGTCGAGCAGCAGCAAGCCCTGGGCGTCGGCGATCTTGAATACCAGTTGCAACACGCCGGCCTGCGTGTCGTTGAGGTTGAGCAGACGCGCAAGCAGGATCGGTCCCAGGTCCGAAATCGTCGCGCGCACGGGATGGCCCTGCTTGCCGGCGACGTCCCAGAAAGCCACTGGAAAGCTGGCCGGCTGCCAGTCATCAACGCCGAGCAGGGCCAGACGCTGCGCAAGCTTCGGGCTTTCGACGCCGGGCGCCGCGAGTCCCGACAGGTCGCCCTTGACGTCGGCCATGAAGACCGGAACGCCGATGCGCGAAAACCGCTCGGCGAGCAGCTGCAAGGTGATCGTCTTGCCGGTACCGGTGGCGCCGGTGATCAGCCCATGGCGGTTGGCCAGCGCCGGCAGCAGCGCGAGATCGGCGGCCTGGTTGCGGGCCACGACAAGGGGTTCAAGCATGGGTCACTCCGTTCAAGATGGGTGGTCAAGAGATGGTAAAATGCGCGGCTCGATTAGCGAACGATTCTATCAACCATCGGCAGCCGTCGGTCGCGACAGCGCTGCCAAAACCGCTGCACAGAGAAGAGGTTAACATGTCCGGTCATTCAAAATGGGCGAACATCCAGCACCGCAAAGGTCGCCAGGATGAAAAGCGCGGCGCGACGTTCTCCAAGATCGCCAAGGAAATCACCATTGCCGCCAAGATGGGCAGTGGCGACCCGGGCTTCAACCCGCGCCTGCGCCTGGCGATCGACAAGGGCAAGGGCGTCAACATGCCCAAGGACAAGATCGACAACGCGATCAAGAAAGGCACCGGCGAACTCGAAGGCGTCGATTACATCGAGATCCGCTACGAAGGCTACGGTATCGGCGGCGCCGCGGTGATCGTCGATTGCCTGACCGACAACCGCACGCGAACCGTCGCCGAAGTGCGCCACGCTTTCAACAAGCATGGCGGCAACATGGGCACCGACGGCTGCGTCGCCTTCCAGTTCAAGCACTGCGGCCAACTGCTGTTCGCCCCGGGAACCGACGAAGCGGCGCTGATGGACGCCGCCATCGAAGCCGGCGCCGACGACGTGCTGACCAACGACGACGGTTCGATCGAAGTGATCACGCCGCCCAACGACTACATGAACGTCAAGGAAGCCCTCGAGGCCGCTGGCTTCAAGGCCGAGTTCGGGCAGGTCACGATGAAAGCCGAGAACGAGACCGAGCTGACCGGCGACGACGCCGTGAAGATGCAAAAACTCATCGACGCGCTCGAAAGCCTCGACGACGTCCAGGAGGTCTATACCAGCGTGGTGATCGACGAGTAGGCCATCGTCCAGGCGCCGCTTCGGCGCCTGCCCGCCAAGCCAATCAGCACGCGCGTCTTCGCGCGGGTTACCGTGAACGCCAACAGGCATGCGGCGTCCACGGCATACCCGCCACGATCGCCTGGCAACGCGCGCCCAGACGGGGTAGCAATTGGCGACGAACGCGGCACCGCGCCGCGGACTCGATATACTGTCGGCTTACCCGCCAAGCCCAGTTCATGCCGCCTGAAGCCCCCTGCCCCTCGCCGTCAACAGCGCTGCCGAACGCCAAAGCCGCGCCGCTGCGCATCCTCGGCGTCGACCCCGGACTGCGCATCACCGGCTTCGGCGTCATCGAAAAGACCGGCAACGCGCTAAGTTACCTGGCCAGCGGTTGCATCAAGACCGACGCCAAGGCGTCGCTGCCGACGCGGCTGGGAACGATCTACGCCGGGCTGCGCGAGCTCGTTGCGCAATATCAGCCAGACCAGTCGGTGGTCGAGATCGTTTTCGTCAACGTCAATCCGCAGTCGACGCTGCTGCTCGGTCAGGCGCGCGGCGCGGCGATCACCGCGCTGGTCGCCGGCGGCGTCGAGGTCGCCGAATATACGGCGCTGCAGGTCAAACAGGCGGTGGTCGGCAACGGCCACGCCGACAAGACGCAGGTGCAGCACATGGTGCGCCGGCTGCTGTCGCTGCCCGGCGACCCCAGCCCCGACGCCGCCGACGCGCTGGCCTGCGCCATCGCCCACGCGCACGGCGGCCAGGGCCTGGGCAGTCTGGCCACCAAGGGATTGCGCGTGCGCAACGGACGGCTGGTTTGAAAATGAATCATGGCAAGCTAACCACGGCGGACACAGCGAAACCCCCTTCGATTTTGCTGTTTTCGCCGTGGTCGCTGTGCACGCCGTGGTTAGTTGGTTTTGCTCTTAAAGGAAAAGAACAATGATCGGACGCCTCACCGGAATACTGCTCGAAAAGAACCCGCCGCAGGTGCTCGTCGACGTGCATGGCGTCGGCTACGAGGTCGATGTGCCGATGAGCACCTTCTACAACCTGCCGGCGATCGGCGAAAAACTGACGCTGCTGACGCATTTCGTCGTACGCGAGGACGGCCAGTTTCTGTTCGGCTTTGCCAGCGGCGAAGAACGCTACGCCTTTCGCCAACTCATCAAGATTTCCGGCGTCGGCGCGCGCATGGCGCTGGCCGTGCTGTCCGGGCTGTCGGTCGGCGACCTGGCGCAGGCCATCGCACGGCAGGAGGTCGGTCGGCTGATCAAGGTCCCGGGAATCGGCAAGAAGACCGCCGAACGCTTGCTGCTCGAACTCAAGGGCAAGCTTGCCGACGCGCTGCCGTCGTCGTCGCTGGCCGCCGAAGGCAGCCAGAGCGACATCGTCAATGCGTTGCTGTCGCTGGGTTACAATGACCGGGAAGCAGCGGCGGCGGTCAAGCCGCTGCCCCCCGGAATTTCCACCTCGGATGGTATCCGTTCGGCGCTCAAGCACCTTTCGAAGGCATGAAGCAAACCATTTCCCCCGCGCAAAAGCAGATCATCCAGATCGCTCTCGTCGCGCTGCTGCTGATCGGCTGCATCGCCGTCTTGATGCCGTTCACCGGCACGCTGCTGTTCGCCGTCGTGATCTGCGTGACGACCGCACCGCTGCGCAACCGCATCCTGCTGCTGTGCGGCGGGCGCAGCAGCCTGGCGGCGATCCTGATGTCGCTGCTGCTGCTGTTGCTGCTGGTGGCACCGCTGGCGCTGCTCTCCGGATCGCTCGCCGACGGCCTCGAATCGGCGATCCGCTACTTCAAGCCGATGCTCGAAAGTGGGCTGCCCAACGAGCCGCCGGCCAGTCTCGCCAAGCTGCCGCTGTTCGGTCAGGACATCAGCGACTACTGGCACAAGCTGGTCGCCAGCCGCGAAGAGATGAACACGCTGCTGCGCCAGTTGCTCGACCCGACGCGCAAGCTCGCGCTGGCGACCGTCACCATGTTCGGCCAGGGATTGCTGCAATTGATGCTGGTCGTCTTCTTCGTCTTCTTCATGTTCCGCGACGCCGAGCACTACGCGCAGGCGCTGATCACCGGCAGCCGCAAGCTCGCCGGCGACCTCGGCGAACGCATGCTCAGGCTTGCCGAGGGCACCGTCACCGGCGTCATGGTCGGCATCGTCGGCACCGCCGCCGCGCAGTCGCTGGTGGCGATGATCGGCTTCCTCATCGCCGGCGTTCCCGGCGTCACCATCCTGACCGTCGCCACCTTCTTCTTCTCGATGGTTCCGGTCGTCGGCGCGACGCTGATCTGGCTCGGCGCCGCCGCCTGGCTCTACAACGGCGGCCAGACCGGCTGGGCCATCTTCATGATCCTGTGGGGGATGTTCGGCATCAGCAGCGTCGACAACTTCGTCAAGCCGATCCTGATTTCGCGCACCGCCAGCCTGCCGCTGCTGCTCATCGTCGTCGGCGTATTCGGCGGCGTGCTGGTCTTCGGCTTCATCGGACTCTTTCTCGGGCCGACGCTGCTGGCCTTGAGCCAGGTGCTGATCCGCGAGTGGCTGGCGCACCCCGATTACGAGGAGCCGTCAATCTAGCCATGATCGAAATCGACAAATTCAGCAACATGCCTGACGACGACCTCGGCGGTGCCGTCGACCGACTGATTGGCGCCGAGTCCAAATCGACCCAGGAAGAAGCGATCGAACGCGCGCTGCGCCCCAAGCGCCTGGCCGAATACGTCGGCCAGGTCAAGATCCGCGAGCAGCTGTCGATCTTCATCGAAGCCGCGCGGCGGCGATCTGACACGCTCGACCACGTGTTGCTGTTCGGCCCGCCGGGACTTGGCAAGACGACGCTGGCGCACATCATCGCCGCCGAGATGGGCGTCAATCTGCGCTCGACGTCGGGGCCGGTGCTCGAGCGCGCCGGCGACCTGGCGGCGATCCTGACCAACCTCGAACCGCACGACGTGCTGTTCATCGACGAAATTCACCGTTTGAGCCCGGTGGTCGAGGAAATCCTCTACCCGGCGCTCGAAGACTTCCAGATCGACATCATGATCGGCGAAGGCCCGGCGGCGCGCTCGGTCAAGCTCGACCTGCCGCCGTTCACGCTGGTCGGCGCGACGACGCGCGCCGGCATGCTGACCAATCCGCTGCGCGACCGCTTCGGCATCGTCGCGCGGCTCGAGTTCTACACGCCCGAAGAACTCACGCATATCGTGACGCGCTCGGCACAGCTGCTCGGCGTTCCGGCCGAGCCGGGCGGCGCGCTCGAAATCGCGCGCCGTTCGCGCGGCACGCCGCGCATCGCCAACCGCTTGCTGCGCCGCGTTCGCGACTTCGCCGAGGTCAAAGCCGCCGGACACATCACGCAGGACGTCGCCGACCTCGCGCTGATCATGCTCGACGTCGACCACGGCGGCCTCGACATCATGGACCGCAAGCTGCTTTCGGCAGTGATCGACAAGTTCGGCGGCGGACCGGTCGGCGTCGACAATCTGGCGGCGGCGATCGGCGAGGCGCGCGACACCATCGAGGACGTTCTCGAACCCTACCTGATCCAGCAAGGCTTCCTGCAACGCACGCCGCGCGGGCGCATCGCGACCGCCGCCGTCTACCGCCACCTCGGCCTAGAAAACCCATCCGCCAACGGGCAAAACGAGCTGTGGCGCGGCCAATGACGAGCCTATGTCACAAACACTTACATCATTACCTGGCGTGTGGGATTAGAATCCGCGCATGAAATACGAACAAAAGCCGAACGCTTTCACGCTCCCCGTTCGCATTTACTATGAAGACACCGACGCCGGCGGCGTCGTCTATTACGCCAACTACCTGAAGTTTCTCGAGCGCTGCCGCAGCGAATGGCTGCGCGCCGTCGGTCACGATCAGGCCGACCTGCTGCGCGACCCGGGAATCGCCTTCGTCGTACGCAGCGTCAATATCGAATACCTCAAGCCGGCGCGCCTCGACGACATGCTGTGGGTCGGCCTCGAAGTCGAAAAAGTAACCAAGTCGCAGATCTTCTTTCGCCAGCATATCCGGCGAGTCAACCCGGACGCCGTCGGCGGCTGGGACGAACTGCTCACCGGCAAGATCCAGATCATCTGTGTCAATGCCGCGCGGATGAAGATCACCTCGATTCCCGCATTACTTCGCACCAAACTGGAAGCAATCCAATGAACGTCTCGCAAGACCTCTCGATCCTGCACCTGATCCTCAACGCCAGCGCGGTGGTGCAGGTCGTCATGGCGATCCTCGCCAGCGTTTCCTTCATGTCCTGGTACTACATCTTCAACAAGTGGTTTACGCTGCGCCAGGCACGCTCGCAAACCGAGCAGTTCGAGCGCGATTTCTGGAGCGGCGGCGACTTGAACAGCCTCTACCAGAGCGCGGTCAACAACCGCCACGGCACCGGCAGCATGGAGCGGATTTTCGAAGCCGGCTTCCGCGAGTTCAACAAATTACGCAGCCAGAAAAACCTCGACCCGAAAGACGTCATCGATGGTTCGCGTCGCGCCATGCGCGCCACCTACCAGCGCGAGGTCGACAGCATCGACGCGCATCTCGCCTACCTCGCTTCGGTCGGTTCGGTGAGCCCTTACGTCGGCCTGTTCGGCACGGTGTGGGGAATCATGCACTCGTTCAGAGGCCTCTCCAACGTCGGCCAGGCGACGCTCTCGGCGGTCGCCCCAGGCATCGCCGAAGCGCTGGTCGCCACCGCCATCGGCCTGTTTGCGGCGATTCCGGCGGTCGTCGCCTACAACCGCTTCGCGCATGAAATCGACCGCCTGTCGACACGCTTTGAATCGTTCATGGAAGAGTTCTCCAACATCCTGCAACGTCAGGTGCGGTAAGCATCATGCGCCCACGTCGTCAGAAAAGTGAGATCAACGTCGTCCCCTACATCGACGTCATGCTGGTGCTGCTCGTCATCTTCATGGTCACCGCACCGATGATGACCACCGCCAGCATTGACGTGCCGTCGGTCGGCAAGGCTGCACAGCCGCCGGCCGAAGCGCTGCAGGTCAACATCCGCGCCGACCAGTCGCTGTCGCTCACCTTGCCGGGCAAGTCCGAGCGCAGCCTGACGCGCAGCGAACTCGCGCAGGCGATCGTCGATGCGCAGGCCAAGAACCCGGAGCAGCCGGTGCTCATCGTCGGCGACAAGAGCGTCAAATACGAAGCCGTTCTTAGCGTCATGGACGAGCTCCAGCGCCAGCAGGTCAAGCGCATCGGCCTGCTCGTCCAGCCGACCGGCAAGTAAGTCCCGTGCCGCCCCTATCCGCCGTGAATCTCGCCGCACCGCCGCCCGCAACCGATCAGTCGAATACCACCGCGCTGGTGCTGTCGGCGCTGGTGCATCTGCTGCTGATCGGCGCACTGTTCTTTGGCGTTCAGTGGAAGGACCAGGCACCGTCGTCGGTCGCCGTCGAAGTCTGGCGCGCGGCGCCGGCCCCCACCGCCGTCGCCAAGCCGGAACCGGCGCCCGAGGTGAAACCGGAACCCAAACCGGAACCCAAGCCTGAGCCGAAACCTGAGCCGAAGCCCGCGCCAAAAGCCGAGCCGGCGCCGGCGATCAAGCCCGATATCGCGATCAAGGACGAGAAGAAAAAGAAGGAAGAACCCAAGAAGCCCGAACCGGTCAAGGAAGAACCGAAGAAACCAGAGCCCAAGAAGGAAGAACCCAAAAAGCCCGAACCCAAGAAGGAAGAGCCCAAGAAGCCCGAGCCGAAGAAGGAAGAGACGAAAAAACCCGAACCCGATCACCGCGCAGCCCTTGACGACCAACTCAAACGCGATCTCAAGCAGGCCCAGCAGCAGGCACAGCAGCAGAAAGCGTCCCAGGATGCGCGCGCGCGCGCCGAAGCCGAAGCCAACCTGCTCGGCCAGCTCAAGGGCGAACAGGCTTCTGCCGGACGCTCGCGCGGACTGGCCGACTACGCCTCCAAGTTGCGCGGCAAGATCCGCGGCAACATCGTTCTGCCACCAGGAATTCAAGGCAACCCAGAAGCCATTTTCGAGGTCACGCAATTGCCGTCGGGCGAAGTACTGAGCGTCAAAGTGCGCAAATCGAGCGGCAATCAAACGCTCGACGCAGCGATCGAACGCGCCATCCTGAAGTCGTCGCCGCTGCCCAAACCCGACGATGCCAGCCTCTTTGAACGCGTACTAAAAATTCCCTACAAGCCGATCGAAGAGTAGGCCTTGACCGGACAATCGTTGAAATTACGTTTCGTTACAAAACCTTCGCACGTCAAGGGAATATAATGCCAAATTGTTCCAACGGATGCCTGAGCCCCATGTTGCATACCTCGCTCAACCTGCGCCGCCTGGGCCTGATCGCTTTCAGCGCGCTGGCGCTGCTCCAGACTCCCGCCCACGCCGAGCTGACGATCGAGATCACCGGCGCTGGCGCCAACCGCATCCCGCTGGCGATTGCCGACTTTGCTGGCGACCCCGGTTCGTCAAGAGCGGTGACCGCCATCGTGCGCGGCGACCTGGAGCGCAGCGGCCTGTTCAAACTGATCGACCCCTCCGGCATCGCGATGACCGAAGCGACCAGTCCGGCCTACGGCGACTGGAAAAACCGCGGCGCCGACGCGCTCGCCGCCGGCAGCGTCGGGCCGAGCGGCGACGGCCGCCAGGAAGCACGCTTCCGGCTTTATGACATCAACAAGCAAAGCGCGCTGGCCGGCGCCGCCTTCGTCGCCTCGACGCCGATGTTGCGCATCGCCGGCCACCGCATCGCCGACGCCATTTATGAAAAATTGATCGGCGAACCCGGCATTTTCTCGACGCGCATCGCCTACGTCGTCAAGAGCGGCGCCAACCGCTACGAACTGCACATCGCCGACGCCGATGGACAAAACGCGCAGGCGGCGCTCAAATCGCGCGAACCGATCATCTCGCCGACCTGGTCACCCGACGGCACCCGCCTGGCCTATGTCTCTTTTGAAAACAAAAAGCCGGTGATCTATGTCCATTCGCTGGCCAGCGGACAACGCATCGTCGTCGCCAACTTCAAGGGGTCGAACTCGGCGCCGGCCTGGTCACCCGACGGCCGCAAGCTGGCGGTCGTGCTGTCAAAAGAGGGCGGCTCGCAGATTTTCACGGTCAATGCCGACGGCTCGGGTGTGCAGCGGCTGACGACCTCGACCGGAATCAATACCGAACCGTTCTATTCTCCCGACGGTCAATCGATCTATTTCACCTCCGACCGCGGCGGCAGCCCGCAGATCTACCGCACCAGCGTCGGTGGCGGCGACGCCCAGCGTGTCACCTTCGAAGGCAGCTACAACGTTTCGCCGCGCGTCTCGCCGGACGGCAAGACGCTGGCCTTCATCAGCCGGCGCGAGGGCGGTTTCCGTCTGGCGGCGATGGATATCGCCAGCCGCCAAGTGCAGATTCTCACCGATTCGAGCAAGGACGAATCGCCGAGCTTCGCACCCAATAGCCGGATGATCCTGATTGCGACGGAAATCGGTGGGCGTGGCGTGCTCTCCGCCGTATCGACCGACGGTCGAATCAAACAACGCCTTTCAATCTCAGCCGGCGATGTTCGCGAACCGGCCTGGGGTCCATTCACCAAATAACGGACAACTTTAAAATTCAAGAAAGCAGGAGAAACACCATGAAGCAACTGATCATCCCCGCCCTTCTCGCCCTCCTCATCGTCGGCTGCAGTTCGACGCCCAACGCCCCCGAGCAAGGCGGTGCGCCGGTTGAAGGTCGCGGCGCGGGAGTCGCCACGGTCACCGCCGGCGGCGCCAACGGCAGCAACCTGCCGGCCATCCTCACCGACCCGAAGAGCATTCTCTCCAAACGCAGCGTCTATTTCGATTACGACAAATACGACGTCAAGTCCGAATACACCGAACTGGTCACCGCGCACGCCAAGTTCCTGGCTGGCAACCGCCAGTTCAAGATGCTGGTCCAGGGCAATACCGATGACCGCGGCAGCCGCGAATACAACCTCGCGCTCGGCCAGAAGCGTGCCGACGCGATCAAGAAGATGCTGACCATGCTCGGCGCTCGCGAAGAACAGGTCGAGTCGGTGAGCCTCGGCGAAGAAAAGCCGAAGAACGAAGGCGCCAACGAAGCCGCCTGGGCGCAGAACCGCCGCGGCGACATGCTCTACAACGGCGAGTTCTAAGCAATGCCGGCGCGCCGCTTGGCCTCGAGCCTGACGTACTCAACGCGCTGGGCAACAGGGCTGTCAACACTCGCCCTGCTGCTCGCCGTGGTCGGCGCGCAGCCGGTGCGCGCCGGAATGTTCGACGACGAAGAGGCGCGACGGCAAATCAAGGACCTGTCGATTCAGACCAGCGAGCGCATCGACACGCTGTCCAAGGCACAATTCGACCTGGTCAACCAGATCCAGGCGCTGCGCGAAGAGAGCGCCAGACTGCGCGGGCAGATCGAAACGCTGACTTACGAACTCGAAGCGGCGAAAAAGCGCCAGCAGGACTTCTACATCGACCTCGACGGCCGCTTGCGCAAGCAGGAACCCCAGGCGGCCCCGGCCGACGAAGGGAAACCGGCGGGAGAAGCCAGCCCGGCGAACGATCAGGTCAAGAAGGCCGCCAGCGACCCGGCGGCCGAAGCGCGCGAATACGAAGCGGCGCTCAACCTCTTCAAGGGCAACAAGATCAAGGACGCGGCAGCGGCTTTCGACGCCTTCGCCAAGGCGCACCCGGACAGCACGCTGACGCCCAACGCACAATACTGGCTGGGCAACGCGCACTACGCGCTGCACGACTGCAAGAAGGCGATCGACGCGCACCGGGTGGTGGTCAGCCGCTGGCCGCAGAACCCGAAGGCACCCGACTCGCTGATCAACATCGCCACCTGCCAGCAGGAACTGGGCGACAGCAAGGGCGTACGCACGACGCTGGAAACGGTGGTCAGCAAGTACCCCGACAGCTCGGCCGCAGCGACCGCCAAACAACGTCTCAAGAAATAGCCGCGTGACCGCCGGCAGCAAGCCTTGCTCGCTCAAGATCAGCGAGATCTTCTTTTCGCTGCAGGGCGAAGCGACGCGCGCCGGGTTGCCGACGGTTTTTGTCCGGCTCACCGGCTGCCCGCTGCGCTGCGTGTGGTGCGACACCGAGCACGCCTTCTCCGGCGGCCAAAGCCTGTCGCTGGACCGGATTCTCGAGCAGGTCGGCAGCTACGGCGCCCGCCAGGTCTGCGTCACCGGCGGCGAGCCGCTGGCGCAGAAAAACTGCCTGCCGCTGCTTGCCGCGCTGTGCGACGCGGGCTACGAGGTCTGCCTCGAAACTTCGGGCGCGCTCGACATTTCAGGCGTCGACGCCAGGGTCTCGCGGATCGTCGATCTCAAGGCGCCCGGATCGGGCGAATCGACCAAGAACCGCTGGGCCAACCTCGAGTTGCTGAGCGCGCGCGACGAACTCAAGTTCGTGCTCAAAGACCGTGCCGACTACGAGTGGGCGCGCCAGACGATCAGCGAACGCCGTCTCGACGCAGTCTGCCCGCTGCTCTTCTCGCCGGTGCAGGGCGAAATCGACCCGACGGCGCTCGCCGAATGGATCCTCGCCGACCGTCTGCCGGTTCGTTTTCAACTGCAGCTGCACAAGCTGCTTTGGGGTAATATTCGGGGCAAGTAAACCTGCCGAGAAGACTGCCATGACCGCTGCCTGCAAGCCCCCCTCTGCCGCCGACGAGCGCCGTCAATACGCGCGCATCGCTTTCCACTCGCCGGCCGAGTTGGTATTTTCCGCGGGCAAGCTCGAAGTCGTCGTGCTCGACCTCTCGCTCAAGGGCGCCTTGATCCGCCTGCCCGCCGACGCCGCGCTGCAAGCGGGTGCAATCTGCCAACTGCACGTTCGTCTCGACGAAATGAACGACCAGATCAGCATGGAGGCCCGCGCCACTCACGTCGAAAACGGCAACGCCGGCCTGCTCTGCCGGAGCATTGACCTCGACAGCATCACCCATCTGCGCCGCCTGGTCGAACTCAACCTCGGCGATCCGCTGCTGCTCGAACGCGAACTCTCGGCGCTGGTCGGCGAATAAGAGAAAACCAATCAAAAAACGGCGATTAACCACAACGACGCAACGTTCACAACGTTCACAACGAAAGACAGCGCTTTCGAAGGGCATTCGCCGCCCAGTTAACACTTCATTTTGAATTGTTTCTCTTTGTGCTCGTTGTGCCCGTTGTGGTGAACTGCTTTTTTTCGGCACTCGATTGGCGCGGCACGCCGCGCACCGCCCGTCATTTCATCTTGCACTGCGCGGCGTAGGCGTCGGCGTGGTTGGTGAACACCGTCCCCATCAGCTTGTTGGTCACGCGGTCCTGCGCGTCGCGGCCGATCACACGCAGGTAGTAGTTCTGTACCGGGTAGTGGTTGGTGTTGAACTTGAAGTCGCCGCGCACCGACTTGAAGCGCTTGGCTTCGAGCGCGCGGCGTAGCGCCGCCTTGTCGCCCAGTTTGCCCTTGACGTCGCGCACCGCGGCATCGATCAGCAGCGCCGCGTCATAGCCCTGCGCAGCGAAGAGCGACGGCAGCCGGCCGAACTCTCTTTGGAAATCGGCGACGAAGCGCTTGTTCTCGGCGTTGTCCATGTCGTGCGCCCAGTGCGACGAGTTGAACATGCCGAGCATCGGCGCACCGACCGCGCGAATCACGTCCTCGTCGGCAGAAACGCCCGGCGCGAAAAGCTGCGAATCGGCCGACAGGCCGGCGGCGACGAACTGCTTGACGAAACTGATCCCCATTCCGCCGGGCAGGAAGAAAAACACCGCGTCGGGCTTGAGCGAGCGAATCTGCGCCAACTCCGCGGCGTAGTCGAGCTGGCCGAGCTTGGTCTGGATCTGCGCGCCAAGCTTGCCTTTGTAATAGCGAGTAAAACCGGCAATCGCGTCCTTGCCGCCGGGATAATTGGGCGCGACCAGCACGACATTCTTGAACCCCTTGTCCTGAACGTACTTGCCGACCACCTCGGGCAGATTATCGTTCTGCCAGGCGACGTTGAAGAAGTAGGGGTTGCACTGCTCGCCGGCGTATTGCGAAGGACCGGCGTTGGCCGAGACATAGAACGTCTTGCTCTTGAAGATCGGCTGACCGACCGCCAGCAGGATGTTCGAGAAGACGATTCCGGTCATGAAATCGACCTTGTCCTTCTTGAGGAACTTCTCGGTCGCCCGCTGCGCGACCTCGGGCTTCTGCTGGTCGTCGACGACGATCACCTCGGCCGGCAAGCCGCCTAACTTCCCGTTGAGCTGACGGACCGCCAGCGTGAAGCCGTCGCGAATATCGACACCAAGGCCTGCAGCGGGGCCGGACAGCGTCGACAGCATCCCGACCTTGACCGTGGGCTCGGCCGCGTAAACAGAAGCCCCCACCAGCAATAGTGTGGCGAAAAATGTCAGACCTTGGGTGATGCGCATCATCGTCTCCACGAAGCGAAAGCAGAAAGGCCCGGATTGTAGCGCACCAACCCGCGCGGGCCGGCCAATAGCCGTTAAAATGCTCGGCTAGCCAATCATCAACCATAAGCCCATGACCCTGCCTCCCACTTCAAGCCGCCCGCGCGCCGTCGTCCTGCTTTCCGGTGGCCTCGACTCGGCGACGACGCTGGCCATCGCCCGCGACGCCGGTTACGACTGTTATTGCCTGTCGCTCGACTATGGTCAACGGCACCGCGTCGAACTTGACGCCGCCGCGCGCGTCGCCAAGGCGCTTGACGCCAGCGAGCAGCGCGTGATGCATCTGGCGCTCGCCGAATTCGGCGGCTCGGCGCTCACCGACACGGCGATTGATGTCCCGGTCGACGGCGTCGGCGCCGGCATCCCGGTCACTTACGTGCCGGCGCGCAACACCATCATGCTGTCGCTGGCGCTGGCCTGGGCCGAGGTCTTGGGCAGCCGCGACATCTTCGTCGGCGTCAATGCCGTCGACTATTCAGGCTACCCGGATTGCCGCCCCGAATACATCGCCGCTTTCGAAGCGATGGCCAATCTGGCGACCCGCGCTGCGGTCGAAGGCGCGCGGCTGACCATCCACGCGCCGCTGATCGACCTCTCCAAGGCCGACATCATCCGTCGCGGCAGCGCTCTCGGCGTCGATTACGGACTCACGGTTTCCTGCTACCAGGCCGATGAAAAAGGCCACGCCTGCGGCGTCTGCGATTCCTGCCGTCTGCGCCGCGAAGGTTTCGCTGCGGCCGGCGTTGCCGACCCGACGCCTTACGCAATTGGAGAAAAATAGCCGCATTTCTGATCAATTTTCGACAAGCTTGCGTTGACAGGCCTCTGAGCGATCTCTATAATCCGGCCTTCCTGATTTACGGGTCGGTAGCTCAGCCGGTAGAGCAGCGGACTTTTAATCCGTTGGTCGCGAGTTCGAATCTCGCCCGACCTACCAGAACGAAGATCAGTGTTTTAGCTTTTGTAGTTTCTACGTGGGGCGTTAGCTCAGCTGGTAGAGCAGCGGACTCTTAATCCGTAGGTCGACAGTTCGAATCTGTCACGCCCTACCACGTATTCAAGCACCTAGCCTCGGCAACTGCCGGGGCTTTTTGCTATCTGGCGTTCCGGCAAGCCGTTTGCAAGCGGATTTCATCAATCCCAACCAACCCGACCAAGAGAAGAATCACGCGATGCCACAAGGAAAGAAAGAAAAGCAGCAGAAGCTCAACCAGGACTACGCCGATTTCCTTGTCGAATACGAAGCGGGCCGCGTGCAGGGAACCTTCCTTGCCTGGATGCACGAAACCGGCCGCAACGGCATCAAGATCCCGATGACCCGCGCCGAGCGCAACAGCCAGACCGCTTAAGCGCTGTCGCCCGTACCTGCTTGGCCCTCCGGCGTATATCATGGCCTGCCGTGAGCCCGATCAACCAGGAGGCAAACAGATGCAGCACGCCAAACTCAAGGAATTTCCGGAAGGTTTTCTGTGGGGCGCCGCATCGGCGGCGTATCAGGTCGAAGGCGCCTGGGACGCCGACGGCAAAGGCCCGTCGGTCTGGGACAGCTTCTGCAAGCAGCCCGGAGCGACCTTCCTGGGCAGCAATGGCGACGTCGCCGTCGATCACTACCATCGCTTCCGCGAAGACGTCGCGCTGATGGCCGAAATGGGGCTCAAAGCCTACCGCTTCTCGGTAAGCTGGCCGCGCATCTACCCCACCGGCCGCGGAACGCCCAACGAAGCCGGACTGGCTTTTTATGAGACGCTGATCGATGCCCTGCTCGAGCACCATATCGCGCCGGTGCTCACGCTCTATCACTGGGACTTGCCGCAGTCCTTGCAGGACGAATACGGCGGCTGGGAGGATAGACGCATCATCGCCGACTTTGAAAACTACTGCATCACGCTGTTCGGCCGCTTTGCCGGCAAGGTGAAATGCTGGGTATCGCTCAACGAGCAGAACTACAACCTGACCAACGCCTACCAGCTGGGCACCCACCCGCCTGCCGTACAAAACCGCCAGCGCTTCTTCGCCGCCAACCACATCGCCTTTCTGGCCAATGCCCAAGCGATCGCCGCCTTTCGCCACTACGTCCCCGACGGCCTGATCGGTCCGAGCTTTGCCTATTCGCCGGCCTATCCGGCGTCGTGCCGCCCCATCGACCTGCTCGCCTGCGAAAACGCCGAAGAGTTCACCAACCACTGGTGGCTCGACACCTATTGTCTGGGGCGCTACCCGCAGGCGGCACTGGCGCATCTGCGCGAAACCGGCGAAGCGCCCGAGATCCTGCCGGGCGACCTCGACCTCTTGCGTCAAGGGATTCCCGACTTCATCGGTGTCAACTATTACCAGAGCCTGACCTACGCAGACAATCCACCGGGCGGCCAGACGCTGCAGCGAATCAACACCACCGGAATAAAAGGCAGTACGCCGGCAAGCGGAATTCCCGGCTTGTACCAGACGGCGCCCAACCCGCACCTGGAAACGACCAACTGGGATTGGAACATCGATCCGACGGGGCTGCGCATCGGCCTGCGCCGCTTGGCTTCCCGCTATGGCTTGCCGATCATGATCACCGAGAACGGGCTTGGCGAATATGACCGGCTGGAAGCAGACGATCGCATTCACGACGATTACCGCATCGACTACCTCAAAGGCCACCTCATCGCCTGCCAGCAGGCGATCGGCGACGGCGTCGAACTGCTCGGCTATTGCGCCTGGTCGTTCACCGACCTGTTGAGCTGGCTCAACGGCTATCAGAAGCGCTACGGCTTCGTTTACATCGACCGCGACGAGCACGACGCCAAGGATTTGCGGCGAATCCGCAAAGACAGCTTCTACTGGTATCGGACGGTCATCGCCAATCACGGCACCGAATTCTGAGCGAGAAGGTCGGCCACGACCTGCGAGCGCCGCAAATCAAACGCAGCGAGTGCACTGCTTAGGCCACGCTTGCCGGTATACTTGTCGTCTTTTGTGGCGACGCGGCGTCTGCCGACACGGCCGAACCGCGTTTGGAGATATCGATGACGTACCGACTGGTTGCCCTGGACCTCGACGGAACGCTGCTGGACAGCCAGTTGCAGATCCGCGCCGAGACGATAGCAGCACTCTCGCGCCTGCGCGCGCAAGGCATACAGGCGATGATCGTGACCGGCCGCCATCACGTCGCCGCCTATCCGTACTGGAAAGAACTCGGCCTCGATCTGCCGGCGATCTGCTGCAACGGCGCCTACGTCTATGACTTCGCCAACGCTCGCCCCCTGGCCAGCGACCCATTGACCCACGACGAAGCGCGCCAACTGCTCGCGCTGTCTCGCCAACACGCCGTCTACACCATGGTCTATGACCGCGACTTCATGGCCTACGAGACGATCGACGGCCAGCTCAGAAAGATGCTCAACTGGGCCGCGACGCTGGCGCCGGCGGTTCGTCCGCGCTTCGAGAAGGTCGAATCGTTCGAGCGGCTGATCGACAACGCCGAAACGATCTGGAAGTTCATCTCGGCAGCCGACGATCCGGCGGCGATGCGCGCCTTCGTCGACGATGTCGAGCAAAGCCTTGGCCTGTGTTGCGTCTGGTCGGGCGCCACCCGCCTTGACATCACGCACGGCGGCAACAGCAAGGGCCACCGCCTGAGCCAATGGATCGCCGCACAGGGAATCGCGCCCGCAGAAGTGATCGCCTTCGGCGACCACCAGAACGACATCGAAATGCTGCGCATGGCCGGCATGGGCGTCGCCATGGGCAACAGCCAAGCCGACGTCCAGGCGTGCGCCGACTGGGTCACTGGCAGCAACGACGGCAACGGAATCGCCGACGCCCTGGATCGGTTTGTGCTGACACCGGCGTAACATTTGTATATTATTAAAGACATTTGATCTTTCCCGTTTCGCAAGGCAGTTTAATGGACCGTGGCGTCCGCCTGCCAAGGCAGAGTCCTTTTTCGTTCTAACAGGAGTTTCTAGATGAGTTCTCAAGCTTCGCTGGCCAATGCAATTCGCGTGCTGGCCATGGATGGCGTCCAGGCCGCCAATTCAGGGCACCCGGGCGCACCGATGGGGATGGCTGAAATGGCCGTGGCACTGTGGAATCGCAACCTCAAGCACAATCCGGCCGACCCGAAGTGGCCCAACCGCGACCGTTTCGTCCTCTCCAACGGCCACGCGTCGATGCTGCTCTACGCGCTCTTGAACCTCTCCGGCTACGACCTGCCGCTCGACGAACTCAAGAAATTCCGCCAGCTACACAGCAAAACGCCGGGTCACCCCGAGTACGGCCACACGCCGGGCGTCGAAACGACCACCGGGCCGCTCGGCCAGGGCCTATCCAACGCCGTCGGGTTCGCGCTCGCCGAGCAATTGCTCGCCGCCGAATTCAACCGCGACGGTTTCCCGATCGTCGACCACTACAGCTACACCTTCCTCGGCGACGGCTGCATGATGGAAGGCATTTCGCACGAAGTGTGCTCGCTGGCCGGCACCTGGAAGCTTTCGAAACTGATCGCGCTCTACGACGATAACGGCATCTCGATCGACGGCGACGTCGTCGGCTGGTTCGCCGACGACACGCCGGGGCGCTTCGAAGCCTACGGCTGGAACGTCATCCGCGGCGTCGATGGCCACGACGTCGATGCCGTCGACGCCGCGATTCGTGCCGCCAAGGCGCAGCACGCCAAGCCGACGCTGATCTGCTGCAAGACGGTGATCGGCCAAGGTTCGCCGAACAAGGCCGGCGGTCACGACGTGCATGGCTCGCCGCTGGGCAAGGACGAAGTCGCCGCGACGCGCGCCGCACTGGGAATCACCGGCGAAGCCTTCGAGGTTGCCGCCGATGTGCGTGCGCAGTGGAGCGCACTGGCCTCGGGCGCCAAGCAGCAGGCCGAGTGGGCGAAGCTGTTCGCTGCCTACCGCGCAGCGCATCCGCAGCTCGCCGCCGAGTTCGCTCGCCGCACCAATGGCGATCTCTCCGCCGATTTCTCGGCCAAGGCCGCCGAAGCGCTGGCCGCGATCGCCGCCAAAGGCGAAACGATCGCCACGCGCAAGTCGTCGCAGAACGCGATCCAGGCTCTGGCTACTATCATGCCCGAATTCGTCGGCGGCTCGGCCGACCTGGCGCCGTCCAACCTGACCCAGTGGAAGGGCTGCCACGACCTGCGCGCCGACGCGATGGCCGAGGGCGGCAACTACATCCACTACGGCGTTCGCGAATTCGGCATGGCCGCGATCATGAACGGCCTGGTGCTGCACGGTGGCTTCCGTCCCTACGGCGGCACTTTCCTGATGTTCTCCGAGTACGCGCGCAACGCGATCCGCATGGCCGCGCTGATGAAGATCAACCCGATCTACGTGTTCACGCACGACTCGATCGGCGTCGGTGAAGATGGCCCGACGCACCAGCCGATCGAACAGACGGCGACGCTGCGCATGATGCCCAACCTCGACGTCTGGCGTCCTTGCGATAGCGTCGAAGCCTTCGTCGCCTGGCAGATGGCGATCGAGCACCGTGCCAGCCCGACGGCGCTGATCCTGACGCGCCAGAACCTGCCGCACCAGGCGCGTGACGCCGCTCAGATTGCGGCGATTCGCCAGGGCGGCTACGTGCTCAAGGATTGCGCCGGCAAGCCGCAGGCGGTGATCATCGCCACCGGCTCTGAAGTGAGCCTCGCGATCGCGGCGCAGCAATCGCTCGCCGACAAGGGCATTGCGGTTCGCGTCGTCTCGATGCCGTCGAACTTCATCTTCGATCAGCAGGACGCAGCCTACCGCGATAGCGTGCTGCCGCGCGGCGTTCCGCGCATCGCGGTCGAAGCCGGCGTCACCGATTACTGGCGCAAGTACGTCGGTCTCGAAGGTGCGGTCGTCGGCATCGATCGCTTCGGCGAATGCGGTCCGGCCAACCAGGTCTTCGAATACCTCGGCGTCACCGCGGCCAAGGTCGCGCAGGCGGTCGAAGGCGTCATCGCCTAAGCCGCGTCACGCGGCGCACCTACAAGAACCCGGCCAAGTGCCGGGTTTTTTCATTGCACCACAGGAAAAATATTCATGCCCGTCATTTCCATTTGCCTAAGTCCCGGACTGCAACGCTCGGTGATCATCGACACGCTGATTCCCGGCGAAGTCAATCGACTGAAAAGCGTGGTGATCGATGTCGCCGGCAAGGGCGTCAATGTCTGCCGCGTACTGCAGCGCCTGGGAATCGAAGCGCTCTGCCTGGCGCAGGGCGGCAGCAACGCCGACGAGGTGATGGCGCTGGCACGCAGCGAAGGTCTCGAGCTGCGGCTGATCGCGTCTTCCGGCACCTTGCGCACCTGTACGTCGATCATCGAGACGTCGATGGCCACCGGGCGCCGCGTCACCGAACTGGTCGAGCCTTCGGCGTGTGTCGATGAGGCCTGCGTCGCGGCGCTCGCCGAAGCGCTGCTGACGCTCTTGCCGACGGCCAGCGCGCTGGTCATCGCCGGATCAATGGCACCCGGCTATCCGCCGGGCTATCAGGCGCACCTGGCTGATCTGGCGCGGCAAACCGGCGTTCCTGTCGCGATCGACCAGCAGGGCGCGGCGCTGGTCGACGTTCTTTCGATGCGACCGGCGCTGGTCAAGATCAACCTCGCCGAATTCGTCGCGACTTTCCTCGCCGACCGCTTCCGGGGCGGCGAGCACAGCGGCATGCTGGCGCAGCCCGCGCTGGCCGCCGAACTGACGGCGGCAATCGCCGACGTATCGCGCGGCTACGCGACGAGCTTCGTGCTGACGCGCGGCGCCAACAGCATCGTGCTGGCGCGCGACGGGCAGCTGCGCGTCGTCGCGGTGCAGCCGCTGGCGGCCAGCGAGGTGGTCAGCCCGATCGGTTCGGGTGACTCGTTCCTCGCCGGAATGCTCGCGCAGCTGCTGCAGACCGGCGCAACCGACTGGGAGCGGCTCTCGCTCGACGATCTCGCAGACGCAACTACTCTCGCCACCGCGTGTGCGCAGTCGAACGCACGCACCGCGCGCCCGGGCTTCCTCGATGAATCGTTCGCCCGACACTGACCAACGCCTGGCAGTCGCTGGACAATCGCCAGCCGAATGCTTACCTTGGCAGACGCCAGGCGTCGACCGGCGCCACCGATTACCGCTCAGGAAAACAGCAATGAATACAAGCCCCGCTTTCGTCTTCGCGCGCATGCCCGAACTGCACTTCGGCGCCGGCCAGCTCGCCCAGCTGCCGTCGCTGCTCGCGCACAGCGCGCAGCAACGGCAACGCATCCTGCTGATCACCGGCTCCGCGTCGTTCGTCGGCTCGGCGCACTACGAAAAACTGACTCTCGCGCTCACCGCCGCAGGAATCGACTATTTTCAGCAAGCGGTTGCCGGCGAACCTTCGCCCGAGCTCGTCGACCAGACGGCCGAACGCTACCGCGCTGAAGCGATCGACTGGGTCGTCGCCATCGGCGGTGGCAGCGCCATGGACGCCGGCAAGGCGATCTCGGCGATGCTGCCGCAGCAAGGCTCGGTGACCGCCTACCTCGAAGGCATGGAGACCGCCAAACACGACGGCCGCAAGACGCCGTTCGTGGCCGTCCCGACCTCTTCGGGGACCGGTTCGGAAGCGACCAAGAACGCCGTGCTCAGCCGGATCGGCGCGAGCGGATTCAAAGCCTCTTTGCGCCACGACAACTTCATCCCCGACGTCGCGCTGATCGATCCCGAATTGATGCTCTCGTGCCCGCAGGGCGTCACCGCAGCGTGCGGCCTCGACGCGCTGACCCAGCTCATCGAAGCCTACGTCTCGAGCAAAGCGTCGCCGCTCACCGACGCGCTGGCGCTAAGCGGGCTGCAACACTTCTCCGCCGGCTTTGATCGTGCGCTGGCAGACGGCGATCGCGACATCGATGCGCGCGGCGAACTCGCCTATGCGGCGTTTTTGTCGGGAGTCACGCTGGCCAACGCCGGACTCGGCGTGGTGCACGGCTTCGCCGGGCCGCTCGGCGCGTATTTCCCGATTCCGCACGGTGTCGCCTGCGGAACGCTGCTCGGCGAGGCGACGCGCGCGACGATAGACGCACTCTTCGCCGCCCCCGAACAGAACCGGCTGGCGCTCGAAAAATACGCGCGCGTCGGCGCGCTGCTCGCGGGCCAGACGTCCGGCGCGCTGCGCGACGATTGCGCGCAGCTGGTCGCGACGCTAGCCGCGCTGATCGAGCGCGTCGCGATGCCTCGGCTCTCGCGCTACGGGATCACGCGCGATGACCTGCCGAAAATCCTCGACAAGGCGAACAACAAGAACAGTCCGGTGATGCTGAGTCGCGAGCAAATGGCGGCGATTCTCGAAGCCCGGCTCTAGGGCGTTGCGGCGGCGGGCGGATCGGCTGTCGATCAGATTTTCACCCAGCTTCGATCCGGCAAATGCATTTGCAGTATCATCCGCCTCGCGAGCTGCCGAGCGCCGCAGTCAGGTGACGCACTCTTTCCGACCAAGGGAACGCGCAATGTCCGTTGAACAACCCGCACCGGGTGAGCACTGTTTTAGCGCAAAGGCGCGTCAAGCGGTCTATCAGGCGATATTCACCCGTCGTGATGTGCGCGGGCAGTTCCTGCCCGAGCCGGTCGCCGACGACGTCTTGAGCCGGCTGCTCACGGCCGCCCACCACGCGCCTTCGGTCGGCTTCATGCAGCCCTGGAATTTCTTGGTTGTTCGCTCGGCACAGGTCAAAGGAAAGGTCCATGCCGCCTTTGCCGAAGCCGACCGCGAGGCGGCGGCGATGTTCGACGCGAACAAGCGCAGCACCTACCAGTCGCTCAAGCTGCAAGGCATCCTCGATGCTCCGCTGGGCGTCTGCATCACCTGCGACAGGGATCGAATGGGACCGGTAGTTCTTGGCCGCACCCACTTGAAGACCATGGACCTGTACAGCAGCGTCTGTGCGGTGCAGAATTTTTGGCTCGCTGCCAGGGCAGAAGGCGTCGGCGTTGGCTGGGTCAGCATCTTCAAAGAAGCCTCTTTGCAGCAGGCCCTTGGCATTCCGTCGAACATCATCCCGATCGCCTACCTTTGCGTCGGCTATGTCAGTCACTTCAAGGAGCAACCTGAGTTGGCGTCGGTTGGCTGGCAGAATCGCCTGCCGATTGAGGATCTGGTGTTCTTCGAGCAATGGGGTAGCCGCGATGACGCGCAGCCACTGATCGGGAAGCTGAGGCAGCAGCAAGGGCTTGCTCAGAAAATTGCCGCAGGTTCGCAGCAAGACGCAGGACAAGACCCGGTCTAGCCGCTTTTTGGCGGGTAGTGAGGATTCGGCGTAATCGACGGAGGGTAGCGTGAAATCTTTCCATCTCAAGACCTTTGGGCTACGGACATTCGCTCTGCCCATGCTGCAAATGCTGGTGTGCTGTTTCGCGGCGATCGACGCCTGGGCGCTGCCCGCTGGTTTTGTCTATCTCGACGAGGCCGTCCCCGAAGTGATCGCCAACGCGCGTTATGCGGGCAGCGACAATTTCGTCGGCGCACCGGTCGATGGCTACCTGGTCCCGCGCGTCGTGCTCACCACGCCAGCGGCCGCGGCTTTACGCCAGGTCGCCAAGACGCTCGCACCATTCGGACTCGGCCTCAAGGTGTTCGACGGCTACCGGCCGCAAACGGCGGTCAATCACTTCATGCGCTGGGCGGCCGACCTGCAGGACACGCGCACCAAGACCAATTACTACCCGCGGGTGGCCAAGGAAAATCTGTTCCGTGACGGTTACATCGCCGAGAAATCGGGTCACTCGCGCGGCAGCACCGTTGACCTCACGCTCGTCAACTTGGCTGACGGCAACGAATTGGCGATGGGTACGCCGTTCGATTTCTTCGGCCCCGAGTCCTGGCCCGACTATCGGCAACTCGACGCACAGACTCGCGCCAACCGCGCGCTGCTGCAACAGCTGATGCTGCGCGGCGGTTTCCGCGCGCTGGCGCAGGAGTGGTGGCACTTCACGCTCGACCAGGAGCCCTGGCCTGAGCGCTACTTCGATTTTCCGATCGAATAACGGTCATTTGGCAGCGAGTTCGCACAACAAAAAAGGTGGGGACTCGGGGTCGCCACCTTTCGAGCTGTTTAGGGCGCTTCTTGGTTATCCTGATTCAAGCCCCCAGTCGACAACATCATCCACCACCAAGTACCAGGTTGGGGAACCACAGCACGATGCCGGGAAAAAGCGCCAGCATGAGGGTAAAGGCCATCATCATGAGCAGGAAAGGCATTGTCACCTTGCACAGATAACCCATTGGATATCCTGTAATGCCCTGAATGATCGACAGATTGAACGCTACGGGCGGAGTGATCTGCGCCATCTCGACCACCAGCACCATGAAGATGCCGTACCACACCTTGTCGAAGCCGGCTGCGGTGATCAGCGGCAAAACCACCGGCAGCGTCGTGGCGATCATCGAAAAGCCTTCCATGAACATGCCAAGAATGACGTACATCAGCATCAGCATGATGATCAGGCCAAACGGCGGCAGATTGATGTCGGTCACGAACTGGGTGACCGCCCCAGGAACACCGAGCACCGCGGTCGCGCTGCCCAGAATCGTTGCGCCGACAATGATCATCCCCATCATGCTGCACGATTGAACGGTGCCGAGAGAAACTGCGCGGATGGTTTCCCAGGTGACCGAGCCCTGCTTCTTCGCCACGCCAAAGGCGCCGAGCACCCCGAGCGCAGCCGCTTCGGTCGGCGTCGCGACCCCGGCATACATCGAGCCGATCACGCAGATGATCAGGAACATCGCCGGCGCCAGCTCTTTGAGAGCTGCCATGCGCGCTGAAAAAGGCAGATGACGCAGGTTGCGCTCCGCGTCCGGTATCAGCTCCGGCCGGCGCCACGTAATGAACATGATCATTCCCATGAAACACGCCGCCAGCAAAATCCCCGGAATCCAGCCGGCGGTGAACAAGCGCAACACGGACTCTTCAGCCAATACACCGTAGATGATCATCACCGTACTGGGCGGAATCAAAAAGCCGAGCGTACCAGCCCCCGCCAGACTGCCGATAATGACGTCCTCGCCATAGCCGCGGCGTTTGAGTTCGGACAAGGTCATCTTGCCGACCACCTGCGTGGTCGCCGCCGAAGACCCCGAGATCGAAGCAAAGATCGAGCAGGCCAACACATTCACATGCAGCAAGCGCCCAGGCAACAGGCCCGCCCACGGCGCCAGGCCGTTGAACAAGGTGCGCGACAGATTGGTGCGAAACAGGAACTCGCCCATCATGATAAACAAAGGAAGGGCAACCAGGTCTGCATTCGACAGGATGTTGAATGAATGCTGAGCAACCAATTTACCCGTTGGAATGTCGGTAAAAATCCCGAGCAGGACCATGGCCGTCGCCGCCAACGAAATGCCGATACCCACGCCGCAACCAAGAAAGCCGAACAAGGCGACAAACATGGTGATGAAAATTGCACTCATTGGTAGTTCCCTTACTCGGAGGCCGAAGCCACTTTAAACGACTCGTTGACCAGCGGCTTGTTCAGTACGGCGGCGATCACCCGCATGATGCTTTGCAAGGCGTAAACCGTCGTTCCGAGGGCCAGCGTGAACTGTGGAACCCACAACGGCGTCAGGCTTCCGCCAGAGACCTGGCCGGAACTGAACGAATCGGCGGCAAACAGTGCCAAGCTCACGGCCAGGAAGGACACAAATGCGGCGCCAATCGTTGACGCCAGGATTTCCAGCGGCCGCTCGAAGCGGCCGCCGAAAGAGCGCATGACGATTTCAACCCGAATCTGCATCCCGGCACGCATCGTCAAAGCGCCGCCCAGCATGAAGGCGGTGCCCATCAAGTAGGCACTGTATTCCCAGCCCACCGCAATATCGCTCGGAAAAACGTGACTGACTTTGGAGAGCAACCCGAGGGCGACTTGACCGAGAGTCAATAAGGTCAACCCGCCCAGACAGCCGGCGGCGATGTAAGCCGATACCAGCGATATCCGGTCGATGACTCTTTGCAAGATATCAACCGGGCCGTTGCGCTCTGGCTGCGCGCCGAGTTCCTGGCTCATGCTTACTTCCTTCCGGTGGCGTCAAGGTAGCTCTTGATCAGCGGTGCCGCGGCCGGCGCACGCTTGAGGTATTCGTCGAGCAGCGGAGCGGCTTGTTTGCGCATATCGGCCATCATCGCCTGACTGACAGGAACCACTTCCATGCCATTGGCGGAGAGCTTCTTCAGGCTTTCGACGTCAGCGTTGGCGGACACCGCCCAGAATTCAGGTTCCAGTCTGAGCGCAATCGCTTCGATGGTTTTTTGGTGATTGGCGGGAATCTTCTTCCAGGTGTTCAGGTTGATGTTAACCATATTGGTCGACCAGGTATGGTTGGTCGGATAAACGTATTTCATGAATTCCCAGAACTTGGCATCGACCCCGGTCGTCGCCGAGGTCGCCACGCCGTCCACTCGGCCGGAAGCCAGTGCCGGAATCAACTCGCCGAACGGAATCATCACGCCGGCCATGCCAATTGCGCTCACCGTATCGACCGTCATCTTGTCGGCACCGCGGATCTTGATGTTTTTGAGCCCCTCAAGCTTGTCGGTCTTCACTTTCAGGAACAGATACTGGCCGGGCGACGGCACCATGTAGAGAATTTTCTGGTTGTACTTGGTCGCCGCAATTTTCTCCAGTTCGGGGCGTGCAAACTTGTGCAGCGCCTTGAGGTCGGTCTGCGAACTGACCAGGAAAGGCACGCCTTCAATACCAAAAAAAGGTTCATCGCCGATCTGCTGGCTCAACAGGATGTCGGCCATCGGCACCATCCCGTCGCGCACGGCGCGCATCTGTTCCGGCCCCTTGAAACCCAGCGAGCCACCGGCGCGAATATTGATGACGACTTCGCCCTTGGTTTCCTTGGCCACTTCATCGGCAAAGCGCTTGGCGTTCTGGACCATGAAGTTGCCATCAGGCAACACATCGGCCAGATTGATCTGGATCGGGTCAGCCCAGGCCGGCGAGCACATCATGATGGCCGCGGCGCCTGCACAGACGGTGGAAATGAAAGTACGTCGAGTTGCCTTCATGGTCTTTCTCCTTGATGATCGATTATGAATTCGGAAAAGCAGTACCGGATGACGAGATAGTTTTGCCTCCCCTAAGGCCCGGAACAAATCGTATGCGCCTTATTTCTTCATGGAAAAGACGCTTTTCATCTGGATGTATAAGCTTATGCAATGCTTGTTCGTGCCGATATAAAACGCCCTTGCATGGTGCAAGCGATCATGAGCCTTACCAGCTACAACATACTGACCAACACCATAAATAACAATGGGTTATTCCTTCCTACGGCGATTCAAGCAGTCGACCATGGTGCATGTGCCGCACCTTTTTTGCCCCAAGCCAGGAACTGAGAATAACCGTCGGAAATATCGTTTTCTGCGCACCAGAGCAAAAAAAACCCTGTCCGAAAACAGGGTCAAGCCCATCTACTACAGGAAAGTCAGTTATTGCATCGCGCTTCGAGCGCATCGACGAACGACAGGTCCCAACGTTTTTCCAGGATCGCCTGAATCGTCGCCTCTTCCTTGGCCAGTTGCGCTTGCGCCTTGGCGATCAGCCCCTCAGCCTCTTCCGGAGCGAAAGCCAGAAGGCCATCTTCGTCGCCGATGATGATGTCGCCCGGCATCACGGTCATGCCGCCGATAGAGACCGGAACGTTGATCTCGCCGGGGCCGTCCTTGTACGGACCGCGGTGGATGTGGCCGCGGGCAAAGACCGGAAATTTTCGCTCACGGATCTCTGCGACATCGCGAATCGCGCCGTCGACCACCAGCCCGGCCAAACCGATCTCGCGCGCGTGCAACGACATGATGCCGCCGAGCAGCGCCTGGCTGGTATCGCCACCGCCGTCGATCACCATCACATCGCCCGGACGGCAATACTGATAGGCGCGCAGGATCGCCAGGTTGTCGCCACGGCGAACGCGTACGGTAACGGCCGTTCCCGCCATCGTGCCGGTGCTGCAGTCGTATTTTTTGAGTTCGCCGGTACCGACGATACGATGGAGTTGATCGCTGATCAGCGCGACCTGGATGGTGCGCAGAACGTCAATAAGGGCCGGTATGGCCTGCGCTGCGGAGGGGTTCTTGCGTGCGCCAGTCGACATAGATTTTTTCCTTTGGGTTTGGATTTTTTGATAGCAATCGGTCGATCAGACCGGCTCGGGTTTGACCGTCGTCAGGCCGGCAGCCACTTGCAGCGTCGGCAAAATTTCCATATTGGAGATATTCACGGCAATCGGCGCGGCAACGGCAAAGGCGATGGCGTCGGCAATATCCGACGCCTGCGGCAATTCGAAACCATCGATGAACTGCGCGCGCGCGGTCGCGGTGTCGGTGCCGTTGACGTGGGCGAAAATGTCGGTCGCGACGCGACCGGGGCAGATCTCGGTGACGCGCACGCGTTTGCCGATGGCATCGACGCGAAGCTGACGCGACAACATGTGCATCGCCGCCTTGGTGGTGTGATAAAGCGTGTTGCTGCCGACGAAGTTGTAGATCGCGGCAATCGACGTGATGTTGATGATATGGCCGCGGTCACGCTTGAGCATGCCCGGCATGATCAGGCGCACGAGATGCATGGCTGACTGCAGGTTGACGCCGATTTCGGCGTCGATTTGCTCAGCTTCGGCGCTGACGATTGAGCCTGGAAAATTGATTCCGGCGCAGTTGACCAGGATGTCGAACGGCACTTCCTGGGTCAGCAGGGTGATCGCCTTCAGGTCGCGCACATCGAGCGCATGGGGAATGCAGCCGGTACGCTTGGCCAGTTCCTGCAGCAGGTCGCCGCTGCGCGCCAGCGCATGAACTTTCAAGCCCTCCTTGCAGAATCGCTCAACGATGGCCGCCCCCATCCCGGAAGAAGCCCCGGTAACCAACGCTGTTTTATAGTCCGAAAATGGCATCGAATGACTCCGTAGTTGGGCGCCGACAGCAAAAAACCAGCCCCCGGTGAATGATCGAGACTCCGGTTTCGTCACCGGAAAGTAATGCATGTTAGGTCTTGCCGGAACGCTTGACCAAGAGGGTTTGAGTTTGAAGGGATAGAACCTGCTTATGACCAGAGCCTCTGCCGATTTTGTTGCGCTTGGCTCGTCTCAGCCATCAGAACTTTGATTGACCCCATTCGAATTTCGTGTGTCAGCTTGGCGAGGTACGTGTGTTAGTTTTGTCGCTGGATTGAAGCGACCACCGACGGATGGCCGCGAATACCGATACCTAAAACCCGACGAATCACTCTGCCAGAGCAGGGGCAGGCCACGTTGGCGCGAGAGAAAAGACACACACGATGGATCTTCAAGAAATCAGGGCGTTGATCGATTTGGCCGCCGCATCCGGTTTGTCGGAACAGGATCTCGAGGAAAACGGATGCCGCCTGCGCCTATCGCGAGGCGATGCGCCAGCGCTCATCAAGACCGACGCCCCGCCCCCGGCAACGATCGATCGGGCATGCGCCGACCCGCGCCGAGGCGCTGGTACGCATGCGGCTCGCCTTGCGGGAGATAGAGGTCGAAGGCGTCAGCACCAACATCCCTTTGCATCGCCAAATCTTGCGGGACCAAGCCTTCTGCGCTGGCGAGTTCGATATTCATCACCTTGAACTGCACTTGAGGCAACGGCAAGCCACATGACCGCGTCCATTCACTTCATGCGAGCCAAGCCGGCTCGTGCCACCTTGATGGAAAAAGCACCGCATGACTAATACCAATCAACCAGAGCAAACTCCCCGGATCAGCCTGCTCGGCACGACAGCTTTGTTGTTCGAACCGCCGGGCAAAATGGACATCCATACGCAACGCCGCATCTGGTGGCTGGCGCGCGAGGTCGAAACCTGGCCCTGCATCAAGGAGGCGGTTCCAGGCATGAGCAATCTTATGTTGGTGTTCTCGACCCCGCCGCGCCACGTCGATTCGCTTGAGGTTGATCTCATCGCCGCCTGGGGCCGTGCCGAGGAACTGCATCTCGAAGGCCGGATCGTCGAGCTTCCCGTGATTTATGGCGGTGAGTACGGCCCCCATATCGCTGATGTCGCCGCGCATACCGGCCTGACGATCGAAGAAATCGTCAAGATTCACAGCGAACCGCTTTACACCGTTTTTGCGCTGGGCAGTCATCCTGGTTATTGCTATCTCGGCGGAATGGATCCGCGCATCGCGACGCCACGCCGTAAAGTGCCGATACGCGGCTTGCCGGGCGGCGCCGTGTCGATCGGCGGTGCGCAGACCGGCGTCTCGGCTTCGCCCGGCCCCAGCGGATGGAACACGATTGGACATACCGCCCTGTCTTTTTTTGACCCGCTACGCGCGCCCCCAAGCTTGCTGGCTCCTGGCGACATGATTCGATTCAAGGTTGAAAGGACAATTAAATGATCGAGATTTTGTCGGCAATTCCATTGTCCTCGGTTCAGGATCTGGGGCGCGATGGCTATCTGCGTTATGGCGTCGGCACCTCAGGCGCAATGGATCGCCTGGCGCTGGCCGCAGGCAATATTCTTCTGGGCAACCCGGACAATTCGGCGGCGATTGAAATCCCCTTCTTCCCGTTCGAGGTGCGTTTCCTCGAAGACATCGCCTTTGCCTTGACCGGCGCGGACGCCGCCGCGGAGCTCGACGGCCATGCCATGCCGCCGTGGTGGACGCTGCAAGCCAGGAAAGGCCAGGTGCTCAGACTGAATCCGACCAGACGCGGCGCCCGTTGCTATCTGGCGCTCGCTGGCGGCGTCAATGTTCCCGTCGTGCTTGGTTCGCGCAGTACCCAGTTGCGCGGCGAATTCGGCGGCTATTGCGGTCGAAACCTGAAACAGGGCGATGTGATCCGCGCCATCCAGTGCGGGGAACGTAGAGAGATTTCCGACCGTTTTCCCGCAGCAGGTTTTGGTGTCGAGCCGCCCGAGTTTGTGTTACCGCAGGGAGATCTGGAATCGATCGCGCAGGGGACACGGACCTTCGTTCGTGTATTGCCGGCCGCCGAATATGACTGCTACGAGGAGGCTTCGCTCGAATCGTTCTGGAACAAGGACTGGAAGATCAGCGCGCAAAGCGACCGCTACGGTTACCGCCTGGAAGGCCTGGCGCTGGTCCCCAAACGAACGCTTGAACAACGCTCGCACGGCATTGTTCCGGGCGTGATCCAGGTTCCGCCCAGCGGCCAACCGATTATCCAGCTGCGCGATGCCCAGCCATCCGGCGGCTATCCGAAGATCGGAACGGTCATCGAAGCTGATCTCTGGCGGCTGGCTCAGGCCGATCTGTGCACGCAACTGCGCTTTGTCAAAACGACTTACGACGAAGCGGTGGCGGCGCTCGATACCGTCGATGACTACCTTAACCGGGTGCGCCGACTGGCCGAGCTTTACAAGCTCTCAATGCGCTGACCACAAAGGATAATCGCGGTGGAATTGAACGAAATTCAACGACTCATTGCGTGGCTTGAAGCCTCTGGGATGCGCAATCCGGAATTGAATCGGCCGGGAAAATGCTAAAGGCTCAAGGTTTCGGGCAGCGATCAGGTCCGCCTCGCCACGCGAGACGGCGCCGATCGCGGGCGTGCTAGCAAAGATCATCGCGACAAATGGAGAGATGATTGGTTTCGGTTCGCCGGTTCTCGAACAGGCCCCCATTTGCGCCGGACAGTTTTTGAAACGTAACAGCGAGGAAGACGATGGATATTGATTTGAATTCGGATATGGGCGAGGGCTTCGGCGCTTACCGCATCGGCGAAGACGAAGCGCTGATGGCGATCGTTTCGTCGGCCAATGTGGCCTGTGGTTATCATGCTGGCGACCCGGTGATCATGGACAAGACCGTTCGCCTGGCGTTGGCCAACGGCGTCGATCTCGGGGCGCACGTAGGCTTCCCGGACTTGATGGGTTTCGGCCGGCGCCAAATGCAATGCGACCCGGCGGAGCTTGCCCAGTACGTGCTGTATCAACTCGGCGCGCTGTCCGGTATCGCTTCGGTGGCCGGAGCCCGTGTCACGCACATGAGTTTTCACGGCGCATTGGGCAACATGGCTGCCGCTGATTACGATCTGGCCGAGCCGCTGGTACGTGCCGTGGCCGCTTTTGATCGCAAGCTCATCGTCACCGTTTCGACCAACACGCAGATCGAACGCGCCGCCGACAAATGCGGTCTCAGAATAGCCACCACCTTCCTCGCCGACCGCGCATATACGGATGAAGGCGATCTCGTTTCGCGCAAACTGCCCGGCGCCGTGATCAACGATCACGACGCCGTGTTGCAGCGCGTGAGACGCCTGCTCGATGACGGCGTAATCACCAGCATTACCGGCAAGAAATTGCCGATCAAGGTGCAATCGATTCTGCTGCACGGCGATACGCCTGGGGCGGTCGAAAATGCGCGTGCGATTCGCCAGGAAATCGAATCCGGCAAAGGACGCATCGTTCCCATTTCCCGGCTGGTCGGTGGCGGCTGAAATTACAGCGATCAGCTTCAGGCGCGCCCAGACGAGGAGACTCCTGGAAAATCTCAGTGCTCTGCGGTCTGCGCGTCCACTTCAAAGCTGAACGTCTGCTGCTCGACCAGTTCAAGGATGATGTCCTTGACGACTTGCGCTGGTTCCGACAATGGCAAGTGGTCGGATTCGCACAAAGCGAGCGGCACTTCAATGCTGGGCGATACGATCCGGCACAAGTGGGCTTGTATCGATGTGGCCATGGCACGCGCTGCCGATTCCGGCAAAATGGTCGCCCCCAGGCCCGCGGCAACCGCGGCGCTCAGGGTCGCCGCCGACTCAATTTCAGCGACCACATGCGCGCTTGACTGCAGGCTGGCAAAAGCCTCGTCGACATATTTGCGCAAGTAGTTGTAGGGGCGCGGAAGCAAAAGGTCCATGTCGTTCAATTTGCCCAGCTCGATCTGGTCCGGCGGTGCAGGCATTCCCGGCGAAACCACCAAGAACAGCGGCTCCTTGAGCAAGAGCCGGTAGGAAAGGCCATGAACCCCTGTCTTTCCTGAATAGAGGACGGCCATGTCCATGCGGCCATTCATCACCAACTCGCTCAGCGTGGTGCCAAAATTCTCGTTCAAGTAAAGCAGAATCGACGGATGACGCGCCCTGACCGATTTGAGCAAGGGCAAGGCCAGCGCGGACGCCGCCGTTCCCGGCGCAAGCCCTACCGACACCTGGCCCGACAGACTCTGTCCGGAGTGGCTCACATCGCTTTGCGCCTGCTCGAATTGACGCAGGATGATCTGCGCGTGCCGGTAAAGAACCTGCCCGGCTTCAGTGGGAGTAACGCCCCGCTTGGTTCGCACCAGCAATTGTTGGCGAAATTCGCCCTCCAAGGTGGCGATCTGCTGACTCAACGCCGGCTGGGCGATATGCAGCACATCGGCGGCCTGCGTCAGGCTGCCGATGTCGACAATCTTCACGAAATACTTCAAACGCCTCAGATTCATGCGATTGTTCCCACGGGTAATTTAGCGCTGACCCGTACGGCGAGGGCGGCCCCTGATCAACACATAAGGCGGCACTATACACCCAGACGAAAGTCATCTTTGCGCCAAACGCGGCAGGTGCTTAGTCTTGCAATTCATGCCTTACAGAGCCAGGAGAACTTCATGAGCACGTCCCGAATTGCCTCACGCTTAAGCCGCGTCAAACCGTCACCGAGCAGCGCCGCACAGGATCGAGCAGCCGCATTACGCCGTGCCGGCAAAGACATCGTCAACATGGTCGTCGGCGAACCCGATTTCGATACCCCGGACTATATTCGTCGTGCGGCGTGCGCAGCGATCGAGCACGGAGAGACGCGTTATACGCCGGCGGCCGGCACGCTGGCGCTGCGTGAAGCGATCGCCGATAAATTCAAACGCGAGAACGGTCTTTCCTATACACCAAAAGACATCATCGTCACCATCGGCGCCAAACACGCCATCTACAACGCGTTGTCGGTGACCCTGGAACCCGGCGACGAGGTGATCATTCCCGCCCCGTACTGGGTCTCGTATCCGGACATGACGCTTGCCTGCCAGGGCGAGCCGGTCATCGTAACCTGTCAGGAAGCCGACGATTTCAAGCTGACGCCGGCAGCGCTGGAAGCCGCCATCACCCCCAGGACGCGCTGGCTGATCCTCAATTCGCCGAACAACCCGACCGGTTCCTGTTACAGCGCCGCCGACTACCGCGCGTTGGCCGACGTCTTGCTGCGCCATCCGCAAGTCATGTTGATGACCGATGACATCTATGAACATATCCGCTTCGAGTCGAAGGACAACCCACACCCGGTGGCCATCGAACCACAGCTCAAATCGCGCACGCTGGTCATCAACGGCGTTTCGAAGACCTACGCCATGACTGGCTGGCGAATCGGTTGGGCGGCCGGCCCGGCCGATCTGATCGGCGCGCTGGACATGCTGCAATCGCAGTCGGTGACCAACGCCTGTTCGATCAGCCAGGCGGCCGCCTTGGCGGCGTTGCGCGGCGACCAGAGTTTTGTCGCCGGCTGGGTCGACACCTACCGCCAGCGTCGCGACCGCGCGCTGGAACTGATCAACGCCACGCCTGGACTGAGCTGCCGCACACCCGGCGGCGCGTTTTATCTGTACGTCAATTGCTCGGGAATGATTGGTCGCAGCACGCCGGAAGGCAAGAAGCTCGAAACCGACATGGATGTGGTGATGTACTTGTTGGAAGGCGTCGGCGTCGCGTTGATCGCCGGTTCGGTCTACGGTCTTTCTCCTTACTTCCGCATGTCGATCGCGACCAGCGTCGAGATCGTCGAAGAAGGTTGCCGCCGCATCGCGCAAGCGGTCAAAGACTTACGCTGACACGCCACGTCGCTCGATTTGCCTGCTGGCCGAGCACTGCCGACGTCAAAGAAGAGGCCATCCGCCTCTTCTTTGAGTGACCAGCGAACAACTATAGATGCTTCGTCAAGCTCAGGCGCACGACGCTAGGCACTCTGCCACGCCTGGATCGCTAGCCTCGAAAATCGACCAGTGACGGCAGCAGCTCTTGCAACTCGGCATCCAGTCTCGTCAGTTGCCGCAGCAGATTGTGCTCCAGCCAACGCCCCGCTCTCGTCGCGCCGGCGTCAACCACCGAGGAATCCTGAGCCAGGTCAAAGCGCGCCAAGGTCTGTAGAAAAACGGCCTGAATCCTGGCAGACAACTCATCGCTCGCAGGCCAACACTCGGGGTGCCCGTCATTGCCCTCGTCGGCCATCACTTCAAGCAACGCCAGAACCGATCGCTGGCCATGCAACACGCTTTCAAGCAGCAGGCCATCGACATTCGTTTCGCGACACGCAGACGACGCCAGCGTACGCAATTTCTGTCCGCGTAGCAGAATGGCCTCCTGCGTCTGCCGGTTCAGCCCCTGCCCCTGCGCGACGCCGCGATAGAGCAAAGACAGATCGCGCAGATTGTCGCCCAGCAGGAAAAACCAGTGTTCGCTGGCCCGAGACGGAATCAGGGTGGCAAACACCTGCGCCACCCCGACGCCCAGACAGACGTTGAGCATTCGCCACAGTGCGATGTACAGATCACCGCTATTCGCCACCATCACCATGGTGATCCCGCTCACCAGCGCTGCATAGCCAAACCGGCCGATCGACAGATACGCGGCCGTCACCGCAATTACGAGTTCGAGTGCGGCGCATCCCCAAGGTGAGATATAACGGTCGACCAACACCGCCAGCACGCCGCCCAGTCCGCCCACCAGCGTGCCCAGCGCCCGTTGCCGGACCTTCTCGCCAATGCTCCCCGTGAACTGTATCGAACCCATGACCGCAAGGACACTGATCAGCATCCAGATCGAGTGAGGATTGGGGAAAATCGCAGCAATCAGCAGGCAAACAAGAAACGCCCCGCCCACCCGCAGCACATGAACCAGGACCGCCTGCTCGAAGCGGAAACGCGGATGACGCCAGGTCTTCAAGATTTCGCTCGGCACGGTGTCTCGCTCAACGGATTGCTATGCTTGTTGCACACATTGTAGCCGTCTGGCGGCGCCGCCAACAGACAGCGGCTTGGCTCACAAAATCCTGCCGGAATGGATCAGGTTGAGAAATTCCTGCGCAATGGGGCTTACCGATCGATCGCGATGAACCAGGCTGCCCCATGAGGTCAGGCTGTGCGTGAAGGCATAGGGCAATATGCTCAACGCGCCGTACTGCTCGTAGTTTAGGGCGATCGACTGAGGAATGACGGCGATCATATTTTCGAACGCCAGCAGGTCGGTCGCGATGAGAATCGACGTCGTCTCGATCAGTCCCAACGGCAAAGACGCTTGGTGACTGAGAAACTCCTGTTCGATCACTTCGCGCGACGGACTGCCGCGCGGTTGAAGTATCCAGGGGTAGGCCAGCAACGCCTCGAAGCGCAGTCGTTTTTTCCTGGCCTGACCTAACAACGGGTGGTCACGGCACACCACCACCGAGATGGTCTCGGCAGCAACGGGCTGGAATATCAAGTCCTGTTCGGCAGCGCCCGTCGTCGCCGGAATCCGGCCGATGACAACGTCAAGCCCCCCACCGCGCAGCAGTTCGAGCAGATGGTCGCTGGTGTCCACGGTGATCTCCATCGACAAGCGTGGATAGCGCCTCTTGAGCGCGACCAGGGCGCTGTTCAGATGCGTCGGCACGGCCACCATGATGCAGCCGATCGACAGTTTTCCCGCGCTGCCCAGACGCAACTCGTTCAATTCATGGGCCAACGCCGTCATGTTGTTCTGCAGCGTGCGAAAGCTGTTCATCACCGCCTGCCCAGCGGAGTTCAATTGCAAACCTCGCCCGACCCGGTCAAAGAGCCTTTCTCCTAAGGCATCTTCCAGCTCGTGCAGCATCTGACTCGCCGCCGACTGCGTCATGCCGAGGCAATTGGCCGCGCCGCGCAGCGTCCGGTACTGATGGATGGCGAGCATCAAGGCGACTTGACGCATGCGCAGACGATTGAGCAGTTGTGGCGTATGACTGGTCGATTGCATCACGGCTTTCCGATAAGTACAGCTAATCAATATATCAAATACTTTAAATTTACGTAAATAGTATTGCGCGTTAGGATTCTTTCCTTTTGCGGCGATCGCGCTTGTCGGATCGAAGTCCTTCCCGAGATTTCATGTGGCAAGCCCATCGAATTGCAGCGCGCACCGACCAGAGAGGAGACACTTGTCGTTTCGCTGGTCGATCACGAATCGATAACCAAGGAGAGGCTGCATGAACGTACTCATCACCGGCGCCGGAGGATTTATCGGCAGCCGCTTGGCACAGGCCTTGCTCAAACGCGGAACACTCGCCGACAGCACGGGCCAGCAGAAGGAGATTTCGAAAATCACCCTGTTGGACATCACCTTTCCAGCAGAAAAGGATCGACGCCTCGACTATGTCCTGGGCGACTTGAGCGATACTGCCTTGCTCGCCGCAACGATGGGAACTGACACGACGTCGGTATTCCACTTGGCGTCGATCGTCAGCGGTGGTGCCGAGGCTGATTTCGAGCTGGGGATGAAGGTCAACCTCGACGGCACTCGCGCGCTGATGGATGCCTGCCGCCAACAGTCGAAGCCTCCTCGATTCGTTTTTTCCAGCTCGGTGGCGGCCTTCGGTTCCGGCTTCCCGCCGGTGGTCGACGACGACACCAAGGCCAGTCCGCTGACCTCGTACGGCGCGCAAAAAGTCTGCTGCGAATACCTGACCAACGACTATTCCCGCCGCGGCTTCCTCGATGGGCGAGTGGTTCGACTGCCGACCATTTCAGTACGCCCGGGCAAACCCAATTTGGCCAAATCGTCGTACGCCAGCGGAATCATCCGCGAACCGTTAAACGGGGTGGTTTCGCGTTGCCCGGTCAGCGCGAGTACCGGAATCTGGATTCTGTCGCCGAGCAGAGTGGTCGATGCACTGATTCATGCACATGACTTGCCCGCTTCGGCCTGGGGCGTCAACCGCGTTCTCAACCTGCCGGGGACGACGGCAACGGCGGGAGAAATGGTCGATGCCTTGCGCAAGATTGCCGGAGACAAAGTCGCCGACCTCGTGCAATGGGCGCCGGATGCCGACATCCAGGCTTTCATCGACAGCCTTCCCGTACGTTTCAAGACGACTCGCGCGCTCGAAATGGGATTCGTTGCCGACCTGAATGTTGAAACGATGATCCGCGATCACATCGAAGAGCAGGGAATCACGATCTAACCCGACGCAATACCTGGAGAGAAAATCATGACAGAAGGAAACAAAGCCATGCCGCTGAACCGAAACAACTGGCCGATCGCCGCGGCGATGATCAACTTCCCCGGCGTTCTGCCCGATGGCAGCCTGGTCCAGGAACAGTCGGTCGACCAATGGGCGGCGACGCTGCAACAGGTCGTCGACGCGGGCTTTACCGAACTCGACCCGACCGACAGCTGGCTGCGCGTCGCCGACCTCTCGCCGGCTCGCCTGCGCGAGTTCCAGTATCTGGTCAAGACGCTTGGCCTGACGGTTCCCGCGATCTCGACGACACGGCGTTCCAGCGTGATTGATCCGGTCCATGGCGATGAGTATCTGGCCTACAACCACCGGGTCATCGATACCGCCGCCGAAATCGGCGCCAAGGCGGTGAGCTTCGGCTTGTTCGGGCAACTCACCGAACAACAGGCAAAGCAACTCTGGTTCTGGACCGCTCAAGGGGTGAAGAACCCGGACGACCCGGCAACCTACCAGAAAGCCGTAAGCCGCATCCGCGAACTGGGCAAGCACGCTGCTGAATATGGCATCGAGGTTTCGCTCGAAATGTACGAAGACACCTACATCGGCACCGCCGACGGCGCGGTCCGCTTCGTCGCCGACGTCGACGTTCCGTCGGTCGGGATCAACGCCGACCTCGGCAACCTCCAGCGACTGCACCGTCCGGTCGAGCACTGGCTGGCGATGGTCGAGAAGGTCGTTCCCTACGCCAAGTACTGGCACGTCAAGAACTACATGCGCGTCGAGGACCCGACCAAGGATCTGATCTGTTCGTACCCGACTTCGCTGGCGCTGGGAATCATCAACTACCGTGTCGCCGTTCAGAAGGCGATCGCCGCTGGCTTCAAGAGCGCTTTCCTGTGCGAGCACTACGGCGGCGACGGCCTCTCGGTGTGCGCGATGAACCGCGACTACCTGCGAACGATCCTGCCGCGCTGATTGTTGTTCCACATCCGAGACGGCGACTGCTAGTCACGCCACTCCGGTCGTTCCCAGCGTCCTTCAGGATGTCCGGCCGAACGATCGGATTTGGCTGTGACTCAGGCAACCCGGCGAGGCGGCACTGGCCATCCCGGCGACACGTCTGCAAACGACTAGGAATGCCTTTGAAGTCCAGCGCGCTCGTCAATCGAGCGAGCCGCCTTGATGATCCGGCACAGGCGCGCCGTTGCCGATTCGATCAGCACGCTGGCGCCAGCCATGCATTCCTCGAGCGCCATCGGCTTGTCGCAAATGCTCAGCACGGCATCGATGCCTTGCGCCAAGACCTCGTCAGCGCCTTCGCCGAGGCTGCCGGACAGACAGAAGACCGGCACCGCGAAGCGTTTGGCGACCTTCGCCACGCCAACCGGCGCCTTGCCGAACGCCGTCTGGAAATCGGTTCGCCCTTCGCCGGTGACGACGAACGCGGCGTCCTTGACCAAGTCGGAAAAACCGACTGCGGCAAGAACGATTTCGACGCCGGGCTTTAGTTGCGCGTTGGTGAAGAACAGCAATCCGGCACCGAGGCCACCCGCGGCGCCCGCGCCCGGCCGCTCGGCGACGTCGCGCCCGGTCGCTTGGCGAGCGAGCGCGGCAAAATGCCGCAGTGCGCTGTCGAGCTCGCCAACCATCGGCATCGTCGCGCCTTTCTGCGGGCCGAACACCGCCGATGCGCCTCGCAGGCCACAGAGCGGGTTGTCGACGTCACAGGCGATGATGATTTCGGTGTCGCGCAGCCGCGCGTCGATTCCGTCGACGCGAATCTGCTGCAATTCGGCGAGCGCGGCGCCGCCCTCGGGCAATTCCTGCCCATGAATATCGGTGAAGCGCACGCCGAGCGCGCGCGCCATGCCGGCACCACCGTCGTTGCTCGCGCTGCCGCCGATGCCGATGATGATCTTGCGCAGCCCGGCGTCGAGCGCAGCCAGAATGAGCTCTCCGGTACCGTAGCTGGTCGTAATCCTGGGGTTCCTCTTTGCCGCCGGCACGAGCGGGAGTCCGGAAGCGGCGGCCATTTCGATCACCGCCGTCTGGCCGTCACCGAGCACCCCCCATTGAGCCATAATGCGCCTGCCCAAAGGATCGCTCACTTCGCTCTGCTGCAAACAACCGCGGGTGGCGGCAACCAGCGCCTCGACGGTTCCTTCGCCGCCGTCGGCGATCGGGATGGTGCACACTTCGGCGTCCGGGAAGACCTTGCCGACCCCATGCACCATGGCCTGCGCGACGCCAAGTGCCGAGAGACTTCCCTTGTATGAATCCGGCGCGACGACAATCCGCACGGCAATTCCTCCTGCTGAATTTGCAATTTCCGTCGAAAGCGAACGACCGGCGCGAACGCCCGTCGTTTCGCCGCATCCTTACTGCTTGCGCGTCAACACTTTTTGCGCACGCGCGACGATATTGGCCGCCGACAGCCCGTACTTGGCGAGCAGCTTTTCATAGTCGCCCGACTCGGTAAAGGTGTCTTCGATACCGACGAATTCAATCGGCACCGGACATTCGCTGACCAGCACCTCGGCCACCGCACTGCCCAGGCCGCCGAAGACATTGTGTTCCTCTGCGGTGACGATGGCGCCGGTCTCGCGCGCGCAGGCGATCAGCAGCTCGCGGTCGATCGGCTTGATGGTGTGGATATTGACGACGCGCGCGAGGATTCCCTTGGCCGCCAGAATCTGCGCGGCTTCGAGTGCCTTGATCAGCATGTAGCCGGTGGCGACGATGGTCAGATCGCTGCCATCGACCAGCGTCACGCCCCTGCCGATCTCGAACTTGTAGCTCGCCTTGTCGAACACCACCGGCACTTCGGCGCGGCTTAGCCGCAGATAGACCGGGCCCTTGAATTGCGCCGCAGCACGTGTCGCCAGTTCGGCCTCGACCGGGTCGGAGATCGAGACCACCGTCATGTTCGGCAGCGAGCGCATGAACGCAATGTCGGCGATCGCATGGTGGCTGGCGCCGTCGTACGAATCGGAGAGGCCGGCGTACGTTCCGGCGAGCTTGACGTTGAGCTTGGTGTAGGCGATCAGGCTGCGCACCGGGTCGGCGCCACGCAGCACCATGAACGCGGCAAAGGTATTGACGAAGGGAATCTTTCCGGTCGTCGCCAGGCCGGCAGCGATGGCGACCATGTTCGCCTCGGCGACGCCGACGTTGAAATAGCGGTTGGGAAATTCCTTGCCGAAGACGATGCTCTTGCTCGAACTGCCGACGTCGGCGTCGAGCGCGACGATGTTCTTGTTCTCGCGGCCCAGTTGCGCCAGCGTGTCGCCATAGACGTCGCGGATGGCCTTTTTCACCGTAGTCATACGTTCACCCCCAGTTCATTCATTGCACTGACATATTCGTTCTGACTGATCGGCTTGCCGTGCCAGGCGCTCTTGCCCTCCATGAACGACACACCCTTGCCCTTGACCGTCTTGGCGATAATCACGCTCGGCTGGCCCTTGACGGTCTTGGCCAGATCGATGGCGGCGCTGATTTCCTCGACGAGGTGGCCGTCGATGCTGATCACATTCCAGCCGAAGGCCCGCCATTTGGCGGCGATATCGCCCATCGGCATGATCTCGTCGACGGTGCCGTCAAGCTGAACACCGTTGTTGTCGACGATCACCGTGAGGTTGTCGGCCTTGAACTTCGACGCCGACATCGCGGCTTCCCAGACGATCCCTTCCTGCAACTCGCCGTCGCCCATCAGCACATAGGTGCGATAGTCGCGGCCATCGAGTTTGGCGCCCAGCGCCATCCCCAGCCCGGCCGGCAGCCCGAGCCCGAGCGGACCGGTCGACAATTCGACGCCGCAGGTCTTGAGCGCGCAGGGATGACCCTGAAGCCTGCTGTCGAGCTGGCGCAGCGAGGTGAGCTCGTCCTGCGGGAAGTAGCCCTTCTCGGCGAGGATCATGTAGAGCATCGGCGCCGCGTGCCCCTTGCCGAGAACGAAGCGATCGCGGTTCTCGTCCTTGGGATTGTTCGGATCGACGTTCAGCTTTTCGAAATACAGCGTCGTCATGATTTCGACCGACGACAACGATCCGCCCGGATGCCCGGTCTGGATGCCGTGAAGAAGCTTGATCAGGTCCTGCCGGAACTGCATGCAGAGCCGTTCAAGATTCTCCTTGCTCTTGGGCTTCAAACTCATCTAACTCTCCTGTCATCACTTCAAAAAAAAGCAAAAAAGGCCCCTTCGTGCCTGTCGCGCAGGCCTCTCTCAACCGTCGCGCCACCAGCAACGGTGGCCAGCGCCTTGGCCGAAAAATTATTCCGAGACTTTGATGACTACCTTCATGACCGTGTCGGGGTGGCTGTCGATGTACGGATAGACCTCATCGACCTTCCTGATGTCAAAGTAGTCGCTGATCAGCGGCGCCGTGTCGATCGCCTTGCTGGCCATCAACTCGACCGCGCGTTCGAAGTCCTCGCGCACATACATCATGATCCCGAGCAGATCGACTTCGCGCCGCTGGAAAAGCGGCAGCTCGACTTCGACCGGTTCCTTGTAGTTGGCGACGATGACGATTTTCGACGAGCAACGCGCAGCGGCCACCGCTTCGTCGAAGATGGCCTTGCCGCCGGCGCAATCGATGATGATGTCTGCTTCGTCATCGCCGAATTGCTCGACGATCACGTCCTTGAGCTTGCGCCCGCGAGTATCGACGCAGGCGTGGATGCCACACTTATTGGCGATGTCGAGGCGGTTCTGGTTGATGTCGGTGATCAACACCTTCCTGGCCCCGCTAGCGACGGCGACCTGCGCCACCAGATTGCCGATCGCTCCGGCACCGAGCACAACGACGTTGAGTCCCTCGATGTCGCCGCAGCGCCGGATCGCGCCGGTGGCGACGGCCGCCGGCTCGACCAGCGCGCCCTCGTCAAAGCTGATCGCTGCGGGCAGCAGCAGCACCTTCGACGCCGGCACCGGGAAGTACTCGGCGAACATCCCGCCGGTATGCACGCCGTACACCTTAAGGTTCTTGCACACGTTGTAATGTCCACCGCGGCACGGCGCGCATTCACCGCATACCACCTGCGGCTGGATCGTCACGCGGTCGCCGATTTTGAGCCCGGCGACCTTGGCGCCGACCTTGGCGATCACACCGGCGCCCTCGTGCCCTTGGACCACAGGGAACGTCATGTACTTGTGCTTGCCGTGGTAGATCTGGATATCGGAGCCGCAGACCCCGACGCGCTTCATCTGCACCAGCACCTCGTCGTCGCCAATTGCCGGAACGGGCAGTTCAAGGTAATCAACTTTGAACGCTTCCGGCATTCTTACTTGCAGCATCATGTTCTCCCTAGATTGAAAAAGCGGGACTGCCGGTGGACGTGGAGTCATCCGCGCCACAGGACTTTTCCGAATTACGCCATGCGCTTGCGCTTGCCGCAGGGCGCGATGGAAACCGCGTCATTTGAAAACTCCGGGCAGCCACAGCGACATCCACGGAACGTAGGTAAGCACCGTCAACGCGAGGATCAGAACGATCAAATAGGGGATCACTTCGCGGACCACGTCACCGAGGCCGACCTTGCCGATCGAACTCGCGACGAAGAGCAGCACGCCAACCGGCGGCGTCAGTTGGCCGATGGTCAGGTTGACCAACAGCACGATGCCGAAGTGAACCAGATCGATATGGAACAGATTCAAGACCGGGATCAGGATCGGCACCAGGATGATCATGATCGCGATCGTCTCCATGAAGCAGCCGAGGATCATCAGCGCGACGTTAAGCATCAGCAGGATGACCCACGGCTTGTCTGTGGCTCGCACCAGTATCTCCGAAAGCAGTTGCGGCGCCTGCTCGATACCGAGAATCCAGCTGAACGGAGACGCCGCGGCGACGATCAGCAGGATCACCGCCGTCTCCTTGGCCGTCTGCAGCAGGATCTTCGGCACGTGGGACCAGTTCAGCGTACGGAAGATGACGACACCGACAATCAGCGAGTACATCGCCGCGACGCCGGCGATCTCGGTCGCGGTAAAGATTCCCAGGCGGAAACCGCCGAGGATAAGCACCGGCATAAACAAGGCCCACGCCGCTTTGCGCGTCTCGCTGGCCAGCCTGCTCCAGGCAAAGGCCTGCTCCTTGGGAAACTGGCGCTTGTGCGCGATATAGGCGGTCAGCAGCAGCATGGCCAGCCCCATCAGCAGACCGGGAAGGACCCCGGCCCAGAACAGGTCACCAAGCGAGATATTGGCCTGCCAGGCATAGACCACCATCAGGATCGACGGCGGAATGATCGGGCCGAGCGTCGCGCAAGCAGCGCAGACCGCCGCGCCAAAACTCGCGCCGTAGCCCGACTTGGCGAGTTGCGGAATGAACACCCGTGAGGTGGCCGCGCAATCGGCGACCGACGAACCAGAAATTCCGGCCATGAAGATATTGCCGACGATCGCGGTGTGCGCCATTCCGCCGCGAATATGGCCGACAAAAGCCCGCGTAAACCCGAACAGACGTTCGCTGATTCCCGATTCGTTCATCAGCGACCCCGCCAGTGTGAACAAGGGAATGGCAAGCAAAGGAAAGGACTGCACGCCGGTCACCACGCGCTGCGCGACGACCGACATCGGAATACCTTCCCAGCCGACGAACAGCAGCGAAGCGCCCATCATCGCCAGCGCAATCGGCAAGCCAATCGCCAGCAGCACGGCAAAGGAAACGAGCAGAAGAGTCATTGCACGCCCCCCTCTTTCATCACCAGAGCTTCGGTTTCGCCGCGAAACACTGGCGCTGCGCCCTGATCCATCCAGATCCTGAGCGCATGAACGAGCATCAGTAGCAGGCCGACCGGCATCGCGGCGACGAACCACGCCTTCGAAACACGCAGCATCGGCGATTCGACGACCAGCTCCTGGAGCACCTGTTCATAGCACCCCCAGATCATCGTGACCATGATCGCGATGCCGATCACCAGCGTCACCGTGTTGAGCCAGCAGAATTTCGGCATGCGGAAAACCGGCGCCATGACGTCGATGCGGATATGCATCTGCGACCTGACCGCCGCCGCCGCCCCCAAAAATACCATCCAGGTCAACAGACCGACGATCAGTTCCTCACCCCAGGTCAGCGGATTGTTGAAAACGTAACGCAACACCACGGCGAGAATCACCAACGCGGCGATCAGTCCGTGGATCACGATAACGGTAATGTCTTCGAACTTGCCGATAACGTCATCTAGGCGGCCGAATATCTTGCGAAAATCACCCATAGGTGTCCCCCGAAAAGGTCTGAGTAAGGCGGAGTATTTTTGCGAGCCGGGTCATTCCCGGCCACGCCCGGAATGACGGCTCTATTGAGCGCAGCCCCTTGGTCCGGGGTCTGCGCTCCCCACTACTTCGTTGCCGCGACCGCGGCGCGGATGCGCTGCAGGTTGTCAACGCCCCAGCGCGACTCCAGACTCTTGTAGGCTGGGGCCATTTTGGCGGCGAACGCGGCGCGGTCGGGGTTATCGACGATCGCCGTCTTGCCGGTCTTGCGGATCTCTTCGAGCATGCTCGCTTCGCGCTCCTGCTGCACCTTTGAATTCTTGTCGGAGAGGGTCGCAATCTCCTCGAACAAGACTTTCTGCAATTCGGGCGACAATTTTCCGAGCGATCGCTTGTTGATGATCACCGTGTTGTTCTGCAGCATGTGGCGGGTCATCGACAGGTGCGCCTGAACTTCATAGAACTTGCGCGTATAGATCGTCGGGATCGGATTCTCCTGGCCGTCGACGACCTTCATCTGCAGCGCCATATAGACTTCGCCAAAGGGGATCGGCGTCGGCGAAGCGCCCATGGCCTTGATCATTTCGACCCAGACGGGCGATTCGGGAACGCGGATCTTCATCCCGGCCATGTCTTCGGGCGTGTTGACGGCCTTGTTGCCGGTGGTCAGATTGCGCCAGCCCCAATACCAGATTTTCGACAGCATCAGCACGTTGTGCTTGGCCGCCAGTTCGTCGAAGATCGGCTGAAATGCCGGGCCGCTGATGACCTTCTGTGCCTGCGCCCAGTCTGCCCACAGGAAGGGCGCGCTGGCGATTTCGAGCGCCGGCGCGAGATTAGACAGCGCGGCCATCGACGGTGACGAAATGTCGAGCGCACCGGACTTGACCTGCTGAATGAGGTCGACTTCCTTGCCCAGTTGTTCGGCCGGAAAAACCTTGATGATGACCTCGCCCTTGCTGCGCTGCCCGACCTTGTCGGCGAACTCCTGGTAGAGTTCGGTGGCCAGTTCGCCGGTGTTATTGACGTGACCGAAGCGCAACGTCGTCGCCGCCGTAGCGACGCTCGATGCCAGCGTGAAAGCAGCGATCACCGACGCCGCCAGAGTCGACGCAAGGATTTTTTTTGTGGTGAGACGAAGCATTTTTAACCCCCTGTTATATGAAGCATTAAGTTACGTTCTCAGACTTGCCCTATGGTGGCGAGCTACCCACCCCCGCTTACTTTTTGCGCGTCACCTCGACCTTGGCGAGTTTTTCGTAGTACTTGACGATGGCACCGTGATCGTCGCTGCCGGCACCGGCGATCTTGAGCGACTGCAGGATTTCCATCACGCCGGCGGTCAGCGGCAGCGGCACCCCGACGTTGTGCGCCGTCTCCAGCGCGTTGTTCAGATCCTTGATGTGCAGATCGATGCGAAAGCCCGGTGCGAATTTGCGCTCGAGCATCAGCGGCGTTTTGGCGTTCATCACCGTGCTGCCGGCGAGTCCGCCCTTGATCGCGTTGAACACCAGTTCCGGATCAACGCCGGCCTTGGTCGCCAGCGTCATCGCTTCCGACAGCGCAGCGATGTTGAGCGCGACGATGACCTGATTGGCGAGCTTGGTGACGTTGCCGGCGCCGACGTCGCCGACGCGAACGGCCGATGCGCCCAGGCACTTGAGCAGCGGCAGGCACTCGTCGAAGACCGTCTGGTCGCCGCCGACCATGATCGACAGCGTCGCGTCGATGGCCTTCGGTTCGCCGCCTGAAACCGGCGCATCGATCATCTTGATCTCTTGCGCGGCCAGAGCCTTGGCGACTTCCTGCGCCGCCTGCGGCGCAATCGAGCTCATATCGACGACGATGGAGCCTGCGCGCGCCCCTTCGATGATGCCGTCTTTGCCGAGCGCAACAGCCTTGACCTGGGGCGAATTGGGCAACATGGTGACGATGATTTCGGTCTGCGCGGCGACTGCACTGGGCGTCGCTGCCGACTTTGCGCCGAGCGCGACGACTTCGGCGACTGCCGCGCCATTGATGTCGCAGACAGTCAGGTCGTAGCCAGCCTGCAGCAGGTTCTTGGCCATCGGTTTGCCCATGACGCCAAGGCCGATGAAGCCTATTTTTTTGCTCATGTTCTCTTCCCTTTCAGATGAATGTCGTTCGCTTACAGTGAATAACCGTACTCGGTAACCCAGCCCAGCGAGCCGGCGCTATCCGGTGTCGGCACATACTCGAGGCCGATGTGGCCGCGATAGCCGGCCGTGGAAAATTCGTCGAGCAACCAGCGGTAATTGATTTCGCCCGTTCCGGGCTGATGCCGGCCGGGGTTGTCGGCGATCTGGATGTGGCTGATGCGCGGCAGATTGGCGCGAAGAATATTGGCCAGCTCGCCTTCCATGCGCTGCGCATGATAGACGTCGTATTGCAGGTAGGCATTGGCGTGACCGACCTCGTCGAGCGCCGCCAGAACCTTGGCCGTCGTATCGAGCGCGAAGCCGACGGTGTCCTTCGAGTTGAGATGCTCGACCAGCAAGCGAATTCGCGCCTTGGCGAAAATCTCGGCCGCATAGCGCAGATTATCGATCAAGGCCGTGCGTTGCTGCGCCGCCGGCACCTCGGCGAGCGTTTTTCCGACCAGACAATTGACCTGCGGCACGCCAAGCGCCTGCGCATATTCGACGGCCTTGACGACGCCGTCGCGGAACTCGGCGCGGCGCGCCGGATCGACGGCGATGCCACGCTCACCGGCGGCGAAATTGCCGGCCGGGGCATTGATCAGCACCAGTTCGAGGCCGTTGTCAGCGAGTTCCTTTTTGAGGTCGGCGACCGGGTAGTCGTAAGGAAACATGAACTCAACGGCCTTGAATCCGGCCTTGGCCGCCGCCGCGAAGCGCGCCATGAACGGCACCTCCTGGAACATCATCGAAAGATTGGCCGAGAATTTCGGCGGGTTCGCAATCATTTCTATCTTTTCTCCACGCTTGGTTTGACAGGAGAGCGTTGCCGCAGCTTGGCTGCCCTCGGCGACTGCCCGAATTTTGTTTCCGTAGATGACAGCAATATCCAAGCCAGCTTGCGGAAAAACACCTAACCCGATGTTTATTAGATATTTTCATATCGCATTAAAAACACGGACGCAGGAACGAGCGTTTCACATCGAAACACGTGGTTCTATTTTGGAACAGCAATTGGTTTGCCGCAGCAGAGGGCGGCACAAGGGCGCGAGCGGAGCTGGCAGCTCACGCCTGGGCGGAGGAGACCAGTGGTCGACGCCCCGATCAGCGGCGGCGCAGCTTCTCCGCCTGACTCGAGCGGTTTTCCTTGATCCGGCGCCAGAGCGTCGTTCGGCCAATGCCCAGGATGGCGCTCGTCTCCTTGAGCGAGCCATTGGTCTTGGCGTAGACATGGTCGATGTATTCGTCTTCCATATCCTTGAGCGTCAGCGCATCGGAAAAGACAGGCGGCGAGTCGTCGGACGCGCTCTCGGCGCAAGGCATCGCGGTCAGATCGTCGATACCGATGATTCTGCCTTCGCAAATCACCACCGCGCGTTCGATCATCCCCTGCAGCTCGCGCACGTTGCCCTTGTAGACGCAGCGCCGCAGATAGTCGATGGCATCGGCCGCCAGCGTCATGGTCCCCTTGCGATAGCGCTTGCCGAATTCATTGACGAAGTGCGCGGCGAGCAGTTCGACGTCGTCGCTACGCGCATTGAGCGGCGGAATGTAAAGGCTCAGGATGGCGATTCTAAAATAGAGGTCGGCGCGGAACTGATTGCGACTGACCAGACCGGTCAAATCGCGGTTGGTCGCGCAGACGACGCGAACATCGACCGGAATCAGCTTGTTGTCGCCGATGCGCATCACCTGTTTTTCCTGAAGCACGCGCAGCAATCGCCCCTGTAGCAACAAAGGCAGCTCGCTGATTTCGTCGAGAAAAATCGTCCCACCGTGCGCCATTTCGAAGAGACCGGCCTTACCCTTGCGGCCGGCACCGGTAAAAGACCCCTCGACGTAGCCGAAGAGTTCGCTTTCAATGAGCGTCTCCGGAAGCGCCGCGCAGTTGATCGCGACGAACGGCGAGTTCTTGCGCTGGCTAGCGTTGTGAATTCCTTGCGCAAAGAGCTCCTTGCCGACTCCCGACGGGCCGAAAATCAACACCGAAGTATCGTACCGGGCGAACTTCTTGGCGGTCCTGATGCATTCGGCAACCACCGTGCTCTGGTGAATGATGTCCGAGAAGTCGTATTGAGCGACAAAACCCTTTTCCGAGAGCTTGATCCGAATCCTCTCTTCAAGCCTCTGAACGTCGGTGATGTCCTGATAGGTCGCCACGGCGCCGCGAACTTCGCCGTCGACGACGACCGGAGTGCGGCTGGTCGCGACGACCGTCTGGTTGTCAAGCTGCTGGATATCGCCGATCTCCGAGCGCTCCGTCTCAAGGATGTTGAGCAATCGGGTCTCGGGAATGATCTCGGTGATCCGTTTGCCCAGCGCCTCGTTCTTGCCAAAGCCGGTGATTTTCTCCGACGCGCTGTTGAAGACCGTAATGCAGCCGTGATTGTCGATGGCAATAATGCCGTCATGGACGAAGTCGATGATGGTGGCAAACTGCTGCGCCTTTTCCTTCTGCAGCCTTTGCGCATAAAGAATGTCATTGGCTTGCTGGATGGCGATGTGCATCGCCTGACTGCCCGACTGCACCAGAAAGGCCTGGCAGGGGGGCTTGGCGATCGCCGTATTGACGTTGTTGTCACCGACAAAAACGCGGATTCCCTGCTCGATCAACCGTTCGACATCGGCGACGATGTCGCTCTGCTTGGTCATTTCGAAGCAGACCGTAGCGAGCCCCATGACCTCGGCGATTGTCTGCGCGCCATAGATCACATTGCGGTAACCGACCACCCCGATCAGCTCGTTGCCGACGGTCTGTTTGACCTTCTTGAAGGTATCGATGAGATCAAACGCCGTAACCTTGACCTCGACCGTCGGAATATCGAACTCGGTCTTGATGAGCTCGTAGAATCCGCCGCGCGAAATGATCGCCTTGGCGCCGCCGTCAATCGCCTGGCGCGTTCGTTCGAGGATGTTGCCGGGTTCCGCTTCGAGCAGATCGACGTTGGCGTAGCCGTACTCAGCGATGACTCGCCGGGTGACCTCGGACATCGAACTGAACGGCGTGACAACGACGATTTCCTTCATGCCCCATCCCAACTCTGCGGTCTACCCCATTCCACCAAAGCAAGGCTTCAGGGCTAACGCGCGAAAAGCCGTAATAATATCCCCGTGCCACGGATGCCGTCGCGTCGATCGGTGTTTCGCTGAGCGTTTCAGTTCGCGCAACCGGTCTCAGTCGAGCAGCGCCACCGCCTTGATCTGCGCGCGTAGCGCGAGGCCTGGGTGGACGCCGAGCTTGTCGGCCGAGCGTTTGGTGATGCGCGCCAGCAGCGGGTCGCCGCCGACATCGAGGCGCACCAGCATCTGGCCCGGCGTCTGCGTCGGCGCCAGATCGATCACCGTCGCCGCAACGCAGTTGAGGATGCTCGACTGGACCTGCGGCAGCAGCGTCAAGCTGACGTCGCGCGCGTGGATTCGGCAGCGCAACCGGGTACCGACCGCCTCACTGCGGCGCGAAACGTAGATCTTCCCGCCAGCGAATTCGAGCCGCGTCAGTTCGTCGGCTTCGTGCTCGGCGACGTGCGCCTCGATCACCACGCCGGCATCGTCGGCAAACGACGACGGCAGGTCGATTCGGCTCAACACCTGGTTGAGCGCGCCGCTCGCCACCACCTGGCCCTGATCGAGCAACACCAGATGATCGGCGAGCCGCGCCACCTCGTCGGGCGAATGGCTGACGTAAATGACCGGGATCGACAGTTCGCTGTGCAAACGTTCAAGGTAAGGCAGTATCTCGAGCTTGCGCTTCCAATCGAGCGCCGCCAGCGGTTCGTCCATCAGCAGGATCTCGGGCGCCGCGAGCAGCGCGCGCGCAATCGCCACGCGCTGGCGTTCGCCGCCCGACAACTGGCCGGGCGAGCGCTCGAGCAGGTGGGCGATGCCGAGCAGCTCGGCGACCTCGGGTAACGCCCTTTGGCCGGCGCGCTGCGCGGCGCGCTTTTGCCCATACGCCATATTGCGGCGTACCGACAGGTGCGCGAACAGGCTCGCTTCCTGAAACACCATTCCCAGCGCGCGCTGGTGCGGCGGCACGAACAAGCCTTTGGCCTCGTCCTGCCAGACCTCGCTGCCGATCGCAAAATAACCGCGTGGCGCACGCTCGAGCCCGGCCATCGCGCGCAGGCAGGTGGTCTTGCCCGAACCCGAGTGACCGAACAGCGCGCTGACGCCGCGCCCGGGCAGCGCGAGGTCGACGTCGAGCGTAAATTCACCGCGTGTGACGCGAAATCTGGCGCGAATATCATCGCTCATAGGGTCTGCCTGCGTGAAGGATTCCAGGTGTAGAGCGCGAGCAGCACGGCAAAGCAAAACAGTACCATCCCACCGGCGAGCCAATGCGCCGACCCGTACTCGAGCGCCTCGACGTGATCGTAGATTTGCACCGAAACGACGCGGGTTTTGTCCGGAATATTGCCGCCGATCATCAGAACGATGCCGAACTCGCCGACCGTATGCGCGAAGCCCAAGATCGCGCCGCTCAGAAAACCGGGTCGCGCCAGCGGCACGGCGACCGACCAGAAGGCATCCCACGGACTCGCGCGCAGCGTCGCAGCGACTTCGAGCGGGCGCTCGCCGATCGCTTCGAAAGCGTTCTGGATCGGTTGCACGACGAAAGGCAGCGAATAGAACACCGAGGCGATCACCAGTCCGGGAAAAGTGAAGGGCAGCAGGCCGAGGCCCAGCGACTGCGTCAGATGCCCGACCGGACCGTTGGGCCCCATTGCGACGAGCAGGTAGAAGCCGATCACGGTCGGCGGCAGCACCAGCGGCAGCGCGACCAGCGCGCCGATCACTCCCTTGAGGCGCGAGCGCGTTCGCGCCAGCCACCAGGCGATCGGCGTGCCGATGATCATCAGCAGCGCGGTCACGACGATCGCCAGCTTGAGCGTCAGCCAGACGGCGGCAAGGTCAGCGTGGTCCATGCTTGGGCACGCGATGGCTGAACGCGCCGCGTCGGCGACAGGTCGAACAGTGGCGCGCGCTGACCTGGCCGACTCCGGCGGACATCATTCGCGACCTTCCGGTTTTTGGCGCCACGGCTTGTCGGCAGTCCACCCTTCGCTTGCCGAAGGCACAGTGTCGAATCGCGGAATATACGGCTTGATGTCGAGCAAGGGCGTCTCGTCGAGCATGTCGACGCCTTCGACGACAAGAACACTGCCTTCCCGACGGATGAGTCTGACGATCGACATGCCGATTCCATTGGGCCGGCACGGATGCCTCGACGCAAAGACGCCATGCGGGGTGTCATCGAGGAAAGTGGGGCGGACCAGGCTGATCGCCTCAGCCCGGTCAAAGAGGTAAAGCAGATGAAGGTGCGAAAAGCCCTCGATGTCTTTCAATCCCTCGGCGTAGCGTTCCAACACTTCCACGCGGCCACCAAAGCTGGTGGCGTAAAGCGGCTGAATCGGGCAGTCCTGCTTGGTCTTGTGCGGCGTACGGATGGTGCCGATGGCTTCCATCATGCTTAATATCCTCGGGCATAAATTGGGTGATTTTTTGGAGTTGCAGGCGTTCATCCGACACCGCCTCTTCAGCGCGGGCACTGTTCGGCAAAGGAATAGAAACCGCGGCCGGGCGCGCCCTCGCCGCAATGGTGCACGACACGGTGGATCAGCCAGCGATCGTCGCGCAGCCGCCAGGCATGAACCGTCTCGCTATAGACGACGACCTGGTAGAACTCTTCGTCGTCGTCCGAACGGGGTTCGTTGAGCGCATAGCCGTGGGCGTAGTAACAGGCTTGTCCGTCGACGTCATAGCCATGGCAGCGGCTGGCTGCCACCTCGTACTCGTGGTGCACGGCGAAGTCGAGCGGCGCAATCACCATCTCGCGCCACTCGCTCGGCAGATAGGCTAGCCAGTCCGTACGGTCGCGCGCCGTGCGTCGTAGCCTCACGGCAAGGGGGTCGATCGTCGCGAGCATCATTTTTCAGCGCAACTCATAACCGTAGGATTTGATGATCGCGCGCGCCTTGTCGCCTTTGAGGTAGGCAAGCAGCGCGGCCGCCGCCGGCTTGTCGCGGCCCTTGGCGAGCAGCACGGCGTCCTGCAGGATCGGCGCGTAGAGATTGGCCGGAACGGCCCACATCGACCCGTTGGCAAGTTTGCCGTCCTTGTAGACCTGAGACAGCGCGACGAAGCCCAGTTCGGCGTTGCCGGAGACGACGAACTGATGCGCCTGGCTGATGTTCTCGCCCTGGACGATGCGCGGCTGGAGCTCGGCCAGCACGCCGAGCTTGGTCATCGCCTCGATCGCCGCCGCGCCATAGGGGGCGGCCTTCGGGTTGGCGAGCGCCAGATGCTTGAAGTTGCCGGTCTTGAGAACGGCGCCCGCGCCATCGACGAGATCGGCGTTGGCCGACCACAGCACGAGCTTGCCGACGGCGTAGGTAAAGCGGCTGCCGGCGACGCCCAGGCCTTCCTTTTCGAGCTTGACCGGCGTCTCGTCGTCGGCGGCGAGCAGGATCTCGAACGGCGCGCCGTTGGCGATCTGCGCGTAGAACTTGCCGGTCGCGCCAAAGGCGAGAGACGCCTTGTGACCCGAGTCCTTCTCGAAGAGCGCGGCAATCTGCTGCATCGGCGCGGTGAAGTTGGCGGCGACGGCGACGGAAACTTCGTCGGCGTGGGCAGCAATGCTGGCGAGCAGCAGGGCAGCAAGCAATGACAAACGGGACATGGTGTTCTCCTAGTGGTAAAGACAAAGAATGACGGCCGAGGCCTTGAAGATCGCGCAAGCCTGCCCGCCAACGGCCAGGCCCAGACTCGCCACGCTGTCGTGCGTGACGACGGCGCAGACGCTGCGCCCGCCAGGCAACGCCAGCACGACTTCCGAATTGACCGGCCCGTCGTGGATGCGCGTAATTTCGCCCCACAACTGGTTGCGCGCCGAGGTGCGCACGCTGCGATCGGTGAGCAGCAGCACCGAAGAGGACTTGACCAGCGCGGACAGTTCCATGCCGATAGCCAGTTCCATGGCCTGCGCCGAGTCGCCGGTGATCACCGCGACGATTTCGCAGTCGCTTTGCTCGTCGAGCTTGAGGCGCACCTCGAAATCGACGTGACCTTCGCGCAGCGCGACGACTTTTCCGGCGAACTGGTTGCGCGCGCTGGTCTTCATCGAAAGACGCCTGAGCAACTGGCGAAACTCGCCGTAGTCGCCCGCCTGGCCGTCGCTCATTCCGGCCGAGAGGCGGTCGAGCGCAGCTTGGTGCTCGGCTTCGAGCGCGCGGTAGAGCGCGATCGTCTTGCGCCCGTGGGCGGTGAGCAGCGTTCCGCCGCCGTTCTTGCCACCGGTCGAACGCAGCACCAGCGGCTGGTCGGCAAGGTTGTTCATGGCGTCGATCGCGTCCCAGGCGGCTTTGTACGACAGCGGAACGGCCTTGGCCGCCTGCGAGATCGAGCCGTGCGTGGCAATCGCCTCGAGCAGCCGGATTCGCGTGTCGCCAAGGAAGCTGCCGAACTCGGTCGCCACTTCCAGCTTGCCGCGCAACTTGTGTGCGATTTGTTCCATTTTGTCGGTCTTCCTACGTGATATTGTCGTGTATATAACGGAAACCTGAATACTACCTTCCCTGGAGGCATCCAGCCATAGTCCTTGAGCGCTATGGTTGAAGCTGCACAACGTTTCCGGCTAGAGTGCTGGCGTTCCCGGGGAGATTCGTTATGTCAATCCGTACATAGCGAGAACCGGGCCAGCTCAATGGAGATCAAAATGAAAGTCAGCGCGCGCAATGTCTTCGAAGGCACCATCACCGCCCTAGTCAATGGCCAGGTCAATGCCGAAGTCGAGCTCACCACCGCGGGCGGCGACCGTATCGTCGCCGTCGTCACCGAGGCCAGCGTCAAGTCGCTCGGGCTGGCGCCCGGCAAGCCGGTCATCGCCCTGGTCAAGGCACCGTGGGTAATCGTCATGACCGGCAATAGCGACATCAAGTTCAGTGCGCGCAATCAGCTCGCCGGGACCGTGCAGCACATCCAGAAAGGCGCGATCAACAGCGAAGTCACCATCAAGCTGGGCGGCGGTACGCTGGTCAATGCGGTAGTCACCAACGAAGCGGTCGTCGAGCTGGGCCTGGCGCCGGGCGTTGCGGCCAGCGCGCTGATCAAGGCCAGCCACGTCGTGCTCGGCGTTCCGGCCTGATCTCGCAGACCGAGTGAGGAACTAGCGACGACGAGAAATCAGGCCCACAGCACCTTCATCGTGCGCACAAAGTCCTCGGCCAGCGCCGGCCACAAGCCGAACTCCGACTCGTTCCCGCTAGCCCGACCGCCAGCCACGCGCCGCTGACCGGCAACAAAGACTTCGGCGATTGTGGCATCGGGACTCGAAAAAACCAGCGCATCGAGCAGTTGCTCGGCGGGCACGCCAAGCAGCGCCGGGCAGTGTCGGTCGAGCACCAGAAAATCGGCGCGGCAGCCGACTTCAATCGCCCCCAGCGCGCGGCCCGTCGCCGGCGCACCGCCGGCCAGCGCGGCCTCGAACAACGCCGCACCGCAACTCGCCGAGCGACCGAACTGAGCGGCGACGTTGCGCCTTTGTTGCGTCAGACGCTGACCATACTCAAGCAGGCGTAGCTCTTCGCTCCAGCGCCGGGTGACATGACTGTCCGAGCCGATCGACCAACGGCCAGCGCTGCCGACATAGCACGAAAGATCGAAGACGCCGTCGCCGAGATTGGCTTCGGTGCTCGGGCAGATGACAATTGACGCGCCGCACGCGGCAACCGCCTGCAGTTCGGCTGGCGTGGCGTGCGTGGCATGCACCAGGTTCCAGCGCGCATCGACCGGCAGATGGTCGACCAGCCAGGCGATCGGGCGCTGCCCGGTGTGCGCGACGCAGTCGCGTACCTCCTGAGCCTGTTCGGCAACGTGGATATGGATCGGCAAGCCGCCGTCGGCGGCAAATGCCGCAACCTCGGCAAGTGCACCGGCGTCGGCGGCGCGCAGCGAGTGCAGCGCGACGCCAGCGTTGACGCCGGACAAGGTAGCGGCCAGCGCCCGCACACCCTCGACCAGACGCAGTACGCTGTCAGGCGTGGACGCGAAGCGGCGCTGGTCGTCGCGCAGGCCGGCGGCGCCGAAGCCTGAGCGCATATAGAGCGCGGGCAACAACGTCAGGCCGATGCCGACGCGCTGTGCGGCGCGCACCAGCGCCAGCGACAGTTCCAAGGGGTCGGCGTAGGGCCGGCCATCGACCGCGTTGTGCAGGTAGTGAAACTCACATACCTGCGTGTAGCCCCCGGCCAGCAGTTCGGCGTAGAGCAGCGCCGCGATGCGCTCCAGTTGCTCGGGCGTAATGCGCCGGGCAACCGAGTACATGCGGTCACGCCAGCTCCAGAAGTCGTCGCCGACGGCCGTCCGCGCGTCACCCCGGAATTCAGTGAGTCCGGCGATGGCGCGTTGGAAAGCATGGCTGTGCGCATTGACCAGGCCGGGCAACAGCGGACCGTCGAGGACGGTGACCGTCGGATCGGCAGGCGGAGGCGAATCAGGCTCGACACCATGCCAGTTGCCATGCTCATCGACGCTGAGCAGGACCTGGCGCGCCCACGCCCCGCGCACCCAGGCGCAGGGCGCAAAAAAACGCTGGCTCACGCGTCTCGTCTCATTTTGCATAGAGATCCCGGCAGGCGGTGAGCGCCTGGCTGAGCATGGCCTTGAGCACCGGCTTGATCGCCGCAGCCTTGGCCTCGTCGTAATCGAACGGCATCGACTCGCGCATGTAGAGCGACTGGCACATCTCAAGCTGCACGGCGTGGATGCGATCATCGGGCGCTCCGTAATGGCGGGTGATGTAGCCCCCCTTGAAGCGGCCGTTGAGCGCATGGCTGACACCGTCTGCGCAGGCGCAGGCTGCGGCCACTGCCGAAGCTACTGAAGGGCCCGCGCTGGCCCCGGCGGCGGTGCCGATATTGAGGCCGGGCAAAGTCCCTTCGAATAGCCAGGGAATCTGCGAGCGAATGCTGTGCGCGTCCCACAGCAGGACGAAGCCATGAATCGCCTTGATCCGTTGCAGCTCGGCGGCGAGCGCCGCATGATACGGCTGCCAGCAGGCGGCGCGCCGCCGATCGCGTTCGTCCGGCCCCGGCGCACAGCCCGTACGGAAGAGCTCGTCGCCGGTAAAGAAGCGCGTCGGGCAGAGCTCGGTATTGGACGAGCCTGGGTACATCGGCGCATCGTCAGGCGGGCGGTTGAGGTCGATCACATAGCGCGAGTAACGCGGCCTGAGCACGCTGGCGCCAAGCTCGGGCAAAAAGTCATAAAGCCGGTCGAGATGCCAATCGGTATCTTCAAGCGCGCGTGCACGCGGCACGTAGTCGCTTAGCAGCTCAGGCGGAATCTCGGTGCCCTGATGCGGCATGCTCACCAACAGCGCGGACGTTCCGCGATCCAATGTAAAAGTCATCGTCATTCACCGTAAGAGATTCGGAGGGATAGTTGCCGCCAACGCGCCGACGTTCGCCGATTTCAGACGCATGGCTCGATCTCGATCCACAAGGCAGAGGGCCCGCAGACCTGCAGCGAAGTCCCCGCGGGCAAGGCTTTCCAGGCCAGGTTGCCTGGCGCCAGGCGCAGCGCGCGGTGGCCCAGATCGATGCGCACTGCGGCATCGATGGCATAGACGGCAATCGTTTTTGGCGCCGCGAGGACGACGTCGAGATTTCCCGAGAGCCGCCGCATCACCGCCCTCGCCTGACTGCGACGCAGCATCAGGTTGAAATCCTGAGTGGCACCACCGAGCAAACGGCAGTCGGTGGCAACGCCACCGTCGAAGCGCAGCGGCGCGCTGCGGCACGTCAGTTGCTGCGCCTGCTCGTCGATCACCAACTGCACGCCGTCGCCGCTGAGCACGGCAAACCAGCGCTCGATTCCCGGAAAGCGCGAAAAAGGTCCGTCGTGCTCGACTTCGGCGACGGCCATGCGCCACGTCCAGCTGTCGCCATCGGGCGGCCACACCGCCAGCTCGCGCGTCACCCCGCCGCCGTTGCGCCAGGGACTCGCCGAAACGTCGCCCAGCGCGACCAGTTGCCAGTTCACGGCAAACCGATCAGGCGCGCGTCAGGATCGCGCGCAGAAAGTCTCGCGTACGTCCCTGCGTCGGGTTGGTGAAAATAACCTCAGGCGGACCGGATTCGATCAGCACGCCGCCGTCCATCACCACGACGATATCGGCGACCTCACGCGCGAAGTCCATTTCGTGAGTCACGACCATCATCGTCATGCCTTCGCTGGCGAGCACTTTCATGACCTGCAGCACCTCGCCAACGAGTTCGGGGTCGAGCGCCGACGTCGGCTCGTCGAAAAGCATGACCTGCGGCTGCATGGCCAAGGCGCGGGCGATCGCCACCCGCTGCTTCTGGCCGCCCGACAGGCTGGCCGGCATGGCATGGGCTTTCTGCTCGAGCCCGACTTTTTCGAGCAGGACCAGCGCTTCGGCCTCGGCCTGCTGCTTCGATACGCCGCGTACCTTGCGCGGCCCGACGGTGATGTTGTCGATCACCGACAGGTGCGCAAACAGATTGAACGACTGGAAGACCATGCCGACCTGCTCGCGCAGATGGTTGAGTGCCTGATCGCCGAGCATCTGCCCGCCTTCGCACAAGCTGTGGCCGCAGATCTCGACGTCGCCGCGGTCAGGTTTTTCGAGCCCGTTGCAACAACGCAAAAAAGTGCTTTTCCCGGACCCGCTTGGTCCGATGACGACCACCACCTGCGACGGCGCGACGTCAAAATCGATGCCATGCAACACCACGTGGTCACCGAACGACTTGCGCAGGCCGCGGATGTGTACGATCGGCTTTTGCGTTTTCATTGCACCATCCCCCCCGCGCGAAGGTGTTGCTCGATGCGGCGCAGCGCCAGCGTTGTCGCGCCGGTCAAAATGAAATAGACAAGCGCGATGGCCAGATAGACCTCGAGCGAGCGGTAGCTCACGCTGATGATTTTCTGCCCCTCGTGCATCACGTCGTGAATGGTCAACAGCGAGACCAGCGCCGAATTCTTGATCAGCGCGATGAACTCGTTGCCGAGCGGCGGAATCATGCGCACCAGCGCCTGCGGCAGGATGATGGTGCGCATCGCCGTGCCGTAGGGCATGCCCAGCGAGCGCGCCGCTTCCATCTGACCGCGGTCGATCGACTGGATGGCGCCGCGGACGATCTCCGAAACGTAGGCGCCAGAATAGATTCCAAGCCCGATGACGCCGCAAAAAAAAGCCGGCAACATGATGTTGAACTGCGGCAGGCCGAAAAACAGCAGAAACAGTTGTACCAGCAGCGGCGTGCCACGAATCACCGCGACATAGCCCGAGCACAGCGCATAGACGACTCGCCGCTCGGGCTTGAGGCGCCCGACGCCGACCGCCAGGCCCATCAGGCAGCCGAGCACCAGCGCCAGCGCGGTAATTTCGACAGTCACCGAAGCGCCCTGCAGCAGCTTGTAGCAGCCGGAAAAGACCGGAGAAAAATCGAGTGCCATCGCCGTGTCCCTGCGCCTTACTTGCTCGTTCCGCTAAACCACTTCTTGACGATTTTGGCGTAGCTGCCGTCGGCCTTGAGCTTGGCCAGCGCGGCGTTGACCGCGCGCGTCAGTTCAGGCGTGTCCTTGCGCAGCGCCATGCCGTATTCTTCGGTGCTAAGTTGCTGCTCAAGCACATGCAGGCCGCCGCGGGTGCGCACGTACTGGTACGCAGCGGGCTTGCCGGTCACCGCGGCGTCGGCGCGACCGATGTCGACCAGATTGAACATCTCCTGGTTTTTCTCGACCTCGACCAGTTGCACCTGCGGGTAGTTCGTTCCCAGATAGGCAACCGACTTGGTTCCCACCTGCACCGCGACTTTCTTGCCGTTGAGGTTTTCCAGCGTCTTGATCCCGGCATTGCCGTCCTTGACCATGGCGACCAGTCCGCCGGCATAGTACGGTTCAGAAAAATCGACCGCCTTCTTGCGCTCGTCGGTAATGTAGATCGCCGATACCGCCATGTCGAAACGCTTGGCGGTGAGGCCGGGAATCAGTCCCTTGAAATCGATGTCGACCCACTCGATGCGCTTGTTCATGACCTTGCCGATCGCCTCGACGAGCTCGATATCGAAACCGGTACGCTTGTCATTCTCGACATACTCCATCGGCGGAAAAGTCGCGTCGGTGCCGACACGCAGAACCTCCTGCGCGTTTGCCGTGGCGGCGCCAAGCGCTGCGGCGGCGAAGCAGGAAAGAACAAATCGACGGTAAAAATTCATGATGTAGTCCTCGTGGTGAAATGAATCGGCTAATGCTTGCTTAGACTGCGGGAAATTCGGGCGGCAGCCACCACCGTCATCTGGATCATCGGCAACTGCCGGTCACCGACGCGAACACTCGGGGCCATCAAGGTCAGCGCACCGACGGCGTGTTTGCCGATGGAGAACAGCGGCGCGCTGACCCCCCAGACCCCCGGATCGACCTCGCTGTCGCTGACCGCGAAACCGGCCTGGCGGATCGCCCCCAAATCCTCTGCCGGAAGCGCGGTCGCCGGACTCAAAACCTCGGCCGGCAGATGCGCGCGCAGGCATTTGGCCGACGCCCCCTGGCGTAGCGGCACGCTGCGCCCTTTCTCGAACGAGCAGCGCAGAGCCTGCCGGCTCTCGACCATGTCGATGCAGACGGCCTGACCATTGGCCGCCACCAGCAAACCGACGCTCTCCTGCGACTGCTTGGCCAACGCCAGCATCGCGGTGCGCGCGTGCTGCACCAGGTGCGAGGCCAGATCGAAGCCCAGCGCCAGCTGCAAACCCAGGGGGCCCGGCGCGTAAGCGCCCTCGGTTTCGAGAACGAAGCCCCAGCGCTTGAGCGACGCCAATTGGCGGTACAAGGTGCTTTGACTGAGTGCCGTTTTCTGCTTGAGTTCGGCCGCGGTCATCGGTCGCCCGCGCTGCGCCAGTGTGGCCAGCACCACCAGCGCGCGATCGACAGCTGAGACAGGAGGAGAGGTAAGTAGCATGGGTTCAGTATCGAGCGACTGCTTTTGGCCGTAAATCCGAAATTCTCACTGAGTGGGAATGCATCTGACTCTTTCTGCACCTGCCAGGATCTCACCCCCGCAGATCGTTGCTGCTCGGCTCGATTTTCATGGAACCACTCGGCAGCGGGCAGGTTCTTCGATGGAACTGTTTGATCCCGATATTGGGAATCTGAATGTGACAGGTGATCTGCTGCGGCGTCATGCCCGGGATGCCAATGCCCCTGGTCTGCGCCCAGCCGGCTGATTCGACTGTTCCTATCACGCGTCGCTTTGCCTAAGGGATCGCCCCGCACACCTCCGCCGGTCCCTCTTCGCAGGGCACGGCAGACCACCCCAAAAGGTTTCCATGGCACGGATTGCAGCCGACATGGCAATGCTCCTGAATACGCGTTGATGGTGGAGAAGCGCTAATGGATTTTCTCTAGCAGCTTCCGTGCCGCTTGCCGCGGCGCGGCCGGAATATTCATCGACATCGGCTATCCATCAGCGTTGCACGGCAATTGCCGAGCCGTTTTGTCGGCTTGGCGATATTCGCGCGCGCTCGAGTCCTCCCGGTTTTGGTGCGTCAGCCGCCCAACGGTGCAGCAAAGGGGTCGCGCCGAACGTTCCGATCGCGGCACGGCTCATGCGGTCGTGAATCCTGAACACGAAAGCCGATCAGGCCCGTGATTTTTCTGCCGTCCGCGGCGCGCTCCGCATCCCCCGATCGCTGCCCGGACGAGCTCAATGACGACGATCGCTTCAAGAGCGATGCCGGCTCAGGCAGTACGCTCGCCTACCTACGCTAGGGAATCATTGCCGCGCCGAAAGGCGCTCAACAGCAAGGGAACGAAGCCGAGCGCTATTCCGCCGATGCCAAGCAAGTTGGTCACCGGATCGAAGGTCGGGATGCTGTAGAGCGCGATGAACACCATGAACAGCGCCGCGAGCAAGGGCCAGAGAACATACGAGATGGCATCGCAGGCGCCGCCTTTCAACTTGACGCGGTAATGCCAGGCGCAGGCGAATCCGGCCAGACTCATGTAAAAACAGATCTGAAAGCCGATGGCGAGGATCGAGCTTTCGAGGATTTTTTTCACCGAAGGCATATACGACGAGCTGAACAGCAACAACACGCCGAGCAACCAGATGACCGACGTCGCCACCCAGGGCGTTTGCCATTGCGGGTGGATTTTGGCGTAACGCGGATGCAGCATTTCGTCGCGCGCCATGGCGAACATGCTGCGACTAAATTGCAGAATCTGGGTTTCGATCGTTCCGATGGTCGACAGGATCGTCGACAGCACCGCCAGATAATTCCAGGGCGCCGGGAACAATTTGTTGGCGATCGCGTAGAGCACATTGGTATTGGCCTTGGCGATCTCCTCGTCGCTCAGCACGATCAGCACGACGATCATCATGATGATGAAGAAGAGGATCAGATTGACCATCGCCCAGAATGCGCCCTGGCTCGCCGGATGCGCCTTGCCGAGTTCGCCAAGCTTGGTCTCTTCGCTGAGGTTCATGGTGACGTCCCAGCCCCAGTAGAAAAATATCGCGGTCAGCGCGCCGGTGGCGAACAATTGCGGCGAAAACGAAAACGGTGAAAACCAGATGAGCGAAGGTATATGCGCGGGACGACCGCCATATTCGACGAAGGCGCTCAGAATCAGCGCAAAAATCACGAGCGTTTCGACGCCGGTCAGGATCAGCTGCGTGTAGCTCGCGTGCTTGATCCCCTTGGTCACCACCAGCGTCACCAGCGTCAGCCAGATCGCTGCGGTCAACGCCACCCAGGAAGTGCTTTCGACCAGTTCCGGGGCGATCAGCACCAGCGTCGACGTGGCGGCGGGAATCGTCGCCGAAACCATGAAGAAGATCGAGGCGACCAACAGCCCCCAGCCGGTGAAAAAACCCCACGTCCGGCCGAACACATGGCCAACCCACGCATAAGCGGCGCCTGCGTGCGGACTGATTTTGCTGAGATGAAAAAAAGCCAGCATGATGCCGAACATGATCAGGCCGCAGTAGAGGATGCTGCCGACCGACAGCACGCCGACCGAAGCGACGATCGTCGCGGTGGTGACGGCGACGCTGAACGCCGGGGCGGTTCCGGCAATCCCCATGACTGCGGACTCGAAAGCGCCGAGCGATTCTTTGGCCAAGCCGACCTTGTCTGACACGAGCTTTCCTTAATCCTTTGGTGTTGAGTCGAACGGGCAGATCGCCGCGACGCGACTTTATTTTAATTGCGGCGCACAGGCAAATGCCCCGTTCAAACGGCGCTCCCCAACGGCAAAGGCCTTTGCTCGGCGGCAGCTTACGGCGTACGGCAATAGTCGTCGGTCGAAACGACCGCAACCGCCTCGACGGTGCTGGTCGGCGTCACGATGAATTCTGACGCGCCGTAATGGTCGGCCCGCGCCGTCGGCGCCCAGTCGTACGTATAGCCCAAGCGGGTAAAGGGATAACCCGGCGCTCCCAGGCGATCGACGACGTAGGACTCGGCCATCTGCCGCCCGACCAAGGCACGTAACGTCGCCGGCGTCGTCGGCTGCGCGTCGAGCGTACAAACCGGCCGCGCGGGGTCGCTCGCATCGACGCCAAGGCACGGCCGTGCAAGGTTTTGGCGAGCGACGCGAAATTCGACGAAGACCGCCTCGCGGTACTGAGACGGCGGGTCGACGGGCATTCCCAACAACTGATCGAGCCGGCGCTGCAATTGCTCGCCGCGCAACTTCCAGCGCCGACAAAGGACCTGCACCTCGCCGCTTAGCGTCACCCACAGCGGACGATCGCCGAGCGTCACGACGCACGGCAGCGCGTCCTTGCTGCACGACGGCAGCTTGTTGGCGCTCATCAAGGAAACGACTGACAGCGTCTCGGCCGGGGGCTGCGCAAGCAGCGCAACGATCTTGCGCGGACTGGCGACCGCAGCGTCGCTGATCGCCGCGCGGTAGGCGGAATTCGGCTCGGCCGGATCGTTGGGCAGCGTTGTACAGGCAGCGAGCGCGAGCAGCAGGACGGCGTAAGCGGGCTTGAGGATCGGCATGGTTTTTCCCGGATCGGAGAGAACGCAGCCTATCATTTTCAACGTCGCCATGGCGCTGCTTTGGCAGCCGACTGACGCCGGGTGAACATGCAAAAAGCCCCCGCCGGCATTGCCGAAGGGGGCTCTCGGGACTTCAGTGCGCGACCGCGTGGCGGTCAGCTCGGTCAGAGGAAAGACGGGAACGGCATGTCCGTGTCTTTGGTGAAGACGTCGTCGAAGCCGCGATAGAAGTGGAACTCCATGTCGTCCTTGTTATCGGGAAAGACGAACTTGCCGCCGACCTGCCAGATGTAAGGCTTGAACTTGTACTTGAGGCGATCCTTCTTCATGTTCCAGAGCATCGTGATTTCCATCGGATCGGCCATGAAGTTGGCCCAGATGTCGTGGTGGAAGGGGATGATCACCTTGGTATTGAGCGCCTCGGCCATGCGCAGGATGTCCGACGAGGTCATCTTGTCGGTGATGCCGCGCGGGTTCTCGCCGTACGAGCCGAGCGCAACGTCGATCACGTGCTCGTTGCCGTGCTTGGCGTAACCGTTGGCGTAGTGCGAATCGCCGCTGTGGTAGAGGTTGCCGCCCGGCGTCTTGACCAGGTAGTTGACCGCGACGTCGTCCATGTCGATCGGCATCTTGTCCTTGGCGGTCTGTTCCTTGGGCAGCGTGATCATCATCGTGCGGTCGAACGATTCGAGCACCGTGAGTTCGATGTCGCCGATCTTGACCACGTCGCCGGGTTTGACGACGACGATGCGCTCGGCCGGGACGCCCCACTTGGTCCACATCTCGGCGCACGACTTCGGCCCGATGAACGGCACGCTGCTCGGGCAGTTCTTGAGCACCGCTGCGGCGACGTTGATGTCGATGTGATCGTTGTGCGTGTGCGTCGAGACGACGGCGTCGATCTGTTTGATGGCGAAGGGATCGATGACGAACGGCGAGACGCGCAGATTGGGCTGCAGCGCGACGCAGCCGCTCATTCGCGCCATCTGGTGGTGCGGGTCCATCAGCGGGTTCTTCATCGAGCGCTTGCCGGTGCCGCACCACAGGTCGATGCAGATATTGGTATTGCCCTCGGTCTTGACCCAGATGCCGGTACACGCCAGCCACCACATGGCGAAGGTGCCGGGCTTGACGACTTCGCGCTCGATCTCCTCGTTGAGCCAGGTGCCCCACTGCGGGAACGTGCTCAGCACCCACGATTCCTTGGTGATTTCATCGACTTTTGCCATGCTCTTCTCCTATCTAAAGTTCAAATTGATTCAACGCGGGTGACCGACTAACTGACGAAATAGAGCGCGGCCTCGCCCTTCTCACGGTTGGCGGCAACGATGATGTCGCGGCGCTGTTCATGCAGCACGTAGACGTTGCTCGGACCGACGCCTTCTTCAATGACCACCGCTTCGAGTTGCGCCGGATCGGAGGGCGTCGCCTGCACGTAGAAAAGCTGTTGCTTGCCGCGTCGGCAGCCGCCGATGAAGACCGGCCGCCCGGCCAGCGTGGCACCGACGACGACATGGTAGAACTCGGTGACTTCGGGATGCTCGTAGATCTTCTTGAACGCGCCGTCGATCTTCTTGTAGACGCGGAAGTACTCACCGTGAAACGGTTCGATGGTCGCGAATTCGAGTTCGCCGTCGCCGTCGATGTCGATCGCCGAAATATCGCTGATCGGCCAATCCATCAACTGCGTTACGGTCCATTCGCCGCCGGGAAGCTGCGGTGGCGCAACCTCGAAGGCGCCCTGTTCGCAGGTGACCAGGCCGCACATCGCGCCATCTCGCACCAGCCGGCTATAGCCGTGGTTCTTGGTCAAGCCGTCCTTGAGCACGGAGACCTGCAGCGGGCCCGCGCCAGTGAATTCGCCGACCCAGATCTTGCCGGGATTCGACCAGTCTTCCTTGGACTCCTTGGTGGTCGCCAGCGTGCAACCTATGAAATAATGCCGGCCGCCGACCGTGAGCAGATCGAAACGGTGAATGTAGGGAAGCTGCAACACATCGCTGACCGCGTAGCCGCCGGTACTCAGCGGGCGCACATGGACGATTTTTGCTTCTTCCCATTGGAACATCTTGAAGAATTTCTGCACCGCCAGGAACTCGCCGTTGGTTCCCGGAATGGGAACGATCGACATCGTGCCGCCGGGGCCTTCCCAGACCGTATGCGACGACGCGTAGTCGGCGCCGGTCCACGCCAGACACGGCCCTTCGCCCTCGGTGGCGAGCAGGATTCTGGACTGACCGTCGACCACGATGCTGTTGGCCGAATAACAGCGGTTGAGCTCGGTCAGAAAGTGCTTTTCGATTTTCATCGCATTCGTCCTCAAGGATCAAAACAACTGCCGCAAACGATAATTTCAGCGAATTTTATATCATTTTGTTAAACAAATAAAGCGAGTAACGATCAAAAAGATCGTATTGAACAGTGCATTTTGCGAAATTTCGCTTTAGAATTCGCTGGGCGTTGGTAACTGGAGGTGGCATGAAGGGGATCATTACCGTCGATATCGGAACAACCAGCATGAGGGCCATCCTCTTCGACAGGCAGGGCCTTGCCTTGCATATCGATCAGCGCGAAAACGTTCCGCAGTTTTTCAACGACGGTCGCGTCGAGCAGGACCCGGCGGCGTGGCAAACGATTGTCTGCGAGGTCCTGGGCAATTGCGCCAAGGTCGCCGCGACGAAAGGGGTCGAGCCGCTCTGCGTGTCGGTCACCGCGCAACGTTCATCGGTGATTCCGGTCGATCGCGACGGCAAGCCGTTGCATCCCGCGATCATGTGGCAGGACAAGCGCTGCGCCGCGCTGGCGTTGGCCATGGCGGAATACAACCCGCTGGTGTACGGCAAGACCGGGCTCAAGATCTCACCGGTTTTCTCGGCGCTCAAGATGACCTGGCTGCGCCGCAACCATCCCGACATCTGGCAGAAGACGTACAAGATGATCGGCATCCAGGACTGGGTTCTCTACCTGCTGACCGGCCGCTTCGTCACCGACCAGACCTTTGGCAGCCGAACCAATCTGCTCGACCTGAAAACGCGCGCCTGGGACCCCGATCTGCTGTCGCTGTTCGAGGTCGAACCCGGAATGCTTTGCGATCTCGTCGAGCCCGGATCGGTAATCGGCGCACTGACCCCGGCGATGGCCCTGGCGACCGGTCTGCCAGCCGGCTTGCCGGTCGTTTCAGCGGGCGGCGACCAGCAATGCGCGGCGCTCGGCCTTGGCCTGTTTTCGGGCGAACACGCCGTATCGAACACCGGAACCGGCTCCTACCTCATCGGCCACACCGAGCGGCCGGCATTCGACGAAAAGATGCGCTTGTCGTGCAATGTCTCGGCGGTTCCCGGCGCGTATATCGTCGAGGCCGCGGTACTGACTTCGGGAACGATCTACCGCTGGTTCGCTGAATCGATCTTCGGCGGCAACGCGCCCTCAAGAGACACTTTCGCCGCGGTCAACGCGGCGGCGCAGAGCGCGCCGCCCGGTTGCAACGGCCTGCTGCTCTTGCCCCATTTCAAAGGCTGCGGATCGCCGCACTGGGACCCCGACGCCAAGGGCGTATTTTTCAACCTGACACTCTCGACTTCGCGCGGCGACATGGCGCGCGCCATCCTTGAGGGCATTGCGGTCGAGATGAAGGGAAGCCTCGAGCTCGTCGAAAAGCTCTGCGGTACCGTCGCTTCGGTGACCGTCTCGGGCGGACTGACGCGATCGACGCTGTTTAACCAGATTCAGAGCGACATCTTCGAGCGCGCTGTCGTCCGCCTCAAAAATGATGAAGCCACCTCGCTCGGCGCCTGGATCGCCGGCGCCGTCGCGCTGGGCGTCGAAGACAATCATGCAGCCGCTTTCGCTCGCGTCAGCGACCCCGCTTCGGCGCAAAGCTACCAGCCCGACCCCGCCCTGCAGCAAACGTACCAACGCCAGTCCCGCCAGTCGCAAGCGCTCTACCAGGCCTTGGCGTCCCCCGCCTTCCGCGAGCAGTTAAAGTGAGGAAAACACAGTGAAAGTGAGCAACCAGCGACCGCCGACGACCGTCTCCAATTACCGCCACAAGAAAATCCTGGAGATGCTGTACCAGCGAAAATCCGTCTCTGCCGACGAACTGGCCGCGGAATTCGGCGTCTCCAAGATCACCATCCGACGCGACCTCGACGCCTTGGCCGGCGACAAGTTTCTCGAGCGTACGCGCGGCGGCGCCGTTTCAGTGTCCGGCCTGAGTTTCGAGGAGTTTTTCGAGGAAAAGGACCATTCCGCCAAGAAGGAAAAGAGCCTGATCGGCCGCTATGTCGCCGCGCTGGTCGCCGAAAACGAAACCGTCTTCGTCAATGCCGGATCGACGACGCTCGAGGTCATCCGCCATCTGCAGGGCAAGAATGCACGCATCGTCACCAACAACGCCGCCTGCCTCTCGCTCGATCTCGATCCGCATCAGGAGTTGATCCTGCTCGGCGGCGACTACCGCATGCAGTCAAAGTCGCTGGTCGGCGACCTGACCATCAACAGCCTGCGCCCGATCTTTTCGAGCATCACCGTGCTCGGCATCAATGGCGTGAGCATCAAGAAGGGATGCACCAGCGCGGTACACCAGGAAACCAGCGTCAACAAGGCGATGATCGAAAATTCAAGCGGCAAGGTGATCGTCGTCGCCGACCATACCAAGATGAACAGCGTCTCAAGTTTCCTGACCTGCCCGCTCAACCGCATCGACATGATCGTCACCGACTGGCTGGCACCGCTTCAGTTCTGCGAAGAACTCGAAGCGTCCGGGCTATGCGTCGTCAGAGTGGCGGAAGAAGCTTAGCCCGGTCGCCAGAACATCCCGGCGACCGTAGCGGCTCAGTTCTGCCCGTAGTACGCGCCGGGGCCGTGCTTGCGGAAGAAGTGCTTCTCAAGCAGATGCTGCGGCATCGGTGGCAGGTTCTTTTCCAGTTGCAAACTGAGCAAGGCCATGCGTGCGGTCAGTTCGAGCACGGCCGCATTATGCACGGCGTCGTTGGCATCGCTGCCCCAGGCGAAGGGGCCGTGGTTGGCCACCAGAACGACCGGCATATGACGCGGGTCGATATTGCCTTCGCGGAAGCGCTCGACGATCGCCAGCCCCGTTTCGGATTCGTACTCACCGGCCGTCTGCTGCTGCTTGAGCTGCCGCGTGCAGGGAATCTCACCGAAAAAATAGTCGGCATGCGTCGTCCCCAGCGCGGGAATTCCCCGGCAGGCCTGAGCCCAGACCGTCGCCCAGGTCGAATGGGTATGCACGATGCCGCCGATCTGCGGAAAGTGGCGGTACAGTTCGACGTGCGTCGGCAGGTCCGACGAAGGACGCAGCTTGCCTTCGAGAACACGGCCATCGGCATCGACGACGACCATGTCGGCCACTTTCATGGTTGCGTACGGAACACCGCTGGGCTTGATGACGAAAGCGCCGCTCTCGGGGTCCTTGCCGCTGACATTGCCCCAGGTAAAGTCGACGAGACCTTGGCGCGGCAGTTCGAGATTGGCTTCGAGAACCTGCTCTTTGAGTGCTTCAAGCATTATGCGTACCCTCCTTGGTGCAGACGTTCGCCGACCCACTGACGGGCCAGCGCAATTTCCTTGATCGGATCGGCGGCTTTCTCGGTCCACATTTCGACCAGAAACGGTCCCGCATAAGCCAGATCGTGCAGCGTTCTGAAGCAATGGACGAAGTCGACGCTGCCTTCGCCAAAAGCGATATCGCGGAAAGCTCCCGGAAAGTTCGGAGCGACCGGCAGCGTTTCCTTGACATGGACGCCGACGATTTGATCGATTCCAGCCTTCAATTCGGCGGCCACGTCGTTGCCCCAGGCGGTGAGGTTGCCGAGGTCCGGATAGACCATGAACCACGGCGACGGCAACCGCTCCTTGAGCACCAGGTATTTGCTGATCGAGTTGAGAAAGGTGGTGTCCATGATTTCGAGCGCCAGCGTCACCTGATGCTGCGCAGCGACCTGCAGCGCGCGCTCCATCCCCGCGTAGTAGCGCTCGCGGGATTCGCGCGTGGTCGGCTCGTAATAGACGTCGTAACCGGCAAGCTGGATGACGCGGATGCCGGTATCGCTGGCGAAACGAATCGCTTTCGTCATGAACTGCGCAGCTTGCGCCCGGATGCCCGGATCGGCGCTACCGAACGGTATCTTGCGGTGACCCGACAGGCACATCGAGGGAACCGGCACCTCGTTTTCGCGCGAAGCGCGGAAAAACGCCAAGCGCTCGGCCAGCGACCAGTCGAGGCGAGCCATGCGCTCAGGCGTTTCATCGACCGACAATTCAAGAAAATCATAGCCGGCACCGCGTGCGGCCTTGAATCGTTCGCCCCAGGTCATATCCTTGGGCAGGGCCTTTTCGTAAATACCAATCGGATTTTCCATCAAACCCTCTCGCTTTGGGGCCTGCAGTGTAATTTCGGCGGCCGAAAATGTAAAGAAAGAAAAGCACAAAGTGATCGATAACAGAACACAAAGCGCCGAACCAGCCTCATTTTCAGGCAACACGGCACGCCGAACGATGCCGCTCGCCGACTCTGTTTATCGCCGTATTGCGTTGATTCTAGGGGCCTATTATTTTATCCGAAATTTATTGCCAAGAACGACAATTTGATTATAGAATGGTTCCATAAACGATCATATTGATCGTTTAGTGCATCCATGTTCATGGCGTTTTTTTCGAGGGGAAAAGAGATGGCAAAGACAAAATTGATGGCGATGCTGACCGCCTTGCTGGTCACCGCAAGCGGGGTCGCGACGGCGCAGACCAGCTACAAGATTGGTTATTTACCGAGCACCGTCGGACAGGCGCTGACCCAGGCGTGGCGCGTCGGCATCGAAAACGCGCTCAAGGACAAGAAAAACGTCACGATGCAGTCGCTCGACGCGCAAATGAAAGCGGAAATCCAGGTCACCATGATGGACGACTTCATCAACCAGGGTTACAACGCGATCATCCTGCAGCCGATCGACGCCGCGGCGCTCACCGCCAGCGTCAAGAAAGCCGAAAGCAAGGGTATCCCGGTGATCACGCTCAACACCGACACCATGCTGCCGCACGCTGCCTGCGTGACGATGGACGATACCGGTGCCGGTTACATGGTCGCCGAAAACGTCGGCAAATCGCTCGGCGGCAAGGGCAACGTCGCGATCCTGCAGTCGCCTCCTGGCGCCCAGGCCGGCGTCGAACGCGAAAAGGGATTCCGCGCGGCACTCGCCAAACAGTATCCGAACATCAAGATCGTCGGCGCCCAGAATGCCCAGTGGAACAAGGACAAGGGCATTGAGATCATGAACAGCTTCCTGCAGGTCAACAAGGAGCTCGACGCTGTCTTCGCAGTCAATGACAATATGGCCGAAGGCGCAATGATCGCCGCCGAATCGGCAGGCCGTCTCGGCCAGATCAAGATCTGGGGCTTCAACGGGCAAAAGAGCACGCTGGCGCTGATCGAACAGGGCAAGATCACCGGCACCGCGTATACCAATGCCTACAACCAGGGTGGAATGGCGGCGAAATATGCGATGGACCTGCTGACCGGCGCCAAGAAGAAGGGCGCGGCGACCGAGATCATCAAGGTTCCGCCGTTTGCCGCAACCAAGGATACGGTGGCACAAATCAAGGCTGAAGATCGCTGGTAAGCAGAGATTCAATTCACAACGGGGCCACGAGGTCCCGTTGCTTGTCCTACAGAGAATGATCCGGAGGTACCTATCGTGTCGGTCAGCGCTATTCGACGACTCATCCTGGTTGGGCTGCTGATATCCATCGGTGCCGCCCTGTCCATTGCCAGCCCAAGCTTCCTCACCCTCGACAACCTGATGACGCTGCTGCAGGAAGCATCGCTGACGGGCATTGTCGCCATCGGCTTTACGCTGGTGCTGATCACCGCCGGAATCGACATGTCGATCGGCGCAGTGATCGCCATCACCTCGATGGTCTGCGTCAATTTCATTTCCTATACCCACTTGCCGGCCTATGTTTTCATCCCAATCGCGCTTGCCGGCGGCTGCCTGATCGGCTGGGTCAACGGCTTCTTCATCACTTATTTCAAGCTGCCCGAATTCATCGTCACGCTCGCCACGCGAGGGATTCTGGCCGGCCTGGCGCTGATCGCGGCGGTCAAGGACGACCAGGGCTTCGTCAAGAACGTCTTCATCCAGGACGAGGTCTTCCTCTCCTTCGGCGAAACGGTCGGCCCCGTCTATATCGTGACCATCGTCTTCTTCGTGCTGGCGTTCGCCACCCAGCTCTTCCTCAAGCGCACGCGCGCCGGAACCAACGTCTACGCGACCGGCGCCAACCCGACCGCGTCGCGCCTGTCCGGAATCAATACCGACCGCACGCTGATCGGCGTCTATATGTTCTCGGGCTTCTGCGCGGCGCTGGCGTCGATCTTCCTGTCGGCACGAATGATGACCGCGATGCCCGATTTCGGCATCGGCTCCGAAATGGACGTGATCGCTTCGGTGGTGATCGGCGGCACGCCATTTACCGGCGGCGTCGGCGACATCTGGGGAACGGTAATCGGCACGCTGTTCCTGGCGCTGATCAAGAACGGCATCCTCAAACTGGGGCTATCGCCGTACATCCAACCGATCGTGATCGGCGGAATCATCGTCGTGACGGTAATCGCCGACGTCTGGTACAAGGGCTTCGCCGAAAAGCGGGCGACCCGCATCGCACGTCAGAAACAGGCTTTGGCCAAGGAGGGCGTATGAGCGCCAACAGCCCCCTCTTGCTCGAATGCAAGGGAATCGACAAGAACTACAACGGTCCGATGGTCCTCGCCAACGTGGACTTCTCGCTCAAGCGCGGTGAAATTCATTCGCTGGTCGGCGAGAACGGCGCCGGCAAATCGACGCTGATCAAGATCATCACCGGCGTCACCAACCGCAACGCGGGAAGCATCGTTTTCGAAGGCCAGAGCGTTCCCGTCGAACACAACAAGATCGCCTCCGAGCGCCTCGGCATTGCGGTGATCTACCAGGAACTGAGCCTGATCCACGGCATGAGCGTGGCGCAGAACATCTTCCTGACCAAGGAGCCGCTGTTCGCCGGCCTGCCGATCATCGACATCAACAAGATGAACCGACTGGCTCAGGAGATGATCGACAAGTACGGTTTCGATCTGCGCGCCACGGACATCATCGACAAGCTGCCGATCGCACAGCGGCAAACGGTTGAAATCCTCAAGGCGCTGTCGAACAAGGCCTCCTTGATGATCATGGACGAACCGACGAGTTCGCTGACCTCGACCGAGAGCGCGCAGTTGTTCAAGATCATCCGCCTGCTCAAGAGCGAGGGAATCACCGTCGTCTATATCTCGCACCGCATGGAAGAGGTCTTCGATCTTTCGGACCGGGTCACCGTGCTGCGCGACGGCAAGCTGGTCACCGTCCTCGAAAAGGAGCAGATCAGCCCGGCCGAAATCATCCGGCTGATGATCGGGCGCGCGCTTTCCGAAGACGAGTCGCGCCACCGCATGGTCAAGAAGGAGGGCGAGGTCGTTCTCGAGGTCGAGCACCTGTGCTGCGAAGGCAAGCTCAAGGACATCTCGTTCAAGGTGCGCCAGGGAGAAGTGCTCGGCTTCGGCGGCCTGGTCGGATCGGGCCGCACCGAACTGATGCGGGCGATCTACGGCATCGACGGTTTCGACAGCGGGCGCCTCACTTATCTTGGCAAGAATTACGTGCCGAGCGTCGAAAAATCGATCGCCGGCGGCTACGGCTTCGTCCCCGAGGAACGCCGCTTGCAGGGAATCATGGGCGGCATTTCGATCGTCGGCAATATCGGCGTCGCCAACCTCGACGCCATTTCCAACAGCGCCGGTTTCGTCAGCGGGACGAAGGAACGCGAGAAGGCCGACAAGGCCATTTCGCTGCTCAAGGTCAAGCCAGCCAACCCCGACGTACTGGTCGGCAATCTGTCGGGCGGCAATCAACAGAAGGTCGTCGTCGGCAAGTGGCTGATCCGCGACCTCAAGCTCCTGATCGTCGACGAACCGACCGTTGGTATCGACATCGGCGCCAAGGAGGAGATGTATCAGACCATCGAACGGCTGGCCTGCGAAGGTGTGGCGGTGATTGTCGTGTCGTCGGACCTGCCCGAGCTGACTCGGCTTTCCGACCGCATCATCGTGCTCAGAAAAGGTCAGATCATCAAGGAATTTGCCGAAGGCGTCGTCACCGAAGAAGACGTCCTGCGTGCGGCATCAGGAATCGTTGAAGGGGGAACGCAATGAAAGCTACCAACTGGCGGCGACTGATCGTCGATTTTCGCTTGTTCGGGATATTGTTGCTGATGATGGTCGTACTCTCCTTCGTCTCGGACCGCTTCCTGACCGTCGACAACCTGACCAACGTGTTGTGGTCGGTCTGCCTGATCGGCATCATGTCGGTCGGCGCGATCTATGCGCCGATCACCGGCGGCATCGACCTGTCGGTCGGATCGATTGCGGCGCTCTCGGGAATCGTCGCCAACGTACTGATGAACGTCTACGGACTCAACTGGATGCTCGCGATCTTCATCACGCTAGGCATCGGCGTGCTGATCGGCTGGGTCAATGGCATGGTCACGACCAAGTTCCTGGTTCCGGCGTTCATCGTCACGATGGCCGCCAAGACCTATCTGTTCGGCGTCGCCATGCTGGTGTCCAACGGCGACCAGATCACCATCATGCAGCCGAAGGAGTTTCTGATCATTGGCGTCGGCAAGTTCCTGGGAATTCCGATTCCGATCTACATCATGATCATCCTCGCCGTCGGCAGCCACATCCTGCTCAAGCACACGGTCTTCGGCCGGCAGGCGATCGCGGTGGGCGCCAACGAAGTGTCGGCAAAACTGTCGGGCGTCAATCCCGACCGGACGCGAATCATCGTTTATATCATCTCGGCGGTGACCGCGACGATTGCCGGAATCGTCATGGCGTCGCTGACCCAGCAGGCCTTTGCGATGAACGCCACCGGTTACGAGTTCGACGTGATTACCGCCATCGTCATCGGCGGAACCAGCCTGATGGGCGGCAACGGGTCGGTGACCGGAGCGCTGATCGGCGCGGTGATGGTCGGCTTCATCAACAACGGACTCAACCTGCTTGACATGCCTTCGTCATTTCACCCGATCGCCACCGGCCTGGTGATTCTGATCGCGCTGATCATGAACCAGGGCTTCAGCCTGCCCGGCGCCGTCAAGAAAGTCCTGGCGCGATTCAGGACCGCCGAATCGCTCAAATAGCCGTTCGCCAGGATCGGCGCCAAATGGCGTCGATCCTGACCTGCCCAGGGCATCGGCGACTCGGCGGCGACCGGCGTCCCGAATGCGCTCGGCGACTCGCTCGCTTGCCGCTACGCCGGCGCACTGCGCTGCCTTGATATGGATCATGAAGCGGGCCGAAAAGCCTCATTTCCCTTGCCTTGACGCGGTGGATTCAGTAGCATCACGGGTTCGCGGCAACTTTGCAGCTGCTGCTCGGCGCAAGGCTTACAACCGGTTACGCATTGCGTAATTGCGGTTAAAAAATGCCCCCCAATTTCTTACAATCCGAAAGGTTTATCATGTCAAACGAGAGCACTCCTCCGCTACCTGACTCATCCAATCTCGACGCCTGGAAAAAGGCCGCGACCAAATCGGCGCCCGGCGGCGATGTCGAGAAACTCAACTGGATTACGTCGGAAGGCATCACCGTCAAGCCGCTCTACACCAAGGCCGACGTGCAGGATCTGCCCTACGCCGACACGCTGCCCGGCCTGCCGCCTTACCTGCGCGGCCCGCAAGCGACGATGTACGCGGTTCGTCCCTGGACGATCCGTCAATACGCGGGTTTCTCGACCGCTGAAGAATCCAATGCCTTCTACCGCAAGGCGCTGGCCGCCGGCGGCCAGGGCGTCTCCGTCGCTTTCGACCTGGCCACGCACCGTGGTTACGACTCAGACCATCCGCGTGTTACCGGCGACGTCGGCAAGGCCGGTGTAGCGATCGACTCGGTCGAAGACATGAAGATCCTGTTCGACAGCATCCCGCTCGACAAGGTCTCGGTTTCGATGACCATGAACGGCGCCGTGCTGCCGGTCCTCGCCGGCTACATCGTCGCCGCCGAAGAACAAGGCGTGCCGCAGGCGCAGTTGTCGGGAACCATCCAGAACGACATCCTCAAGGAGTTCATGGTTCGCAACACCTACATCTACCCGCCGACGCCGTCGATGAAGATCATCGCCGACATCTTCGGGTACACCGCCAAGAACATGCCGAAGTTCAACTCGATCTCGATCTCCGGCTATCACATCTCGGAAGCCGGCGCCAACCAGGCGATCGAACTGGCCTTCACGCTGGCCGACGGCCAGGAGTATGTGCGTACCGGTATCGCCTCAGGCATGGACGTCGACACCTTCGCCGGTCGCCTGTCGTTCTTCTGGGCAGTCGGCATGAACTTCTACCTCGAAATCGCCAAGATGCGCGCCGCCCGTATGCTGTGGCACCGCATCATGACCAAGTTCGACGCCAAGAGCCCGAAATCGATGATGCTGCGCACGCACAGCCAGACTTCCGGCTGGTCGCTCACCGAGCAGGATCCGTACAACAACGTCGTGCGTACGACGATCGAAGCGATGGCCGCGGTCTTCGGCGGCACCCAGTCGCTGCACACCAACGCGCTCGACGAAGCGATCGCGCTGCCGACCGCGTTCTCGTCGCGCCTGGCGCGCAATACGCAGCTGGTGATTCAGGAAGAAACGCACATCTGCAACGTCGTCGATCCGTGGGCCGGTTCGTACATGATGGAAAAGCTGACCCAGGACATGGCCGACAAGGCCTGGGCGATCATCGAAGAAATCGAAGCGATGGGCGGCATGACCAAGGCCGTCGAATCGGGCTGGGCCAAGATGCAGGTCGAAACCTGCGCCGCTGAAACGCAGGCGCTGATCGATTCGGGCAAGCGCGTCATCGTCGGCGTCAACAAGTACAAGCTCGACAAGCAGGACGCGATCGAAATCCGCGACATCGACAACGCCGCTGTTCGCGAGTCGCAAATTGCTCGCCTCAAGACGATCCGCGCCAAGCGCGATTCGGCTGCGGTGCAGGCTGCGCTCGACGCACTGACCGAATGCGCCAAGACCGGCGAAGGCAATCTGCTCGACCTCACGGTCAAGGCCATGCGTCTGCGCGCCACGGTTGGCGAAGTGTCGGACGCGCTCGAAAAGATCTTCGGCCGCTTCCGCGCCAACAACCAGACCATTTCGGGAGTTTATGGAGGCGTCGTGGAAGGAATCGAAACCTGGGAAACGATCAAAGCTGACATCGAGAAATTTGCCGCCGCGCAAGGCCGTCGCCCGCGCATCATGATCGCCAAGCTTGGCCAGGACGGCCATGACCGCGGCGCCAAGGTCGTCGCTACGGCGTTTGCCGACCTGGGCTTCGACATCGACGTCGGCCCGCTCTTCCAGACCCCGGAAGAAGCGGCGCGCCAAGCGATCGAGAACGACGTGCACGCCATCGGCTGTTCGTCGCTCGCTGCCGGTCACAAGACGCTGGTTCCCCAACTGATCAAGGCTTTGAAGGACCAGGGTTCCGACGACATCATCGTTTTTGCCGGCGGCGTCATCCCGGCGCAGGACTACGATGAGCTCTACGCCGCCGGCGCCAAGGCGATTTTCGGACCGGGAACGCGCATCGAAGACTCCGCGCGCAAGGTACTCGAAGAAATCAACAAGGCAGTCAAGGCTTAAATCAGGAGTTGGCAATAGATGGACGCGAGCAACCCCGAAGGCGCGCTTGACGCTGCCGATCAGCAACTGGTCGACGGCGTCCTGGCAAAACAGCGGCGGTCGCTCGCTAAAACCATCACCCTGATCGAATCGACGCGCGCCGATCATCTGCTGCGCGCACAGAAAGTTGTCGCTGCATTACTGCCGCACACCGGACGTGCCATCAGAATTGGCATCTCCGGTGTTCCCGGTGCCGGAAAATCGACCTTCATCGAAGCGCTCGGTCTCTGGCTGATCGAACAGGGACATCAACTGGCCGTACTCGCGGTTGATCCGTCCTCATCAGTTTCTGGCGGCTCCATCCTCGGCGACAAGACGCGAATGGAGTTGCTCTGCCACCACAAGGAAGCTTTCATTCGTCCCAGCCCGTCAGCCGGATCGCTCGGCGGTGTCGCCGAAAAAACGCGCGAAGCCATGCTCGCCTGCGAAGCCGCAGGCTACGACGTCATCCTCGTCGAAACGGTCGGCGTCGGCCAAAGCGAGACGACGGTGGCCGGCATGGTCGACATGTTTGTGCTGCTGCAATTGCCGAACGCCGGCGACGATCTGCAGGCGATCAAGAAAGGCATCGTCGAGATCGCCGATCTGGTCGCCATCAACAAGAGCGACATCGACCCCCAGGCCTCGGCGATCGCGCGCTCCCAGTGGAAGCAGGCGCTGCACATGCTGCGCCCGGCGTCGCCCAACTGGCGCCCGCCGGTGATCGGCGTGAGTGCGCTCAAAAAGGAAGGCATGGTCGAGTTCTGGGGCGAAATCGAACGCTTCCGCGCCGCCATGATCGCCAGCGGCGAACTCGAGGCAAAGCGCAAGAAGCAGGCGCTCAACTGGATGTGGAGCCTGATCGACTCAGGCTTGCGTCACTATTTTCACGCGCATCCGGCCGTGCACGCCGCACTTCCCGGCCTGCTGCACGACGTCGCCGAAGGCCGAACGACGCCCGGCGTTGCCGCCAATCGGCTGCTGCACAGCCTGGAAATCTGAAATCGTTTTGAACCGTCGGCATTTGGCGTAGTCTTATCCCCGCCAACAACAGGGGGATTTTTAATGCACGACATCATCCAGCAGCTTGCCGACAAGCGCGGAGCAGCTTGTCTCGGCGGTGGCCAAAAACGTATCGACAGTCAGCACGCCAAAGGCAAACTCTCGGCGCGCGAACGCATCGAGTTGCTGCTCGATGCCGGCTCCTTCGAAGAGTGGGACATGTTCAAGGAGCATCGCTGCGCCGATTTCGGCATGGCCGAACAGCAGGTTCCGGGCGACGGCGTCGTCACCGGCTACGGCACCATCAACGGCCGTCTGATCTTCGTCTTTTCGCAGGACTTCACGGTCTTTGGCGGATCGCTCTCCGAAGCGCACGCCGAAAAGATCTGCAAGCTGATGGATCACGCGATGAAGGTCGGCGCGCCGCTGATCGGCCTCAACGATTCGGGCGGCGCGCGCATTCAGGAGGGCGTCGCTTCGCTCGGCGGCTACGCCGACATCTTCCAGCGCAACATGCTGGCCTCGGGCGTGATTCCCCAGATTTCGCTGATCATGGGCCCGTGCGCCGGCGGCGCGGTCTATTCGCCCGCCATGACCGACTTCATCTTCATGGTCAAGGATTCTTCGTACATGTTCGTCACCGGACCCGAAGTGGTCAAGACGGTGACCCACGAGGAAGTGAGTGCCGAAGAGCTTGGCGGCGCGACGAGCCATACCAGCCGCTCGGGAGTCGCCGACTTGGCCTTCGAGAACGACGTCGAGGCGCTGATGATGATGCGCCGCTTCGTCGGCTTCCTGCCGTCGAACAATCGCGTCAAACCGCCGCAATGGCCGGCGCAGGACCCCGCCGACCGACTCGACCACTCGCTCGACACGCTGGTTCCTGACCACCCCAACAAACCCTACGACATCAAGGAATTGATCCTCAAGATCGTCGACGACGGCGACTTCTTCGAGTTGCAGCCCGACTACGCCAAGAACATCGTGATCGGTTTCGGCCGCATGGACGGCTCGCCGATCGGCATCGTCGCCAACCAACCGCTGGTGATGGCCGGCTGCCTCGACATCAAGAGCTCGACCAAGGCGGCGCGCTTCGTTCGCTTCTGTGACGCTTTCAACATCCCGGTCGTGACCTTCGTCGACGTCCCCGGCTTCATGCCCGGCACCGCTCAGGAATACGGCGGAATCATCAAGCACGGTGCCAAGCTGCTTTACGCCTACGCCGAATGCACCGTACCCAAGATCACCGTGATCACGCGCAAGGCCTACGGCGGCGCCTACGACGTGATGAGTTCGAAGCACTTGCGCGGCGACGTCAACTTCGCCTGGCCGTCGGCCGAGATCGCGGTGATGGGTCCCAAAGGCGCGGTCGAGATCATCTTCCGCGAGGAAAAGGGAAATCCGGAGAAGCTCGCCGAGCGCGAAGCCGAATACAAGGCCAAGTTCGCCAATCCCTTCGTCGCCGGCGCGCGCGGCTTCATCGACGACGTCATCATGCCCAACGAGACGCGCAAGCGAATCTGCCGCTCGCTGGCGATGTTGCGCGACAAACAGCTCGAGAACCCCTGGCGCAAGCACGGCAACATCCCGCTCTAACGATTAACCGCATTCGACACAGAGTGCACAGAGACACGGAGAGCACAGAGAGAGCATCGACTTTCTTTCATTGTCTCTCCGTGTTCTCTGTATCTCCGTGGTCTCCGTGTTAAGAGAGGTTATAAAAAATGTTCAAGAAAATTCTGATAGCCAACCGCGGTGAAATCGCCTGCCGCGTGATCAAGACCGCCCGCCGCATGGGCATCGCCACCGTCGCCGTATACTCGGAGGCAGACAAGGACGCACTGCACGTCATCAGCGCCGACGAAGCCGTCTGCATCGGTCCGGCAGCGGCTAAAGACTCTTACCTTTCGATCGACAAGATCATCGCCGCGTGCAAGCAGACGGGCGCGCAGGCCGTCCATCCGGGCTATGGCTTTCTCTCCGAGAACCAGGAATTCTCAAAGCGCCTTGAAGACGACGGCATCATCTTCATCGGACCCAAGCACTACTCGGTCGCCGCGATGGGCGACAAGATCGAGTCGAAGAAGCTGGCGATCGCCGCCAAGGTGAACACCATTCCCGGCTACAACGATTCGATCGCCGACGCGCTTGAGGCGGTCGAGATCGCCAAGGGAATCGGCTATCCGGTGATGATCAAGGCGTCGGCCGGCGGTGGCGGCAAGGGACTGCGCGTCGCGCACAACGATGCGGAAGCGTTCGAAGGCTTCCATTCGTGCCGCAGCGAGGCCAAGGCGAGTTTCGGCGACGATCGCGTATTCATCGAAAAATACGTCGAGGGCCCGCACCACATCGAAATCCAGATCATCGCCGACGCCCACGGCAACACCGTTTATCTGCTCGAGCGCGAATGCTCGATCCAGCGCCGCCACCAGAAGGTCATCGAGGAAGCGCCGTCTCCGTTCATCGACGACACGATCCGCCGCGCGATGGGCGAACAGGCGGTGGCGCTGGCCAAGGCCGTCAGGTACCAGAGCGCCGGGACTGTCGAGTTCGTCGTCGGCTCGGACAAATCGTTCTACTTCCTCGAAATGAATACGCGCTTGCAGGTCGAGCACCCGGTCACCGAAATGATCACCGGGCTCGACCTCGTCGAGCTGATGATCCGTGTCGCCGCCGGCGAGCAACTTCCCTTCGTGCAGGGCGACATCAAGCCCAAGGGCTGGGCGATCGAATGCCGAATCAACGCCGAGGATCCGTTCCGCGGCTTCCTGCCATCGACCGGGCGGCTGGTTCGCTTCCAGCCGCCGCTCGCCGTCGACGGCGAGGTGCGCGTCGACACCGGCGTCTACGAGGGCGGCGAGATTTCGATGCACTACGACTCGATGATTGCCAAGTTGATCTGTCACGGTGACGATCGATCACAGGCAATCGTGCGTATGCGCGATGCGCTCAATGGCTTCCTGATTCGCGGCGTCGCCTCGAACATCCCCTTCCAGGCGGCACTGGTTCAGCACCCGCGCTTCGTTTCCGGAATCTTCACTACGGCCTTTATCGCCGACGAGTACCCCAAGGGCTTCGTCGCCGCCGACGTACCTTATGAAGACCCCGGGCTGCTGGCCGCGGTCGCCGCCTTCGCGCGCCGTCGCTACATCGACCGCGCGGTGCAGATCGGCGGCCAGATGACCGGCCATCCGCGCCGGGTCGGCAGCAACTGGGTCGTCGTCATCGAAGGGAAAAATTACCCGATGACGCTCGAAACGATCGCCGGCGGCTATTCGATCGTCTGCGGCGGCAAGCGCTACGACATCGTTTCCGACTGGCTGTTCAGGGAGCTGGTCTTCAACGGCAGCTGCAACGGCAAGCCGATCTGCCTGCAACTCGAACGCGCCGGGCTCGAGTATCGAATCAGCCACTTCGGCAAGCAGGTCAAAGCCGTCGTGATGACGGCCAAGGCCGACCGCTTGCTCGCACTGATGCCGGTCAAGGCACCGCCCGATCTATCGAAATTCCTGCTCTCGCCGATGCCAGGATTGCTGCGCGAAGTCTTGGTCCATGAAGGACAGCAGGTTCGCGCCGGAGAAAAACTGGCGGTGATCGAGGCGATGAAGATGGAAAACATCCTCAAGGCCGAGAAGGACTGCAAGGTCAAGCACATCGTCAGCGGCCCCGGCGAAAGCCTGTCGCTCGACCAGGTGATCGTCGAGTTCGAATAGAACGCTCGAAAAAAAACCCGCTTGGCAGCGGGTTTTTTTGACGAAAGCTACTTCTTTGGCAACTTAACCGCCGGCGCCCATCAGCGCCAGCAGCACGCCGCCGGCGACCACGCTGGCGACCTGCCCAGCGGCGTTGGCGCCCATCGCGTGCATCAGCAGGAAGTTCTCGAAGTCTTCGTCCTGAGCGACGCGCTGACACACCCGGGCGGCCATCGGGAAGGCCGAGATGCCGGCCGCGCCGATGATCGGATTGACGGTGTTGCCGCCGGTGATCAGGTTGATGAACTTGGCAAACAGCACCCCCGCCGCGCAATCGACACAGAAGGCCAGCAAACCGAGGACCAGGATGAACAGCGTCGAGGTCTTGAGGAAGTCGGCGCCACCCATCGTCGAGCCGATCGCGAGACCCAGCAGCAGGGTCACGGTATTGGCAATTTCATTCGACGAGGCCTTGGTCAGACGCTCGACCGCGCCCGATTCCTTCATCAGGTTGCCGAGCATCAGCATGCCGATCAGCGGGGTGGCGAAAGGCA